>Ga0307479_10003323_pt1 | contig 14646 bp, 16 predicted proteins | sample atmos_gasesECM4C_FD_203743 | JGI IMG/M metagenome (GOLD analysis project Ga0307479, IMG submission 203743) | Hardwood forest soil microbial communities from Morgan-Monroe State Forest, Indiana, United States - atmos_gasesECM4C_515 | ecosystem: Environmental > Terrestrial > Soil > Temperate...
TTTGATGCTACGAGATTTTGAACTGGGGGGGTGATGTCCATGGCAGATATAGCGACGTTCGGGGCGGGGTGCTTTTGGGGCGTGGAGGCCGCGTTTCAGCGCGTGCCGGGGGTGATTGATACCGTAGTGGGTTACAGCGGCGGAGAGACGCCGAATCCGACCTACAAAGACGTTTGCACGGATGAAACCGGGCATGCCGAAGTGGTGCAGGTAACGTTCGATCCGGCAAAGGTGAGCTACGAAGAATTGCTCGATGTTTTCTGGCAAGCTCACGATCCAACGCAAGTGAACCGCCAGGGGCCGGACTTCGGCACGCAGTACCGCACGGCCATTTTCTTTCATTCGCCGGAGCAGGAAGCGGCAGCCAAGAAGTCACGGGCCGCACTGGATGCCAGTGGCAAATTCAAGCGGCCCGTCGCGACGGAGATTACTCCCGCAGGCACGTTCTATCGCGCCGAAGAATATCACCAGAAGTATTTACAGAAGCGCGGCGTGGCCTCCTGCCACTTCTAAATGGGAGTTCACGCCGCAAAGCTAGAACGGGTTTTGCGGATTTGGCGCGAAGACCTCCACTGGATACAGGACGAGCGTGCATCCTTTCATAACTTGAGAACAACTCAAGACTCCCCTCCGGAGAATTCTTGTCGGCGCATCATCAGGGAATGGCACGTTGAATTTTCCGGCTGCGACCTTGGCTGTTGCTGAACGCAATTCCTCCGCGCCGCTCAGAAACCGTACTTCTTCCACCTTAGGCCCTTTTGTGAACGAAATGGCAAATTCAGCAGACTTGTAACCTTCCTTAGGTATGTCCATCTTGGGAAGAGCGATCGTTCGCATAGACATCAAGTCGGTTTGTTCGAAGGGCTTGGCCGGAGCGCCGCTTTTCAGGAGCGCTTTGGGGACTGGCTTTGCATTTTCAGATGTCAACTTGGCGCGGAGTTTAGCATCGGTTGACTGGCTCATGGCAGCGTACGCCAGCAGATACGTGTGCCATGCTTGCACGTTTTTTCCCAGTTTTTCATAGTCTTCGGCAAGATGCTCGCCGATCACCGCGGATTGCATTAGGTTCCAGGCCGCTTCCAAATACTTTTCCGCGGATGCGAAATCGCCCATGCGAAACTTGGCCCATCCTAGAGTATCCCATTCCGCTGCGAGCGCTGACATGCGTCTAAAGTCAGTCACATCCAGTGACTCGAATTTGACTTCGGAAGTATCGTCCTCCGTTTGTTTGACTGCCTGGCTGGCATATTGGAGCGCGTCAGCAAGATTATGGTTCGAATCCGCCAATTCATACGCGACGGAATTGAGCATTTCGGGCCCAGGCTGTAATTTCATGGCTTTCTGAAACAGCTCTGTCGCCTTTTGATCGTCGCCGAGCCGCAGGTTAGTGCGGCCAAGCTGCAAGTGCAGGCTCGGGCTTTCCTGGTTGCGCTCGACGGCAGTTTCAAGAAGGCCACGCGCGTCCTCATATTTTTCGGCCGAAAAAAGAAGATTCCCAAGATTAGCGGGGGCGTCTCGGTCGTCCGGCTTCGCTTTGAGTAAATCGCGCCACAATTGCATGGCTTCTGTGTCACGGTGGAGAGACATCAAGGCAGAGCCGAGGGCTTTATAAGCCCTTGAATTGGTAGGAGCAAGACTTATGGCTTTGCGCAAAGCATCGAGGCCCGTGTCTGTTTCGCGCTGCATGAGCCGCACGCCCCCAAGCACGATCCAGGCGTCGCTCCACTTGGGGTCGAGTTCGACGGCTCGTTCCAGAAAGGAAGCGGCTGAGCGGGGATCCCCATTCATCATCGCGGAGCGGCCCTGCTCAAGAAAACGCTGCGCGTCCGGATTGATGGAATGAGCAGTCGCAGTCCCACTTGAGCCACTGAGCGAGACGAAACGGCCTTCGTCTTCCAGCATGGACTTGACAAAGGAAGCGTAAGCAGGCCGATCGTTGGCTGGAATCTCATTGAGGTGCGTCACCAATTTGTGAGTTGCACCCAAAACGCCGTCTTCAAACGAATAGGATGCGGCGTAATCCGCGAAGTCGCGCTTTATCTCGAGAGGAGATGGGAGTTCCGGTGTGTAGCCTTTCGGAAGGGAGATTCTACCCGTGAAGGTGATCTCCGCCGGCGCTCCCAGAAACAAAGACCTCTTCGAACTTGCCTGCTGTTCGGTCAAAGATGGCAAGCCAAAGAAAGGGAGTGCGAGGGCTACCCGACCATTTTCCCAGTCTGGGAAGTCCGGGCGGTGGTAGGACCAGGAAAACCAGAAAGGATTCTCCGTGTCGTCGGGTGGCGCAACGGTTACATCGCTCACGGCACCGGCGAACCCCATACCGCGGGAGACCTCTTGAACGAGCTCTTGCCATTGCGTCCGCGCGGTTCGAACGAAAGCCTGCCTCTGGACGAGCTCCGCATCTCCTCTCGATTCTAGGCGGGCCTTGCCGTCCAGCGTGCCCTTCTGGTCGATGGACGCCTCCATCTGAAATTTCTGCACGTTGTGGTAAATCGCATCAGCCGATATCTTGAACAAATGCGCCTGACCTTCGTCCGGAATGACCAGAGCGAATTTGCCCCGGACCTGGGATGCAAGAAATCCGAACGGGGCAACCTCCGGTGTCGTATCGAGATAAAGGAAAGAATCGCCCTGGGGAACGGCCGTGATCACATGGTCGAAGAGATCCGGGGTCGCAAAGGAAGGGTCGGATTGAAAAGAGGAGCTCACCAGCGCGGGGTAAGCCTTGATTCCGACGGCTCGCAGGAGCGCCGCGAAGAGGGTGTGCTTGTCCTTGCAATCTCCATATTGATTGGCGAGGACCTCGGAGGAAGAGTGGGGAACGTATCGGCCCGCGCCCAAGGAAATACTGATATAACGAAAACGAGTGGACACGAAACCGTAAATTGCGCGAAGTTTTTCGGCGTCAGTCGGTTTACCACGGGTGAGTTCTTCGGCCTTTGCGTTGATTTCCCGCGTGATCTTCAGTTGCGGTTTTTCCAAGGCCGCGAACCATTTTCCGACGTCATCCCAAGAACCGAACGAACTCAATTGAATATCGGGAGATCTGGCAGGGCGCAGTGCTTTTTCCCAATCCTCCTCCTGGTCGGGTGGATCGTGTTCGAGGTGCGACCAGCGGAAGGTGTAGATGCGACGAGCGCCATCGTCCTTCGAAACGGGCGCAAGAGAAGGGCTGCTCAGAATCGCAGCGGGTTCCTTGGGAACATTGATTTCGATTTGCTCATCCTGAACGATGCCCTCGCGCATAAAATTATCCGAGAACCAGAAGCGGCCCGGCGCAACGGGGTGAAGAATCGTCCAACGGATGTCGTACTCGACGGTGTCGCCAACGCTGAGAGACTTGATGGCGATATGCTTTTCCCGCTGGTCCGTATACATCGGAGCGTTGCGGGTGATTTCGGAGTCCAAGTCTTGAACGTCTGTGAGCGGAGTAGGCGTGACCGTGCCGTCCGGCTTCCGGCAACGGACGTAAAGAATGTCCACCGATTCGGAACTGTGATCGTAGGAGAAAACAAGAAGGCCAAAGCTGCGCAGCCCGGCTTCGGACTGGATGTGGATTCGAGCGACTATTTCCCGTGAGCCGGTACCGTCTGATTCAAAGCGAATCTTAGTTTGTAGGGATTGGACAACGAAAGACTCCTCGGAAAAGGGAGTATGGTCTTTTGCTGGCTCCGGGCCGGGAGGTACTTGGGCAGAGGCACTAACGGGAAGGAGAAGGAGAGTTGCTATGGCTACGAAACTACGGCATTTTGGCATCCCAGGCATCCTCGGCAAAGGAAAAAATAAGCTTTAATAATAACCGAAAGTTGAAGTGGCTGCAGGGCGAAATGCCGAAGGGAGTGGCGGAGAGGGTGGGATTCGAACCCACGGTACGGTTTCCCGTACGCTCGCTTTCGAGGCGAGTACTTTCAACCGCTCAGTCACCTCTCCGCGGTCGTGGCAGACTTTATCGTAGCAGAGCGTTACGTTTTTCGGCAATCAGGTGCGGACACTCTGACAAGGCGCTGTGGCGCGGACTTGATTTTGTTCAATGGCATTGAACGCGGGGGCATGGCGCAAATCGCGAAGCGCACAGGCTAAAGCTTGTGTTACTGGCGGCGTTCGGCGAAGAACGACTGGATGATGGCGGCGCAGTCGGCGGCGAGGACGCCAGACGTGACTTCTACATGATGGTTAAGGCGCGGGTGGGAGAGGATTTCGAAACAGGAGCGGACGGCGCCGCCTTTGGGATCGTCGGCGCCATAGACGAGGCGCGGGACACGGGCCTGGATCATGGCGCCCGCGCACATGCTGCAGGGCTCGATGGTGACGTAGAGCGTGGTATCGCTAAGGCGATAGTTTCCGAGAAGGCCGGCGGCTTCACGAAGGACGACGATTTCGGCGTGGGCGGTGGGGTCACCATCGCGGATGGTGCGGTTGTTCGAACGCGCCAAAATCTTGCCTGCATGGACGAGCACGGCGCCGATGGGGACTTCGCCGGCTTCGGCGGCGGAGCGGGCCTCAGCAAGTGCTTCCTGCATGAACTGGACATCAGCTTCCATCTGCCGCGAGAGGATAGCATGTTCTACGGAAGCCTTTACCAACTGAGCGTGTGGTGGCAAGATTCTGGGGATCGTGACTGAGGTGTCTCCTTGAAGACCCATGAAGAAACCGCTGCTCTCGGCGCATTCGGTGTTGCGAGTTTCATAGTGTTTTCCGTCACTATTTATTTTGGGTTACACCGCGTTGGAATATTCTTCGGCGTAGTCTCCATAGCGTTTGCCGGGTTGATTCTGTCTTTAATCCGGATGCAAACTGCCAAGAAGGGCGCGGGCCGTTTGCGGTGATTGCTTGACAATTGGGGAGGGGGGAAACACACTAGGCGCATGCGGGAACTCCTGGAGCGATTGTTTCAAGTGGATTTTTTGAAGGGCCTGGCGGTCACGTTTCGAACGCAGCATCCGAAGAACATTGTGACGGAGCAGTATCCCCTGGAGCGGCCGATGGTGGCGGAGCGGTATCGCGGCGCGCCGCGGCTGAACAATAATCCGGAAACCGGCGAAACGCTTTGTATCGGCTGCAATTTGTGCGCGCTAGCCTGCCCGGAGAACTTGATTGTGGTGGGCTGGCAACGCGACGACGCCACGCGAAGGAAAGTGCTGACGAATTTTACTTATGATACTTCGCGGTGCATGTTCTGTGGACTCTGCGAAGATGCTTGCCCGGTGGATGCGCTGGAGCTGACACAGGATTTCGAAATGGCGTACTTCACGCGCGAAGGCGCGATCTGGGACCGTCACCGCCTCGAACAGGGGCCAACGCCTGCACGCTACACCCGTTAAAGATTCGAATGGAACTTCGTAAAGATCCCATCACACAAAGCTGGGTCATCCTGGGACAGAGAGAGGCACGCGGCGATGCGCCGGAGGACTGCCCGCTGGAGCCGGCCAAGATCGAGAAGCTGCGGTCCATTCTGACGTGGCCCGCGGAGGGAGCCTGGCAGGTGCGGGTGCTGCCGCATCCAGAGCCGCTCTATCACATCGAGGGAGAACCCGGACGCCTGGCGGAAGGAATGTACGACAAGATGGGTGCGCTGGGCGCCCACGAGGTCGTGGTGGAGACGCCGCTGCACGACAAACGAATGTCGCAGTTCGGCGACGAAGAAATCGAGCGGGTGCTGTGGGTGTGGGCTTCGCGCATCGCCGATTTGAAGAAGGACGCGCGATTCAAGTATATAAGCGTGTTCAAGAACCAGGGCGCGATGGCGGGAGAAGAATGGCCGCATGCACATTCGCAGGTGACGGCCACGATTTTCGTGCCGCGGCGGATCAAATACGAGCTCAGTTCCGCGCACGAATGGTTCAAAGATAAAGAGCGCTGCATTTTCTGCGACACCGTGCGTCAGGAAGAGAAGCAGGGAAAGCGCATCGTGGACGTGCAGGGAGATTACTACGCGCTGTGCCCGTATGCTTCGCGCGTGCCGTATGAAATCTGGCTGATGCACCGCCGTCACAATCATTTGTTCGAACAGCCGCGGCCGGGTTCGAATCGCAGGCAGTTGGCGGCGCTACTGGGACGGGTATTGCGCCGACTGGAGAAAGTGTCGCCGGCATATCACCTGGTGGTGCACACCTCGCCCAATACGAAGAACAAAAAGGGTGAACTGGCGGGCTACTGGAAAACGCTGGCGGATGATTACCACTGGCATATCGAGATCCTGCCGATCGTGGAGAAGACCAGCAAGTCTTACAGCATCAAAGAGGTGTACTTCAACGCAGAATTGCCGGAGCAGGCGGCCGCGAACTTGCGAGCGTTGGATCCCAATTCATGAAGCATGGCCACGCGAATCCAGGCGAGCCAGGGCGAATCCTCCTTAACTTGATTATCATGCTGTTCCTGGTGATTTTTTGCGCCGGATTGTACCTGGCGAGGCGTCCCATTCTGCGCTTTGCGGCGGAAGCCTGGATCGTCGAGGATGCCTACGACAAGGCGGACGCGCTCATCATTCTGGGCGACGATAATTTTTATGCCGATCGGGCCACGCGAGGAGCGCAATTGTTCAGGGAAGGGAAGGCGCCGATGATTGTGGCAAGCGGAAGGCGCCTACGGCCGAATGCGGGGATCGCGGAATTGATGGAGCACGATCTCGTCGAGCGCGGAGTGCCAAGAGATAGGATCGTGCGGTTCGCACACGACGCGGACGGCACGCTGGAGGAAGCGCAAGCACTTGCGCGGCTGGTAAGAGAAAGAAAATGGCATAGCGTGATCGTGGTGACGTCGAATTTTCACACGCGCCGGGCGCGGTACATATTTCAGCGCGTTTTTCCAAAGGGCGTGGAGGTGCGCGTGGCCAGCGCGCGAGACGGAGACTTTGATCCCGAGCATTGGTGGGAAAAGCGTAAATCAATCAAAGAGTTAACGAGAGAGTTTGCCGGGATGGCAGTGACATTCTGGGAGCTGCGGGGGAGGAGTGAGACAGGTGAGACGGCCCAATCCGTAGTGGAATTGGTAGAACTAATTCCGCAATTAGTGGTATAGCGTTTCGGAAAACACCCCAGATTTGCTACCCGCCATTCTTGTTTACAGCCGCTAAGTCGTGTACTATGTTCACACTTCAGAGTCGCAGTTCCAACCAGCCCTGCGATAAGCGGCTTCGAAAATCCAGTTTTCGATGTCGAGGTGTGCGATGTGGAAAAAAGAAGATTCGAAGCCCGAACAAGTTTCCGGCAACCTCGCGGCTCCTGCAAATACTACAACTCTATCCAGCCCCGTTCCCGCGAAGCCGGCTTCGGTATCCGGCGCGGTTCCTGCTTCGTCGCGGGCGGCCGCGTGCATCAGCCAGGGAATCAAAATCAAAGGTGAAGTAACGGGCAGTGAAGATCTTTTCGTTGACGGTGTGGTGGAGGGAAAACTCAGTCTTACGACAAACAGCTGCCTGACGATTGGACCAAACGGACATGTGAAGGCGGACGTGCACGCGCGCGAGGTAATCGTGCGGGGAAAAATCGAAGGAAAAGTCACCGGGCGGGATAAGGTGCAACTGTGGAGCACCGGCCAAGTCACCGGAGAAGTGCAAACGGGGAGCCTGGCCATAGAGGACGGTGCGCTCCTGAGCGGAAAGGTGGAGGCAGGGAGACAGACGAACAAGGGTACCGAGATCAAGACCTCAGTAGCAGCGGCGGGCAAGGGTGCGGAGACGACGTCCTTGAGCTCCGGGACGGCGGCGGACTGACAATGAGCTTCCTGAACAAGCTGGGACTTGGAATCGGAAGCGGGACGACCCGGGGAGTTTCGCTCCCGCTGCATTCAAACGCACACTCGCGGCCACCCGGTACGCCGATTTCCGCTATGGGGGCCGGGCGCGCACCGGAAACGCCCGAATCGACGCGCGTTTCGAACGGGCTGAAAGAATTCCTTTGGAATCTCGACGGCCTCGGGCGGGGCACGCTGCTGGATCTGGGGCCGGCCTGGCAGACGACGTTGAGTTTCTTTATCGAGCGCGGTTTTCGTGTGTCATCGGAAGACTTCCTGCGCGGATGGAAAGCGTTTCTGACCGAGGAAGAGAAACGGTTGCGAGAGGACGCCGATGCGCGCGAAACGCTGGACATGACGCCGAACGGGCGCGCGACGCGCTTCCTGGCCGAGAGCCTTCAATACCCGCGTGCATCGTTCGACGCCGTGCTCCTGTGGGATTTGCCGGACTACCTTGAGCCTATGCTTGTGAAACAGATGGTGGCGAGGCTGGCGGAATTGTTGCGGCCCGGCGGAGTGATTCTGGCGATGTTCCACAGCAAGAAGCCGGAGGGCTTTCAGCGCTATCGAGTGGCTGATTCGAATACGCTGCAGGTGATTTCGTCCGCGGTCATCTGCCCGGCGCAAAAGGTTTATCAGAACCGCGAGATCCAGGATCTCTTTGGCCGCTTTCGAACGATGAAATCGTTTGTCGGCCGGGACCAACTGCGCGAAACACTCTTCATCAAGTAGCCGCCGGAAGTCTCCCATCCACGCGAGCGATGTGGAAATCGCGGGTTCACTCTCTCTTCGCTTGCATTCGACGAATTGGAGGAGTACAAGCGAGACGTGAGCTCAAGGAGCTCCGGAGGGACCATGACTCCACCGGGCTTAGAGCCGCACCAAAGCTAATCACACCGCTTTTGCGGTGCGCGTCGCTCGCGAAACATAACGTGCTTTTAGCGCGCTTCCGAGACGACAGAGTAAAAAAGCAAAAGGGGGAGCCGCGAGGCTCCCCCTTTTGTTATCCGCGTTGAAGTTTTCGAACTAGTGTTGCGCCGAAGACTTGTGAGGGCGGCGGTGACGCAGGCCGCTGCTGTGCCTGCGATGGTGGCGATCATGCGAGGAAGCTGGATTGGCGGCCTGCGCCGAAGCCGGGTTCGCAGCATCGGATGGAGCCGACTGCGTGGCGGAAGCTGGCTGCAGGGACACCAAAAACGTCGGCGTTGACGCCAGCAAGAGGAATCGAACAATCCGTCTCACGGCAATTCTCCCGAGTGAAATCCCCTACGAGGCTATTGAATCACAGGTGGGAGAGAAAGTCTCCGGGAAATGGTTTCCAAATTGTACCGAAGATCCAACCGGTGTGGGCCCGCGGTCAATGCTGGGTCGCTGTACTACGGATGCGAGAGCACTCCTGAGCCGCCTTGCGAGCGGACAGACGAGCGGTGACTAACCGCCGAACTTGAGTCGGACGAGCCACTGGATGGCTTCGCGCTGGCTGGCGATGATCTGGGCCTGCCATACCAGGGCAATGGACATGAAGCTCATGGAGATAACACAAAAGACGAGAACGAGGCCGACAGTGGACTCGTGAGCGGGTATGCGGAAAACGCGCCGAAGCCAAGCCATGGTAAGGGATCTCCTAGTACTCGGTCCGGCCTGCTCTTCGTGTGCGCGAATCCGAGAGAACAGGGCTCGGGGCTAAGCCTTTGCCCGATGAACTCAGGCAATTGCGGGGCCGCGACTCCCACGATGGGCCCGAGCTCTTATCCTGCGGAAAATAGACGGTTTGCGAAAGCAGCAGTGGCGACACACACCTTGATCCGAATTGGCAGTGCGGAATACGAAGCACAAATGCGCAACACTTTTCCTAAGGCAGCTAGTTTTTTGCAGCAATGGCCGCGAGCAGGCGCTCCCAAACGTCCGGTGGATGGAGTGACAAACGCCGCGTGTGAGGGGTATCGGGGCGATGTTGGGAGGCGTCTTCGGAGTTGCGGCCGGTAAGAAGGATGGCACGCTCGCAGAAAGGGAAGAGTCCTGGAGCCAAATCGGGAGTGGCGATGCCGAGAATGTGGGCATGGTAGCGGAGCGCCCTGTCGTAGAGCTTAGAAAGCTCGCGGAGGCAACGCTGGACGCTGGAGCCGACGGCCACGGACCAGAGAACGCCGCGTTTGCGGAATTGCAGATTGCGAGTGCGCCCCTCTGCAAGGAAGCGGTCGACCTCTTCATCAGAGGCGCCGGCAAAGAAAAAGATGTCGTCAAAGTCGCGTTGCCGGGCAAGTTCGGCTTCCTTTTGCGGCAAGCCGCTGTTTTGGACCAGCTCACGGGGAGAGAGGGAGCGCAAAGTCACAACCGGGACGCGGGTATCCTGGGACAGTGTTTGTAGGGCGTCAGCCGCCGCTGGGAGAGCTTGGGCTATAGGAATACAGGTAAAGCGGCCGAGGCGCACGGTGGCGGCCTTCCTGGTTCCTGAGGCATCGGATGCCGGACGCAGGTGGAAATAGTCTTCGGGCAGATAGACCGCGCAGCCATCTTCCGCAATGAAGGGATGGGTGTGGCTATGCTTTCGGCGGGCCTCGTCAAACTGGAGACGGGAGCGGCTGGTGAGCCAGACGGCGGGAATGGCTTGATGGTCGAGTGACGCCGTGAATTCATCGAGGCCCGCGAGGCTGGCTCCGTGGAGAGGGATGAGGGAATCAACCGCGATGTAGAGGACGCTGGAGGTCTGGCGCAAGCAGGGCTCCGAAGTGACGAGCCCATTCTACCGGAATACGGAGATGCCCTGCTGACGGGAAAAGAAAAAAGGCGGGCAGATGAATCTGCCCGCCCCCCTTGTTGTGCCCGGCAAACTGTGCTGGGTCCCTGCCTCTTCTCGACGGAATTAGTTGCCAGACTTAGCGGTGTTGTTGGAGGCCGTCTGCGAATTCGCCTTCGGGATGCTGACGTATCCGCTGATGGTGTCCTTGCTCACCTTATTGATGACGATTTCCTCGGGAATGTGCGTGCCCGAGATATAGAAGAAGATCGGCTCGTTCATGGCGCGGTTCTTCTTTTCGAAGCGCTTGTCTTCCACGGTCATGGCCACGCTGAATTGGTTGCGCTTTTCGTTAACGCCCTTGAGCTCGACGGTGACGTTGCTGACCTTCTGCGGCTTATTCTTGCCGGTGATGGTGAACTCAACATAGTCGCGTTCGCCGAGGCGGCGGAGCTGGTCGATTTCGTCATGGTTGCGCGCGATAAGCGTGCCCATTTCGCTGCGAGCCATCTTCAAGTCTTCGCGGGTGGCGTCCAGGTCGGTTTTGACGCCGACAACCTTGGTGTCGACGACCTTGACGTCATCACTGGTAGCCTTGGTAGCGAGTTCCGAATGTACCGAGGTATCCAGCGCGGTCAGCTTCTCGGTGGTCGCGTTGTTGAGTTTCGCGGCTTCCTCGCGCGCCTTCTTGAGCTGGCCCTGGGTAATCTTCAACTTGCCGGTGACGACCTTCAGGTCGCCCTGGAGATCGGTGCTGGTCTTTTCATCTTGGGCAAGGCGGTCCTTCATGGAGGACATGTCTTGCTGTACAGCCTGCTCCGCGGTTTTCAACTGGGCGGTAAGCGCCTGTTGAGTGGAATCGAGCTTCGATGAAGCATTCCAGCCAAATGCTAGTCCACCAATGGCCAGCAAGCCCAGAACGACGACCGCAGGCAACATCCAAGCTGGCGATTCCGTTCGTGTTTCCACAATTCTCTCGTCAGACATAGTCAATCTTTCTCCTCACCCCAACTCGGGGAAATGCCGTGTTAGTCGGCCTGTGAGCGAGAGGCTGCATGCCTGCAGCCAAAGGAGAAGCGGCCAGGGAGACGGTAAGTGATAGAGGGATGGACGGTTGTAAGAGAGGAGAAAGGAAGAGGCAGTACTAGTCCTAGCAAAGTTTACGCGAAGAGAGAGTGAACAGCGGATTTTTTGCTTGGCGTGGATCAGCCGAATCGGATCCCAAGACGTTGGAGGTCAGATTGGAGCTGTTCGGGCGACTGGAAGGTGATTCCGGCCATGCCAAGGCGTCGAGCCGCCTGCGCGTAGTCAGGAACATCGTCAATATAGACGGCTTCCTCGGCGCGCACGTTGCACGCTTTGAGGGCCGCACGGTAGATGAGCGGGTCAGGCTTGCTCGTACCTACGCGGTAGGAATAGATACGGATGGGGAAGAAGCGAAAGAAAGGGAAGCGAACCTCTTCATGGGACATGTGGATAGGGTCGGTATTCGAAAGTAAGGCGAGGCGGTAGTTCTTTGAGAGTTTCTCGAAGAACGATTCGGGATGGATCGGGTTGGGGTCAAGGGCACGATTCCAGACTTCGTTGAATTGCTCGAAAGTAAGCGAGGCGCCCAGGCGCTTGTTGAGATGAAGGTGCCAGTCGCGGGCAGAAATGCGGCCCTCTTGCCAATCCAGCCAGTAAGGGTCTTTTTCGATCGCCGACCACACCTCTTGAGGGGTAAGGGAGAGGCCGTCAGCAAGTCCGTCCATGGCGCGAGAGATGTCCACGCGGATCAAAACGCGGCCGATATCGAAGATGATGGCGCGGAATTTGCGGACTGCCACGGTCTATTGGCCTTCAGGACGGGGAGTGGCGCTCGAGCCGCCGTTACCGGCCGCACCGAGCTTATGCCGCGAGCGATAGATGCTGATGACGGCGGGAAGCACGGAAGCCACAATCACCACGGCGATGACGTAGTGGATGCGCGCGCCGATATTAGGAACCGAGCGGCCCAGGGAGTAGCCGCCGAGAATCATGGCGCCGACCCAAAAAATTCCTCCACAAATGTCAAAGGCAACGTAGTTGAGGTAAGGCATGTTTGCGGCCCCGGCGACGGGCGGGCAGAAAGTCCGAACGATGGGAATGAAGCGCGCGAGGATGACGGCCCGGCCGCCGTATTTTTCATAGAAGTCGTGGGCGCGTTGGAGATGGCTTCGCCGGAAGAAGAAAGAATCTTCGCGGCGGTAGAGAGCCGCGCCCGCCGAGCGGCCAATCCAGTAGCCGATCTGATCGCCCACGATGGCGCAAAACATAACAGGAAGGAGAAGCCATTTCAGGGGAATCCCGTTCGGCAAGGCGGCAAAAACGCCGGCGGTCACCAGCAGGGAATCACCCGGAAGAAAGAAGCCCACGAAGAATCCGGTTTCGATGAAGACAATGGTGCAGATGAGGGGCGCGCCACCGGAGCGGATTAGCTCCTTGAGTCCTTCTGGGTTGTAGAGCGAGTGGAAAAAATGGAGGATGGCGTCGAGCACTCGGTGTTGATCCTCGCGGCGGATAGATGATGTGAAACTCTTACGGGTACGGGAACGAGCGCGCGCGAGCGCAAGTTCGTAAAAGCACCCAGACCTATACGGTAGCAGAAAACGCCGACATCCTCTCCACATTCGTGCCAGAGAAGGAGCGGCACGGTAAGAGCCGCAAGCCAGAAGCTGATGCGGGTCATCGGAGCGCCTCTGAGAGCCATTGGTAGCCTTTGTCTTCGGCTTTGAGCCGAGTCTCGAGATTCAGAGCGGCGTCTTGCTTTTGCACCAGCAGTTTTTCAATACGCGGGAGGGCGCGGCGCGCGGCAGCGGCACCGGCAGCGATGGCTTCTTCGGCGCGGTGGAAGTCGTCCCAGGCCAGGGATTGCACGTCGGGCCGGAGGACGAGGTCGGCGTGACGTTCCCAAACTTCAAGCTGGTGCTTTTGCGCGGCGCTCACGGCGCGGCTTACGACCTGAAAAATGTTTGTGGGGGCGCCGCAGTGGCCGTCCTGCACGCCGACAGAGACGCCGATTACAACAGCAGCGCCGAGGCCGCGAGCGGCGCGCGTCGGAACGGGGGCCACGAGACCGCCGTCCGCAAGACACCGCGTGCCAATCTCGACCGGTTCGAATAACCCCGGGAAGGCACAACTCGCGCGGATGGCGTCCACAAGATTGCCTTGCGTGAACACCACGGGTTCGCCGGAGGTTAGATCCGTGGCGACCACCGCAAGAGGGATGCGGAGATCTTCAAACTGGCGCGACTCGAAAACGCGTGCAATCAGATTCTCAAGACGCTGATTACTTGCCAAGCCGAGGCGGGAAACGCGCCAACGGGCGATGTCCCGGAAGCGCAGTGCACGGCAGGTCTCGATGATGCGTGCAAGAGGCGCGCCACTGGCGTAAGCCGCGCCGAGGATGCTGCCCACGCTCGTCCCCGCGATGTGAGAGATGGGGATGTGATTTTGCTCGAGGACCTGCAGGACGCCGAGATGCGCGAACCCGCGCGCGAAACCTCCGCCAAGGGCGAGTCCGATGCCTGCCCGGTCGGCCATGACGGTTGAACTTTCGTTCAGGGTCTTGCGCGGATTGTGCCCGTTCCTCGGCATTCCAGAAGGATGGCAGTGAGAACAAGTTTGTCCTATGGTTCGGGCGTCCTGAAAAAACAGTACCTCTGTACTGCGATGAAAAGCGGGCGTGGATCGCTGCTTGAATGCCCGGCAGTACTTTCTTACTAGCCCGCTGCCCTCTCTGTACCATTGTGCGCCGCGGTGCGCTGCGCGATTCTCTTCTGCGTCAGGCTGAATCACGGAGGGGGCCGACGTATGGAGAATGCGTTCAAAGCTTGGGTCGGTCATCCGGTGGTCCTGCAAGTGAAGCTAGGAGATATCAAGGTGCCGCTGCGCGGGAAACTGCTGAAAGTTGGCGGCGAAACAGTAAGGATGCGAATCGGTGAAGGCTGGGACGTGGACATTTACAAGGCCATGATCCTGGCGGTTGAAGAAGACTCCATGGTTCTACTTCCTGCGTGAGGGATAACGCCATGAAAACGCAAGAGCTCAAATACGTAACGCGGCGCCGCGCGGCGGTGCTGTTGGGTCTGTCGGAAATGGAATTGAGCCGCATCTCGAGCGAATCGGGATTCGGACACAAAGAAGTCGCAGGCGAACAG
>Ga0307479_10003324_pt1 | contig 14644 bp, 11 predicted proteins | sample atmos_gasesECM4C_FD_203743 | JGI IMG/M metagenome (GOLD analysis project Ga0307479, IMG submission 203743) | Hardwood forest soil microbial communities from Morgan-Monroe State Forest, Indiana, United States - atmos_gasesECM4C_515 | ecosystem: Environmental > Terrestrial > Soil > Temperate...
CGTACGCTCGGTCTCCGCCATCCTCCTTAACCGAGAAAAATCGGCGCTCGTCCCATCCGGGGATATGTCTTTACGGAATCCTTTTTCGATCCGGCCACCGGAAATCGTCTCCGCCGAGTCACGACAAAGGAACTCGAAACGCGCGGAGACCCGACCCATTATCTTCTACCCGGAGCCACCTGGGTCGCTGGTCCCCGCAAATTCTCCTATGCGTCCGACGGGTCTCCTGCCAATTACACGATTACCTTGGACCTGGTTGTTTTCGCCGATGGCTCTATGTTTGGCCCGAAGCAGTCTCGGGAGTCGGACGAGGTACTGGGCATGTTCCTCGGCATCGATACCACCAATCCCACAAGTCGAGGAACCTTCAAACCGAAGCGAGCGCAGTAACCGAAAGCAGCGAGTATATGAAACGGCGAGTTTTGCTCCCCTTGTTCATCGTCCTACTTTCTGCGGCATTCTCGAAGCGGAGCGTGAAGCGTACTTGCCGGCTATGGTTGATTACCGACGGCCGAACGAAGTATCCGTACAGCTCGAACCCAGCCTTGATCTGCCAAAATCGTACGAGCTAGTAGATGTAAGCGAATTGGTTGGAGAAAAGAGGAGCGATAGGTGGACGTTCGCAGGAAAAAATGGTGCCTACGGCGTATACGAGCTGTCCGCCGCGGGTTTCAGTTCGGACATGACCCTGGCTATCGTCTACGTCGGGTACGATTGTCCATGGTGCAGCCGTTGGGCGCTGCACATCCTCAAAGAGACCGACGGGAACTGGAAGCAAGTCGCCACGGGATGCGATGTGATTTCATGATGAAAAATTAAACCAGCCCCTTGTAACTCTGATTTGTAGACCATCCGCCCTCAATCACACTGCCCTGCTACACTGCAATCTGCTACGGTCAGACCTGTGCATCCGGGCTGTGCCGGGGCAAGAGGCTTGCGGCTGCCATGGTCTGCAAACGGCGCCGCCGCGAACTAACCCGACTGCCTCATCGGATCAATGCCGCCGCGGTGGCAGGTCGAGCAGTTGATGAAGTGCCCGTTGGAATTCGGAGCCAAGTTTTGCATTTTCGCGAGCCGTTGATTGATGTCAAAGTGCATCAACGCCATATCGCGAGCGCAGCGCTTGGGGCGCTTGTCGTCCTTGGAGAAGTCGTCCTCCATGTGGCAGTGTTTGCAGGTGACTCCCAAGGCGCGGCTATATCCCTCGTTCATGATCAGAAGCAATCGCGCGGCTGGAATCTTCTTGAGGAAATCGACTTGGATATTCTTGAACACCTGTCCCGAAGGCTCCTGCTCGTGGCCAACAATCTGTTTGGATATCTGCTGAACGAAAGCATCGTTGATTGCTTGGGTTGAAGATTCCTTGGGTGCCGGCGGCGCCGCAGTCGTCGGGGCCTGTTGCGACTGAGTTCGGCTGGCGCCGCCCGTCCATGCCATCAGAGCCAGCGCCAAGCCGGACACCATCCCTATAATCCGAGTGCGTTTCATTGGACCCTCCTGTCCACACAACAGAGAGCCGCCGCGAAGGCGGCGCGCTTCTTTTGCATAGATAACGGCGGTATCCCCTCCAATGTTTCAGCAAACTGATTGTGCCGAATTTGGGATCCTTTTCACCTCTGACAATGCCAGTCACTGCGTAGCCCTATGCCATCAACGAAAAATCCATCTACTTCGACAGCAGAATGCTCTCCAGCCAGGGAACGGGCAATGCCCCTTGGTCTAAGGCGCGGTCGTGAAAGTCCATGAGCGTGAAGTCCTTGCCTTTGGCCGCTTCATAGCTGTGACGCAAGCGCCACCATTCGCTCGCGCCCACATAATAAACGGGCAACTGGGTAGAACTGAGCTTAGCTCGCTGCAATTTGCCATCGGCTTCTGCGCGCGTTTGAAAGGCGTCATTCATCATGAACGCCATTGCTTCGGCGTCAGTCATTTCGATGGTGTGCATCCGGACATCGAGAATTGCGTTGCCGACGGAGCGCAGCCAAATCTTCAGATAACTAAGGCGGTAGCGTGGGTCGCTGTTGGCGAAACCCTGCTCCATCATGACCTGGGCGATGTATTCGGCCCAGCCTTCCGCGTATGGTCCGTTTCCGTAGAGGCTGCGGGTGAGACGACGAGTTAGAGGCTGGATTTCATTGGCGTGCTCGGCCTGCACGTAGTGGCCGGGCAGTGCTTCGTGAATGCTGAGCCACTTCAGCACCCAGTCGTTATACTCGCGCAGTTTCGACTCGGCCTTGTCCTCGGGCGTTTTCCGATCGATAGGCGTCACCCAGTATTGAGCCTCGGCGTTGGGATCGAGCGGCGGGGCGGAATGGAAGCCAGCGACAGAGAAGATGCCACGCAGGAACGGCGGCGTAGGGATGACCTTCAGGTTGTTGCGCGATTTCAGAGAGACGATCTTCTTCTCGATGATGAATTGCTGAATGCCTGCCAGGTCATCTTTCACCGTCCGCATCAAGTCGTCGCGTTTGGGATGATCTTGAGAAATCCTCTGCAGAACCTCACCGATGACCTTGTTCTCTCGCTCCTGGGCGCTGAGACTGGCATGGTCATCGTCTTCGGGGAAGTACTGCTTGTGGAGGGGTAGTGCGAGCTGCAGCATTTCGGCGCGCGTCCTCTTCAGCTCTCGTTCCGCATCGGCAAGAAGCTCATCAGGGGTGATCGGGGTTTCCATGACCAGGCGGAATTTTTCTGCGTACAGATCTTTGCCGAGGCGCCAGGTGCGATCGGTCTTGCGCTTCGCCAAATCGTCCTGCAGCCACCGGGAAAAATTCTTCAACTCTTCGACCGCAGGGGGCGCGATTTGATCGAACTGCGCCTTCAATTTCGCTTTGCCGTGGAACGCAGGTGCAATCGTGTTCTGGATCAGATCAACGTTGCCGTCGTTCTCCTCGATCCCGACCTTGATGAAGATGGGGTCGGCGTCAACGAGTTGGCTACGCGCATGGTCGAGGAAGCGCGAGGTCGCGGCCAGCCGCGAGAGGATGGCGCTGAGCCGGACGTCCTCAGGCGCATATTCATCCGTGAGCGGCTGGAAGAGCGCACTGCCCAGGAGCTCCACATAGACAGTGGGGTTGTGTTTGTAGTCCTGGATGCGGTCGAACTCCAGCAGGTTGAGACCGATCTGGTCGTCGATGAGTCGCCAGTCGGCAGCATCTTGGGCTCCGAGCGACGCAAGCGGAGCCTCGGCATGGAAGCGCTCGCGCCACTGCGCATAGACGCGGCGCTGTGCGGCTATGCCGGCCATACTCACGTCGTCGAGCAGCGCATCGAGCATGACAGTCTTACCTGTCTTGGGATCAACATGCTGGTGGTACCCGGCCTGGGAAGCGCTCGAGGGTGACAGCGCCAGCGTCTCGTGAATGAACTCTTCACTGAGCTTTGCGAATTTGCCGCTGGCCTCGGCGGATGAACTGGAGGTTTGTGCCATGAGAGTACTCGGGATCAGAACCCAGGCCACGACGTGCAGGAGTTTCATAATGCCTCGATTCCGGAATCTCGGTCGGAGACGGTGATTGAGATGCTGAGAGTCGTTCGAAAAAGTTGTTCCTAGCTTACTTCGTTAGCCCAGGCGTCCTGAGAAGTGTAACCCAAATCGCGGTTGCTCCTGTATTGTCGACTCTCCTTTACCCCATCCGTAGCACTCCGAGACGACGGTTAGGTGTCTCCTAGGCGCAACGAAATCCGTACGCTATCAGGTCATACTCAAACCCGAGAGAAACGCGGGAAACGCAGGGATACCTCCGCCGAGAGGTCAGACCGAACTTGACTCCTTCGTCAAAGAAGACTTCTATCTTGTCGGCGCAATATTCGACGTTCTTGCCGTCGCGCTGTGCTTGGTTGGACTCGCCATGCTTGGAGTCGGTTTTGTCAGAGCAAGACCAAAACGAGATAGCGCCCGCACGCGAAACCGGACAAGTCCCGTACCAGAACGCCACCTGGCCGGGAACGGCGTTGACCGGGATGTAAAGTTGCTGGAGTGGGGCGAAACTGGTTTCGCGCAAGGGTCTATGCGGATTCGGTGATGCAGAGCCGACATGCTGGCGTGGCTGGACGATTATGCTTCATCTCTAACAATCTTGCCGGACGCAGTCTCTTTCGGGTAATTGAAGAACAGCTGATTGCCGTCGGGATCATCGACCACCACGAGACGATAGCCCCACGAACCTTCCTTGACCGAAACACCCTTGGCCTCGAGTTCTGCGCGCAGCGCGTCCAACTCGGCGACTTGCGTCACCGGCTCGACGTTTAGTGAAATGAACATCAGCCCCTTGCCAATCTTGTCCGGCCACGTGTCGGCCAGGATAAGCGCGCAGCCCTGCCGATCGACCTGTGCGACGCGCGCCCGGCCATCCTCCTCGTAGCGCCATGGGCTCGTGAAGCCGAGCCGGTCAATGTAAAAGTGGAGCGAGGTCTCAACATCGGTCACGTGTAGGACGGGGCGCGCGAACCAGTCTGTCATAGGCGATATATCCTCGAATGAAGAGAACTTTTTCCTGCATCTTGAATTCTAGCCAATCTTAGACGCAGTCAGAAGCCGCGAGGGCGAGATTCTGTTTGAATTTCACGACAAGTCCGAAAGCGCGCCAAACTCGACACGCTGCGGTACGGAAGAGTTGCTGCACGGCTCTCGGGTGATGCGCTTGGTCGCGGTCCGCCAGGGACCGATCTCTAAGCAAAATACTTTGAGGAACTCGAGCCTGAGAGAATTATTTACACGGTCTAGTACTCTTGAATAATTCCCGAGTGGATATCAGCGACCGTCTAAGTCGCACTTCATGAGTCTGTTAGCTACGGCGCTTCGATTGGCATTTGAGTTGCGATAGTTCGGCATTGGTTACCGCTTTTAGACTCTCAGCTGTTCCCCGCGGGCTATCGGCCACCGGTTACTGAAGGGCAATGCAAAGAAAAGCTAGCGGTCTCCGTGTGTGGGAGGGCTTGTGAAAGGACGCGAAGAAGTACGGAGTTCTGATTTTCAGGAAGCCGAGGCGATTCGACAGGCTCAACGAGGCGACGCAAACGCCTTTGAACTGCTCTATCGCTTACACAGCTCGCGCGTCTTTGTCCTTTGCCTTCGCATGTTGAAAAACACTGCCGAAGCCGAAGATTTGGCGCAAGAGACGTTCCTGACCGTATTCCGCGCAATTCACACGTTTCGCGGCCATTCCGCCTTCTCCTCTTGGCTGCACCGCGTGACGGTGAACTGTGTGCTGATGCATCTCCGGAGGAAAGCCCTCACCGACACCTCACTCGAAGAAATCATCAGAAGCGGTGAGGAATCCGGCAGCCCCCGAAAGGAGCTGCGCCACTTTGATCTGCGACTAAAAGGATTGATCGATCGGCTCTCCATTCAGAAAGCCATCGCTCAATTGCCAGCACGCTTAAAAGCAACCTTCGTACTCTATGACCTCTATGGCTGCGAACACGGAGAGATTGCGGAAATCCTCGCTTGCTCGACGGGGACTTCCAAGTCTCGATTGCATAAGGCTCGCCGCCGCCTCCGCGAGCTACTGCCGAGCTGGCCGCCTAGCGGCACTCGGCATGAGTTCCATTCAATAAACTAGCCAGCCCTCCAAACTGACCCTTGTATTGGACTAGGAGCCACAGCGGCTCCAGCAAGAGGGGAAGCTCGTCTCAAATCGGTGAAACCTGACTTGCAAATCCAGGAGGTTACCATGGAAGCTAGGACGGCGGTTCTTCGGCCCGATCTGCACAACAAAGAAACGATCGAATTTGAAGAGAAGCTCCGGGCTAAGATCGTCGGGCAGGAAGCAGGGATCGAAGCGTTGGTGGAGTTGTATCAGGTTTTTTGGGCAGGCCTGAACGCGCCAAACCGCCCGATAGGCACGCTTCTTTTTCTTGGCCCGACCGGGACGGGGAAGACACGCTTGGTAGAGGCCGCCGCAGAGATCCTGTTTGGGGATTCGCGCGCGGTCATCAAAGTGGATTGCGCAGAGTACCAGCACTCGCATGAGATTTCCAAGCTCATCGGTTCGCCTCCGGGATACCTGGGACACAGGGAAACACATCCACTCATCACTCAGGATGCCTTGAAGCAGTTTCATACCGATAAGCTAAAGCTAAGTTTTCTGCTATTCGATGAAATTGAAAAGGCAAGTGATGCCCTCTGGCAATTGTTGCTGGGAATCCTAGACAAGGCCACTCTCACACTGGGAGACAACCGCCGGGTGGATCTCTCGCAGACTTTGATCTTTCTAACCTCCAACTTGGGTGGCCGCGGCATTACCGATTTGATGTCAGATGGTTTTGGGTTCGTCCGCGCAGGGGACAAACTCACAGCCAAGCTCGATCAGCAAGTGGAAGCAACCGCAGTGGAAGCGGCACGAAGGACGTTTTCCCCTGAGTTCATGAACCGGCTGGACAAAATAGTGGTATTCCGTCCGCTTCATTACCAGCAACTGATGGAAATCTTAGAGATCGAACTCGACTACTTGCAAGATCGCGTGCTGCAAACAATGAAGGGTCAGTTCGTGTTTCGTGTGACCCGCCCCGCGAAGCATTTCTTGCTACAAGAGGGGATGGACAAGAGGTATGGCGCGCGCCACTTAAAGAGAGCGCTGGAGCAGCACCTCGTGCGTCCGCTCGCAAACTTGCTTGCGACTGAACAAGTGCAACCGGGAGACCGGCTGTGCATCGACTGGGACAGGCGGGTCAGTCACCTGGTGTTCTGGAAAGAGGGTGCGGCTCCGCAGCTAACCGTCCCTGCGCAGATTGCAGTTCCCTCGCGGCCAGGGCACGCTGCGAGTAGCCGCACCGTCGAATTTCCCTCGCCGGCGCGAGTAGGTTAGCTCGCGCGGAAACCCAGGGGGTTGGTCATGAACGTGATCTGACGACTCGGGATGCGGGCGCTTCCTCACCGTCCTTCTGGCATATGGCGCCACCTGGTCATACACTGCGCCAGTGGCGCCCATATTTACTGGCTGTCCCCAACTAAGGTGTTTTAAGGCGCCATGTCGGAAAATTTGAGCACTGGGAGGGTCTCAAACAAAATTCCGTCGGCCCGCCTCTTTATTTCACCAATTGGTAATCGATCCGTCCGGGCGAAAGTACGTCTGCGCGCGATTGGTGTCGTATTTCGTTACTTCCAGAATCGGCATTAGCTTGCTCATGTCCAGTTCGACGCCGAGTCCGGGTCTATCGTTGGGATAGAGCTTTCCGAGCTTAAAATCCAGGCAGACGGGCAGGTGCGGAAGCTCCTTGCCTTCAAAGTTATATTCCATCAGCAGCGGACCCGAGAATGTGCCCAGCGAATGCACCAGCGCCGCGGTGGCAATCGGCCCGGTGAAGTGAGGCACAATGCCGACAAAATGCGTCTCGCAGATTGCCGCGATTTTCATCATCTCGGTAATGCCTCCCACGTTCGGCAGCGTAGCGCGAACGTAGTCGATATCGTGGTTCTCCACCAGTGGATTGAAGTCCCAGCGATTCCCCCATTCCTCGCCCGCGGCGATCGGAACCTTAACTAACTTTCGGAGGCGCGGAAGGTCTTCGCCGAATCCCTCCGCCCGCACGGGATCCTCGACAAACAACGGCGCAAGGTTCTCGATCAGATCGCAACCGCGGATTGCGTCGGACAGATCGAATCGCTGATGAAAATCGATGCAGAAGTCGCCGTCTTTTCCTACCCCTTCGCGCGCCTGCACGCACTCCTCGTAAAGCTGATTCAGTTTCTGACGGGTATTGAATGTAGTATTCGCGGGCGTGTCAGCCGCGCCCATGCGGAAGGCTCGATAACCGGCCGCGATGGTAGCCGCTGCGCGATCCTTCACGCTCATGCCAGGCTTGATGCCCGGGATGATGCCGGCGGTGTTGTAGCATTCACAGTAATTCCGCACCATGCCGCCCAGGATTTCGTGAACCGGCAGCTTCAGTACCTTGCCTTTGATATCCCACAGGGCCAGATCGAGCGCCCCAAGCGCATGTTCCTTTTCACGCCCAGGCGGATAAAAGAACGACCGCGACATGTCCTGCCATAAGCGTTCGATATGCTGCGGGTCCTGCCCGATCAGGCGTCCGGCGCACTGCTTCAGCACATCCGGAAAACCGCCTTCACCGACACCCGTTATTCCCGCCTCTGTCTCGATAGTCACTACGGTGTCGGCCTGGTTGAACAGCGGATTCGGATTGAGTGGCGCGTAAGCCCGTACTCGCGTGATCTTCATCTTGGGCAACGCGGCTTGCAGCATCGGGAGATGCGCGAACGCATACACACCCGCGGCCATCGATTTCAGAAATAATCGCCTATTCATCGGATCTCCTTCAACAAGCACCGGTCCCCACTCTAAATCTAGTTCGGAGACGCGCCTCGACTAATCTCTTCCCGCAATTCCGGCCTGAAATTGACGATATGCGGAACTGGCAAAGACAATCTCACGACTCTCGCTCTTGCCTTTCTCTGGAGTTTCCCATAAGGCCTTCTTGTCAACGATTTGTCAACTTTTCAGACAGAATTCGAGCCCCATTTCCGTGCACGCGGAAACCGCAAAACGCCACTAAAGCGCCAAAGAAGGCTCAAAAATCTAGGAAATACTTCGGTCTTGTGAATAGAAGGCCCGAAGCCCATTCTGTTTCAGGATTGGCGTCCGAGGATAACAAGGCAAGACGAACGATAACGGTCAACCGCGAACGTCGAGGGGCGCGTCAGTCTTTTCGCTCTAGCCACGCGCGCAAAGCTTTTTCAGTAATCAAGCGGCAACGACCCACGCGGACCGTGGGCAGGTCTTTATGCTGGATCGGGTAACACATTTCGCAAAGGCTGGAAGGATTTGATGGATAGTGAGGTTACCGAGGCCGACGACCGCCCATCCGACCTTTTTGCCGGGCTGATCGGGCGCGGCAGCTGGCAATTGCGCCCCCTTCGGGAATGGTGCCGCAAGATTCGCCGCTACGAAACCCGGACCCATACGATTCAGAAACCTGCGACGTGAAATTTCCTTAACAGGGATTTCGGCATCATGGTTGCCTCCGTTCCTTCGCCGCTTGTTCTTTGCGAATCTCTTCCAGGCGCTTCTTCAAATATTCCTCATACTCTTTTTGCAGCACCGGATCTTTCGGCGAACTGTAAATCTCACTGGACTTGTATTTTCCTTCGGCAAACTTCTTTTTTGTCCATTCATCGTGAATATGAATTTCGTCGGCGCGGTCAAGGACCTCTCTTGCGAGCTGCGGCGGAATGAAGTAGACGCCCTCGCGGTCGCCAACGACAAGATCGCCAGGCATCACCGTAGTGCCGCCGATGCGCACGGGTACATTGATTCCCGTCAGCATGACGTTTCCGATGGGAGTGGGATCCACAGCGCGGAAATAAGCCGGCATGTCGATTTGCGAGATGCCATCGAGGTCGCGGACGCTGCCGTCCACAACCAACCCGCCTCCGTGAGTCGCAACCATGACGTAGTAAAAGAGATTGTCCCCGACAATCGTGCCGTTCACCTTCTTACCAAACAGGTCGACAACCAGGACGTCGCCGGGTTGCAGCATGTCAATCGCCGTTTGGTTCCCCAGACGTTCGATGCCGCGCGCCTTGGCCTTGGCTTGCAGCACGTCGTCAACGTCCGTCCGTAGCGGCATGAACTGGACCGTGAACGCGCGCCCTACAAGGGTTTTCCCCGGGTGCGCGACGAGGAACCCGTCGGCGTACTGGTTTTTGTAGCCCTTTTGCTGCAGCGTGGCCCAGATGTCTTCGGAGGAAAGGTCGCGGGCGCGCTCCAGAAGCTCGTCCGGCACTTTCGGCCTGCCATCGGGGAGACGGTTGAACGGGTTCAGTGCCGTGTAGTCGACCAACTCCTGCTTAGGAAAAGACTGCAGCTGTGCTTCGGCGGGTGCAGGCAGCAAAAGGAACAACAACGCGGCGCAAGCGACGATCAATTTGCGTGCAGAGTTTTGGTTCACGGGGATCCTCACGGAAGAAATTCCGGCAATGCAAATTCAAGCGTGATAATTTGAACCCCGCAGAGAGGAAAAGTCCATGACTAAAGAGAATTCGCCCGTATTTGGTCGACGGGAAATGTTGAAAACTTCTGCAGTCGCGCTGGGTAGTAGTCTGCTGGGAGCGGCATCCGCGGAAGCTTATCCAAAGGGCGTCAACACAAATTCCGGCCCGTCCACGCTGAGAATCACCGATTTGCGCGTGGCGACGATCGCAAAACCGGGTCCGAGCCCCTGTCCCATCATTCGAATTGACACCAATCAGGGTGTGTCTGGCCTTGGCGAAGTTCGGGACATGGCCAGCCCGACGTACGCGCTTTTCCTGAAAAGTCGCATCCTCGGCGAGAACCCCCTTCAACTCGACAAGATTTTTCGCAAGCTCAAGCAGTTTGGGGGGCCTGCGCGTCAAGGCGGCGGCGTTTCCGCGATCGAAATGGCGCTTTGGGATATCGCCGGCAAGGTGTACAACGCGCCGGTTTACGCCATGCTTGGCGGCGGAAAATTTCGCGACAAAATTCGCGTCTATGCCGATACCACGGAATCCAAGGATCCGAAAGTCTACGCGCAGCGCATGAAAGAGCGCAAGGAACAGATGGGTATCACCTGGCTGAAAATGGACCTGGGAATCGAAATGGTCTCCGACACGCCGGGCACGGTAACGCAACCCTCCAATTTATCACCCTGGGAGGAGAATCAACTTCCTCACCCGTTCGTGGCCATGGAAGTGACCGACAAAGGTATCCACATGCTGGAAGAGTATGTAGTCGCGGTGCGCGACGCGATCGGGATGGAGATTCCACTCTCCATGGATCATCTGGGCCATCTGGGCGTGAAGTCCATCATCCGTTTGGGCAAGGCTTATGAAAAATACAACTTGTCCTGGATGGAGGACGTCATTCCCTGGACCTACACGGACCTGTTGAAGCAGATTTCCGATGAAAGCCCGACACCAATTCTCACTGGCGAAGACATTTATCTGAAAGAACCGTTTGAGATCCTCTGCTCCCGGCACGCGGTCGGCAAGATTCACCCCGATCTCGCCACCTCCGGCGGAATCCTGGAGACACATAAAATCGGAGACATGGCCGAGGAGTACGGCGTGCCGATGGCGATGCACTTTGCCGGAACTCCCGTAAGCTGCATGGCGAACGTGCATTGTGCTGCGGCGACGCAGAACTTTCTGGCTGTGGAGAATCACTCCCTGGACGTGCCGTGGTGGTCGTCGATGGCGCAGGAGTACCTGAAGACTCCGATCGTCAACCATGGTTGGATTGAGGCGCCGGACCGTCCGGGCCTCGGCGTCACCTTGAACGAAGACGTTATTCGGCAGCACCTGTTGCCGGGAACGGGTTACTTCGACCCGACGCCTCAGTGGGATCAGGAGCGCTCCTGGGACCGCTTGTGGAGCTAGAAAAGTCCACCGATCTCAATTGCGGTATGGCCTTGTGACTTGGACAGCGAGGGGCACGATAGAATCGCCAGGACGATGCTACCGCCCGTTTGGCATCTGAATAGTCCAGTTGCACACGCGTGAATTCGAGGAGATAGGCAAAGCGCTGCGTGCGATAGTTAACTTGCAAGTCTCCGAGATCACTAGCCGCCTAGTCGCGACCGACTTTTCCTGGCTTTCTTCAAATCATTTTTCCGCCAAGCAAACATTTGGATAACACTTCGGGTCGCCATGGCGTCTACCTGAAAGGAAGAGAAGTGTCAAAATCACTACATTTTGCTTACCTCCATAAGGAGGACAACCATGCTGGCTCACCTTTGCGCCGCGAACCGGCGGAAGATTCCCGTGGCCACCTGTCTTCTATTGTTATTCTTGGTTGTGCCACCGCATTCTCTCGCACAAGACGAGTGGTATCGCGGCCTAGACTTGGAATCTGCCCTGGCTGACTCCGGGCTTGTGCTGGTCGGGCGCGTCACGGATGTAAGCGAAACCAAGATTGGCATGGGAGGCAAGGGCGAGCGCTCTCTGCGGCAATACAAATTCGAACCAATCTCGGTACTCAAGGGCATATTCTCGCGTGAATCGCTGTTGCTCACCAGCGAGGACCGGTTGCCCGGCTGGCAGGCTTCCATGCATGCGCAGCGAACGCGCTTATGGATGATCGCTCGTTAGCATTGCTCGATCGGGAGAATATTGGGCCCAGAAGTCCCGTTTTTGGGGAGTCGGAAAACGATCGGCGCTTGCCAATTGTGGTCAGAGACTGCATCAAAAACAGCAACCCACCATCCTTCCAACTCTCAAGGTTTGGCCGGCTCTGGCCGCGCTCCCGGAGGCGGCGGTGGTAAGAACTTGGCGTCGTCCACAGGAACGTTTTGCTGAACCTGCTGGACCTGGATGGTAAACCTGTTCCCGGGCCGCGAAAGCGTCCACCGGAACGGGATCTTCACTCCATTCGCTTCGCGATAGTCCGCATAATCGATCTGCGTTGGATTGCGTCCGAGAGGAGTCTCCGCATACCGGATTAGCCGCAGCAAAAGCCCTGACTCCTTATCCAGATATAAGCGCAGCGGAGGTGTCCCCTCGTTCTGTCCGACAACCAGGTAGGTCTCATGACCGTCGATCTTTTCTCCGTCATCGACTCGGAATTTCTGATACAGCGTCTTCACGTGCGCCGCGAAATAAAGATCCGCATCGATGCGCGCGGCGTCGTTTTCTGCTGCTGACATCTTGTGCACTCGCCCGGGAACACCCAGCCAGCCTTGTTTCCCGTCGAAGGTCGTGACACTGTCGGCTCCCAGAAGATGCATCACTGAGTAGCGCTTCTCCGGCGCCTTCGAGTAAACTTCCATGGGAAACTGCTGGCCGCCAAACGCTGTGAGCGTTCCTTTTTGCACCCGGCTGGTAATTTTCTGGAGCGCCTCCGCACCACCGATAGCCGTGAGATACTTGTCGAGAAGCTGCTCGCCAGCCGGCAAAGAAGCCTTTACCTCGGCGGTTTTTTTCCTTTCTTCAGCGGCCGGCCGGGGCTCTTCATCCGTGATGATGGGCGTGCCCACGGGTTCCGGCGATCCACGGTGACAGGAATAGCAGGTCACCTCGCGGTGTCCCTCGAAGTTCTCCTTATTGATCGCCATCATCATGTTGATCATTTTGCGCGCGGTTACTTTGGTCTTCTTGTCGTCTTTTTCGTTCGCATGCTCCACGTGGCAGTACTCGCATGCAACGCCAAGGGAAGCCGCAATGAACTGCATCGAGGGGATGACCTGCTCGGCCGGTAGGCCCTTGAGGGCCTGAATATTTTTGAACTCCTCTTCGGCGAGTTTCAACGCGGGAGCGTTCCGAGCAACTGCAGGCGGCGGAGTGGACTGCGCTCGTGCCCCAGCCACCGCCAGCAAAAAACTCAGCAATGTTCCGCACACAGTAAGCCAGAAATTCCTGCGATTCCTATTCACGATTCTTGTCCTCATGGGTGATGTGGCGAAACCGCGCCAGGCGCGGTCGCAAAAAAGCTATCGCGCGCTCTGCAATAAAGGCAAGGTCAGGGGCTGATCTCGCCACGCTTCGCGAGCGCCGTGATGCGGTCGGCGGCGCGGAACGCCAGCGCTTCGATCGTCATAGTGGGCTGTCCGCGTCCGGATGTCACCAGGCTGCTCCCGTCGCACAGGAAAAGATTCTTCACGTCGTGTGTCCGATGGTCGGCATTAATCACCGACGTCTTTGGATCGTTCCCCATGCGGCAGGTCCCCAAAAGATGCACGCCAAACTGCTGTTCCCGTGCCGGATAACTCCATTTTTTCTGGGCCCCCGCCGCCTCGTGGACCTCATGGGCTCGCTCCAGCAGCCAATTGGTAAACTTCAAATCGTCCGGATGATCTTTATAGGTCAAGCGCAGGGCGGGCAGGCCCCAGGCATCTTTTAATTCTGGATCCAGCGAAAAACTGTTGCTCTCGAGCGGCAGTGAAGTGCCATGAGTGGAGACTTCCATGGTGCGCGTGAAATCGTGCGCTAGCGCGGCTTTGAAGTCTTTACCCCAGCGCGGTGTTCCCGGCGCGAGGCCATCATTCGCAAAACCGATGGGAGTGAAATCGACCCGTGCGTCAAGCCCGCCGCCGCCATAGAAGCCTACTTTTTGTGGATCGAGTTCGTAGAAATCATGCAGGATGCGGCTGACGGCGTAACCTTTGTATTCGTTGAGGGGATGCTCATACACGCCAAAGACCGCCGCGTAGGTGTTGAACATCAGGTATTTGCCGACGAGGCCGCTGGAGTTCGCCAGCCCATCGGAAAATTGTTTATTCGCGGAGAGCAACAGCAGCCGCGGCGTTTCCGCACCGTTGGCGCAAACCACCACCGCCTTGGCCTTCTGCAGATGCGTGTTGCGTTTTTCATCGAAATACATCGCGCCGACCGCCCGGCCATTGGCGTCCGTCGCGATCCGATACACATAAGAGTTTGGCCGAATCTCGCAGCGGCCGCTCTTCTCCGCCGTTCGAATCGCGGTAGCCAGCGAACTGGACTTCGCCCCAACCTCGCAGCCGAAACCCAAGCAGAAACCGCAATTGACGCAAGCGCTTCTTCCCGGGCGCGGCTGGGAAAGTATGGCCATCGGCGCAGGGTATGGATGCCAGCCCAGCTTGCGCGCCGCTCGCTCGAAAATCACGCCCGAAGATTTTACCGGCATCGGCGGCATCGGATAAGGTTTCGATCGCGGCGGATCGAACGGGCTTGCCCCCGCAAGGCCGGAAA
>Ga0307479_10003325_pt1 | contig 14643 bp, 10 predicted proteins | sample atmos_gasesECM4C_FD_203743 | JGI IMG/M metagenome (GOLD analysis project Ga0307479, IMG submission 203743) | Hardwood forest soil microbial communities from Morgan-Monroe State Forest, Indiana, United States - atmos_gasesECM4C_515 | ecosystem: Environmental > Terrestrial > Soil > Temperate...
CGCAAAAGCGGGAAGCGCTGCGCAAACTGGAAGCGACGGAAGCAAATCTTCTTCGGATCGGCGATGTGATTAAAGAAGTGAAGCGGCAGATCGGCTCGCTTCAACGTCAGGCCGGCAAAGCGAGACGCTATCAGGCATTGCACGCGGATCTGCGCGTGCTCGAAACACATCACTCGAAACAACAACTGGCCGCGCTGGATGCCGATCTCGCGCATTGCCGGGCTGACATCGAAAAGATTGCAACTTCGGAGCAAACATCGCGGACCAACATCGAGCGCGAAGAGAGCGAACTATCCGAAGAGCGCCGCGCGCTGGACAAGATCGACATCGAAGTCGCGGAGATCCGTGCCGAAGCGCAGCGGTTGCAAAGTGAGATTGCGGCGCATCGGAGCCGGATTGAATTCAATCGGCAACGCAAAGACGAATTGGCCGACCTGATCGAGCGCGCACAAGGCGACATCGCTACCGCCGAAAACAAACGGAAACAGCACGCCGCCCAGATTCGCGAGAGCGACGCGCTGATTGAAAAAACGCAGCGCTTCCTCCAATCGAAACAAGGCGAGCTGGCCAAGGTAACCGAGCTGCTCGATAAACTGCGTGCCAAACGCGAAGCCCGTCAGGCAGATCGCGAGACTGCGCGCTCGTCGCTCTCCAAATATGAAGCGCGGATCGACAAGCTCGAGGATGAGCTGGCCGGAATCACCGCGCGTCGTGAATTAACCGAGGAACAAATCCGCGAGCGTTCGACTGAAATAAAAGAAGCGACGAAAGCCTGCGAGAAAATTGCGGCGGAGATTGTGGCCGCGCGCAATGCCACCGAGAGCGAGCAAAAGAAATTAGAACAGCTGCTCGCGCAATCGCAAATGGCTGAAACGAATTTGCGCCGGCAGCAAGAGCTTCTCGTAAATGCCGAAAGCGAACTTACCGCATTAGAGCGAACCCTCACCGAGAAGCGATCAAGCCTCGAGATTCTGCGCCAGCTCAACGCCGAGGGCGAAGGACTCGCACAAGGTTCGCAGGCGGTCCTTAAAGGTTTGGACGATCCGGAGCGCTTTCGAGACGCGATCGCCGGCTCACTCGCCGCCCAGATCGATGTCGATCCAAGATTTATTGCCGCGATCGAGGCCGCGCTCGGGCGAAATCTGCACGCGGTGATTTTGAAGGACGCGCGAAGCGCCGAAGAGATCCTCGGGCGGTTGACGAAAAAGAAATTGGGGCAGGCCGCGTTGTTCGTTCCCAAGCTCGGCGCTTCAACTCACGAATCGGTCCGCAAAAGTCTGCCCAAAGACGCGCTGGCCTGGGCAGTTGATAAAATTGTCGCGCCGCTTGCGGTCGAGCCTGTGATTCGCCAATTACTCAGCGGCGTCCTCATTTTCGCCAAACTCGAGCAGGCCCTCGCCTGCAAGAAAGATGAACCGACCCTGGCAATGGCGACGCTCGACGGCGAATTCGTCTCGGTGGAGGGAATTGTTTTCGGCGGCAGCAGCACGGTGAAAATGGACTCGTTGCTCGAACGCAGGGCGCGGGTGGCGGCGTTGGAAAAAGAAGAGACAGAATGCACAAGTCAGCGCGAGACCCTCACCCACAAACGCGATCAAGCGAAAACGAATGTGGCAACCGCGTCGCGTCAGCTCGACGAAGCTCGCGCGCACCATCAAACAGCGCACCTGTCGCATTCGACCTCGGCCAACAAGATCTCGCTTCTGCAAGCGGAAGAAAAAGAGGCCGAGCGTAAGATCGACAATCTCAAGTCGGAAAAGACAACGCTGGAGCAACAAATTGAAGCCGCCGGCGAACGTGTCGGCGCACTCGAAGATGAATTGAGTGAGGCGCAAGCTGAACTTGCTGAACACGAAGCTGCACAAAGTGACGCCGAAAAGGACGAGAAAGGCGCGCGAACTCAGGAAGAGAAAACGCTCGAGAGTGTGAATGAATTGCGGCTTGCGATCGCGACCGCCCGTCAACGTCACGAAAATCTGGAAGCGCAACGCGAACCGATGGCCGCGCGTGACACTGAGTTGGTGGAACTAATCGCGTCCCGCCGGGCCGATATCGCCAGCTATGAAAGCAAACTGGCAACGCAAGCGCAGGAAAGCCGCGATGCAGAAGTTGCGATCACGGAACAAACGGCGCGTGCGGCTGAAGCGGAGGCGGCCGCGAGCAAGATTTCGTCAGAGCGAGCGGCCCGGGTCGCAGCGGTGGAAAAGCGAGAGACACAATTGCGCGCTCTTCGTAACTCGCTGAGCGAACTGCAAGAGAAACGTAGTCACCAACAAGTCCGCGAGTCGCAATTGCAAATGCAGATCGAAAATCTGGCGGAAAATATCTCGCGCCGTTATCAAGTTGATCTTCGCGCGTTTAACCCTGACGAAACAGCATTCGGCAAGACTTTGCGGGCGCAATTGAAGCGGACCGAAAAAGAAGTCTCGGCCGAAGTCGATCTTGCCGACGCCGAATTGCAAACGCTGATCGCCGATCTCACCCGGCAGCTCGATAACATGGGCCCGGTCAATCTCGATGCGGTCCAGGAATACGATGAGCTTGAGGAGCGCTTCAAGTTTCTCGAGACGCAAAACACCGATCTGACCAATTCGCGGCGTGAACTGCTCGACGTTATTTCGCGAATCAATTCGACAACTAAAAAGTTGTTCGCCGACACGTTTACTCAGGTCCGCGCCAACTTTAAGGAAATGTTTGCCGAACTCTTCGGCGGCGGGCGGGCCGACCTCTCGTTGCTGGATGAAAACGATCCACTGAACTGCGGCATCGAGATTTCAGCGAAGCCGCCCGGCAAACAGCTCCAAAGCATTTCGCTTTTGAGCGGCGGCGAGCGCGCGATGACCGCGGTCGCGCTCCTCTTTGCCATTTATATGGTGCGGCCGAGTCCGTTCTGCGTGCTGGATGAAATCGACGCTCCGCTCGATGAGAGCAACATCAACCGTTTTGTTCGGATGCTGGATCGATTCATCGCGCAAAGCCAGTTCGTCATCATTACCCATAACAAACGCACGATCGCAAAAGCAGACGTGCTTTACGGAGTGACGATGGAGGAGCGCGGCGTGAGCAAATTGGTTGGCATGAAAATGACCGCACCACCAGCGACCGAACAAGCGCCGCCACAACGCGAACCGGCGCCCTCTCAACGTCAATTCGCTCTGACTGAGAACGGCCACAGCGAACAAAAGGCCAGTCGCGCCCGTTAATCGACCGGGTTTTCCGCGCAAAAAAATTTTGCGCGCGATTGTCGATCTTGCGTAAAATTGGCCGATGCTTCAAACGGCGCAGCGCGGCAAAAAATCTTCTTCCAAGAAAGCGGCGCCGAAAGCTGCGGTCCATGAGCGATTCCTCGAAGCATTTCGCTGGATGCTGCTTTCGCGCACGCTCGAGGAAAAATTGGTCAGCCTTTATCGCGGTGGCCAGATCACCGGCGGCGTTTACATCGGCAAAGGCCAGGAAGCGGTCAGCGTCGCCTGCGGATTGTTTTTGCAGAAAGGCGACATCTTCGCGCCGCTAATTCGCGATCAAGCTGGCCGTTCCGCATTTGGCGAACCGCTGCTCGATGTTTTGCGCACTTATCTTGGGTCACGACAGGGACCGATGCGCGGGCGCGACGGAAACATTCATCGGGGCAAGCCTGGCGAAGCCCAGCTCGCGATGATCAGTCATCTCGGCGCGATGATCTCGGTTGTGGTCGGCTCACTGATGGCGAAACGTTTTCACGGCGAAAAGAATTTTGTGGGTCTTTCCTGCATCGGCGAGGGCGGAATGCAGACCGGTTCGTTTCATGAAGGGATGAACATCGCCGCGGTCGAGCAAGTCCCGTTGGTGATTGTCGCGACCAACAATCATTACGCGTATTCGACGCCGAACGATCGCGAGTTTGCCTGCACCGATCTGGTGGATCGTGCGAAAGGTTACGGCTTTGAAGGTTACAGTATCGACGGAACGGATCTGACGATGTGCCTCGAGGTGATCGGCAGCGCGGTGCAACGCGCGCGCGCCGGCCGCCCACCGCAGTTGGTCGTCGCGTCGGCGTTACGACTTTCCGGGCACGGGGAACATGACGACGCGAGTTACGTGACCGATGAAATTAAACGGCAACCGTTTGCCCAGGATTGTTTGAAGCTCGCGGAAAAGAAGATTGTCGATCTTGGATTGGCCGACGCGGCGACGTTGAAATCATGGAAAGAGGACGCGGCCAAACAAGTCGACGAAGCGGTCGCGATCGCGCAGCAAGAACCCGCGCCGGACGGGGCGAAGGAAGATTGGTCTGCGATCTCGACGCGTGAATTGCTCGATCAATCGGAATGAGCATAACCTATCTCGAAGCTATTCGGGAAGCGCAGGCGAAATTGTTGCGCGAGGACAAGCGCGTTTTCATTTACGGCCAGGATGTCGGCGGAACTTTTGGCGGCGCGTTCAAAGCCACCAAAGGTCTGGCCAAGGAATTTCCGAATCGCGTTTTGAACACACCAATCAGTGAGGACGCGATTGTCGGGACCGCGATTGGCGCGGCGTTGCAAGGAATGCGGCCGATCGTCGAAATGCAGTTCGCGGATTTCTCCAGCATCGCGCTGAACCAGATTCTCAATCAAGCCGGCACGCATTATTGGCGAACCAACATTCCGGTGCCGATCACGGTGCGACTTCCCTCCGGCGGCACGAAAGGGAGCGGCCCGTTCCATAGTCAATCGATGGAATCACTTTACGCGCATTACCCGGGACTCATCGTGATGACACCAGCGACGGTGGAGGACGCTTACACGATGTTGATCGATGCGATCGCGATCGATGATCCGGTCATCTACTGCGAGCACAAATACCTTTATTACCATCTCAAAGCCGACAAGCTTCCTGACAAGGGGTTTCCCGTTGGCCGCGCACGAATCGCGCGCGAAGGTCGCGACTTAACCATCGTGGCTTACAGTGCGTTGGTTCACGACGCGCTCGCGGTCGCAGAGGAATTATCTCGCGAAAATTTCGAAATCGAGGTTGTCGATCTTCGCACGGTGAAACCGCTCGATACCGATACAGTCCTGGCGTCGGTCGCGCGCACGGGGCGTTTGCTCGCCGTCGGCGAATCGTTTCCATGGGGCGGCGCGACCGCCGAAGTCGTCGCGCGTGTGACCAGTGAAGGATTTCATTTGCTCGACGCCGCGCCGGTCCGGATCAACGCGAAAGACACGCCGATTCCGTATCATCCAAACCTTTGGAGCGCGCATCGGCCGAGCGCGAAATTGATCGCTCAAAAAGCTCGCGCTTTGCTCAAAGAATAATTTTATGCCGCAAGTCCCAATCATCATGCCGCAGTTAGGCGAGTCGATCGCCGAAGCGACGATCGTCGACATCAAAGTAAAACCAGGCGACGAAGTTGGGGCCGATCAGGAAATTATCGACGTCGAAACGAACAAGGCCGTCATGGGCGTGACCACGCCATGCAAAGGCAAGATCGGCACGATCACGGCGAAGTTGAAGGAAACTTATCCGATCGGTTCGGTCCTCGGTTATGTCGAAGCGAGCGAGGCGGACGCAGCCAGATTTAAAAAATTAACGCCAGAGCCGCCGCAAAAAGAAGTCGCCGAAGAAATTCCGGCGCGAGCCGATGAGGAAGTGCAAGAATCGAAGCCGCACTTCGCCGTTGACGGAGATGGCATCAAAACTTTTGCTCCTCGAAAAGGAACGTTGGTTGGTGGCCTGCCCGTTCCGGCAACACTGAAAGGCGCGAGTTTTGTTTCGCCGCGGGTGCGCGCGCGCATGGCCGAGTTGCATTTAACCAATGCCGATTTGGCCGGAATCACCGGAACCGGTGCCGGTAATCGCGTCACGATCAAGGATCTCGAAAATTTTCTGCACAAGATCGACAACCAATCGACCAAGGAAGCATCGGCGATTCGGACCGGTGTGGCGGACGCGATGCGGCGCAGCTGGACTCGGCCGCTCTCGACTGTTGGTTCGTCTGTGAATCTTGAGCCAGTTTTGCAAGATCGACAGTCACGCGATCCGAAACCGGGCCCCGGACTCTACGCGACCCGCGCGCTCGCGCTCGCACTCGCGGAAAATCCGATGGCGGCTGCGAAATTGATCGGCAATCGCGTTGTGCAATCGAACACGATCGATGTCGGCGTCGCGGTCGAAGCTGAAGATGGAATCATGGTCCCGGTCATTCGCGGCGCGGACAAAGTCTCGCTCGCTGATTTGGTCGGGAAATATCAGGAGCTTGTCGATCTTGCACGGAAACGCCGCATTTCGCCGGACATGCAAGCCGGCGGCATCGCGACCGTTTCAAATTTCGGAACATTCGGGATCGAATGGGGCACGCCGATTCCCCTGCCCGATCAAACCTTGCTCCTCGGTCTCGGCGCGGGAAAGAAATCTCCGTTCTGGGATGAATCGAAAAAAGAATTCGTTCCCAAAACCGAGGCGCAGATCACATTGAGCTTCGATCATCGCAGCATCGACGGCGGCGGCGCGGCGCGTTTGCTCAAGCGCGTGATTGAGCTGCTGGAAGCTCCCAAGAAACTGTAGCTGTGGCGGCAGGCGTCCCCGCCTGCTCTAAAAAAGGGATCGCAGCAGCCGAGACGGCTGCCTCCACAGAAGAAGGTCGAGCATTTGCGACGGTGGTAGACCGCCGTTACTATTTGAGAGATGCACGAGAACACGGAGTTCAGTTTGAGCCGGGACGTGGAGGCAATTGAGATCCCGAGCGGGCGAAAATTGACGCTCGATAAGGGTACCCAAGGCGTGATCACACAAACGCTCGGCGGCAGTTATACGATCGCGACGCCCTACGGGCTATCGCAGATCGCGGAAAAGGATTTGGATGCGCTTGGTCTGGAGAAACCAAAGGCCGAAGCCAAAGCAAAGGCAGCGGGGAAAACGAACGGCGCAGTTTCGGAGGACGACGTTTGGAGTCAGCTCAAGCAATGCTTCGACCCGGAAATCCCGGTGAACATTGTCGATCTTGGATTGGTTTACGATTGTCGCCTGATCAAGAAAGACGATGGCGGCACGCGCGTGGAAGTGAAAATGACGCTGACTGCACCCGGTTGCGGAATGGGACCGGCGATCGCGCACGACGCCCAAAGTAAAATTCTAACGATCGACGGCGTCGATGAAGCCGATGTGCAATTGGTTTGGGATCCGCCCTGGAACCAGAACATGATCAGCGAAGCCGGCCGAATGAAACTCGGCATGGTTTAGGTCCGAGCCGGACTGGCACTCCGAGCCGCACTGGCAGCATCGTCTTCAGACCGGTGTTAATGAGATGGGATCGATCGGATCATACAAGCGGGCGGCTTACGGCCACGATTTCTTCACCGGCATTTCGCTGTGACCGCTCGATTGTCCTTCGATCGACCAATTGAACGTCGCACGGTCAGTTTTCGCGTAGGCGTCGGCCCAATCATCGCGCGGCACAGGATCTAACGCGACGGTGTGCTCGTTGTTGTCGCCGGGTTCGATAAATGCGCTGCCGGCGGGAAGTGCGAAGATGCGCTCGAAGAGTTTTCCCGACGATGTTTCGACGGTGAAGTTGATCGTCGGAAATTCCATTCTGTTGGGAACGTTGATTCGATACGACAAACGGGCGCTGCGATAATCGCGATCGCCGGGCGTACCGTGCGGCGGCTCGAATTTGGTCAGTGTCAGCTCAGTTTTCGTCGGTCGAGAAACTGGCGGTACTGATGCGGTGGGCGATGGCGACGGTGTCGGTGTCGGGGATGGTGACGGAATCGGTGTTGTTGTCGGAGTAGGCGGGACAGTCTTATTCGCGGCGGGAGAAGACGTGGGTGATGACTGCGCTGCCGGCGAAATTTCTTTTAGCGGGGATGGCGTGCCGCTCGGTGTTGCAGACGTAGCTGCTTTCGACGGCGCAGGTGTCGGCGATTTGCGCGCTCCGGATGGCGTAGACTTTGGTTTCGGTGTGGGCGTCGGTCGTGGCGGAGGGGTTTGCGCGCTGCGATCCACGGCCATGTGAGCGCCGCGGTTCGCGGCGCTGCCGACGCTCGACGGCGTAGCCGAGCGATTCACCTTAAGCTTAAAAGGAAAAAACGATCGCTTTGGCGTCGGAGTTGGTGTTGGAGTTGGCGCTGCGTTGAGCGATAATGCCAGGCCAAGGACTAACACTGATTTCAGCCAAAAAACTCTTCGGCTCATAATTGAACTTCGCTGGAGCAATTCTTAGCAAAGCTTCGTCCATCCGCGCAATGCTGAAGGCAGTGTGCCGACTGATGTCATTAGCACCGGACTTCAGTCCGGTGATGAAAATGCTTGGTCAGCAGAAAGCTGTTTAAACAGCTTTAGCGTTGCGTTGCGCGAAAATAATTTGTTAATTTTCGTTCAGCCCGTTGACAGCGCGCAGTCGCACTGCTTGTATGAACTTCGCGCTTCGCGAAAATTTTTTAAGATGCCCTCGACAGAAGTTATTTTAACCGACAACGTGCCTGGCCTCGGCGCTGAAGCCGACGTGGTGAAGGTGCGGCGTGGCTATGCGCGCAATTATCTGCTGCCGCGCGGCAAAGCTTACGAAGTGACGCCCACGGCACTGCGCCAGCTGGACACGCTGAAGAAGAAACGTGCTGAACGCGAAGCGAGCGAACTAAACGAAGCAGAGGAGCTAGCCCGTAAGATCGGAAAAGCGCGGCTGACGTTTACACTTGCGACCGGCGAGTCGGGTAAAGCTTTCGGTTCGATCACAACGCAAGACATTGTAATCCGGATGAAGAACGAGCTTGGTTTGGAAATCGACCGTCACAAAGTTGTTCTGGAACGACCGATCAAGGATACCGGCGAACATGAAGTCACGATCAAGCTCTATCATGACGTCACCGCGCAATTTAAATTTGATGTAAAATCGGCGGAGCAAGCCCGCGACCGCGGGACGGCTGAAGCCGAAGCCGAGCAGCCTGAGAAAAAACACCGTTCGTTTTTCAGGAGAAAAAAAGAAACAAAATAAATGGCGACTCAACCGTCCTTACGGACTGGAGAGACGCCTCGCAAAGATTCGGGCAATGGGCCCGGCCGAGGCAGGCCGGGAGGAAACGGCGGAAGCGTTTTTCCCACTTCGCCAACAGGTTCTGCGCAGGATATTCACCGGGCACCGCCTCATAGCGTGGAAGCCGAGCAAGGCGTGCTTGGTTCGATGCTGATCTCGCCACGCGATGCGATTGCAGAAGTCGTCGAGAAAATTAACGAGGAATATTTCTACGTTCCGGCGCATCAAACAATCTTCACCGTGCTGGTCGATCTTTGGAACGCAGGCCAGGCAATCGATCTAATCACGTTCACCCAAGTGCTGCGTGATCGGAATTTGCTCGAAACGGTCGGCGGCGCGGCGTTGGTCACGAGCCTGTTCACTTTCGTGCCGACTGCTGCAAACGTCGGCTATTACCTCGAGATCGTCCGGGACAAATACATTTTGCGCTCGATTATCGCCGCCTCCACCGAAAGCGTGCGCCGCGCTTATGAAGAACAGGACGAAGTCGGGAACCTTCTCGATGAAGTCGAACAGAAGATTTTTGCCGTCGGCGAAGATCGCTTCAAAGGCCAGATGCTCTCGATGAAGGACCAAGTGATGGAAGCGATCGAATCGATCGAGAAACTTTACGAGCGCAAAGGCGGCATCACCGGAATCTCCACCGGCTTTGTTGAATTCGATCGGATGACCAGTGGAATGCATCCGGCGGAAATGATTGTGATTGCGGCGCGTCCGAGCATGGGAAAGACGGCGCTGGCGATGAACATTGCCGAGCATGTTTCGATCAACGAAAAGCTGCCAGTCGGCGTTTTCAGCTTGGAAATGAGCAGCCAGCAGCTTGTTCAGCGTCTGCTCTGCTCGCGTGCGCGCGTGAATTTGCAGAAGGTGCGCGACGGATTTCTCGGCGAACGCGATTTTCCAAGTCTCACTGCGGCGGCGTCCAAGCTCGCCGAAGCGAAAATTTTCATCGACGACAGCGCGAGCCTGACAATTCTCGAATTGCGCGCTAAAGCGCGCCGGCTCAAAGCGCAGCAGGATGTCCAGCTTATCATCATCGACTATTTGCAACTGCTAAGATCGACATCGCGTCGAGCGCAGGACAATCGACAGCTCGAAATCTCGGAAATTTCCGCCGGACTGAAAGGTTTGGCCAAAGAATTGAAGATTCCTGTGATCGTGGTCGCGCAATTAAATCGCCAACCGGAACAGCGTACCGGCGGCAAGCCACGTTTGAGCGATCTGCGCGAGTCGGGATCCATCGAACAGGACGCGGATCTTGTCGGACTTCTGGTTCGACCGGAAATGTACGAAGAAGACGACGAAGTGCGGCAGGAAAAATCAGGCGAAGCGGAATTGATCATCGCCAAGCAACGAAACGGCCCGGTCGGCGAGATTCCCCTCACCTTCCTGAAAGAATTCACCCGCTTCGAAGATCGCGCGCGCAACGTGACCGAGCCGGACGAAGCGTTCTAGAGCGATTTTGCCGCCTCGACGACGTGTTTCGCGTCGATGCCGCGTTCCTTCATCACTTCCGCGCCGGGCGCGCTTAAACCGAATTGATGAAGTCCAACCACTTTGCCGTCGAGGCCCACGTATTGATCCCAAGTTTGAGTAATGCCCGCTTCGATCGCAACGCGTTTGCGGCATGACTTTGGAAGAACTTCCTCACGATATTTTTCCGATTCGCGATTAAAACGCTCAAAGCACGGCATGGAAACAACGCGAACGCCGTCGCCAAGTTCTTTTGCGGCAGCGAGCGCGTGCTGCAGTTCGCTCCCACACGACATAATAATCAGATCGAGTTTGCCTTTTTCCTTTTTCGCGATGTAACCGCCGCGCGCGACGCCTTCCCGCCGCAGTTTAACATCGACATCGTTCAAGTTCGGAACGGCCTGACGCGTTAGGGCGAGTAATGTCGGGCCATCAATCCGTTGTGCAGCGGCCGCAAACGCTGCGGCGGTCTCTTCCGGATCGGCCGGGCGGATGACGTCGATCTGCGGCATGATTCGGACTGAGCTCACAGTTTCGACCGGCTCATGCGTCGGTCCGTCTTCGCCCACGCCAATCGAGTCGTGCGTGAAAATGTAAATATTCGGGAGCTTGGAAAGCGCAGCCAGACGGATCGATGCCCGGCAGTAATCGGTAAAGACAAGAAACGTCGCACCCGACGCCCGGAAGATTCCGTGATACGAAATTCCATTCATGATCGCGCACATCCCGTGCTCGCGAATTCCAAAATGGATGTTGCGGCCAGCCGGGGTATCGCGGGTGAAATCGCCGCCGTCTTTGATGTAATTCAAGGTCGATCCGTGGAGATCGGCACTGCCACTGATGAGAAGCGGCATCGCTTTCGCCAGAGGCTGCAAGGCTTCGCTGCCGGCCTTGCGGGTTGCGAGTTTCGCATCTTTCGGAAACTCGGGGATCTTAGATAGAAGATCGGCATCGACCTTTCGATCGATCGCGGCGTCGAGCAGCTTAGCCTGCTCGCCATTTTTCTTTCGCCAGTCGTTGTACGATTTTTCCCAACGGTCGTACTCCGCGAGCAGTTTCTTTTTGTGCGCGGCGAAATAATCGTAGGTCTCCTTCGAAACGAAATAATGTTCGTCCGGCAATTCGAGTCCCTTCCGCGCGGCATCGACAAATTTGGCACCCGCTTCGCCGTGTGCTTTGAAAGTCCCCTCCACTTCCGGGATGCCTTTGCCAATCAAGGTATGCGCGACAATAAACTTCGGTTTTCCGTCGTCATTCTCCTTCGCGCTGTTGAGAGCGTCGAGGAATGCTTGCATGTCCTGGCCGTTGATTTCCTGGACGTCGAACCCGTAGGCCTTGAATCGCGCGGCGGTGTCTTCGCTCTGCGTCATCTTCGCCGGTGCGTCGAGCGTGACTGCGTTCGAATCGTAAATCAGAATCAAATTATCCAGGCCGAAATGGGCCGCGAACGCGCTCGCCTCTGCCGAAACGCCTTCTTGTAAGCAGCCATCGCCAGCGAGACAAATGCAATGCTGATCGAAAATGCGGTGTTCGCTGGTGTTAAATCGCGCCGCCGCCATTTTCATTGCGACGGCGATTCCGACGGCGTTGCCAACGCCTTGTCCAAGCGGACCGGTCGTGCACTCCACTCCCGGCGTCTCAAAAAATTCCGGGTGGCCTGGCGTTTTAGAATGTAACTGCCGGAAGCGTTTGATTTCCGACATTGGCAAATCGTAGCCGCTCATGTGGAGCCAGGCGTAAAGAAACATGCTTCCGTGACCGGCCGAGAGAACAAAGTAATCGCGCCCGATCCAGCGCGGTTTATCGGGATTGTGCTTTAAAGCATAACCATAAAGAATGGCCCCCATTTCGGCGCAGCCCAAAGGAAGACCAAGATGACCGGATTGGGACGCTTGAACCGCGTCCATACAGAGACCGCGCGCTTCGGCAGCTGCACGCGAGAGGGCTTCAGTGTTCAAGCTCATAACGAGGGAGGTAGTTTATGGTTTTAGATCGGAGATTGCGCAATCTCTTTCCGAAGGTATCGCTCCTTGAAGGCAAATTTCGCCCAAGACGCCTCCCGCCGAGATACAGTTCATCGGTTCGCCGTCCGATGTTGAATAACTTGTGAATAAAAAGCCGTCTTTACCTTGTTTTATTCACAGGATTCTGTGAATAAGGGCTTAATTTTCGAACCTTCGCGGCCTAAGTTGTCGATCCTCGATGAAGTTGTCTGAAATGGCTGCGACCCTGCGGGAAATCGGCGTTTCGCCGGTGAAAAGTCTCGGGCAAAATTTTTTACACGATCGCAATCTCGCGAGATGGGTTGTGGATCAAGCGAAGATCAGTCGAGAAGATTTCATCGTTGAGATCGGTCCTGGCCTTGGCGCGTTGACGGAACTTGCGCTGGGCAAAGGCGCGCGTCTGCTCGCCATCGAAAAAGACAAACGCCTGGTGAAGTTTCTGCGCGACAAATTTCAAGGTACCGCGCTTGAGATCGCGCACGGCGACGCGCTTGAATTTGATACGCGAACTTTGTTTGCGCAGCCTAAAGTGAAGTTGCTCGGAAATCTTCCCTATTACATTTCGAGCCAGCTTTTGATCAAGTTCCTCGAATATCCAAGTCCCATATCACTGTGGTTGTTCATGTTACAAAAGGAATTGGCGCGGCGAATCGTAGCTACGCCCGCGACGAGTGATTACGGTGCGTTCACCTTGCTCGTCCAGTTCCATTATCGTGTGGAATATTTACGAACAGTTCCCGCGAGCGTGTTCCTTCCGACACCGGAAGTGGACTCGGGCCTCGTGCGCATCGTTCCACGTGATCCGCGGGAACTTTCAGCCTGCAATTACAGCGTTTTCGAGGAACTGGTGCGGCGCGGTTTTTCACAGCGACGTAAGCAACTCGGCAAACTCCTTCGCGAAAGGATGCCGGACTGGGAAAATGCAGCCGTTGAGCTCGGCCTCAACCCAAAGGCCCGCGCGGAAGAGCTTTCGCTAGGGCAATGGATTGCTTTAACTAATTATGTCGCACCGATTACCTCGACTGACTGTCGCGACGGGTCGGAAGAGTCCTTCGCGATAGTCGACGAGCGCGATCAGGTCACGGGGGCCGCCTCGAGGAGCCAAGTGCATGCGAATAACTTGCTTCACCGGGCGGTCCATATGCTGATTTTCAACTCCGCAGGTGAGGTTTTCCTCCAAATGCGCTCCCGTTGGAAGGATCGACATCCACTGGCTTGGGATTCGAGCGCGGCCGGGCATGTCAACGCCGGCGAAGAGTATGATCAAGGCGCCGCCCGCGAGCTGGGCGAGGAACTTGGCATCGATATCCCGCTGGTCAGGATTGGAAAACTTCCAGCGTCAGAGCGGACCGGTTACGAATTCATTTGTCTCTACCGCGGAGCGCACGATGCCGCGTTACGACCGAGTCCGAGCGAGATTGAAGCCGGCCGGTTTTTCCCGCCGACGATCGTCGACAACTGGATCAAAGCGCGGCCGCAAGAATTTGCGCCCGGATTCATTGAGTGCTGGAAAATCTGGCGCGAAAAAAATCCTTAACGGCGGCGTCGACGTCGAGATGTCGATCTTGTGCCGCGTTTGGGCGCGCGGCCCATTGCCGTGCGCTTGAATTTTCGTGCTGCCCGACGCGCACCTTCTTTTCCGCCATTAAGCGAATCGCTGAACATTCTGGTAACGGCATTCTTGCCGCGCAAAAAATGCACCTGAAAGCCGTGCGTCTGCTTTTTCGCGCGCGCCTTGGTATCAATGCGGCGGATATTCGCTTCCGAATCGGGATTGGATCGTCTTCGCATAAGCGCCTGCCTAACAACTACGTGAAACAGCGCGGGAATCAACGAGTCGCGATGTTTTTATTGCGAGAGGGCAGTTTTTCCCGGCTGCGGCAAGTCCCACGCATGCCATTTTTTCTCAAACTCATCGATGGGCAGGAGAAGGTAGCACGGGTGCCGCGACGTTCGCAGCCATGCGATCATTTTAACCAGGTCCGGCTCGGCCATGGTCGTGCAACCAGTGGTGGCCCGATTCACGCCCCGACGAATGTGGAAAAAAATCGCGCTTCCCGCTCCGGGCACAGGCGGGTCGGAATTATGGCGGATCTCAACCAGCCAGTGGTAGGCGAAATCTCCCGAACGCATTTTTTCATGGGTGTAATTATCGGGCGGATTTTTCGGGTCGAT
>Ga0307479_10003326_pt1 | contig 14642 bp, 11 predicted proteins | sample atmos_gasesECM4C_FD_203743 | JGI IMG/M metagenome (GOLD analysis project Ga0307479, IMG submission 203743) | Hardwood forest soil microbial communities from Morgan-Monroe State Forest, Indiana, United States - atmos_gasesECM4C_515 | ecosystem: Environmental > Terrestrial > Soil > Temperate...
AGCCCATCATCCGTCTGCCGCACGCAGCCCGTCATCGCGCCATGGTGATGCATCGCCAGAAACAGCACCCCAGCTCCTGCCGCCGCGGCGCCAACCCCAATCCCGATCGCCTTGCCAGAACCATATCCGCTTTTCGGTGCAACGTACCCAGGTGTTCCCGGTGTTCCCGTCCCCATCCCGGTCCCTCCCCCTCCGTACTGGGCAAGAGCGGAACTCGCCAGAAACGTCGTCAGGCAAATTCCCAGCGCTATTCTCAGCCCCTGCAGCATAATCCCGGACTTCTCTGCGCGGTTTGCGCAACCAATCTCTCTTATCTTCAAGGTGTTCCTCCCCGGCAGGCGAAGAGCATTGCTGAGCGCCTCGCATTCCGCCGCCAGCAGGTTCGCCCAATCCGTAGGGCCTGTTGTCCAACAAATGTGAACACCCCGTCATTTTCCTGTCGCCCGTACCGGGAACGCCATCTCCTGATTGCCGCGCGCCGACTCTCCGTTTGCGCTAGGCTCTCCAAGGTTTGCGTGCTCTGCTAAACTGAAGAACCGATGACTGTACAGCGTGAAACTCTTGAGGCCGACGTCCTGATCGTCGGCGCCGGCCCTGCCGGCTTGGCCTGTGCCCTGCATCTCGCCAACCTCATCAAGAAGCACAACGAATCCGCCGGCGCCTCTGGCGGCCCCGCGCTTTCCACAGAAAATATCTACGTTCTCGAGAAAGGCCGCGAGATCGGCGCCCACCAACTCTCCGGCGCTATCATGAACCCCAAAGCCCTCGCCGAGCTGGTCCCCGATTTCGAGACGAGCGCTCCGCTGGACACCCCGGTGACGGACGATGCCGCTCTGTTTTTCACCAAAGCTTCCTCGTTCCGTTTTCCCATCACTCCGCCGCCCTTCAAAAACAAAGGCAATTACGTCGTCTCCCTCAACCGCGTGGTGAAATGGCTCGGTGGCCTCGTGGAAAAATCCGGCGTCAATCTCTTCACGCAATTTGGCGGCGGGGAACTGATTTACGAACGCGAAGGCATCGCCGGCGTCATTACCGAAGACAAAGGCGTCGACAAACACGGCAAGCCCAAGGACAACTACACACCGGGATACGAATTGCGCGCCAAGGTCACTGTGCTCGCCGAAGGCCCGCGCGGCTCACTCACCAAACAGCTCGTCCAAAAAAACAAACTCGACAACATCAATCCTCAGATTTACAGCATCGGCGTCAAGGAACTGTGGGACGTACAGCCCGCACGGATTCAGCCCGGCTACGTCGCGCACACGCTCGGCTGGCCCGTGCGCAGGGACATGTATGGCGGCGGCTGGATCTACGGCCTCGCGAACAATCGCCTCTCCATCGGCCTGGTAGTCGGTCTCGAATACTCCGATCCGCAATTCGATCCACATGAAGCGTTTCAGATTTGGAAGACGCATCCCTTCCTGAAGAAAATTCTCGAAGGTGGCAAGCTCGTCCGCTACGGCGCAAAGACCATTCCCGCCGGCGGATGGTATTCCATGCCCCGGCCCTACGTGGACGGCGGCCTGATCATTGGGGATTCCGCCAGCTTTCTCGATTCCCAGCGGCTCAAGGGCATTCACATGGCGATCAAGAGCGGAATGCTTGCCGCCGAAACCATCTTTGAAGCGTTGAAAGCGGGCGACACGTCTGCCGCTAAACTTAGTGCCTTTCAGAAAAAAATCGAAGAGAGCTACATCAAAAAAGAATTGCGCCTGGTGCGCAATTTTCACCAATCCTTTCAGTACGGTTTGCTCGGTGGCCTCTTCCACGCCGGCCTGCAATTCGTTACCGGCGGCCGTGGTTTAATTGATCCGATGCGGGTGCGCCCCGGCCACGAGCATTATCATAAGAACGGAGATCCGCCGCGCGAGCGCTTCAAAGGCGACGGCAAGCTCACCTTCGATCGCTTGACGGACGTCTATCACTCCGGCACGCGCCACGAAGAAGATCAACCCTGCCACTTAGTCGTACACGACCTGAATGTCTGCGCTAACCGCTGCACTGTCGAGTACGGCAATCCTTGCCAATATTTTTGCCCCGCCGCGGTCTACGAACCTGTGCAGGAAAAGGACGGATTCAAACTCAAAATCAACGCCGCCAACTGCGTGCACTGTAAAACCTGCGACATCGCCGATCCCTACCAAATCATCGGCTGGGTAGTCCCCGAAGGTGGCGGCGGCCCCAACTACGAAGGCATGTGAAAAATGATGAATTGGCGCAGCGCTCCGCGGCTCACGAGAAAAGGCTGCGGAAAAAGGCGCGTATGCGAGCGATGATCGAGTTGTTGGTTTGCGGATTTTTCTGCTGCGCTTGCTGGTTCGGTGGCGCAGGTGTTTCAAGCGTTTTTGCGGAAGCAGGCAAGATTTTTTTTGCGACTGCAGGCGCATCCTTGACGCTTCCCTGGAAGATGAGCGTGGGGCGAACGCGTACACGGCGCACCAGCACGATGAGTTGCGGATCGAAATCGTCGCGCTGCACTTTACCGCTAGCATCGTACGAGAGCGGTGGCATGAAAACCTGATAGACGGGACCTTCCTTTGCCGCGGGCTTTGATGGAGCGGGCTTTGATGGAGCGGGAGATGCTTCGGGTGCTTTCGAGGCTAGCCGGCTGGCTTCTAGCGTCTCTTCGGAAGTCGGGAGACGGCTGGCTTCGTTTTGTGGCGGAGCTGCGGCTGGAGTTTTCGCGAGTTGCAGTTCACAAGAGCAGTGCGTGACTCCACTGCGCAGGCCTTCGAGTTGACCGTTGGTGATGAGCACCTCGCCATTCTGCGGCACGATAATGGATTGCGCGGCGAGTTGCTGCTCGACGCGCACGGCGCCGCTGTCGGCGCGAATGCACATCGCACCGGCCTGGTCGAAACCGACTAACGTATCTTGCGGGGCATCGCCGATGGCAAAGGGCTTGGCCTGGATTTGCGCGGTGTAGATGGTGAGAGTCGGCTGCGGGCCTTCAATGTGAGCGTGAATGATGCCGTTATCAAGAGCGAGCGTGAGTAGGTTGACGGATTTCAAAACGGAGAAATGCGCGGGGCCGCAAACTGCGATTTGGCCGCCTTCGACGAGGTCGATGCGAGCCTGGCCGGAATTCACATGGATGTCACTGCCGCTACGCAGGATTGTCTTGGTCCGGCCCTGCACGACTTCGATGTTTAGGGGACCTTGCACGGACACATCTTCGCCCTCGATCCCGCCTACGGTGTCGTATCCAGGTTGGTCGGTGTGCGCGGAGCGCGGGAGGCACAGCACGGCGAGGAAAATAGCGGCCAGTGCGAGATACAAAGCTATGCGTCCTTTTTTCGAGTGGCACTCAGCCTCGAAAAGGGCGGCCCTTCGAGGCTCAGGGTAAACAAGCCGCCGCACCCCCAAAAATGCAGTTCGTTTGGCGCGAGCTAGCGGCAATGAAAAGGCTCCGAGGAACTTAGATGCGGGGACGAGGCGCAACGCGACGGTGCAACGCTAGAACACTATACTATACGCCGATGAGCGCAAAGGAAGCAGCCCGCGAAGCGGAGCAGGGAAGCGGCGGCGCGGCAACGCATGCGTCGGCAAGCGAGAATAATACAGACGCGGTGAGCGCGCACTACGATACGCGGCTGCCGGTGCTGCCGTGGTCGCGGCGAATACAGATTCCCGTGATTGCCGCAGTCGTGTACAGCGTGATTCGCGTGCTGGGACCGACACTGCGCTACGAAGTCCTCGGGTGGCAGCATGCCGAAGGCGTGTACGCTTCAGGGAAGCGGTGCATTTGGGCCTTCTGGCACCGCATCATTATTCCGATTGTGTGGTGGCATCGCAATCACGGCACGGTGGTGATGAACACCACGGCTTTCGATGGGCAATGGACGCGCAAGGTAATCGAGTGGCTGGGATTTGGGACGGCGCAGGGAAGTTCGTCGCGCGGCGGACTGCGCGGACTGGCGGTGATGGCGCGTCGGCTCGAAGAAGGCGTCGATTGCGCATTCACGATTGACGGGCCGCGCGGGCCGCGCTACGTGGCGAAGCCCGGCCCGGTGATGCTCGCGCGCAAGACTGGTTGCCCGGTGATGGTATTTCACATCGGGGTCGATCGCGGGAAAACATTCACCAACACGTGGGATCATTTTCTGTTGCCGATGCCGTTTGCGCGCACCGTAATTCTGTTCGCCCCTCCAATTTACATACCCGCCGATGCGGACCAGCAAATGCTGGAGGCCAAGCACACAGAAATGCAGCGGGAGTTGGAACGAGTACGAGACATCGCTGAGAGTTGGTTTGCGCTGAGTGACGCGCAACATGACAAGTATCGAAGAGAGTTCGGGGCGGCTGCAAGAATCGATCGGTCTGATAATTCCGGTTAACCTAGGCGCCGGGGCGCTCGCCGAGCTTTACGGCTACTTCCACTTTTTTGCCGCCACGATAAACGGTCAGCTTCACGGTGTCGCCGGGGCGTTTGCGATTTAGCAGGATGTTGAGGTCGAAGGGACTTGCTACTTTTTGGCCGTCGACCGCGACGATGAGATCGCCGCCGACAGTGATGCGCTGCATACCGGCACGCACGACGCGGTCACCGCCGCGAACGCCGGCCGCGGCGGCGGGCCCGCCCTTGGTTGCGGATTCCACCAAGAGCCCTTCCTGCGCGGGGAGATCCAGCGCTCCAGCGAGCTGGCCGGCGACCGAAATCGTTTGCACACCGAGAAAAGCCTGATGCACGCGGCCATCGGTCAATAAGTCGTGCGCGATGCGCTTGGCGCTGTTGATGGGAATAGCGAAGCCGATGCCGGCGGTGGTGCCGCTGGGCGTGTAAATCGCAGAGTTGATGCCGATGACTTCGCCGTGCGAATTAAGCAGCGGGCCACCGGAATTGCCGCGATTGATGGCCGCGTCGGTCTGGATGGCCTCGTCGATCAAAGTGGTCTGGCTGGTTTGCACGGTACGGCCGAGGGCGCTGACCACGCCGGTGGTTAGCGTGCTCTGAAATCCGAATGGGTTGCCGATGGCGAGGACTTTCTGTCCCACCTGGAGCGCCGAGGAGTCGCCGAGCGATAACGCGACCAGGTGCTTTCCCTTCGGCTCGATTTTGACGAGCGCAACGTCATTGCGTTGGTCGGCGCCGATAAACTTGGCGGGATAGCGGGACTGATCGCCGAGAATGACTTCGATGGACTGCGCTTCCTGCACCACGTGAAAGTTGGTGAGGATATAGCCCTTTTCGTCGATCACAAAGCCGGAGCCGGCGCCTTCCACGGGCACGGGATCCATGAAGAAATCGTATTCGGTGGCTTTAGTGAGAATGTTGGCGACGGCAGGCGAAACCTGGCGATAGACGCGAACGTTGATGGCTTCCTCGTCGGTGAGAGCGGCGTCACGCGCGGCAACATTGGCGGCGGAAATATCTCGTGTGGCGCCACCGCCGGGCTGTAGGGCGGCGACCCCAATGGGTTGGCGCTGACCCCAGCGGGCTCCAGCCCAGTACGCGCCGAAGGTAATTACGACGGCAGCGAGGAGTAAGCGAGTGATGCTGGAATTGCGTTGTGCGGTCATGGTCAGGATCCTTTGCCGAGGGTTAAGAACAGTATAAGGAAAATTGGGGAACAGTTCATGGGTGTTGGTTTGCGGTCGCCGTTTGGGCGGGGTTTTAGGTCAGGTCCTTCAGCGAACCTCATCGGTTCGCTTCAGGATGACGCGATCGTCGAGGGGCCGGCGGAGTTTCGCGGCGAGTGCTGCGACCTGTGTGCGGGTGTCTTCTAGTGAGCCGGAGCAGTCGATTTTTTCAGTGGCGACGCGGAGTTTTTCGGCGACGGGTAGCTGAGCGCCGATGCGGCGGCGGGCGTCTTCGTCGCTGAAGCCGCGGGCGCGAAGACGGTCGAGTTGCTGGTCGGAGCGGCACCAGGTGACTACAAGGCCGTCGAGATTTTTGTGGTAGCCGGCTTCAACGAGCAGCGCGGCTTCGACGAAGGCGGCGTCGCGCGTACCGTTGCGCGACCATTCGGCAAATTGCTGGTGGATAACGGTTTCTACGCGCGGGTGCAGGATAGCGTTCAGGCGAGCGAGTTTGGCGGGGTCGGCGAAGACGATGGCGGCGAGCTTGGTGCGATCGACGCGACTTACGCTATCGAGAATGGACGCGCCGAATTCACGGACGACTTCGTCGTATGCGGGTTGGCCGGGCTCGATGAGGGTGTGCGCGAGGGAATCGGCGTCGAGAACGGCGAAGCCCATTTCGCGGAGCATAGCAGCGACCGCGGTCTTACCGCTGGCGATGCCTCCGGTTAGGCCGAGGCGGAGCATTGCTTTCGTCATCGCGCGCCGGCGGTGGATTGCACGGTGTCGGTTTTCGAGGAGGGCTTGCCGCGGCGAAGGCGAGCAGCTTTCACCGTGTTGCTCATGAGCATGGTGATGGTCATGGGGCCGACGCCGCCGGGAACGGGCGTGAGAGCGCCGGCGGTGTTGACGGCGTCGGGATGGACGTCGCCGACAAGCACGGAGCCCTTCTCGCGGAATCTTTCGAGGCGCGCGGGAAAATTGCGCAACAGGGACTCGGCTTCCTTGGTGTCGGTGATTTTGTTGGTGCCGACGTCGATCACCGCGGCGCCAGGACGAATCCAGTCGGCTTGCACGTAACCGGCTTTGCCCATGGCGGCGACGACGATGTCCGCGCGACGGACGACCTCGGGCAGATCGCGCGTTTTGGAGTGGCAAATGGTGACGGTGGCGTTGGCGTGCATGAGCAGAAGGGCCATGGGCTTGCCGACGATGTCGCTGCGGCCGAGGACAACGGCGTTTGCGCCTTCGATGGCGATGGCGTTACGGCGAAGGATCTCCATGCATCCCGCGGGAGTGCAGGCGACGAGTCCGGGGCGGCCACTGACGAGACGACCGAGATTTACGGGATGAAAGCCGTCAACGTCTTTCGCTGGATCGACGGCTTCGAGAACGCGCTTGGCGTCGACCTGGGAAGGGAGGGGAAGTTGGATGAGAATGCCATCGACGGCGTTGTCGTGGTTCAGGTCATAGACGAGGCGCAGCATCTGGTCGGTGATGACCGACGCGGGAGGCGTGTGCATCCAGCTGGCGAGGCCGAGCGCCTCGCACGCGGCGATTTTTGATTTGACGTAGAGTTGCGAGGCAGGATTTTCACCGACGAGAACAGCGGCCAGGCCTGGGCGAATGCCTTCTCCAGCAAGGCGGGCGATTTCGCCTTTCAGTTCAGCGAAGATCTCGTCGCGGATCTTGGTTCCGTCGAGGACTCGTGCGGTCATTCCATCTCGCTTTCATTGAGCACGAAGAAATGATAGCACATGAAAAATGAGCGACCCGCGGATGAAAACCTCCTCTGTTCGTCCAGCAGCGGCGAAGATGTATGATATCGTTACGTCCCATTCCCCAATTCGGCACCCAGACGGAGTCGGCCATGTTACGCGCACGCACCTACCTGTACATTGTGCTGTCGATACCCGGCACAACGCTTTTGCCAACAATCGTTCCCGCACGACAGTCAAGCGTCCCTCGTGACCCGAGTGGGGTGGCTGGACTGGAAGGGATGATTCCCACGGCAAGCCTGGATGTTTATGTACAGGAATCAAACGGCGCCCCGGTTGAGAGCCTCGCGGTGGTTACCTTAACTACCTTGGCCGGACGAACGTATCGGCAGGGTACGACCAAAGGCGGGTATGTCAGGTTCAATGACCTAGCGGCCACTGAGTACAAGATTCAGGTGGTGGCGCCGGCGTATGAGCGAGCCGTGAACCAAGTCGAAGCGATCGGGTTTACGACCAAGCGGGTCACCATCGTGCTGCAGCCCGGGTCAAATTCCGGCGATGCCGCCCTGGCCGAGGGAATCGCTTCGATGAAGCCGAAAGCACAGAAGGAGATGGCCAAAGCGAAGGAGGCGCTGCGGGCCAACAAGCCGACGGTGGCGCGCACCCACCTCGATGCGCTCAATCGCATGGCCCCAAATCAGGCGGAGGTCAGCTATTTGTTTGGTGTTTACGCCTCGCAGTTGAATGATGAGGCGCAAGCAAAAGCCTATTGGACAAGAACACTGCAGATCAATCCAAAGCATTTTCGAGCTTTGCTTTCGCTGAGTGAGATCTCCGTCGATGAAAAGAAGCCCACCGAAGCGGTGGAGTATCTGAAGCGCGCCATTGAAGCAGAACCTTTCTCGTGGCGCCCCCACGTGGTTCTGGCCGAGGCTTTCTATCTGCAGCATTCCCGAGATGAAGCCATTAAGGAAGCAGAACGAGCAATGGAGCTAGGCCGCGGGCAAGCCGCGATAATAGAGCCGCTGCTGGCGCAGTGTTTGGCGGAGCGCGGAGACAGGGACAAGGCGGTGAGCACGCTGCAAGTGTATCTTCAGGACCATGCGGCGGACGCCGCGGCCAAGAAACAATTGGAGAGCCTGCAGAATCCCAAGGCGCTGGGCGCTTCGAGCGATGTGGCTGGATTGTCAAACGAGACGGATATGTCTGCTTTCATTGCCGCAGCCAAGGCGTTGCCAGTTCCTTCCAGTTGGATGCCGCTGGACGTAGACGACAAAATGCCGCCGGTGGAACCTGGCGCCGCGTGCGCGCTCGATGAAGTCGTGCAAAATGCGGGCAAGCGATTACAAGAGCTGGTCAAGAACGTCGACCGATTCACCGCGACGGAGTTGGTCACCGATGAGTCCATCAACAAATGGGGCCTGCCGTCGTTTCCGGAAAAAGCCCAGTTTGACTATATCGTTTCGATGGAAGAAACGCGCCCCAGTGCCTTGAGCGTGGAGGAATATCGCGAACGCAGGGCCTCCTCGAAAGGTTTTCCGGAAGCGGTGATGACGAGCGGGTTGCCAGCTTTGGTGGTTATTTTTCATCCGATTTATGTCGGCAACTATGAGATGACTTGCGAGGGACTGGCGCGGTGGAATGGCGGGCTGGCCTGGCAAGTGCACTTCCGGCAGAGGAAGGATAAACCGAATACGATTCGCAGCTATCGGTTGGGCCTAGAGGGCCAGGGATATCCGGTGGCGCTGAAGGGACGCGCGTGGATCGCCGCGGATACCTATCAAATCGTGAGGCTGGAAACGAGCATGGTAGCGCCGATGCCGCAAATCCGGCTGGCCGCCGAACACGTGAACATCGAGTACGCTCCGGTCCAGTTCCGCAAGGGCACGTTGGAAATGTGGCTGCCCGCGAACGTGGAAGTGTATTACGACTGGAAAGGGCGGCGCGTCCACCGGCAGCACAAATTCAGCAATTATCTGCTGTTTTCGGTGGACGACAGGCAGAAGATTTCCGCGCCGAAGGGCCAGGATGCGTCGCCTTCGGACAGCGAAAAACCAAACTAGACTCACACAGGATGTGCAGAAAAGACATCAGTATCCATATCTTTGCGAAATCCGTCTGAGCACTCAAGTTACCAGCATCAAAAAATTAAATAGCGCAAATTGATAGCAGTGTTGTGAGCATTTTTGCGCAAAACGCCGATGAATTCTTTGCGTTGGACTTGAATCAGCCTGCGTGCGAAATTTGCGATGTAGAATTCGCGCGACTTCTATGCAGCAACGTGCCAGCAGAACCCGGAGTTCGCTGGCATGCCTTACGCGGTCACGCAACGCGCAGTTGGCGGGCTTGGCCGGTGGTCCGCAGCAATTCAGTAAAAAGCGAGGCGCAAGAAGTGTGCGCCTACTCTAAAGAGAGCGAGGAAACGAAAATGGCAATTCTAGAAATCAGATCGATTTGTCGGAAAGTCTTGGCAAGAACCCTGGCCTGGGGAGCGCTGGCGATTTGCGCAAGTGCCAGCCCACTCCTGGCGCAAGACGCGATCGGTGGGAACTTTACGCTTCACGAAAGTGCGCGCTTCGGGAGTACGATTCTCACAGCCGGGCCGTACAACTTCACCATCGAACCGATAGGCACTGTGCAATCCATCCGTTCGATTCAACAAGGCGCCGGGCATCTCGTGCTGGTGGTGTTGAAGCCGGCAAAGTCCGGTCCAATGGCGAGCCTTTTTGCGATGGCATCGCCAAACGACCATTCGCGCGAGGCAAGCGAATTGGTCCTCGAGCCTGAAAAGGCGGGGGCGCTGGCGGAAACCTTGTACCTTGAGAAGGAGGGCCTGATGGTGGATTTCGTTTGGTCGAATCCGAAGGCGAAAAGCCAGGTGGTTTCCCAGCAGGCGGCGCCGGTGCAAACTGCCGCAGTGCCGCGAGCTGCAGGAAACTAGTTAGCCGAAACCGGCAGGGAAATGCGGGCGGACCATTTTTTTGGTCCGCCCTTTTTTATTTGCTACTAAGAACACGTGACTGAGCGGCGCGGATGGCACGCCGCCTTGAGAAACTCAAATCTTGGTGCCCGCCTGATGTTCTGTTAGCATCCAGCCAAATTTCTCTAAGGAGGTGGTTATGGCAATCGTCAAACGCGTCGGGCCAGGTTCGGCCTTCAAGGTGGGCCTTGTTCTCTACGCGTTGCTGGGACTGCTGTTAGGTATATGCATGGCGCTCGTTTCCATGGTCGCCGGGACACTCGCCCCAATGGGCCAAACCCCTTCGCCGACTGCTGCGAGGCTGTTTGGCTTTGGGATGGGTTTCGGAGCGATTATTTTCTTTCCGTTGATCTATGGTCTGATCGGCGGAATTTTCGCAGCGATTGGCGCGGCAATCTACAATCTCGTTGCCGGCTGGGTTGGCGGAATAGAAGTTGACATCAGCTGAGGCGATTCGCTGCGAGGTAGTGCGCAGCATGCCCGGCCGGCGACCAGGCATGCTCATCGCGTTTGGTTGAAAGAAGCGGCGTCGCTGCTAATCAGCGGCGGCGTTTTGGGATTTGGTGGGGTCGATTTCGATGCGACCCTTGAATTGCGCGCCATCCTCGATGCTGATCCGCGCAGTGGAGATGTCACCGATGACGGAGCCGTCGCTTTTTACATCGACGCGGTCACGGGCGTGAAGATTGCCGATCACCTTTCCGTACACGATAACTTGGCGTGCATGAATCTCGGAAGTGAGTTGCGCGGTGGGCCCGACGATGAGCTCATGGCCGCGCAAGGAAATGGGCCCATCGACTTTTCCATCGATTTGCAAGTCTTCGGTGCCGGTGATTTGACCTTTGATTTGCAGGCTGGCCCCGAGGCGTGCTTGGCTGCGCGCCGGAATGCTGCCGAGCGCAGGCGTAGACGGGCTGCCGAAGGCGACGACCGAGGGTTTTGCTGCTTGAGGCGGTGCGGGCGGTTCACTCTGGGTCTGCTGCTTGGTCCACATAGATTCCTCCCTTAGCGGGTACATGAATTCGGCTCCGGGTGGGGAGGAGCAACGTGGATTCAATCTAGTCGCGCGAGCGGAGGCGAAGCAAGAGTGAATTTGCTTTGCGTTGTCGCAGCTCGAAACTGGCCGCGGGGACAGGTAAGGCACGCGGACTTGGCATGAACTGCAGTGAAGAGGAACGAGGACAGGCTGAAAGCCTGTCCCGCTCTTCAGCAGATGTCGTACTGCTCCCAGTGCAGCGTGGCGTCGGACTGGATGATGATGTGCTTGTGCGTGGTCTGCTCGAGCTCATCGATCAGCATGGATTCGCGCGTCTTCAAAGCTTTGGCGATTTCGGGATGCACGCGCAGGGTGAGGTTCGGCGCTTCGTTGTCGGCGGTGGCAATGGCCATCTTGCGCGCTTCGGCTTGGATTTCGTAGCAGAGCGTGGGGATGGACTTGACCATGCCGGAGCCGGTGCAATACGGGCAAGGCTGGCAGAGCACGCGCTCGAGCGCCTGCTTGGTGCGCTTGCGGGTGATGCAAACTAGGCCGAATTCGTTAAAGGACAGCGCTTTTGAAGGAGCTTTGTCCTGCTCGAGGGCCTGCTGCAAGGCCATCAGAACTTTTTCGCGGTTGCGGCGCTCTTCCATGTCGATGAAATCGACCACGATGATGCCGCCGAGGTCGCGCAGGCGAATCTGGCGGACGATTTCCTTCACCGCTTCGAGGTTGGTCTTGACGATAGTGTCCTCGAGGCGCGTGGAACCTTTGCCGACGAATTTGCCGGTGTTGACGTCGATGGCCACGAGCGCTTCGGTGTGGTTGATGACGATGTAGCCGCCGGACTTGAGCCAGACCTTCGCGCGCAAGGCTTTGTCCAGTTCGTGCTGGATCCCGAACTCCTCGAAGATCGGCGTTTCCTTGCTGTACAGCTTGACGCGATTGACGAGCTTGGGCTGAAAGCGGCTGACGAAGTCGACGACCTTGCCGTATTCCTCTTCACTGTCGATCCAGATGGCGGTGAAATCGTCGCTGACATAATCGCGAAGGATGCGCTCGACTAGATTCAAATCGCGGTGGAGAAGGGCGGGCGCTTTGCGCTGCTCGCTGCGCTCCTTGATTTCGTTCCAGGTTTTGCCGAGGAACTCGATGTCCGTGCGAATTTCTTCGTCGGAAGCGCCGCCGGCCGCGGTTCGAACGATAAAGCCTCCGGGATAGGCGCCGCGCGCTTCACCGACCAACCGGCGGAGGCGCGAGCGATTGTCCGCGGAAGCGATTTTGCGTGAGACACCGATATGATCGATGGTCGGCATGTAGACCAGGAAGCGGCCGGGCAGCGCCACGTGGCTGGTGATGCGCGCGCCTTTCTTGCCTAGGGGCTCCTTGGCGATCTGGATGACGATGTCTTGGCCGGCCTTCAGCATTTCGGAGATGAGCTGAGGGCGGCGTGAAGGTCCGGAGTGGCCACCCTGATGGCGATGCGGACCGCCGGGACGGCGTTCGAATCGAGGGCCGCTGCCAGGACGGCCGCCGCGACGATCTGGTCGGCCGCCGCGATTGTCTCGGCCGCGGTTGTCGCGATCGCGTCCGCCGGTGCGATAAGGCCTCTGGAAACGCGCGCGGGGATTGCCGCCGATGCGCGCGGAGTCGCGCGGGAAATCCGGGCGGGGTTCGGGAGCTCCGGAACGCGGGGCGCGTGTTTCGCCGGGAAGAAGGATGCTGTCGTCCTCGGCGATGACAGGCTCGGGCGCGGATTCGGTTCCGGTGGCCTCGACGGGTTCGTGCTCGGTTTCCTGGTGAATTTCGTGATCGCCTATGGCGGCGGCGTGCAACGCGCTTTCGTGGGCAGCGTCGGCTTCCGCTTCCCGGAGCGCGTGAGAGTCAAGAGCGCGGGTCTCGATCGCCGCGATTTCTTCCACGCCTACATCCTGAGACTCAGATTCCGTTTCGCTGGCGCGAATCTCGTCGTGCTCCTCAGCGCCCTCTTCCGTTTCGGTCTCCTCGTTTTCTTCTTCGTTTTCCTGTTCTTCTTCCTCTTCGTCTTCTTCCTCGAAGACCGCGCCGCCGACGAGCGTGTCGGCTGCGGCGTGCGCTTGCGTTTCTTCGTGCTTGGCCTCGATGAGGCTGGAGGAGATGACGGCGACGTCTTCGTCGCTGAGCGAAGCATCGGTGCGAGTGCGTTCCTGCTCGACGACTCCCGGCGCAACGGCAAGCGCCTGCTGCGGTGTGGATGCGGTGTCGTCCGCGGAGGAGGTCAATTCTTCCGTGCCGGTCGACGATGTGTCGACTTCGTTCCCTGTTTCCGCAAGCAGCCAGCGTGGAAGTCCGCCGGAGGAGCGGCGCGGAACGTTTGCGCCGGAAGGTGTCCCGGCCGGTGGAATATTGCCACGAGAAGAAATGGAGTCTCCGAGATCCGGCTGCGGCTCGTGAATCTCCGGCTCTACGAGGGCTGGCGCGGGGGCGGCAGCGGTAGCCGCCGGCTTGTTGCGGTATTTTGCCAGGGATTCGCCCGGCAATACGATTTCGTCTTCACCGGAACTTATCGGAGCAGCCGGCGGGCTGAAGCGCGATCCTTCCGGGCGACGATTGTCGCGCGGCTCGAAAGTGCGGCCTTGCTGGCCACGCGAGTCGTAGCTGCCGCGCGAATCGTGCGGGCGTTGATCGCCCTGCGGAGACGCATATTTTGAAGGAGGAAGATTGCGGCCGCCTTGTGGTGGGCGTCCTCCACTGCGGCGGCGTCCACCGCGCCGGCCCCAGCGTCCTCCGCGTCCGCGATCACCACCGCGATCGCCGCGGAAGTCCTGTCCGCCGGCGCGGTCATTACCGCGATCGGGGCGAGAGTATTTCTGGGTCGGATTGTACTGGCCAAAATTTTGCGGAGCAGAGGCGTTCGATTCCGGCTGGCGTTCCTCCGCTTCAGCGTGGGGCTCGCGATTTCCATCCGGCTCGGCTTCGCCGCGAGCTTCCTGTGTCTCAGCGGCGTCGTGTTCGTGCGCGAAGTTCTCATGCAGCGGTTCTTCGTGCGGAATGGATTGCTGCGCGGCGTCGTCGGGGCTTAACGGAGCGACCTCATCGGAACTGTGCGCGTGGGCGAGAGACTCGCCGGGCAAAGCCTCGACCAGCGCAGCCGCTGCGGGCGGAAGCGCCGACGCTTGCGGCGCGTGCCCATGGTCGTGATCGTAATCTTCGAGATTTTCGAAGACGTCACTGACGTAGAGGAATGCGTCGCCGTCCAGTCCGATATCCACGAACGCGGATTGCATACCGGGGAGCACGCGGGTAACGCGGCCTTTGTAGATGCTGCCGACCAGCGCGAATTCTTTTTCGCGCTCGATGTAAATTTCGACTAACTGACCTTCTTCGAGAATCGCGACCCGGCGTTCGTGGGAGGCCGCGGAGATAACCAATTCTTTCGACATGAAAACTCCTTGGGACGCATGGCCGC
>Ga0307479_10003328_pt1 | contig 14641 bp, 11 predicted proteins | sample atmos_gasesECM4C_FD_203743 | JGI IMG/M metagenome (GOLD analysis project Ga0307479, IMG submission 203743) | Hardwood forest soil microbial communities from Morgan-Monroe State Forest, Indiana, United States - atmos_gasesECM4C_515 | ecosystem: Environmental > Terrestrial > Soil > Temperate...
CTCGCGCGCTGGATCGAGGTTAGGAAAAACGGAATCGGAGACGCCAACCAATAGCTGCGGCATTTCTAGCGCGCCATCGCTTCTTCCATGTGCTCCATCAGCGTGAAGACCACGGGCCCTTTGCCCGAAACGAGAACATTTTCTTCCAGCCGTGTCGTTTGCGGCAGGCCGGGATGTCCTGCAAACGTTTCAATCGCGAAGTACATGTTCTCTTTGATCTCAGCGGGATATTTCAGGGAATAGGCTCGCGAAATCCACATGCCCTCGTAAAGCGTGATTCCGATGCTGTGCGCGAATTGCTGCAATGTGACCGTGCCGTATTTGTCGTCGTCGTACTCGGGGAATTGCGCGGCCACATCCGCGGTCGTGTTCCCAGGGCGCAGCTTTTCCAGTCCGGCGTACATCGAATCGTACACTTCGCGATAGAGATCGATTTCCTTCTGGTTCATCTTCCCGGCGCACTTGAAGCAGCGCACGAAGTCAATGAAGTAACCCGATGGTCCCACGGCGTTGATATCCACGATCACCAAATCACCCTGACGGATGAGCTTATCCGTAGCCCAGCGGCGGTAGGGACTGGTATTGCCGCCGGAAGCGACGATGATGTCGTAGATTATCTCGCACCCTCGTTCCAGCATGAACTCGTGAACTTTGGATTCGATCTCGCGTTCACGCACACCGGGTTTGAGCCACTCATACTTTATCTTCCACATCGCGGCATCACCGATGCTCGATGCCTGCTTCAGCAGCTCGATTTCGTCGCGGGTCTTGACCACGCGCGCGGCGGAAACCGCCGGCCAGCCGTTCACTATTTGCAGGCCGGTATTTTGAAACGCCTCCAGCGCGGGCATGTCGAAGTTGTCGATGCCGATGCGTTCCTTCTGAACTCCGTGTTCTTTCAAAACGTCCACCACGCTCTCCGCCATACGGCCCGCCATGTACGGAACCGCGCCTTCCGCCCATTGCCAGGTGATCGCCGGCCGGATGCGGCCTTCCATCCACGGGAGGTCGATCTTTGCGCATTGCAGGTCCGATCCCGCTGTCTCGAAAAGTATCGGCTCGCCCCCGTTGGGCAGCACGGCATAGCGGATGTTGATGTTGTACTTCCAATTGCCCTGATAAGAAGCGGTGGCGTAGCGAATGTTCGCGCCCGCGAACAAAACCAGTGCGCCGAGGTTATGAGCAGTCATTTGCTCGCGCAACTTTTGCAAGCGATCCTTCCGCAAGCGATCGAAGTCCACTCGGTATTGCCAGTCCGCTCCCGTTTGGCTGTACAGGCGCCGCGGGTCCCATTCGTGTGGCTGTTTGATGAAACTCAGATCCATTGCCATTGCCCGGCATCCTCCCAATCAGATTCAAACGGGCTGAGCCGCTCCCGTAAGTTGGAAAATTTTCACGTGAGGAAACTTTCCTCAGGGGATCGAGAACATTCGAGGCGGCCGCATTTCGAATTTGTGCTTTCGGTCTCGATCAAAAAAGTGCCAGCAAAAAAGAACGCAAGTATATAGTGCAGCTCGCTCCGCAGTCCATACCGGATAAATCGCTTGCCTGAAATTTGCATCGAATTGGATTCAGCTCTTCGCGTGGGCCGAGGCTTTCCGGCGGGATTTTGGGACCGAAGGCGCCGCTGCCGGCGCATCGTCCATCGGGAGGCGGAAGCGGCGAATCCCGTCGTAAGCATAAAGAGCGCCGGCCACGGCTCCGGCGGTCGGAACACACCCGATTTCGCCCACTCCCTTCGCTCCATAACCGCCAACTTCATCTGGAACCTCAATCAGGATTACGTCGACCTGGGGCATGTCTTTCGCCCTCAGGATGCCCAGATCGCGGAGCAAAAGTGAATCGGGTCTTCCTCCCGTGGAGGTGAAATTTTCGGAGAGCGCATAGCCGAGGCCCATGTGCACTCCACCTTCCATCTGTTCCGCACAGAGCCGCGGGTTAATGGCATGGCCGACGTCGTGAGCCGCGACGACACGTTCCATTCGGCCATCCTCACCGAGGATCACAACTTGGGTGGCATAGCTGAAGGTCAAATGTGTCGTCGGGTTTTCCAAAGCCTCTGGCGTGCCGGGCTTCGTCGTGAAATCACATACATAATCCCCGCCGTACTCTCGGCCCGCCAGTTGATCGAGCGTGGCTTGCTTCAGATCGGCGGCCAGTTTGCTTGCCGCACGTTGCGCGGCGGCACAGCTTAGCGTGGTGGCGCGCGACGCCCAAGTCTCCCCGCATTTGACGCCGAGGTCCTTGTTCCAACGAACCGTCATGATTTCCGGTGGCAGGTTCGTCTCCTCACATACGGCTTGCCGGATCGTTGTGAAAAGTCCCTGCCCCAGCTCCGTGTAGCCGGTAAGAATATCCACGCGGCCGCCTTCCACCACACGGAGGAGTATGTGCCCGCTGTCGATTGTCCCGTTTCCGATGCCGGTGCTCTTAATGCCGCAGCCGATTCCGGCGTATTTGGAATTTTTGTAGAGCTCCTTCACCGCTTCCATCGAGCGCCGCAAGCCCAGGACGCTCTCCCTCATGATCTGGCCGGTTGCGAAAGCATCGCCCGGGTTCAATATATTTCTAGCGCGAATGTCATAACCATCCACTCCCACCTTTTCCGCGAGAATGTCCATGATTCCTTCCATCGCGAAGTGGACTTGATTCGTGCCGAAGCCGCGCATGGCCCCGCTTGTCGGATTGTTCGTGTACACGGCTTTGGAATTGACGTCCACATTGGGCACCCGATACGGACCGCACGAATGGCACGCCGCGCGCAGCAGGCATTTGCCGCTAGTGCCCGCGTAGCCCCCAGCGTCTCCCACAATCCGAGCGCGCACCGCGAGCAGATGGCCTTCCGCATCCGCGCCGACCGTGTAGTGCATAGTCATCGGATGGCGCTTGACGTGGTGCTGCGTGGATTGCTTGCGCGTGAGGACCGTTTTCACCGGACGGCCCAGAAGAAATGCTGCCAGCGCGGTCTGCGCCTGGATGGAAAGCTCTTCTTTGGCGCCGAATGCGCCTCCGCTGGCAGCCAGCTCTATCTCCACGTCTTCGAGCGGCAGTTCCAAAACTTTTGCGATCTGCCGTTGGTCGAAGATGGAGCCTTGGCTCTGCGTATGGACTTTGACGCCTTTTCCCTGAGGCAACGCCAGGCAGGCCTCTGGTTCCAAAAAAGCTATTTCGATCGGCTGAGTCGAAAATGTCTGCTCGATGACATGCGCGGCGGAAGCCAGTGAGGCATCAACATCACCTCGCGAAAACGCGGTGGTTTCGATCAGGTTTCCAGACACATGGAGGTTTCCCGGCGCATGCACCTGCGGCGCTCCAGGTTCGAGTGCAGCGAACGGATCCGTCACTGGCGGGAGCACTTCGTAGTCCACGTCCACTTTTTCCGCTGCTTGGCGCGCATGGAATGCAGAGTCTGCGACTACCAGCGCAAGGAAATCGGCGACATTACAGGTGGTTTCGCCGGCAGCCACAAAAATGGGCAAGTCGGGAACGTTCAGGCCCGTACCGCGCTGCCCGCGAACATCGCTGGCCGTGAAAACTCTCACCACCCCTGGCATTGCCAGTGCCGCGGACGTCTGAATCGCGCGCACTCTGGCGCGCGGGTGCGCGCTGAGCACCGGCGAGGCGTGCAGCATCCCCGGCACGCGCATGTCGTCAACGAAATGCTTCTCGCCTAAAGCCTGGTCAATTCCCCGGTAACGCAAGGGCGAGCGGCCGACGCCATTTCCATTCGCTTTGCCCTCTCTCGCAAACGCTGGATTACGGCTCGCACCGAACTCTTCGCCAAAATAGGAATGCCGCCGCGGCTCTTTGCTCTTTATTCTTCCGCCGTTGTTCCACGCTTCGCCGGCTGTTTGGATGGCGTCGATGATCCTTGCATAGCCCGTGCAGCGGCAAAGATGACCGTCGAGCGCTTTAGCCACCGCCTCGCGGTCATCCGTGCAACCTTGCCGTAACAACGATGACGCACGGACGAGGATCCCGGGAATGCAGAAGCCGCATTGAACTCCTCCCTCGACGACAAACGCTTCGCTCAGCACGCGGCGCATCTCTTCGGGGACGCCCTCGAGGGTTGCAACCTCGCGGCCTTCCATCTGATCCGGTTTACGCAGGCACGCCAGCACCGGACGCCCATCCACAAGAATCGCGCAGCACCCACAGGTACCTTCGGGAGCACAGCCGTTCTTGGGAGAAATAACGCCGCAATCCTCGCGCAACACCTCCAGGAAGTGCATCCCGGGCTCGTAGGAGACTTCGGTCGGTTTTCCGTTCAGAGTAAAATTGACTTTGGGCAAACTTTCTTCCTCGCGCGCCAAAACCACGACTCAAAACGTCAGGCACGCCACCAAAGCACACCGCTTCTTTCAAAGTATAGCACTGAGCAAATGGATTCAATTGTATGGAAGGCAGGTGGCAAAAATCAGGCCACCCGCCCGGCCCCGCGCCTGCACTATCCGCGCGCGACGGCTTTCTGCAGGACGCGGTCCGCGATGGCCTTGAACTCCGCGGCGGTCAGCAGGTCTTTCTTCTCAAAGGACTTTTCCTTAACCAGTTTCAGCATGGCCATGCGTTCTTCCTCGGTGGCCTTCAGGCCCAGCTTTTCGCACCATTCCTCGATCGACGGCGGGCCGCTGTTCTTCCCCAGCACGATCGAAACGGGCTTTTGTCCCACCAGGTCCGGCGCAAACGGAACGTATTCGAGCGGATGCTCCCGCCGCGCCAGGCGCACCCAGCCGGCGATTATGCCCGACTCTACTTCGTACAGCTTATCGCCCACGATCGGACGGTTCGGCGGAGCCGTTAACTTGGCGCGTTCGAGAACAAAACGCGAAACCTCGCACATTTTCTCGGTGTGAATTCCCAGGTCCACTCCGTGGAGGCACAGCAGCGCCATAACCACGTCTTCCATGGGAACGTTTCCGGCGCGCTCGCCTACGCCCGTGATGGTTGTCTGCGCTACCGTCGCGCCCGCCGCGAGCGCGGCAACCGTGTTCGCCACCCCCAATCCAAAATCCTGGTGGCAATGAATCTCCACCGGCTTCTTCAAACGCGCGATCACTTTTTTCACTACATGATAGATCGCGTCCGGCGCGGCACAACCCATCGTATCGGCCAGCGTGAAGGCGTCCATGTGGCCTTCCGTCGCCACGCGCTCGACCATATCCAGCAAAGGCTCCACTTCGGTGCGCGTTGCGTCGATGGTGAAAAACACGGTGTACAAGCCCGCTTCTTTCGCCGCCAGTGTGGCGTCGATGGACGATTTAATCGCGCGGTCGAGCGTCCACCCGTAGGCATACTTGACCATGTGCTCGCTGGCGGGAATTTCGATCACCACGCCGCTGCAGCCGCACGCCTTGACCGTTCTTATTTCGTCGGCGATGCAGCGGCCAAAAGCAAAAATCTCCGATTTCAGTCCCAGGCTGGCGATGTCTTGTATCGCTGCCTTGTCCTGCTCCGAAACGGCGGGCATGCCCGCTTCAATGCGATGAACTCCCAGGGCATCGAGTTGGCGCGCGATAGCGACTTTCTCCTCGCGCCGGAACACCACCGCGGTCTGCTGCTCGCCGTCGCGAAGAGTTACGTCGTGAATTTTGATCTTGGATGGAAAAGAAAAATTCCTCCGTACCTCCGGCAAAAAATTCCACGGGCTGGTAAACCATTTGTCTGTCTTCCAGGGCTGTGACATAGAACCTCGGTAAGTAATTTAGATAAAGTCGGGGGACAAGTGAACCCGAATATTTTTCACTGGCTGCGTCTTGAAGCGGGGGATTATACACGGCGCACTTTCTCGCTTCAAGTATCGCCCTGCTGCCCTCTATTTGATGCGTTCCCAGAGAAGCTTATAGGTCGCATCCTTTCGCGCGAGCACGCCTCCCTTGCCGTCTTCGATAGGGATGAGAAGGAAACGGTCCTCGCCGCGGAACTCGAACCAGCGGACGTTGTTGATCCCCTCGCGGCCGGGAATGAGGCTCCCTTCCAGGTGATGAGTGATCGTCCCCGCCTTGGCATCGACGGTGTATGTGCCGTAATACGCCTGGTAGCTGTCGAAGGCCGCTGCTTTATCTTCAGTGGTTGCTGAAACTCTTCCCTTATTGAACGCCGCAAAGGGCTTGCGATCCGCCTTGGCAACAAGTTGTGCGGACATGCGTCCGGACGCGCTGTAAATAATCTGACCGGTGGGCCGATCGTAAAGGTTGCCGGGAAGTCCGGGAGGAACACCCTCGATGGAGACCAATCGCCAAGCGCCGACGAAGCGGCTGGCGAGTTGATCCTGCTGGGGCGCGGCGGGGGCCGAGGCCAGACAATTGAGAATTAACAGGAGTGTGGCAAGTCGTTTCATGCGTCTGAGTATACACTTGACGGCGAGTATAAAGGGTACGGTGGCCTGTGCTACGATGCCGCGCGGCGGCGGGCTATCCAGCTGCAAGCATCGGCCTGTCGAGAATTTATCTCCTGTTTAGGTTGAGCGTGTCACGGTTGGCGAAACCGAACCGCAGTTTGGCGCGTCCTACGTGCGCCAGGGTCGGTGTCGAGGATCTGAGAAAACTTGTGTGGAGGAATTTGCCATGTCACTACGACGGTTTCTAGCATTGTTGTGCTGTGCGAGCGTTCTTGCGTTGTCGCCGCTTCTCTTTACGCGGAATGCAGTGAACGCTGCGCCTCCGGGCTCAGGGTATCACCTGATCAAGAAAATGCCGGTGGGCGGTGACGGAGGATGGGACTACCTGACGGTGGATTCCGATGCGCGGCGCATTTATATCGCCCGCGGGACGCACGTGATGGTTGTTGACGAGGATAAGGGCACGGTCGTTGGCGACATTCCCATTGCCGACACGAAGAATGTACACGGTGTTGCGCTGGCGAAGGGCCTTGGAAAGGGCTATACGAGCGACGGCCTGGCGAACACGGTCACGGTCTTCGATATCGCAACACTGAAGACGCTCTCGACCATCAAGGTGACTGGCGAGAATCCCGACTCCATCCTCTACGACGCGGCGAACAAGCGGGTGTGGACATTCAACGGCAAAACCGCCAACGCGACCGCGATTGACGCAACGTCGGGACAGGTCGTGGGCACGGTCAAGCTTTCCGGCAAACCGGAGACGCCCGTGCTAGACGGCAAGGGCAGCATCTTTTTGAACATCGAAGACAAGAATTCGCTGGTCGAAATTGACGCGAAGGCGATGACCGTCAAACATGAATATCCGATGGCAGGCTGCGAAGCGCCGTCGGGTATCGCCATGGACACGGCGCATCGGCGCGTGTTCAGCGGCTGCAGCGACAGCAAGAAGCTGGCCGTGACAGACGCGGATTCGGGCAAGGTGGTTGCAGCGCCCGAAATTGGAGAAGACACCGACGCCAGCGGCTTCGATCCTGGCACCGGCCTGGCGTTCGCTTCGTGCCGCGAAGGGGTGCTCAGCATCATTCACGCGGATTCGCCGGACAAATACACGAACGTCGCGAACGTCAAGACCGAATTCGGCGCTCGCACCATGGCGCTGGACCTGAAGACACACCACGTCTTTGTGGTGACCTCTGACTTTAAGCCGGCGCCTGCCGCTACGGCAGACAATCCGCACCCGCGGCCTCAACCTGTCCCCGGCACATTCCGGATTTTGGAATACGGCGAATAGACTGCGGATAGAGTCCCGAGCCTGCAAGTATTGCGCCTTTGAGCGCGGCGGGTCCCCCGCCGCGCTTTAGCGCGCAAATTTCCACGCGATTAAGAGCCGTGTTTGAGGACTGGAAATTCGCGGAGGTCGACCGCTTTGTGGGGAAGATTTTTTGCGTTGCGGCGAACAGCGATCAACTCGGCAACGATGCTGACCGCAATTTCCTCCGGCGTGAGAGCGCCGATCTCCAAGCCTACGGGGGCATGCACGCGCTCAAATTTTTCAAGCGGCTTGCCCTGTTTTTCGAGGGCCTGGTAGACGGAAAGAACTTTGCGCTTGCTGCCGATCATTCCGATGTAGCGGGCGGGGGTCTCGACGGCCCACTCCAGCACGCGCATGTCGTCTTTGTGCCCGCGGGTAACGATCACTAGGAAGGTTGAGGCGTTCGGGTGAATCTTCTCAAAGGCTTCCTCGTACGAACAATAAATTTGCGAAGCCGCAGGAAAACGTTCGGCGTTGGCGAACGCTTCCCGGTCGTCGACCACTCCGATTGCGAAGCCCGCCAGATGCGCGACGCGAGACACAGCAGTGGAAACGTGACCCCCGCCGAAAAGATAGAGCATGGGTTGAGGAAGAATCGGCTCCACAAATATCTCCAGCGTACCGCCGCAGATCAAGCCGGAATCGTACGCGGCTTCATTGTTGAGATTGAAGACCATCTTCCGCGGAGCTTCCGACTGGATGGCCTCTTTCGCCGCCGCCCAGACTTCGGCTTCAACGCACCCGCCGCCCACCGTACCCGCGATCGAGCCGTCTTCACGGACAAGCATCCTCGAGCTCTCGTAGCTCGGAATCGAGCCATTGGTGTGAACAATGGTGGCAAGCGCGCCGCGCTGGCCTGCGCGCCTCATGCGCACGATTTCTTCGAAAAGGTCCATGGGCTGCCTTTAAAAGATTAGCGTACGGCGGTCTATGGCTTGTGTCAATAAAACCGGGGAAATGATGAGCGCTCTTGTGATCTCGGGTGACACTTTTGATGGACGTCTGAGATGGGGGGCCAAACCGCTCCGCTTCTTGACCTTGGCTATTTTTCTTCTTATGGATTTAGTTCCAGCCTCTTGACATTTGGGGCGCGACGCATTACTAAGACGGCGATTTGAAAATTCAGGCCTTTCGTAATTGAGCGGGCAAGTGAAGAAAGACAGGAACAAGATGATGAAGCTCAGGATAGCGCACGCGCTACAAGCAGCGTTGGTGGTGATTGTGATAGGCGGCGGATTTGGAGCGAGAGCACAGAACTCCACTGGTGCGGGGCCGCCCGCATCGATTCCGACGTTTTCCACCGAGGACATCGCGCGCACCGGATTCTTTTATGTGGGAGGCCACTACGCCGGCGGCGCAGGCAAGGAGGTCATGGACGGCGCGGAGTATGTAGAGGTGATGGTGCCGAAGAAAATTCGGCGGGCGTGGCCAATTGTTTTTCTCCACGGTGCGGGGCAGACCGGCACAGACTGGTTGCAAACTCCCGACGGCCGACCCGGCTGGGCCTACTACTTTGTGAAGCAGGGCTACGTCGTGTACATGGTGGATTACCCGGCCCGCGGACGTTCGGCGTACGTTCCCGATATCGACGGCCCGCTCACTATCCGTACAGCCCCAGTGCTCGAAAAGATCTGGACAAACTTGACGGAACTCGGCGACTGGCCGCAAGCAAAGAAATATACCCAGTGGCCCAGCGACGCCCCGAACAAGGGCAAGATGGGCGATCCGGTGTTCGATGATTTTGCGAGAACCCAAGTGCAATTTTTGCAGGGTGAGAACCAGGACAAGCTCAATTTGAACGCACACATCGCGCTGCTGGAAAAAATTGGCACACCGGTTATTTTGATCACGCATTCGCAGGGCGGGGGATTCGGATTTCAGGTTGCAGATGCACGCCCCAATCTGGTGAAAGCGATTCTTACCGCGGAACCCGGCGGCCCGCCGATTCAAACCGTAGATCCAGCCAAGCAAGAGTACACCGGGAAACCGAACTTCTTGTGGGGGGTAACAAGCCTCCCTGTCAAGTACGATCCGCCGATCAACGATGCGAAGGAATTGCAGGTGGAATTGGAGGCCAAGCCGGATGGACCCGGCCTTGTGCCATGCTGGCTTCAAAAGGAACCCGCCCACAAATTGGTCAACCTGCAAGGTATTCCAGTGCTGGAGGTGTCAGCAGAGGCCAGCTATCACCGTGTCTTCGATTCTTGCGATGCGAAATGGCTGAGTCAGGCGGGAGTGAAGACAACCTACGTGAAATTGGAAGACGTGGGTCTGACCGGGAACGCCCATGAGCTGATGCTGGAGAAAAATAGCGATGGAATAGCGAAGTTTTTCCAGAGCTGGATCGAGAAAAACGTCAAATGAGTCCGACCATCCAGTTGTCCGACCACTTTACCAGTTTGCGCTCGGTTTATTTGGGCGCTGCTGAATTTGCATCCTTATTATATCGGTGAATTCGCAGTTGGTAGATGTTCGAGAACGAAGCAAGCGACTTTAGCTTCAAGGTGGAGAAAATTATGAATATCCGATTTAGAGCTACCACGATGGCGTTCGTAGTGCTCGCGGCTGCGGCGTGTGCGTTGGGCCAAAAATTGGCGGATAAGAAAGCGCTGACCCTGGCTGTCGCCAAACAAGTTGCAGCGGCGGCGGAAAGCGAAGCGGCGAAAAATAAGTTCACGATGGTGATTGCCATCATGGATGACGGAGGAAACCTAATTTATCTGGAGAAAATGGACGAGACGCAAATCGGAAGCATTGACGTTGCACAAGCGAAAGCGCGCAGCGCGATTGCGTTCAAGCGTCCGACAAAAGCGTTTCAAGACGCTGTCGCCGCGGGAAATACCGGCATTCTGAAACTTCCCGGCGCGATCGCCACCGAGGGTGGTGTGCCGCTCGTAGTAGACGGAAAGATCATCGGAGCGATCGGAGTGAGCGGCGGCACTTCGGCGCAGGACGGGACGGTGGCACAGGCGGGCGCGGACGCCCTGGCGAAAATTCTTACGCAGTGAGGAATTCTGTCCAAAGTGATTTTGGTTTGAACTTTCTGGAGGAGTGAAATGCGCAAGACTGTGGTGATTTCGATAGCGGCCACTGCTGTTTTGGCGATGGGTTTCCTGCTGAGTACGAAGCTGATGCCGGTGCGAGGCCAAAACAAACCCGGCGCCGGCTTCGCCGCAATCCCGGGAGAGAAGGGTGGCCAGGATATTTTCGGGCCTTATGATGTCGTGAAGGACTGGCCGAAACCCATCAGCGGATTGCCGGGAAATGAAAAGTGGACATGGGGAGCGGGACAGAGCGTCTACGCCGAGAATCCCAACCGTATCTACTTGCTTTTCCGCGGCGAACTGCCGAATATTCCCAGGCCGCAAACCAAGCTGCTTCCCGAGTTCGGGCCCAGCGTTCTGTTTCCCATCGGGCGGCTGCCGTTCCGTGACGCCACAGTGTCCTCGCTGCCGGGAGCTGGCGGAAGCGGCCAGGACCCTGATGATGGGCCAAAACTTTGGAAGGGAACCGTCGGAGTAGACGCGAAGTGGGAGAATTGTCTTACGGTCGTGGACGCCAACGGCAATATCCTCGAGCAGTGGACGCAATGGGACAGTATTTTCAAGCGGCCGCACTTCATCAGCATCAACCCGTACGATCCTGAAAAGCACGTCTGGGTCGTCGACGATCACATGCACGCGATTTACAAGTTCACCCACGACGGGAAGCAGTTGGTACAAACAATCGGCACACCCACCGTGAAAGGCGCGGACGGGACGCACTTCAACCGGCCGACATTTCTCGCATGGCTGCCCGACAGCACGCTATTCGTCTCGGACGGCTACAACGGCACGCGGGTCGCGAAATTCGACAAGGATGGAAAATTCCTGCTCGACTGGGGGATGAAAGGAACACCGCCAAACGACAAGCGTCCCTACTACATGAATAACGTGCACGGTCTCGCGGTTGATCCCGTGACACGGCGGGTTTTTGTGAATGACAGGGCCAATCACCGCTGCCAGGTCTTCGACGAGAATGGCAAATACCTCTACGAGTGGAACTTCGGCGAAGAACCATCGGACATTCACTTGTTTTACATCGGAGCGGATCGAGCGTTGTGGGCTTACGACCGCGGAACATCGAAGATGCTGAAGTACGATCTGGACGGACATTTTCTCTATGCCTGGGGCACGTGGGGCGATTTTCCCGGCGGCTTCTGGGGAGTGCATGGTTTCAGCACGGACCAGGAAGGCAACTTCTACGTTGCCGAGGTCGATAGCGGCCGCGTGCAAAAGTTCCGGCCCAGGAAAGGCGCGAATCCGGAATTCCTGGTCAGCCATCCGGTGTACGCAGCGTGGAAGGAGTAACATGTTCAATTCGCAGGGGGGGGTTGAAAATGAAATTTCTGCTTAGTGTCCTGGTTTTCTCAGTAAGTGCCGTTTGCGCGGTAGGTCAAACGACGCGACCTAGCCAAACGTTTGACACTTCGGCTGGCCCGGTGAAGATTACGCCGATCTTCCACGCCAGTACATTGATCGAAGCGGGTGGCAGGGCTATTTACCTTGACCCAGCCAAGCCTTCGGATTTCACCGGGCTTCCGTCCGCCGATTTGATTCTTATCACCGATATTCATGGCGACCACATGGATCCGGCGGCGATCGCCAGTGTGAGCAAGGCGGGGACGCAAATTATCGCTCCGGCCGCGGTGGTGAAGACGGTCACCGCCGCCAAAACACTTTCCAACGGCGAGACCACAAAGTGGGAGCAGTGGACCATCGAAGCAATTCCCATGTACAACCTCGTTCGGGGCCCCGAGCCGGGCAAACTCTATCACGACAAAGGGCGCGGCAACGGTTACGTGCTGACGTATGGGGGCAAGCGCTTTTATTTTTCCGGCGACACGGAAAACATTCCCGAGATGCGCGCGCTCAAGAATATCGATGTCGCTTTCGTGTGCTTCAATTTACCTTACACGATGACGCCCGAGGAAGCCGCCGATGGGGTGCTCGCTTTTCATCCGAAGGTGGTGATTCCTTATCATTTCCGCAATTCCGACGTGAGCGTTTTTCAAAAGAAACTGGAGGGGAGTGGCATCGAAGTCCGCGTCCTCGACTGGTATCCGAAAAAGTCTTAGCGCTCGCGAACCGTTGATATCCAATATTCGGTGTAGCCCCGAAAACGAGGGAAGAGGCAATGACCAAACACGAAGGGTGTGATTGCGGAAAAGGGGTCTCGCGGCGGCGCGTACTCCAAACCGGATTGGCCGCTGCCGCCGTCGGCGCGTTGAGCGGCGTCAGCGTGAGCGATGCGCTCGCGGAGGGCCATGCGCAAGGCGCGGAAAACCAAGTGGCGAGCGCCGCGGGCGTGCGCACCGTGGACATTCACTCCCACTATTTTCCGGAAGCTTACCTGAATATTTTCAACGAAGACGGCAAGCGCTTCAACGCCGAATACCGAATGACCGAGCAGGGGTTCTTCTATAAGACCCCGAACTCGCCGAATACCGCGGGGCCGATGGCGACGAAGTTCATGGACCTGAAGCAGCGCATAGCGGAAATGGACCAGCAAGGCGTGGCGGTGCAGGCGATCTCGCTTACTGCGCCCATGGTTTATTGGGGCGAGGCGGAACTCGATCACAAACTGGCTTCGGCGTGGAATGACGCAGCAAGCGAAGCGCACCAAGCTTATCCGACGCGGCTCGTGGGATTCTGCACACTGCCGATGCTCTATCCTGACCGAGCGATCGAGGAGCTAAACCGGGCGAGCAAACTGCCGGGCATTCGCGGCGTCTACGTGGGGACGAACATCAACAACAAAGACCTCTCCGAACCGCTTTTCGAGCCGATCTGGACGCGTATCGAGGAGCTCGATTTGCCGATTTTTCTGCACCCGCTGCAGACCGTTGGCGGCGACCGGTTGCGCAAATTTTATCTTTCAAACTTTATCGGCAACCCCATCGACACGACTATCGCTGCTTCGCACCTGATCTTCGGGGGCGTGCTCGACCGCCATCCGAAACTTCGATTCGGCCTCGCGCATGGTGGCGGAGCTTTACTCATCCTGATTGGGCGAATGGATCACGGATGGAAAGTGCGGCCGGAGGTGAAGCAGCTTCCCAAGGCTCCCAGCGAGTATCTGGACAGGTTTTACTACGATACGATCACGCACTCGAAGCAGATTATGGAGTTCGTGATCAGCACGGTGGGCGCGGAGCGTGTCATGCTCGGGAGCGACTACTGCTTTGACATGGGCTACGAGCGCCCCGTGCAATTTCTCGAACAGATCAACCTCTCCAGCGTGCAGCGCAAGATGATCCTGGGCGGCACGGCGGCGAAACTGCTGAAACTCTAGTCTCTTGAGCAGCGGCCCGCATTCGCCCGCATGTCAGAAGACGATTTGGCAGTGAGGTTGGCCTAGAACCCCCCTCCCCCCTATTTTTCATAAGTGTTCATTCTAAAGAGAGTTAAAGTCTTTTGTTTTGATACACTTTTGCAAGTGTTGATTCTAAATGAGTTAGGTTTGAAGATAGATGGTGCGTTAGAACGGTTCTTGGAGAAGTGGGCAGACATAGAAATCTCCAGATCGAAAGAAATTGGGTTGTCAGGGGATTCTCGCGGGATGCGAGGCATACTTCTGAACGACAAAATTATAGCAGATAGTAATTTCACTGTCAAGGCAAACGTTGCTGATTGCGGCTCGGAAGTGGTCAGTTTCCGATTATCCTACTGTACATTCGAGTGAAATAGGTCGAAGTTGCGGTGACTCCTCAGGTATTCACCTGACCCTGATTTCAGGAAGTCGCTGGATTCAATTCCCGTTTCCACATCCATAGTCTCCCCAGCAAGATGACTAGCACGCTCCCCTCCCCAAGGCGTTCTGGGCGCGGGGTTGATCTTCCCTAGACTCAACAACGAGGAGGAACCTTCCATGCCTTTTCAACTTTCTCGGACCTCAACGGGATTTGTTCTATTTGTTATAGCGGTGGCCGTATGTTTGGCCGTGGCCCC
>Ga0307479_10003329_pt1 | contig 14641 bp, 10 predicted proteins | sample atmos_gasesECM4C_FD_203743 | JGI IMG/M metagenome (GOLD analysis project Ga0307479, IMG submission 203743) | Hardwood forest soil microbial communities from Morgan-Monroe State Forest, Indiana, United States - atmos_gasesECM4C_515 | ecosystem: Environmental > Terrestrial > Soil > Temperate...
GCGCCCTCAGCTACCATGCTCGTCGCGATAATAGATGTTCTAGCTGAAACATTTACCAGCCAATAAGGTACCACCGACAGGGTCATCTCTTCAAGCGTCGAACTCTCCTGCAGGTGTCTGTGGAGCATTCCACGATCCATCATTGTCTTGACCCGATTAGAGATCTCGTCGGTGCTTTGGATCGTTAAGGGAAGCATAGTCTGCTTCTGAATATTCGCCCAACCAGCGCTTCCGAGGGTAATGCTGCTTCCGCAATACTCGCATGTGATTACCATCTCACCGAATTTAGGAGCAATCGGAGCACCACAACTAGGACACTTCAGAGATTGCGCGCTTGAGGGCGCCAAGATCTGGGCGGTAGCAGCGCTTGCAGTACTCGATTGAGCCTGAGAAGTCTGACCGGTCGAATCGGTTCTGGCACCGCACTTTGAACAAAATGCGGCATCATCCGGCAACTGGCTTCCGCATTTCAGACAGTACATTCTACGGAGTCTCTCCTCGCTGGTCCATTCCAGAATTTGAACTTTCTAGCACAATCCGTCGAGCTTTCGCGGGTATCTTTTGGGCAGTGCCTCAAACCATGGTCGTGAGTAAGTAGGATAGCAACTGTTCCTCATTCTCTGGAATGCGCTTTTGGCTGCGACTCATGAGCAGGGATTGTTCCAGAGCTGACTTCCAGGGCCTTTCGGAAGTCTTCGATGAGATCCTGAGTAGCTTCGATGCCTACTGAGAGTCGAATGAGTCCATCGGAGATCCCTAGCTTCTTACGATTATCAGGGGATAATCCGGCGTGTGATGTCAGCGTAGGTCGGGTTACCAAGGTTTCGACCCCTCCGAGACTCGGAGCGACAGCCGGCAATCGGGCTGCATGCAAGAATGATTCTGCGCCTTCCACGCCCTTGTGTAGTTCGAAACTCATCATACCGCCAAATCCGTCAAACAGTCTTTGGGCTCGTTCGTGATGTGGGTGACTTTCCAGGCCGGGATAGTTGACTCGCATAACGGCGGGATGCCGCTCCAGGTAGTGAGCTATCTGCAAGGCACTCTCGTTGTGATACTTCACGCGGAGTGCGAGAGTCTTGATGCCGCGGTGGAGCAGAAAGGCCGCATGAGGATCGAGGCTTCCTCCTAGATGGTTTAGCTTGTGGGTCACCTGCTCGATCAGATTCGACTTCCCTATGACTGCGCCTGCCACGATATCAGAGTGGCCGTTGAGATATTTCGTGGCGCTATGTAGGGATAGGTCGAATCCTAGTTCAGGCGGCCGAAAGTTGACCGGACTAGCGAAGGTATTGTCTATCATCGATACAAGCCCGTGGCGCTTCGCAAAACTCGCTACAGACTCGAGATCTGGGACCTGCATCAGAGGGTTTGAAATCGTTTCAACGTAGATTGCCTTAGTGTTAGGCTTCAGCTTTCGCTCCCATGACTCAGGGCTGTTACCTTCGATGAAGTCGTATGAGATTCCGAACTTCTCGATGTCGCGGGTGACGAAGTCGTGCGTTCCGCCATAGAGACAGTCCTGCGCCAGCAAGTGGTCTCCCTTGCCCAGAAACGTCAACAGTGACGTTGAGATTGCGGACATTCCGCTGGAAGAGACAAGTGCATCTTCAGCGTTCTCAAGAGCTGCGAGTTTTTCGGCCAGGGCCAGGTGGTTTGGAGTATTGTTAAGGCGAATATACCTCACGTCATCATAGCTCTTCTCGCCTGCATATTGATAGGTGGCAGACTGGAAGACAGGCATTACCACTGCACCTGCTATTCGGGGCCTGGGCTCTCCCGCATGGATCACTTTGGTCTCGACGTTTTCAAAGTCGCCCTTCATTGCTGAAATACCCGCTACCATGTTAGTGTCCCCAGTATTCTAATATTGACCTCGTGGACGTGTCCACTCCTTGTCTCGTAGCGTTAGCTCGAATCTGACTGCTATGTGGGTCAGTAACAATGAGACCTTATGATTCCTCTTGGAGAGAACTTGCAACCAAGAGGAAATTCTCGAGATGCCCCGTCTCCCTACAACCCGAATTGGGGTAAAGCGCATCGTTATCGAGGTCAATAGAGATTTGACGGTCGAACAGCTCGAGATTCTAGATGATGCTCTCAAACGAGCTGGATTGGTCAAGGAGACAAAGGTTACTTTCCACAGTCATGAACCTCGCAGGCCTCGAACAGTTAGAGCCCCGCACCATCCTACATGGCGAATTGGACACGACTCTCAATCCAGTTCTATGTCCGCCCATTAGATCAATCTCTCGACGGTTCTTCCAGCAGCCCTAGTCTCAAGATCATGGACTTTTCAATCCCGGGGTTGGGAAAGTCTTTGGGTCTCGAAAAGATAGATGGAGACTGAAAGGAGTACACCTACTTGGAGTACTGATCCTGCAACGAAAGTTACCAACGCGAAGCTAATCCCTGTCTGGACAAGTGACGAGTGTTCCGGTTGTGGGAGAGATACCGCAAGAGTCAGAACTGCGAGGGTCAAGCTAACTGGATATGAGATCTTCAAGTCCTTTGCGACGGCTATTGCAGTGATGAGATACGCGATCCATCCAGCCAAGACTAAATAGAACAGCCAAGAAGGGACGATCGCGTACAGCTGCACGAGCAATACCAATCCTAGAATAACTGAAGAGTAGATGAGCCAGTGAGTCAGAGCCCTGAAATTCCGCAACCGTACTCCATGAGACATTACTCTTGCTCACCGTGATTAACTGAGATTTCCTGGGACGACATCAAGATCTCTCCTAAGCAGTTATCTCTGGTTTCTCGTTAGCTCCGATCCTCTCCAGAAAGGCCTGATTGATTCCGAGCTTCTCTAATCCCGCTTCTACGCCCTTGATTGTTTCGGGAGCTTTGTGCTGATGGAAGAAATTCGTGACCTCTTCGGATCTGTCGAGTCCTAGGATCGGGAGGGCGTACGTGAGGTATCTCGAAAGAGTTCCTGTCCCTTCATAAATTGTCCGCAGCCACTCGAAGTTCTTCGCGATCCAGCTCCAAGTCGCTGCTCTCCCTTCCGGGTGCCTTGCGGCAGAGCTTAGCAGAGTGACGACGTGCTGTTTCTTTATTTCTCCGGATGCTGCGAGTTCGAGTGCGCGTGAATTGAGAGTCGGCTGGCTGAAGCTGGTCAGCGCGATGAGAAATCTGGATTTTTCCTCTTCTGAACGACTGTTCTTGTAATTGTTGAAGAGGCCTTCGAAATCTCCTGACGTTCGAGCCTGCGCGATAACCATGGCCTGCTTCATATCCGGCTCAGTGGTATCATACTCGTTGAACCTTGAGGCTAGTTCATTTGCGTATTCCATGTCGACGAGGGCCAACCTACTTGCCATTGACCCTCGTAGGACCGCGGTGTTCTCATCTTGCTTCTCCGCGAGAATTTTCAGCTGAGCTCTGTGGAACTTCCTCGAAGTCTCAACTACACGAGTCGTTATTGCGTACAGCGAAGAAAGCTGATCTGACACCTCGAAGGCAGGAAGGTAATCTTGCTCGTTCACATAGCGGTCGAGTAGTGCGAGGTACTGAGTGAAGTCCATCCTGCCTTGAATCGTGAAGGCGTAGCCGTCTGATACGATTCCGTATCGGTCAACAGGAGACAATTCAGCTAGCCAAACCTTGTCGTACAGTCCATCATAGAAGACACGGTAGAAGCCGGTTTGATCCAGGTTAAGCTTCAGCGACTCAAGGGAATTCGGGACATCGATGTACTCTTCACTTCTCTCCATCAGTATCTTCTGTTCTCTGCCGTTGACCTTCAACGTAATTGGAACCGGCCAATCAGACGGCTCCGACTTTCCGCCCAACAGAAACCTGTGCTGTCGGATCCTTAACCTTCTCCCCTCGGTCCTTACGCTGAGGATTGGGTATCCAGGTCTCCGTATCCACTCCGTCATTATCGCCTTCACTCTGGTCTTAGAGGTGCGTTCAATCTCGTTCCACAGGTCGCTTCCAGCAGCGTTCGAGAATTTGTACTTCTCCAAGTAGGACCTCACTCCACGCATGAATTGGTCCTCTCCGGCATAGGCCTCGAGCATCCGAATGATGCTTGCTCCTTTGCCATAGCTGATGTCGTCAAAAATCTCCTCGATATCTGAGGGAGAATTCACCTTCACCTCTATGGGATGAGTATTGACCAGGGAATCTCTTCCTAGGGCACCAGCGGTCTCACCGCGGACAAAGTCTTGCCAAACCACCCATTGGGGAAACATAGAATCCGTCGCTTTGTAGGCCATGAATGTGGCGAAGCTCTCGTTGAGCCAAAGATCATCCCACCATTTCATCGTCACAAGGTCACCGAACCACTGATGGCTTATCTCGTGAGCGATGACCTCGGCAACTTGCTTCTTTATCCGAATGCTGCTATCCTTGTCAACCAGGAGAGCGATCTCTCTGAAAGTGATAGCCCCCCAGTTCTCCATCGCACCAGCGGCAAACTCTGGAACCGCGATAAGGTGCATCTTTGGCAAATTGTACTTTGATCCAAAATAAGATTCGAAGAATTTGACCGAATCTTTGGCGACCTCTAATGGAAACTTCGCGCCAGAACTCTTGCCCGGTACCGTCGCGACTATGTATTCGACTCCATCAAGTCTGTCTTTCACCTCTTCGAACTTGCCGATTCCCAAGTACAAGAGATACGTCGACATTCGAGGAGAATTTGGAAACTCGACAGTCTTCCTGAGGCCTTCCACCTTGACTGAAGAAGGCGGCATGTTGGAGATTACGGAGGCGTCGCTGTCTGTTCTGACTGTTAGCTTGAAGACAGCTTTGTAGGCCGGATGATCCAAACATGGCAAGACCCGTCTGGCAGAGGCAGCTTCGAATTGCGTCGAGGCCACGTAGCCTCCATCATATGCCGCCTTGTACAGACCTACTAGCTTGTCGGAGATCGACCCTCGGTACTTGATGCCGAGTTGCCCTGCGAATTTGCCGCTTTTGATCGTAAGGACCTCTCCCTCGAGACTATACTTGACGGGTTTCCCATTCGCATCAACTTCGAGAATTTCAAGGTCGACAGAATTCAGTTTGACATCACCTTCGGATTCGAGTCTTATCTTGACCTTCCCGTCAAAACGTAGGTTCCGAAGGTCTACATCTAGGAAGAGATCGTAAGATTCGATTTTCAAAGCGGTCCCTCATTTTACGAGTCGGGTAAAAGAGTTGTTTCTGACCTCACTTACGAAATCGTTTGCACTCGCAGCGATACCCGAAGCTGGAATAGGAGCATATCGCAGAATGAATGCTCTTAGAGTGTCCACAGTTTGTGCAGTATTCTTGGCGTCCGACTTGACTTAGGGCGGGCTGACCGGTCGGGCAGACTCTGTGGACCATCCTATCCTCGAACTTGTTCTTGCCTATTCTATTCCGGATGATCGTAACGTCTTCATGGGGGAGCCTGATAGGTTTACCACATCTCGGGCAAGTGTTACTGCTCATCGGACCAACCGTTCCATCTCACCCACGAAACTTCGCTTAGCCAATGTTGTCGCTCAGGATCTGGAATTCTGTGCGATCCGGAACCTGAACGCTTTGCACAGCATAATCTTTTGTGAGTCGGGTCTGTTGTTCACGGCGGATATTCGTTTGCAAAGGATCATTGTCGATGAGAGAGAGCGACCATCAGGCGTCCCTGACCAACTTCATTCCCTAGGCGCGCCAATCGAGTATCGTGTCTTGGACGTCGCTGATTACGTGGTTGGATCTTATGCCGTTGAGAGGAAATCGGTTAGAGACTTTGTCTCATCCCTCTATAGTGGGAGACTCTTCGACCAGGCCCACCGTCTGGGAGAGGCTTATCGTACGAGTATTCTCGTCGTCGAAGGCGATCTCTGGGAAGAGTTAAAACATGTGAGGAATCCTCGATCGCTCTGGGGAGCGCTCATCTCCTCGGTTCTTGACTTCGGACTCAACATATTCTTCACTTCGGACGGAGAACAGACGGCGCAATTCCTTTTCACTCTCGGAAAAGGCGGGCGACATTCACGGACCTCAAGTCCGCCCCCTCTAGTAGTGAGAAAGCCTAGAGGTCAGGACCCTAACAGATTGCAGCTATCGGTTCTTGCATCTCTTCCGGGGATAGGTCCGCAGATGGCAGGACAATTGCTCGGCTACTTTGGGTCTCTAAGAAAAGTGTTCTCAGCATCGATGACGGAGATCGCAGTTGGTGCGGGGATTGGCAGAAGCCGAGCTCTAGCCCTTACAAAGCTTCTGGATTCTCGTTACAAGGCTTCAAGAACCATCGTCTCGCAGGCAAGCCTCAACCAAGAGTGAACATCATGAGTCTCGTCTTGAAGGATTGTGACTGGATAGTAACGCAAGACCCGCAACGACGTGTTTTGCCAAACGAGTCGGTACGAATTGTAGACGGGAGAGTCGATCAAGTTGGCAGAGTCAACGCCACGTCCACGGACGAAGTGATTGACTGCAGACGAAAGGTCTTGATCCCTGGTCTCATCAACACTCACACCCATCTTTCGATGACCCTCTTTCGAGGTTACGCTGACGATCTAGAACTGCGAGATTGGCTAGAGAAAAAGATCTGGCCGCTGGAAGCGAAGCTCACTGGTGAAATGTGCTACCAAGGGGCTCTTCTTGGCTGCCTTGAGATGACACGGACCGGGACAACCTGCCTTGTTGACATGTATTTTCACATGGAAGATGTTGCGAGAGCCGTCGACGAGGCGGGACTAAGGGGGATACTATCACCTGGAATGATCGACAAACCCGACAAGGTTGGAACGGAACAGGAACGAAAGACCACCCTCAAGTTCCTAGAGTTCATTCACCGATTACACAATCCGCTAATCAGCTTCGCAGTGGGTCCTCACGCCCCATACACTTGTGGCCCTGAGACGCTTCTATGGGCTAGAGACCTCGCAGAGAAAGAAGACGCGTTGGTCAACATTCACATCGCCGAGACCCGAGGAGAACAAGCCCAGTTCGAGAAAGATGGAAGAGGACGAGTCGCAGAATATCTCGACAAGATCGGCTTTCTTAGCAATCGAGTCTTGGCGGCACACTCAGTCTGGCTGACCAAGAGCGAGGTCAACCTATTCGGCCAGAGAGGTGTTAGAGTCTCCCACTCTCCCGTCTCGAACATGAAACTAGCAAGCGGAGGGACAGCCCCAGTCCCGGAGATGTGGGAAGCCGGGGTGCCGGTTGGGTTGGGTACTGACGGACCCGCCAGCAACAACGGGTTAGACATGTTTGACACGATGAAGATGACTGCCCTCGTCCACAAGAACTCAAGGTGGGACCCTACGATAATGAACGCGCAGCGAGTTCTCGACATGGCGACCGTCGACGGAGCTCGTTGTATTGGACGAGAGAAGGACATAGGAAGCATCGAGTTAGGTAAGCGAGCAGACCTCGTCCTCCTCGACCTGCGAGACCCTAACTTGATTCCAATCCATCGACGGGATACGGTCATCTCCGACCTAGTCTACTCGGCAAACGGCCAGAACGTCGACACCACAATCGTAGATGGCAAGCCGTTGATGGTAAACCGAAAATTCCGGAACCTTGACCCAGAGAAGATCGGAGACGAAGTCAGATCCTCAATTGCCAGGCTTATTCCTCAGTGACGCCCTTTCAATAATCATTCTACCACTGTCCCCGTCCCACTCGTTCCGGCTCTTTTCAATCTCTATCGTCTTAGAGAAGTTGGGCGCGTCCAGAACAAAGCTCTCGTACTCCCCACCCTCACCAGTCAGGTGTATTCCGTGAATCTTTGACAACCGTTCAAGGTTAGACCATTCTCGCTCTGTGAGTTCTCGACCCAGCCATGATTCGTCGAGACCCTTGGCAGCTACCGCAGTCAGGATGATTCGAAATCCAGACTTCATGAGATTTTCGACCAACAATTTTGGACTCTTATGCCACAACGGCGCGTATGTTTTCAGCGAGATTGCATCGCACAAGTTGTCAAATCGAGTCTTCTGATAATCGCTCGCGACCGCACCAGTCACGAGACCAGAAATCTTGTGTTCAGATTTCATTCGGTCTAAGGTGTGCCGAAGGTCCTCCAATTCGTCTTTGCCGTTCATTTCAACAATTTTGTGAGACAAGCCCATGGCCTCAGCTTGAAGAGTGGTCCACTCTGTGTTTGGATGATGAAACATGAGAGAGTCGGCCGACTTGGGGCTTACCGTTAGGAGGCGAACATCCCAAGCCTGGTGCATAACGATCCAGGTCGCATATGCACTGTCCTTTCCACCGCTGAACGAGACGGCGACTCGAAGCGTCACTGGCAAGCTCACCCTTCGATGTACCGGGCTTTGTTTTCGAACTGTTTATCGTACAACTGCTGCAATCTTTGCAAGGTGTCCGCGTCGTCTGGCTTCTTATCGTCTCTGAATCGTGATATTCTCGCAAATCTTAGAGCAAATCCCGACTTGTAGCGGGGGCTCTTCTGCACCTCGTTGTACGCAACCTCCGCCACGATAGCCGGCTTGACGTAAACGGTGTAGCGACCATCCCTCGTCTTGAGCTCCTGTAGTCGTTTCGTGATGGTTTCGAACTCGACGTCCGTCAAGCCTTTGAAAGTCTTGCCCACGACCAGGAACTCGCCGGAGTCCTCATCCCTCACGGCAAGATGGTAATTGCTTAGCCAGCCGACCCTTCGACCGCTACCCCAGTCAGCGGCAACGATCACGACGTCGAGCTTGTCGGCTGGTTTGATCTTGAACCATTTCTTTCCTCGAGCCCCGATTGAGTAGTTGCTCGATAGAGACTTTGCCATAAGCCCCTCATGACCTTCTTTCAAGGCTGACTTCATGAAGCTCTCCACTTCTTCAACATCAGAGGTAATGATTCTCGGAGCGAGACGTTCCTTCGAAACGAGATTTGTGAGTGCTTTCCAACGATCCGCGTAAGGCTGATCGATCAAGGTCTTCCCGCCAACTTGCAACGCGTCAAACAGGTATAGCTTGAGTGGGATCTTGTCGGCCATATCCGCGATCTCATGCACCCTTCGAAACCTTCTCATCAGGTCCTGAAACGGGATGGGCTTACCTGCTGCCCCGGTCGCGACAACTTCTCCCTCGATAAGAAACTCCGATGCCTTCACCCCGGTTTTGGCAAAATCAACAATCTCAGGAATACTATCTGTGACGTCCGTTAGTCTTCTGCTGAAAATTCTCACCATGTCGCCCTTTCTGTGAATCTGGATTCTCGCCCCATCGAACTTGTACTCGAAAGCTGTTCCATCCTTGTGTTCTGCAAGGACCTGTTCGGCGTCATCGGCCATCTCCGCCAGCATGGGTTTGACAGGGACGAACAAACGTAGATTGATGCGCTCCAACGCGGGAGCTCCCCGAGACATCGCTAAATTGGCCAGGTCTCCGACGTCTCCGTGCAGCATGTTTGCTCTACGGACGAGGTCTCTAGAAACCCCGGAGGCTTCCGCAATAGCATCCAGGAGAACGCCCTCGACGACACCGATTCTCATCTCTCCCAACATCATCCGGGTAAGAAACTCCGCTTCAACTGGAGAGGCTTGAGTGAGAATGGTTTGGAGAAGGCTCAGCTTCCTGTCTCGAGACTTCGACCCAGATGCCTGAGCAATTCGTCCCAGCGTATCGTAAACGTCTCTTATCCTCAGGGCGTGTTCAGTGAGCCTGCTCTGTCCGAGATTCTTTCCGGCGTCCGAAATGGTCGCGTAGCTGATCTCTAGGACTCGAGGATCGGATTCGGGAAATGCTTTGCCCGCGAGAAATAGGGTAACCAGCGGGACCTCTTCTGGACTGACTTCCCTTAGGAATGAGCTGATCAGGGCGATCTTTTCGTTCCTTTTGGAAGTTGCCTCGACGCTTCGACAGAGCTCGGCCAGTTTGAGAAATGGAGTCGCCTTTGTCAATCGAACCACTTTCCCAGCTGGGAATCTGTTTCAGCTTGAGAATCTATCAGCCGATCTGCTACTTTTTCAACTCGGTCTCTTGAAAACGCTCTCTCCTCGCAGAGAAACTCGACGAGTCCTTCTGGATCCGGACACTCTCTCTTCAGTGAGTAGTTCTCCAGAACGCGAGGGTGCAGAAAGACGCTACGGACCTGGTCGAGATCGTCGGGTAGTTCTTTCCGGATTTCCTCTGGAAATTTCTCTGCCGTCCCGTACTTACGAATCAAGGCTAACCCCTTCTTGGGTCCGATGCCCATCACACCCTCGTTGAAGTCTGTCCCTACGAGCAAAGCGAGATCGACAAGCTGTTCCCGACTGATTCCCAGAATGTCTAGGTTATCTGCGAGCTTTACCAGTTCGGGGATAAGTGGTCTTGACGTTCTTTTTGATGGAAGGTATTCTTTTCCCGTGAGAGTCAAATATCTCGCAAGTATTGGTGCCCCGAAGAGGAGACAGTCGTAATCCTTGCTGCCAACAGCCCAGACGTCCCCTTTTGCAGCCATGAAGCTGGCCTGAGCTTCGCCGTCTTCAAGGGCTTCAAGCCACGGAATCCCCATGAGGGACAATAGTCTCTTTGCGTCCGCTAAGACCTCACCAGTCACTCGTCCGGTCATCACAACCTTAGACCAGGCACGAGGATAGTCCTTAGCCGCGATAGCCTGAACGTACTCAGTCTGAGCTTTCTGCTGAACCCTCTTTCTCGCCTCGATGGTGGCCCTCTTCAAGGGGTTCGGCCGTCCGTCAAAGACGAACAGTGGGCGTAGATTGTAGTCCGTAACGAGTCGACTTGTCCGAGTCAGTAACCCGATAAGATGAGAAGTGACTCTTCCCTTTGGGTCGGTAAACAGGCTGCCGTCAGGCTTCCGGATCAAAGCAAGGAACTGGTGGAGTTCGATGCTTGCGTCAACGGCGAACGATCTCCCATAGAGGGCTTTGAAAGACGTCTGCTCTCTCTTGAGAATCGGGGTCAATAAGACGCCCAAAACGGATATCCTGAGCGAACTCCATCTTAGAGGACGGACTCCGACTCTCTTAAGCTAACCAAGATTTCATGTGGTAAGATGACATAGGTTCACAATGAGATCATCGCGCTTTGAAGGGGCCTCTGCGGAGTGTGGCCTAGCTTCTAAGTGGCCAAACCCGGATTAGAGGCTCTAATGAAGCTCAGTTATTGCCGGTTGAGCTGGGCTCGGCTGGCGGGTTTGGACTGAATGGTTCTTGTGGAAAGACGAAGGACCCCGGTTCGTGAGAGGGCTTCGGCGATTCGTGACTCTCCTGAGAGCCGTGAGATGTTACCTTATGGGAAGTGCTGTTTTTGTGAGTTGCACCACTTGTCTTGGTTCCATGAGACGTTGATTTCTTGGAACTTCCATTGGTTCGATTGCTCTTGGCTGAGGATGCACGCAGTCTCTGGACTTCTTTTCGGAGACTGTCGATCTCCCTCGCCGCGTAGCTTAGGTCCGCGGTAAGTTCTGATGCGAGCTTGTTGAACGCTCGGGCCAAATCCTGTATTACTTGCCTTGTCCGGTTCGGTTCCATTGGCATAGCCAATGTTTCGAGAGCAGGCTTGTGTAAAGGTGCTGTAACTAATAGGCGAGGCCCCTGGAACAGGGGAGGCGATTCAAAGTGCTTGTGTGCAATTATCTGACTTTGATATCGATCGACGACCTCTGGAGACAACGCTAGTTCCGCGATGAAGGATTTCTACTATTGCTGTAGTATCAAGCTTGTCGACTGCTCAGAACCGGAGAGTCTTGTCAATCAGCTTGATGTACTATCCATCCTGATAGGAGTCTATCGAGCTGTCATGCTGTCCAGCAATTTTTTGCCGGGAATCACGTGGAGATCATGCACGACTCTAGAATCGGGATTATTTCCTGTTTGCTTAAGCGTGAGCCGTAACTCGTGCCCGAGAGCACTGAGTTCACACTTCGTTAGTATTCATTATGACTAGGTTTCTATCGGCGAAGGTTGATGAGAACTGGGAGAAGCATGGCTCTTCTCTTGGGTCTCTTTGTCGGCCTGAGTGTCATAGCAGCTATGGGCGTATCTCCCGCCTATGCAAGAGGGACGGGTCCAACCTACTCGTGCACGGTATCTGTGACGTACACAACGAACACATTCTACGTGAAGACGACGGTCACTGCGACTGGCGGCTACTTGCCGGGTCCAAGTGAGAAGGATAATGTCAAGGCTTATGTCAATGGCGTCCTCTATAACACGCAATCTTCAACGTATTCAATCGGGACTAATGTTGCGTCGACTACAGTGACAATACCCGTGTCGTCGAACGGTTCGGGGTCTTACACCTTCCAGTCTGCCATCCTCAACAGCAAAGGGGTCCAGCTGACCAGCTGTACTGGGACTTATACTCTGTAACGAACCTTCAACCACTTAACTTCTTTTTTTCTTGCCGAGAATAGGAGAGATTCGGCCGATTCAAGATCTTAGTAGATTGATCGGTATTCGTTGTTTTCGCATGACGATGCCTTTGCCCTGGACAATGTCAAATCCAGTCTCCATAGTCGACGTCTGGCGCCCAGCCATCTTCTTCACCTGCAGAGTCCTCCGGAGACTATTTGCTCTCTTGATCATGTTGAGTTCCATAACTCCATCAGCCAAAGCTTCGATCTTCGACCGAGCCTCTTCTGGAATCGAACCCTTTGTGGCTGTGAAGATGAAGATCCCGCCAGCGTTCTTGACCTTTGCTCCCAGAACTTGGAGAAAGTTGATGCAATCTTTGGCTGCGGACGAGTTGAAAATCGGCGTGACGGAGTCGAGAACGATTGTTACGGGGCCCTTAGCCTTCTCTATCATTCCTGTAACCTGTATGCTGACCTCTGTGAAGTCGGTCGGATCCCTGATGGGTGAGCCTTCGACTCCTGCGAGAGCTGAGTAGCAGTCGAGGATTTGTAGCTTGCCGGTTTTGAGATATTCTGAAATGTCCCATCCCATGTCCCGCATTCTTCTACTGATCTCGGCTGGGAAGGCGTCGTATGATAGAAGGCCGCAGTACTTTCCTTTCGATAGATCTCTGTAGAGAAGCTGGAGGGCCATCGTTGTGGAACCTGCCCCTGAGTCGGACGCTATCATCAGAGTGGCTGGAGGTTGCATCTCGCCTCCTGTGAGCTTGAACAGGTCGTCGAAGGGGCCTGTCGTGGAGTTGAACCGTTTGAGGAAGACTGTGGTTCCTAGGCTTCCTCCAATCGCCAGGGCTGCGATGATGTAATAGAATGGGCTGATTACGACTTGGTTCTGTTGTTGATGGATCACAAATCGATAGGTTAGGGGAGTGGTTGGCCCCGTGTTTCCGTATGTGTCGTTCAGGCTTTGAGCGGGAAAGACCAGTTCCCAAGACCCTGCCGAGTCGGAGCTAGATACTTGGAATCCAGACGGAGTGTAGAACAGGTTTCGGGTCGAGTCGTAAATGCTCGAGAGTGTTGTCGTAGTAGTGCCCGACGGGTCTTCTATGTGTACAGTGAACGATCCAGTTGTCAGATATCCGCCCGTAGGGTAAGATACTGTGAACGACGCGTAGAGGGTGTCTCCAGGGGAAAAGTCGCCGGTTGGTGTCCCATACTCGTTGTATGTTGAAAGACTGGAGACGATGAGTTGCGACGGAGTGACTGTAACTGTGATACTGTAGGTTCCAAAGTTATTCGTCGTGCTTGGGGCGGGACTGTAGGCTGAGGCTGTAATGTTCCATGGTCCTGATGGATCGCTCCTTTGGACTCGATAGGATCCTGAGTAGGTTCCGCTTGGTGTCGTGGGGGTTAGTTGAATCTGGCCTCCACCGGGAACAGAGACTGAAACTTGAGCATTTGTTACTGGTTGCCCGTTGACATCGTCGACGGTGGCGGCGAAGTTTGCGGTCGTCCCGCGCTGTATCGTACTTCCTTGGGTGGGCGTTATTATTCGGACGGTAAGAACGCTGCTAACTCTGAACGTTGCGCTTGGAAATCCTGTTGTGACCGACTTTGGCGCCGTCTCAACAACTGTTACGGTGTAGTTTCCAGGAACATCAGTTCGAGCTGTCCCAGTGATGGGGTTCCAAGTCTGAGTATTGTTTGGATATGTGAATACCTGCGTGGCTGCTCCTGTCGCGTCGGTCGAGAAGGATTCGTCACAGTACGCCTGCCCCGTCCCGCCAGGTTTCGTCATTGTGAATCGGAAAGAGTAGGCTGTGTTTGTTGACCCTCCCGTTATGGCGAAGGTGATGATGACGTTTCCTTCTTCCTCGTTGAGGGTTGTCGGCGAGGCTCCGAGTGTGTAGGAGGGTCCCGCGGGGGCGCGCACGGTCGTAAAGACTAGCGAGGCCAAAAACAGGGTCGTTAGTGAGAGTAGGAGAAGTGTGGCTGCGCGTCTTTTCTGATTCATTCGGGGTTCGAGCTACCGCTACCTTGGCCTTCCTTGGTGAAGGAGCGAGTGGAGCGTTGATCCGGGGAAGCCTTGTGTTACTCTTTGAGAGGCAAAATAGTTACAATGAAACTAGAGGTCGCAGCCGATGCATCCTCAAGGAGGAGCCCAAAAAACGGGGGGGTCTTTATCCCAGAACAACCCAGGCGTTAGTTACTCTTCTTGCCTAGGTTGTGGTGCTTTACGTAGGCCCAGATTCTCTTGGTCATCTCAGAGGGGGAAATCTTCTGGCCTTCGCGGCCGCCCAGCACGGTGGCTAGGGCGGAGTCCAGTTCGATCCCATATCCTCCGAAGGATCCTTTCTTTGTTGGCGTCAGGTTCACCTCCCTGAAC
>Ga0307479_10003330_pt1 | contig 14639 bp, 23 predicted proteins | sample atmos_gasesECM4C_FD_203743 | JGI IMG/M metagenome (GOLD analysis project Ga0307479, IMG submission 203743) | Hardwood forest soil microbial communities from Morgan-Monroe State Forest, Indiana, United States - atmos_gasesECM4C_515 | ecosystem: Environmental > Terrestrial > Soil > Temperate...
AATCGACCAGCGCCTTTTCACGGCGCACGTATAATGGCGATTTATCAACCATCATTAGCAGTTTTATTTGAACTTTCCTGGTTCAGGCGTCGTATCCCTCTCAACGGAGACTCCCGCCCATGCGATCGCTCCTGAGCACAGCGGTTGTCATCGTCGCGCTTACTACTCCTCCCTGCACACAGCAGAAGGTATCTCCAGAGTCGTATCCGCCGCCGGGGCGTTTGATCGATATCGGCCGCCGCAACCTGCATTTGTACTGCACAGGCAACGGAACACTGACAGTAATTCTGATGGCTGGCGGCGGTGCCTTTTCCATCGATTGGGCCCCTGTGCAGCCAAGGCTCGCCGAGAGCACGCGTGTCTGTTCCTATGACCGAGCCGGGCTCGGCTGGAGCGACCCCGGGCCAGCTGAGGACACGGTCGAACAGACGGTTAGCGACCTGCACGCGCTGCTGGATGCGTCCGGCGAGCACGGGCCCTACGTACTGGTGGGTGCTTCCATCGCAGGAATCTTTATCCAGGCGTACCAGCGTGCATTTCCCACGGATGTCGCCGCGCTCGTTTTCACCAACAGCAGCAATCGCATCGGATTTCAGGTGAAAGACAAGGGCGGTTTGATCTGGGAGCTGACGGAAGCAGACATCCGCTCCGGCTTCCCACTGCCTCCCTCGGCCACTAAAGGGCCCGAACCGACTCGCGAAGCGGATCCCTTTGACAAATTGCCGCCAAATTTGCACAAGGTTCGTCTGTGGCTGGACGTGCGCCTGTGGGAGGAGTCCGATCCGTCGAAGGCAGTTCCCGAGCCGCTCCTGTCTTGGCGAAAAGAATTTCTGACAGAGTTCGATGCAACAGATGCCGGCAAGAAACCGCCGCTTGGGGCGCTTCCAGTAGTCGTCATAGCCAGCGATCCAGCCGCTCCGGAATCTGCCCGCCGTTCGCGCGATGCAGCGGGCCCGCGCCTTGACTACCTCAGCTCAAATACAGTGCACATTACGGCGGCTGGCAGCGGCCACGAGATTCATCTGTACCAGCCAGATCGCGTGATTCAAGGGGTGCTGCAGGCTGTGTCGGCTGTGCGGACCGGGAGGCCGCTCGCTCACCAAAAGTGAAGAAGACGGTTTGTAAGTTGGTGTTTCGCCATCCGTCCTTGTTTTGTGCTAGTCAACTGTTGAGAACAGGCGATTGCTCAAAACCCCCTGCCAAGGGGTCTGTCTGACGGTGACGACTGTCCTGCAAGGTCTCTTGGGTAGCGGCCAAATCCCGTTGCTCCTCATAGCGCGAAATCTCTTCAGAAGTAATGGTGAATTGAGGGAAAGAAGGGGGCGATGGTAGGGTAGCTGTAGCCATTGGAAACCTCCGCGTTTCCGATTGGTTAGGGCTGGGTGGGTGCTAGTAACACTCGCTCAGCCCGTGTGCCTCTTTGCAACCACCTGCACGCTATCACCGTGCTTGCACGGTTTCAAGTGGCATTTCGTAGATCAATTGCTCACCGTGCTTGCAGGGCGTATTATTTGCGTCCATGGACGAGGACGTCATCAAGAAACTGCGGTCAGAGTTCGCTCGGCAGGGCGGCCTCACACGCGCTAAGAAGTTGACGGCGAAGCAGCGCAGGGAAAGTGCACTGAAGGCCTCCAAGGCGGCCGCTAAGGCCAGGACCCTCAAGGCGAAGGAGCGGAAGAAAACGACGCCGTGAAAGACGTTGCCTTGTGGGTAGGTGAGTGGACAACATGGACTGTGAAACCGGAAAGAAGTTGCAAGAGAAGGAAGCTGCGGCCACAGAAGCAGTGGGGCGGTACTCGAGGTCTCTTAAGGGTGTGTCGCCAGCACCGGAACATCGAAAAGAAATGGATCGACTTCAGAGAGAATTGGCAAAAGCCGGCGTGGATTACTCACAGCACAGAGCGCAGTGCGTGGTGTGCCAGCGCGGCTGAGGTTCACAACCGCAAAGAAGAAACACAAAGGCCCGATCTCCCAAAGAGGGAAACCGGGCCTTTTTGTAGCCAGTAACCGGGCGGTGCCCTAAGCAGCTTGGATCAATTCGTTCAGCCGGTCATTGGCCGCTTGGATCTGGCACGCTCTTTCAATTATGTCGCACTGCACATCGGTCGGCAGGTCGGCAAAGTCGTCGGGACACCAGCTTCTTTCGCGGTATTCACAGAGGGCTTGCTCGAGGGAGTTATCATTCGGGCAATCATCATTGGGGGGCATGACGTTTCTCCTGCATGAGGAAAGGCTGTCAGGGCCTTGGGCTCACGGACACAATGGACCGAAGGGAGCCTGTCAGTGAAGCGGGTGGACGGTTTGTTGGTTTGGCTGTCTAAAGTATCCGCCCCTTTTCGTTGCTGAGTCAAGAGTTCGCCCTAATGCGGAAGGTGAAAGAGCGGGAGGCTCAAAATGGCTGACCAGATCGTGCGCTGCCCATATTGCGTCCAGGGCAATGAGTTTCGACCGATAAGGCTGCGAGATCACTGGAAAAAGAACGGCTACCGAAGCATACAAAAAGACCTACCAGAAGCCTTCAACGCGATCGAGAAGGATATCCACTCGAAGCAAGTGGCGTCCGATGGCAAGGTTTTCCGAAGTACTCGGTCCATACAAACTCTTCAGGTACCGTCAAAGAGACAGTGCAGCCAGGGAAGGCGCGAGCGGTGGGTGTCGAATCATCGCTCTATTCGACGAAAAGAGCTGGACGCTGTATCCGATCATCGTGTTTCCAAAAAGCAGTACCCGGACGCCCACGACAACACGATCACTCAGGTTGTCGAAGAGATAATCGCTATCCTGAATAAGTCAGAGGACCTCTTCTCACGCGATTCCCACCTCGTCGCGTGGAAGGTTAGGCTTTTGCTTCAATTGACCTGCCCGCTTCTCTTCATCTCCAGAGTGACGGTGCTCTCCAAGCTTAGTCTGCGAGTCTCAGCCCGTAAAGCCTCCGCGTCGTCTCGCTCACTCCCGTCCGGGTTGGTGAAAGCAAAGTGGCACCAGCAGTCGCAGCATTCAGCGCAACCCATCTTGCGTTCCTCTTCACTACCCAACTCAGTGGGCAAATATCCGTTGCACATCTGCATGCTTCTTGGTTCGGGCGTCACCTTAGATTTGGGGATCCAGCGTCATCGATCTCCTTCTTGGCAAGGCCCGCTTCAAGGCAACAAGGGGACCATTGGCGGCAACTCAACATCTTCGTTCACGTAGGCAATCACAGGCGAGCCTTCCGGAATCATGTAGTGCTTTCCTGAGGTCGCCAGCAGGCCGGAAAGGCCAAGAAAGATCGTGCCCGCGATCATCGCGTCTTTATTTCGCTTGCCTTCCGAAACCTTCTCCCCGCGAAGCTTGATCTTAGCGTTGCCGGCCCTCAAAAAATCGACCCGCATGGTTAGCTGGTGAGCCTCGTTCCTTTTCTTTTCCGATTCCTTTCCAGCCACAACCGTCCCTAAGACCCTGGCGCCTTGTTTCACAACTACGGCATCTCCGACCTTCAAATCCTTAGCCAAGACCAGCTCCACGGGCTCTCCAACAAAGGCACTCTTTGCACTCAGCTTCTGGGCCAACTTCAAGTTGACCTCCGTCCCTTCCTTCAAAAGTAACCCTTGGGTTGGCTGAGGTATTGTCTGTTCTGCCGCTTTTTGGGTCGGATCTTCCTGCCGCAGGGGCACCTCTTGGGCGGCCGCGCGAAACGAGACGGAGCTAACCAAAACGATGAGGATTCCTGTGACAATCTTTCTCGTGCGTTTCATGTGCGAGCTACCTTTCCTCCGATCTGAACCAGAGACCATGACTCAGGGAGTAAAGTCCGGCTGGGGCAGCTGGCGCAGGCTTTTGCACCTTCGGGAGCCCTGGCTGTCCGATCCGAGGCAGAAGCTTCTTTTTTAGATTCTGAATGGTCTTTGTCGGCGCGCCCTTCCCTGAGAAGCCGCTGGTTGCTGACGCGTGTTCTTCCCAAAGAACTTTTCCGGATAAGCCGTAGCATTGGAGCGTCACTTTTAGCCATGACGCAGCCGGTCGATCTACGGTCAGATACAGGAGATGAGTGGCCCCAGCATTCTTGGTAAGGTTCAACAAGCTATCCAGGGAAAACAGCTCGTCTGTCTGTATCGTTCCCCGTTCTGGATCGGCGATGATATTGACATCGTTGGACTTCAGGAAATCCAATGTGTCGTTTGCAACCTCGTGAAAGACGTCGGGGCTGCTGCGGGAGACATGAGCGGGAGTGCGATAAGCGACGTAATAGGCTCCGTCTGTTTTAATGCCGGCGGAACCCTGAGTTTGGCCGGCTGCGAGGAAACTGAGCAGGACGATCGTATCAACTGTGAGGACTAGTAGTCGGGTCAGTGATTCGCAGCAGGGCATCGCAGCCTGCCTTTGTTTGGAAACAGTCTTCCTCGCGTCACAGCGAGTGGAAATGCGGCTCGAAGCTTACTGCTGGTCGGATGTCATGTCAATCTGCTGCTGACGCCTGGCGCCGTTGATCCGCCGGGCCGTTCCAAAAACCGTGCTAGAGCCGGCTCACCATCCGATTGATTCTTCAGCTTTGGTGTCGCGCGTTTCGGGCTTTCCAAAAAGACTTGTTTCTTGAACCGTACACGGCCACGCCATTTGGGGATGGCCTACTTTATTTTCGGACCGCACTGAAAGGGTCCGATCAGCGCCGCTTGACAAACCAGGTCTTAAGGATTTAAGCGTTAGTCCGCAGTCCGGGAGGCCGTTGGAAAGGCGGAAGGGCTATGGGGGCGTGGAATCCTTGGGAGAATGCGAACTACTGCTGGGTCGTGAGCTGCAAGAACAAACGATTTCATCAGTACACAAAGTTGAACTAGTTCTTCCTGCAACCTTCACCCGGCACCAGCTGTTCAAATAGTCGATCAGCCACGCTGTGACGGCGCGAGCAGTATCCACTGATGCGATTCCCTGCTATGCACGAAGCGCCCCAGGATGTGCGCTTCTGGGACGCATCGTTGAACGGTCTCTCCCCTGAGGACCGCTCTGTTCCGGCGCTACGCCGAGGAATCCCAAGCCCAATAACGGCGTGGCGCCGCGCCTTTGTTGTCAGGCGTCGGGAATATAGACCTGCACCTCCAGTAGTGCAACCCTCAAACGTATGGCACCTCTCGAGAAATCTTCATCGGAGACATTTGACGGCTTCCCAGCGCGGCATGAAGGCAAGGTGACAGTTAATAGGGCCGCCGAGGCTGTCAAGCTCGAAGAGTCCGACCTAGCACTCTACAAGCAATTGAAACAGGGCAACCTCCCGCCCCCCCCGCCGCTCTCTGGATGGGAGCTCGGAACTGGCGAGGCTTAAAGCTACCGTGATCTTGCGACCGCAGAAGGAGAAGTCTTACGCGCACTTCCTGGCAGACGGGATGATGAACTCGCCATCGATTTCTCCGCGAGCGTCAAGCCGCAGACTGATTCCACATCCGCAAAGGATGCACTCGAACAGCAAGAAGGAAATGCCCTCATCATCCGTCACGAGATCGGGTGGGCGCTTGAGCTGGTGTTGGCACGATTGGAGATCGGACTGCATGGTCGCCCCTTCAGATGATTGTACAGCTGGTTCTCGCGTGACCGTATAGAGCGATCTCCCTACGTCTTCGACCCGATGGAAGCGGAGAGACGTGGGGCGGTAGGCTGACTGCACGATATAACCCCGCGTCAGTCCGCCAGGAACTTACCTGCGGAGCCCCAACCGGCGCGGGGCTTTTATTCCTTGGCCTTCAGGAGCCTCTTGACGAAACGTCCCAGACTCTTCTCAGAATCGTGGGACGCTCGACCGAGCAGCCCCTAAGCTCTGCTAGCAGCTGAACTGTCCTATACTCAAAGCGTGTTGAAGCGACTGTTGACGCAGGCACGCAGACTCCAATTCATCGCCGACTGGCTGGATCTCCGTCAGGCGAAGCGCGCCTCTCAGGAACTGGACGCGAGACACAAGAGAGGGTTGGAAGAGGCGAAGGCGAGGAACGCACCCCCTCATGAACGTGATGGTATCCAATCACAATACCACGATGAATCTGAGATAATTTGGAATCCCATCCGTGCCCGAATCAGCCAAAAATTGATTGCACGAGCCCGCAAATATTGGTTGCAGGTACCGGACCAGCCAATCAATCTTGAAGACAACGAGAACTGGTGGCTAAGTCATGTGACAGGCGATTGGATTCTTACCCACGCAGCACAAGAGAAGCTCAGCCGGGAAATCAGAGATGCGGAGAGGCAGAAGTACGACGAATTGCGGAAGTGGACTGCTGTGATTGTGTCGGTGGCCGCGTTCATCCTTGCGGTGATGTCGCTGGCGAAAAAACCTGATCCATGCCCCAGGAACTACTACCGCAGCGACTCTGGTGAGTGTGTGTTCGCCTTGCAGAAGACATCGACATCACGACCGCAACAGAGCATTCCCCCAATACCTTCAATGCAACCGATGAAACCATCCCCGGCAAGACCAAAACCCTGACGGGACTAGCCTGTCAAATCGCCTGAAAAAGCTAAGCTAGATCCTTCAAAAAACGAAGCGCCCCAGACCTTCCTCAATACTCCGGGACGCTTCGCCCGGGACAGCTCTCCCCCAGGGAGTCGTGCTCGCAGCCAGCAGCCGCGAGCAACTGAACGTTAGTCGCTTCACCACGCGGGCGGAATGGCCTATACGTGTCGCACTCACTAGCACCGGAGGGGCATTTAGCTTTGGCGACCATGTGGGCACAGACGCTACTGGGTGAGACGGAGCCATGAAGCGCGGTGATGCGCTTACATAAATCAAAAGGCGGCTCAACAGGCCGCCTTCTGTTAGACCGGTTCGCTCGAAATTGGCTACTGGTGATCCATCTGACCATGACCCTTCATCTCATTGTGCTTCTGCATCATTTCTTGCCTCATCTGCTTCCATTTGGCCTGTTGGTCGGGTGTCAGGATGGCGTTCATCTTCTCGATTGACGATTCGTGGATGTCCTTCATCTTAGCTTGCCTATCCGCCGGCGCTAGAGAAGCATCGTCGTGGAGGGCCTTCATTTGCTTCGCTTGATCCTCGATGATCGGCTTCAGTTTGGCTTGCTGATCCTCGGTGAGATTGAGCTTTTCGGTGAGCATTTTCAGGCGGGCCTCTGGGGTCATCGGCCCCATCGGGGATCCGCTCATTGCGCCATGCTCCTGCGTGGCGGGTGCCGCAGTCTGTAGCGCGTGCGCTGTCAAACCAACCACCATCAGTCCTGCCGCAAGAGCCAACAGGAATACCGCGATTGAGAATTTCCTCGTCATGGTGCCTCCTTGCAAATAATTAGGGATTCTCGAAGTGGCAGTCGAGCACGCTCGTTTGGGTTTGTAGGCCAATCGTACTCCTCCAGACACTTCCCTGCCACGTGCACTGCCCTGGAACGGTGCACTCGTTTCCCGCGTTTTGCACAGGCATCACCGACAACACCCCTTCCCATTTCGCTTTCGGTGAGGTTAGAGTTTTGTCAGAACCGGATCAGCCGCCGGCTTGATCACCAGCGGACATGGGGAGCGGAACACTTCTGGCCGCTGCCCGATCCAGGTCACCAGAAGGTGACCATGGCAAACGGTAACTTAGGCAATCGACAAAACTCTGATGACTGTAATGGGCGAGAGCGATATGAAATCGCGGCGGAAATAAAACGCGCATGCGATTACCTCGAGGCAGAAGGGTTGGTCCTTACAAATGGCATAAAGCTCGGCACCCACCGCTTCGTTGGGATCAAGTACCCAGAAGCCGCATTGCTGGCAAAGACAGTTTCAAAAGAGACGGTCGAACTCGGTCGGAGTCGCTCGATTGAAATTGTAGAGGCACCGCCTAAGAATCCAAAATCCGAAGAGATCATCGCAAGAATGATCGTACGAGCACAGCGCGCCCTGAAGAATGCCAAAGTAGACTATGAGCCAGTTCGAATCGGTGAACGTGTATTTATCTCGTTTCACGAGAAAATCTCCGCCAAGGACACCCCCTCACCGTCGGCGGTAATATCAAACGAAAGAGCAAACAAGTCTTCGGTCCTCGCTGATCGCGTCGCCAAAAAGCTTCAGGATCCTGTCAGGAATCCACTGGTGACAGTAGAGGAAGTAGCGCTCGCAATTGGTAAATCGAAGCCCACCGTCTACACACTTCTCCAGGAGGCCACACTCATCCGAGCTAGGGTGCACGGAAGAGTTCTCACGGAGTCCCTAATAAGCCTTCTTCAACCGGCAGAATAAACTCAGCACGGGGAGATTTTTTCTCAGATCGTCTCATTCGCAATCATTCGTGTCTAGACTCCGATCTATATCCACGCAACAATCCCCACAGTTTCAGCAGACAAGATTGTTGCTGAGCGTAAGGCGCACGCCAAAGCGCTCCTAGGTTTCAGGTATGCCGTGTCTTTGCATGGGATGCAAATCCGAGTATTGATCGCTTCGCATTCAAGCAGTCGGAGATGCGGGCTACTGAACTTGTGCGATCGGGCCGCGGCTACTTCGTCACTCCGCCAGATGGTTACCCAGCAGTTCAACTTTCGCCGCCCGCCGAAATCGGACTCGAGCGTTCTGCTGGAAAAACCGTGGCGCTTCCCATACGAATCCTCAACAAGCTGCAACACCCGCCGCGGCTCCACTACTCAGTGCCGGCCGTCGGTGATCACCGCAAACGCTGGCGTGAGCGGTTCTTACCAAGGACCAACAGTCAATAGGTTTTGAGGAGTTTGATCACCATGACCAATTCCGAATTTCGTAACGTTCGTTCCAGGGCTGGCATTACTCAGGCCCGAGTTGCCGTACGCGCTGATGTGGACCGGACACGCCTCTGCATGTGGGAGTGCGGTGATCTCGCACTACGCAACGAGGAAGTGCATTCGCTAGAGAAGGCTCTGGGCGATCTGATCAGGGAGCGGGCTGATCAGATGACGGAACTTCTGACCTGATTCGAGTCATGACAGGTTGCGGCGGGCTAAGAAAGGACCACAAGAAAACCAAGGCGGCCCGCCACAGGCCGCCCAGAAAGGAACTATTCGTGAACGCAACAGACCATACCACGGTCGAAAGTGATTTTCAAACCTGCAACCATTTCGCCGAAGCAGACGAGCTTCTTGCTGCCGCAATTGATCGGATTGCGGAAGGACGCACGAACAACTGCACCGGTGCGGTGAAAAACCTGCACATTCCTCATTGACTTGCTTCAGGGGCGCGGGATCCGCTTCGTCGACTCGGAGGCCTGCAGTGACCTCCCCAACGACCAAGAGCCAGTGTCAGCGAATTCTTGATTTGTTGCTCGGCGCCCATGGCCAGGAGGTGCCGAGTGTGGCCCTTTCGCGGATCAGCTTACAGTACGGCGCTTGGGTCAAGGAGCTGCGAGAGTTGGGCTTTCGGATCTCGAACCGAACGGAGCGGCGCGCAGGGGAGGTGCATGGCTACTTCCGCCTGGAGTTAAGCCACGAGGAACAGCCGAGTATGCCGGTGAGCCCTGCTTGCGCCCGACCGGAGGCGGGTTCATTCCCTGAGTTCGGTTCGCTTGCGCCAACGAGGTACCCGGACTGATGCCGAAGAGAGTCATCGACGGCGAAGGCGTGTGGCGCTCTGACAAGTTCACTCCGGTCGAGCCTCCGAGTTTCCGTGCCGAATACACGAATCTCCTGCCACTCGCGCTAGCCAACGGCAGTTTCGAAGTGAACGCGCGCTGCATCTGGAGCACGGTCTATAGCTACAATCGGCCGGACATCACAATCGCGCACGTGGAGCAGATACTTGCCGAATTTGAGCGAAAACGAGAGCGACAAAAATCGTTTCATCTACGTTCGGCGAAACTGGGTCGAGGGGCAGTTTGGCAAACCGAAAAACGGCAAGGAACGCCGACTAGACCTCTCACGGCAACTTCGCACAGTGCTGGCTGAGCGTGGGGACAGCCGCATGCTAAAGGCCTACCTTAGTGGCAAAACCTCCATTGCGGATGAGCTCGTGTTCCCTTCCGAGGCGGGGACGCCGCTCGACGGTCGGAATGTTTACAACCGGTATTTCCTCCCGGCGGTCGAGAAAGCTGGGGCTTCGGCACTTCCGCATTCATGACCTGCGGCACACCTATCGGTCCCTTCTGATTCAGGCCGGCGCAAGCCTTGCCTATGTTCATGTTCGGGACCAGCTTGGGCACAGTTTAATTCAGGAGACAGTGGACCTCTGTGGACACTTGGTGCCGAGCGCAAATATCAGCTGGGTCGATGGGCTGGACAGCGCGGAGACGACGGAACAATCCGCGACTCCCGCGCAACTGGGAACCGCAGAGGGTGAAGGGCAACCGGTGGAAGTGATTGAACAAGATGGAGGCCCCGGGCGGAGTCGAACCGCCGACCTGCGGTTTAGGAAACCGTCGCTCTATCCATCTGAGCTACGGGGCCACGCCAACGTAACCCTATCATACCACTTCAGTTAACGGATTTCGGTGGTGCGCCGACGGTCTGGTTTTGGTCCGATAGTGGTCCCGAAACCGGGAGCTTGGTTGATAGTTGCTCCGGAGTTTCCTAGCACGTTTTTTCCTTTATTCCCAACCCTGCATGACCGCTCCGGAGCCAGATCAGCCGGATCTTTTTGAAGCCGTCCACTGCTCGTCGCCCGTGCCACACGATCGAGAACCCTCAATCGCGACCGACCTGAGTGGGAGGGCAGGAAGCGCTTTCGTCGGACAAGGGCTTCTCAGAAGCGTCAGTTCAATGGCTCAAGACGCATGCGTTTCTGTTCCCGGTCCGTCGTCTTGCGCTTCAACTCTTCGAAGGTCGCCAGTTCTTTCCGAGCCAGCTCGGTCTGACCCTGGTCCTTGTAAAAGCTGAACAACAGGTAATGGGCATCCTGACGGTCGGGGTCGGAGGCAATCACCATCTGAAGCAATTTCATGCCCTCTACAGGCTTGCCCTGGCGCTGGTACGTCTTGGCCATATCGAGTTGGGCGTCGGCGAGTCCGGGCTGGATCGCCAGCGCGCGCGCAAGGTATTCCTGCGCCTTCTCTATACTGTCTTGCTGCAGACAAACGTCACCAATAAAGAAATCCGTCATCGCATCATTGGGCGACAGCCTCAGTTCCTCGTTGAACTCGGCGAGCGCCTCGTCCAGCCGCCCGGCTTCGCGGTAAAGGGTGCCGAGCGCGTAGTGCAGGCCGGCGGCGTCCGGCTTCTCCAAAATCGCTTTCTTATATTCGTTGATCGCAGCCGGGACCTGCCCCTGTTGCCGAAGCATTTCGGCCCGCAGCTGGAACATGCGGTAGGAGTCGGGCGCAGCCTGGGTCAGCTTCACAAACGAGTCCGACGCTACATACATCGCCGCCTTTCCCTTGAAGTACAGGGCATCCGGACTGTTCGGTTCCAGCTCGACCCAGTGGCTGAGCACTGCCAGAGCCTTTTCGTCCTTTTCCTGCCGTAAGTACGCCAGACCCAGGTGGGCGGCGACGATGGGGTCGTCCTTATTCGTCTGGTACGCCTTCTCGAGCAGCGGAGTGGCGCGGACAATCTCCCCGCTATCGAAATAGCTCAAGGCCAGCAGAACCTTGGTGTGGTCCAGGTGCGGATCAAGTTCCAGCGCTTTCTGAAACTCGGTAATCGCGTGCGAATATTTGTTAGACATGTAGAGGGCTAGGCCTAGATTGGAATGGGCCTGTGCGGAGCGGGGATCGAGCTGGATCGCTTGCTCATAGAGCTGTGTGGCACGCTCGAACTGCTGGTCCCGCATGGCAGCCTGTCCTTGAGAGGAGAGCGTGGCAGCGTTCGGGGATTGAGCCGCCACCGGGTTTGCCAAACCTGCGATGCCCAGCAGGATCAGGCCAGCCACGAATGACCGAAACTGGCGGGGCACAGGTCCCCACGAAGCCGGCCGCGACGGACTGGGTGCGTGTTTGCACATCCTTGAAATCCTCGAACTAATCCATTCAGGTGTTGGCTGGCGCTCACGAACCCGCCGTGACGCTGATTCGGTGAGGAGTATTGAGCTCATAGGCATCTTGCCGGTCCGGGTCGCGAGCGTCGGGCTGCGTGTGGCCCTCGGCGTCGGTGGCGCGAACCTCGAGTGTGTATTTCCCCGAGGCAGGGACGTGCCAGTCGTAGCTCCAAGGGGTCCATGTCATCGGCGCGGAAGAGGCGGTCATCGTGACTGTTTGCCAGGTTTCACCAGGCTCCGTGCGGAATTCAACTTTGGCGATCTTTCCCTCTCCCGCCCAGGCTACGCCTTCCACGCGATAGGTTCCTGTGTGGATCTCTTCACCTTCGGAGGGGCGAAGGAATTTCGAGTTTACCAACATGCGGGTGACGGCCCTCCGTTCGCCGTTCGCCCGAAGGGCCACGTAGTGCTTTTGCTGGAAGTATCCCTGGAAGGGTTGATCGCTGATCTGGACGCGGCTCAGCCACTTCACCGAGTCCATTCCGTACCAGCCCCCGACCAGCGCACGGAGCGGAAAGCCGTGATCGGCAGGCAACGGCGAGCCATTCATCTCATAGGCCAGCAGCGTTGAGGCATCGGCAGCTTTCTCGAGAGGGATGCCGCGCGCGAAATGCGTGTTCCCGGGCAGGTCCTCTCCCTCTCCGGAGTCGGCACCGTGCAGAACAACAGTGCTGGCGACTGGCTTAGGACCTGCCTGCTTGAGCAGATCCCCCAGCGGAACTCCTGACCACACCGCATTGCCCACGCCAACTCCACCCGAGATATTGCCGGCGCACTCCATCGTGGTGGGCCGGCGCACCGAATTCATCAGGAGGATATCGGAATACGATAACTTGAGGGGGGTAGAGACTAGGCCGTCGACCACCAGGCTCCAGGAGTCGACAACGATCTGGGGTGTTTGAAAGTGATTGCGTACGAAGAAATCTCCGTTGGCAATGACCCGCTCCCTCGGGGCCTCCTTCGAGAGCGGGGACTGGAAGGCGGGGCCGTTGGGGCGTTGAGCGGCGAGCAGAGCGCTTTGCATCCCAACCCAGCTGCGGAGCAAACCGGGCGAGAAAACCAGTGCCCGGAGAAATTCGCGGCGTTCCATGGCGGCGGACATGCGAAACTTGCGGCGCTCGATCAAGCCTGTCCCTTCCATCAGATACGGGGGCGTATCCCTCTCCGGGTTGAGATTATAGCGCGACCGTGCTCGGGCTTGACAAATTGCGAGGCCCGCCGATATTGTCTCTAAGCGCTTATTTAGTTGGGCCTGCTTTCCGCTTTTTCAACCCAGACCTAGTCGGCAGAAAAGGACCTGCAGCGATGTCCGGTGATCGCGTCTTGGCCGCCACGCTCGTCGAGCCCGGCAAGTACGAACTACGGGAGTATCCCTTTCCAGAGCCCGGACCCGGTTGTGTCGTCGTGAAGATGGAGTTGTCGGGCATCTGCGGCACCGACAAGCATACCTATCAGGGCTACACCACGCAGTATGCCGGCACCGGTGAGGGCAAGGAGATTCGTTTCCCTATCATCCAGGGGCATGAAAACGTGGGAACGGTTGCGGCCATCGGTGGCAGCGGAGACTACCTGGACTTTGAGGGCATTCCTCTCAAGGTCGGGGATCGCGTGGTGGTCGGAGCTAACGTCTCCTGCGGCCATTGCTACTACTGCCGCCACGACTTCCCTTACTACTTCTGTCAGAACATGATCGACTACGGCAACAACATGTGCGCCGCCGACCCGCCCCACCTTTTTGGCGGTTGGTCCCAATACATTTACATCGTCCCAGGAAGCTTCCTGGTGCGTGTTCCCGACGACTTGCCATCCGAAGTCGCGGTCCTCACCGAGATCATGGCGGTGACCGTGGGCCTGGACCGCGCCAAGCAGATGTCGGTCTTCCCGAGCGAGGCCTTCCTGTTCGACGATACCGTGGTCGTGCTTGGGGTAGGGGCCCTCGGCATGTGCTTCCTGATGAAGGCCCGGATGCTTGGCGCCGGGAATATCATTGCCGTCGACCTTTCCGACTTCCGCTTGCAGTTTGCGAAGCGGTTGGGGGCGGATCATGTCCTCAACGTCGGCAAGACGACGCTCCATCAGCGCTTGGAGTTCGTTCGTGGCCTGACCCAGGGCCGGGGTGCTGACATGGTGATCGAGACGGCCGGCGTGCCGCAGGCGGTGCCGGACGCGCTCGATATGTTGCGACTCGGCGGGTTGCTGGTCGAGGCTGGCAATTTTTCCGACCTCGGAGAAGTCCCGATCAGTCCGCACCGGCAGCTGTGCGCGAAGAGCGTGCGGATCCTCGGCGTCGGCGGCGAAGAACCTGCCAGCTACGGCCCGAGCATGCGGCAGATGGCGCGCTACATGCGCACGTACCCGCTGTGCGAATTCGTGTCACATCGCTACCCTCTTCGTGACGTGGAGGCGGCGGTGCACAAGTCGATCGCGCCCGATTCGATGAAGGTCGCAATCGCACCGTGGTCCTGAAATTAAGATTCGCGATTCAACGAAATACCGTTCCAAACCACCTGTTGCGAGTCGGAGTAGGGATCACGATTACTCATGACCCCCTCCACGGATCCGGATGAGCGGGTTTCCCGCATCCGGCTCTTGCCTTAGGTGACAACGCCCATGCGGCGCAAAGGATTAGGGATGACAGACAGTAGGCAAAGGCAGCCAGCGAGTGCTGAGACGCCGCATGCGATCCCAGAGGACCCGGCCGTTCTGGCTCCGCCGCGACAGCGAGCGATGCCAATACCAGCCGATTCGGAATC
>Ga0307479_10003331_pt1 | contig 14638 bp, 9 predicted proteins | sample atmos_gasesECM4C_FD_203743 | JGI IMG/M metagenome (GOLD analysis project Ga0307479, IMG submission 203743) | Hardwood forest soil microbial communities from Morgan-Monroe State Forest, Indiana, United States - atmos_gasesECM4C_515 | ecosystem: Environmental > Terrestrial > Soil > Temperate...
AAATGCGCTCCCTGCATCGGTCTCTGCACACGGACCGCGTGGTCGTCGTGCATCCCAGCGTCTACGGCACCGATAATGCTTGCACGCTCGATGCGATAAAACAGCTCGGCTCCGGGGCCCGCGGCATCGCCGTGATTGATGACAAAACTTCTGAGATTGCGCTCAATGAAATGGATCGCGGCGGCATTCGAGGAATACGCATCAATCTTGAGACTGCCGGTCTGACGGATCCCGCGCTCGCCCGCCAGCGTTTCGAGGACGCGATCGAGCGCGTCCGCGGCCGCAACTGGCATGTGCAGATTTATACCCGCCTCTCCGTTATCGAAAGTCTTGAAGAGCAGGTGAACGCCGCGCCGGTTCCGGTCGTGTTCGATCACTTCGGCGGAGCACAAGCGGCGCTCGGCATCCAGCAGCCTGGCTTCGATACTTTCCTAAAGCTCGTGCATGACGGAAAAGCTTACGTAAAAATTTCCGCGGCGTATCGCATTTCCAAGCAAGCGCCGGACTACCCGGATGTCGCACCCCTGGCGAAAGCTCTGATCGCTGCGAATCCACAGCGCATTTTGTGGGGGACGGATTGGCCGCACCCCGCGCAAATTCCCGGCCGCAATCCGATGGAGATCACGCCGCTGATTCCAATCGACGACGGCCGCCTGTTCAATCAATTCGCCGTCTGGGCTCCGGACGCCGCCCAGCGCAAGACGATCCTTGTGGACAACCCTGCCAAACTCTATGGATTTTAAAGCGAGCACGTCCTAACTGCCAGCGTCTCGAAAGTTGCTGCCACCGCAAAACAGTTACTTCTCCTCCGCGGGCGTCGCCGTCGCAGGCCCCTCGCCGACGATTTCCAACATGGCGTCCCCGTCCTTGGCCCCGTCGTAATGAATTTGTTTTCCAAAATGCGTGACGAACGTGCCCGTCGGCAACGGCACGGTGCTGCCCGGATCAAACTTGGTGCCCGTGCCCACCCACCAGGTTCCCGACAGCACTGTGATGAAGCGATCATTGGGATGAAAGTGAGGATGGCTCATGTGGTGGGCAGTCCATTTGACAAGGATGATGTAGAGTCCTGGTTTTTCAGGATCGCCTAGTACAACAGCGTGCTTTGAGCCGATGGGCTCATCGGTCCATTTGATCTGATCCGGCAATTTGTAGGCGATCGCGGCGGGATTCAGATCCGTGGTCTTTGCGGATCCGAGCGAGACAACCGTCGCCATGGCGAAGGCAACGAGCCAGTAGCGCGGGGGCTTGTGCGAAGCGAGCATGCTTTCCTCCTGTAAAGGTGAGCCAAATCCCAGCCGCCCGGACTGCGGCGAGTTCGCGCTGCTGTTCTTCATCAACCGCGCAGCGCTCGATCATCATACTCTCGGTAGATTGCCTCCCGAAACTGCGGCTTTCGATTTACTTCTCGCCGAGCACGAAGTTATCCACGCTCGGGGCGATGCGTTCGCAAAACGCGGCGACCCACAGTGCTGCGATGATGCCGGTGAAAACATCCATCGTATAGTGCGCGCGAAGAACGAGGACCGTGGCGATTTCAAAGAGCACGACCCCGATGGCGAGCGCCGTCAGCCATCGCCGTTTGAATCGCGCCAGTTGTGTCGCGGCGAAGACAGCGATCGCGGTGTGGCCCGAGAAGAAATAGTCATTGGCAACGCTGTAGGTGACGAGCAGGGAAGGGAAGCCGGGATAGTGCCAGACCATGTGCGGCGGAGTTGGAAGCGCGCAGAGGGCCTGCATAATTTGGCGCAGGATCATCAGAATCAAAAGCCCCAGAAAAGGCCGCACCGTCCGCCCAAAGAGCCAGCTCCCGAGGAGAAACAGCCCTAGAGCATCAATCAGGCCGGAACTGACGATCAGCAGAGCATTCGCGGCGTGGACGTTTTCATAGAAATAGGAATTGAGCGGAGCAGTCCACTGATGCATCGCATCGCCGATTCCGGTGGCAGGCAGCGAGCGGCCGCCAATCAGCGACTGCGTCCAGAACCAGATGATGAGGGCCAGTGCGGTGAAAATGAGGCGGCGAGCCAGGTTGCGCCGGGGAAGAGAATTTCCCGCATTCATAGTCGAAGCATCCGCAAGTTTCACGATGCGCGGAATCCCGCAGCAACGTTACCTGCTTCAGCGGCGCTTTGCGAGTAATTTCAATGCTGCTGCGCGAATTCCGTGGCCAGCTCTCGCAGCCGGCGCAGATCAAGCTTGCCGGTTCCCAGGTACGGCAGATTCTCAATCTGCAGAAACTGGTCGGGTCGCGGTTTCCAGAGCGCAGGCAAATCGCTCTTCGCCAGACGGTCCAGACATTCGCGCAGGCTGCCTTCCGGCAGTGTGTGAAGAACGATAAGCCGCTCGCCCTTCTTTTCATCCGGAATGGAGGTCACGGCAAAGACCTGCTCGGTCGCTTCGGCCAACTCTTGGAGCTCGTCTTCGATTTTGATGTGCGGAACCATTTCTCCGCCGATTTTGCTGAAGCGGCTCAAGCGGTCCGTGATGCGGATAAAACCGTCTTCATCCATCGCCGCGATGTCGCCGGTGTTGTACCAGCCATCGATCAAGACCTCGGCCGTTTTCTCGGGGCGGTTCAAGTAGCCCTGCATTACGTTCGGCCCGCGCACGAAGAGCAAGCCGGGCTGATTCGCGGGCATAGGCTGGCGCGTTTCCGGATCCAGGATTCGCACGCCCATTCCCGGAAGAGGGTGGCCAATGGTGCCGCGCTTCGCTCCGACCTGGCGGAAAAACGCGGCGCGAAAATCGCGCGTGTTCACGGCAACGGCCGGCGAACACTCGGTGCAGCCGTATCCTTCCAGGGGGCGAATGCCGAACTGGTCTTCGAACGCTTGGGAAATCCTTTCGGGAAGTTTTTCCGCGCCCGCCATGACAAAGCGCAGGCTGCCGAAATCTTCCGGCGTACACCGGCGCGCATAAGCGTTCAGAAAAGTTGGAGTCGCCAGCAGCATGGTGACCGCATGCTGGCTGATAAGCGCGCCAATCGCGCGCGATTCGAGAGGATTCGGATGAAATACTACGCCTATCCCGACCGCCATCGGCAAACTGAGCGTGCCCGTGAATCCAAAGGAGTGGAAGAAGGGAAGAATGCCGAGAATGCGGTCGTCGGCATGCAGCATGAAAACCTGGTTGAGCTGCTCGACGTTGGACGCGACGTTGTAATGCGTCAGCACGACGCCCTTGGGTTCTCCTGTCGAGCCGCTCGAGAAAATAACCGTAGCCACATCGTCAAGCTCGCTCTTACGATTGGCGCCGGCAAATTTTTCAATTTCGCGCGCAGTCAGAAAAGAAGCGGCGAACAACGCGGCCAGCCGCTCCCCGAGCCGCGGATTTTCCGTCAGGTCTTCCGCAAAAATCATTTCTCCCGGTGGATGTACGTGAATTTTCTCCAGAAAGAGCCGCGAGGTAATCACCGTTTTCAATTCGCACTGCTCCGCGCAGGATGCCAGCGTTTCGTTGGACGCGGTGTAGTTGAGATTGACGGGCACTTTGCCCATCAGCAATGCGGCAAGATTCACGAGTGCTCCCGGAATGGACGGGGGAAGTAAAATCCCGACCATCCGCTGGCCGCACCAATGCGTGCGCAATCGCCGGGCAAGGAAAATGGACTTCACCAGCGCGGAAAAAAAACGAAGCCGCGGCGTTCGCCCGTCGGCCATGGCGAAGCGCAGCGGATGCCGCCGCGCAGTCTGAATGAAGGAACGCGTTAGCGTTTTCATGTAGCGCTTGCGGCGCAGAAACGCATCCACTCCCAGTTCTTGAACAACTTGACGCACTTCCTGCGCCGTGGCCGTCGCAGGCAGCGGTCTTCCGAAAGTAACGCGAACCGGATAGGGAATCCGCCGTGGAAGCTTCCAGAAAAAACGGCCTCCCGAAAAACTGAAAATCGATCCCCAGATGCCGTCGATATTCACCGGGATGATCGGAACATCCAGGCCCTTCACGATGCGCTCCATGCCGCGGCGGAAGGGTAGCATCTGGCCGATGCGCGTCATTTGGCCTTCCGGGAAAATGCACACGAGCTCGCCGTTGCGCAGCGCTTCGCTGGCTTCGCGCAGCGAGTGAATCATCTCGCGAGGCCTCTGCTGGGACGAAATCGGAATTACGCCAAGGATTTTTGCGAAAGGCTTGATCAGGGCGGATTCGTAAGATTCCTTGAACATGAGAAAACGCACGGGGCGATCGGTGGAAGCAATCACCAGGGCGGCGTCGGCGATGGAGCCGTGATTCGGAGCAAGCAACGCGCCGCCGCGCGCAGGGACGTTTTCGCGGCCCTGAATGTCCATGCGGTAGAGGGTATGGGTCGCAAACCAGAGCAGGAGGCGTAAGAGTGAATCGGGCAGCAGGTACAACACATAAGCTGCGGCGGCGACCGTACCCGAAGCCGCCCAAAAGAAAACTTCTGCCGGGCCGAGGTGCAAGAAGTTTGTCAAGAGGTAGTAGAGCGCGCCCGCTGCGCCGATACCCACGAACGAAAGCAAATTCGCGGAGGCAATCACACCTCCCTTGTGCTGTTCTTCCGGCCGGTGTTGAATCAGCGCGTTGATGGGGACCACGAAAAATCCACCGGTAAACCCCAGCGCAGCCAACAAAACCAGCACTTGAACGAAAGAAAGGCCGTGAAGCGATAGCGCGAATCCAAAAACCGTCATGCCAAGCGCGCCAAGAGGAATCAGACCGTATTCGATTTTTCCGCCGGAAAGAAACCCCGCCGCCAGGCTTCCCACACCGATGCCGATCGCCACTGAAGCCAGCAGCGGACCTGTATGGGAGCTGTCCAGCCGCAAAATCCTTTCTCCATAAAAAATAACGTTGTTTTGCAGCAGGGCTCCGAAAAACCAGAAGTACGTGTTGCCCAGGACCGCAAGCCAGAGAACGCGGTCTGCGTGGATTAAGCGGCCTTGCGCCCATAGATCGGCGAACGCGTTGGGGCGATATTTTCTCGAGGGATCTGCGGCAGGAACTCGAGCAATCGCAAAGGCACAAGCGAGGCCTGCCACCGAGCAACCCAGAAAGAGCAGCCCGGAAATCGCCTGGCGGCCTCGGAATGCGTCGGACATGAATCCGGCGGCGACGACCGCCGAAATAATAGCGAGAAACGTTCCCAGTTCGATGATGCCATTGCCCCACGACAGCTTCTCCTGCGGCAGAAGTTCCGGCAGCAGGCCGTATTTCGAAGGGCCGAAGAGAGCGGCCTGTGTGCTGGCCAGGAACACCGCGGCCAGGGCGAGCGGCAGATTTTCCTGAGCGAAGGCCAGCATCGCGAGCAGCATCACGGCCATCTCAAAGAACTTGGTTCCGATGGTAACCGTTCGTTTGCTGAAACGATCGGCGAGATACCCGCCGGTCATGGAGAAGAGAATGAACGGGACGGAAAAAAGGAGGTTGAGGACGAAGACGCGGTTATTTTCCTCCTCCGGCTTCAAATGCAATGCCAGGATGAGGAAAAAGACGAGACTCTTCAGACCGTTTTCGTTGAACGCGCCCTGAAACTGAGTGGCGATCAGGCTCCAGAAGCCACGACGCCAGTTGGATTCCTGATCGGGCATGGAGGGGTCTCCGTCAGAGCACCGGGTTCGCAATCAGATTAGCCGTATTTCTTACCGCGAAAGCCGCTTTAGCGCCACTCTTAGCATAAGCGTCAACGAATGGATGCTCGGGCGGCTCTCCTCAGCGCGAGATGCTCTTCCTGGTGTCTTGACTCACTCGTGACCCCGATTTGCTTTGATGACACACTGTGCCACGATTCGATGGATTCAGCACCAGCAAAGTGTATCGTAGATAAGCGGCGGGGCGAGTAGCCTGCAGGCGGCGCCATGAAAAAGCTCAGAATTCTAGTTTCGCTGACTACTAACGACAACGACTACCAGATCGAACAGGCGCAATCCGCAGAGCAGGCGGCCAAGAAGCTGGGCGTGGACGCGCAGATCATTTTCGCCGACAACGACGCGATCAATCAAAGCACGCAGATTTTGAAAGCCATTCAAGCCGCGCCGGAAACGCGGCCTGATGCGATCGTGTTCGAACCCGTAGGAGGCACCGCGCTCCCGCAAGTGGCTCGCGCGGCGGTCGCTGCAAAAATTGGGTGGGCGGTGTTGAATCGGGACGCAAATTACATCGCAGAGCTGCGCCGAACTTCGGAGGTGCCGGTCTTTGCGGTCAGTTCCGACCACGTTGAAATCGGACGCATCCAGGGCAAGCAATTTGCCGCATTTCTGCCGAAAGGCGGCGCTGTTCTTTATATTCAGGGGCCTTCAGAAAATTCTGCGGCGAAAGAACGCACTGCGGGGATGCAGGAAACCAAACCCGCGAACATCCAATTGTCTTTGCTGCGAGGACAGTGGACCGAGGATAGCGCACAGCGCGCGGTACGGTCATGGCTGATGCTCTCGACATCCCAGAAAATGGTGGTGGATTTGATCGGCGCGCAGGATGATTCGATGGCCATGGGCGCACGGAAAGCATTCCAGGAATTGACGAATGAAGCTGACCGGGAAAAGTGGCTGGCGCTGCCTTTTACAGGATGCGATGGCTTGCCGAAAACAGGTCAAACGTGGCTGCGTAGTGGGATGCTTGCCGCGACCGTTTTTGTGCCGCCGAATACAGGGCAGGCGATTGAGATGTTCGTGCAGGCCATCCAGCACGGAAAGCAGCCACCCGAGCGCGCATTGACGATGCCAGCTTCGATCCCACCGTTTGACGCGCTTTCTCCTTTGAAACCGTAGGCTCTTTTGCGGTTGCCCTCGCGAAATTCGTGGCGTAAACGTGGTGGAACATGTGCCGGACCGGCCTTCCCAGCACCAGCAGTGTAGTTTTTCCCTTGCGATTTCATTGATTGCGGCTTGCGTGCACCGGCGTACAATGCCGACCGAATAGCCGAATTCCCTCGTACGACTCCGCTCACCGAGGTAAATCGAATGAAGAACGAGCGAAGAGAGGCAACTCTCGACCGCTGGCAACTTCTCGGCACGACGGGAAAAGAGCCATTGGTGCGTGGCAATTGAATTGGCTGCAAGCCCCGGAACACAGTACAAAAACGGTTGACGACGCGACATTGAACCCACAGAATCTTCGTTGCTTCAGAGTATGGCTTGCCGGTATCGCGGCATTCCGCGCAATGAATTCAGAAAGGACACCATGCCGAAGAGCGCGGTCGTGACGATTCGAGATGTGGCGCGCAAGAGCGGGTACTCCGCTTCGACGGTTTCCATTGTCCTGAACAATGCACCGCTGTCGCGGTATATCCCAAGCGAAACGAAGCAGCGCATCGAGACGGCGGCGCGCCGGCTGGGATACCGGCCGAATCCGCTGGCGCGTTCGCTGCGGAGCCAGCGCTCGAATGTGGTCGGCGTGATGGTCTTTGACATCACCGACCCCTATTGCACACCGATTTTGCGCGGGATCGAAAATTCACTTTACCAGGGAAATTTTTTGTCGCTGCTGGCGGACGCGCACAACGAGCCGCATCGCTTCGAGCGGTATCTGGAGATGCTGCTGGACCGGCGTGTCGAAGCGCTGATTGTGATCGCTAATTGGCTGGTGATGGACATTAAGCTGCTCGCCGATTTGACGCGCAAGCAGGTGCCCACGGTCATCGTGGGGCGGGAGATTGACATTGATACGGTGAGCACGGTGTCGGTGGACAACGAAGCAGGTGCGCGGGCGGCATTGGAATATCTTCACCGGCTCGGCCACCGCGAGATTGCCTTCATCCGCGGGCCGAAAGCGCTTGCCAGCAGCGGGCAACGCTGGAAAGGGATTCGGAGTTTTGCGCAATCCGCCGGGATCGTGCTGGATCACAAGCGGATTGCGGAAGTGCCGGAATCGCTGGATCCCAATTCGAGTTTCGAGGCAGGCGCACGGCTGACAACGGAATTGCTGAGAGGAGGCAAGCCGTTTACCGCACTGATGGCATTCGACGACATGACGGCACTTGGCGCGCTACGCGCATTGAAAAAGAAAGGCGTACGCGCGCCGGAAGACTGTTCCGTAATGGGCTTCGACGACGTAGCGCAGGCGGCGATTTCCGTGCCTTCGCTTTCGACGGTGCGGCAGCCGATGGAAGTCATGGGAACGCTGAGTGTGGGAATCGTACTGGAGGCGATTAACGCGGTGAGGCAGAAAAGCGAGGTGCCGGTGATACGGCGCAAAGTGCCGGCGGAATTGGTGGCGCGCGAATCCACGCGGCAAGTGTCCAAGTGAGCCCTGCCAAGGAAGCCAAGCCCGATCAGCGCCGCTGTATGTTTCATCTCGAATCCGGCGCTATGGCCCAGTGCTAGGTTTGCATAAGGGAGTCGCGCACGGTCTTCAATTCCCGCTTTTTCGCTTTGTCAACCACGGGAAATGCCAGGTCCAACGCGCCCAGCGCCTCGATGATCGCCGAAGCTACGATCAGCCGCGCGAACCATTTGTTATCCGCGGGAACGACATGCCACGGCGAGTGTTTCCTTGCCGTTTTTTGAATCATCTCCTCGTACGCTTGCTGATAAGCCTTCCAGGAGTTGCGCTCCTTGACGTCCGCCATGGAAAATTTCCAGTTCTTTTTCGAATCTTCGAGGCGTTCCAGAAGGCGCTTTTTTTGTTCGTTTTTTGAAATGTGAAGGAAAAACTTGCGGACAACCACGCCATTGCGAGTGAGATAACGCTCATAAGCGTTGAGGTCTTCATAGCGCTCATCCCAAATATGCTTGGTCACCAGGCGGGCCGGCAATTTCTGAGCCTGCAATAGATCCGTGTGCACACGCACAACGAGCACCTCTTCGTAATAGGAGCGGTTGAAGATGCCGATCTTCCCCCGCTCCGGAACATACTTGTGCGCTCGCCAAAGATAGTCGTGGTTGAGCTCTTCGTTGCTTGGAGTCTTAAATGAAAATACGTCGCAGCCCTGCGGATTTATACCAGACATCACGTGCTTAACAACTCCGTCCTTGCCGGCGGCGTCCAAGCCTTGAAGAATCACCAAGAGGGCCCAACGGTCCTGCGCATAGAGCTTTTCCTGCATATCGCTGAGCAGCCCGACGCGTCTGTCCAGGATGTTCTGGGCGTGTTGTTTATTTTTCACGCCGTTCGTGCCGGCGGGGTCGTAGTCCCGCAGGCGAAATTTCTCACCATCGGTAATGCAGAAGGGTTCCGCCAGGTGCGCGGCCTCTTTGATGAGTTTGTTGTGTTTCATGATGACGGAAGTGTAGTACAGAGGAGAGGCGCCCGAACAGCGCAAGGAAGTCGTGTTGAGCAGGAGGAATCTGGCGCTAACCAGATGCGATCGGGTTGCTTCCAGTGGCACGGTTGAGAAAGCGAGAGGCCCGCTACAGCGACGGCGCAGCGAGCCTGTTGCCTCATTGCTGGGAGTGAATACCTCGCCTGACTTCAATCCATCGGTTCGCCGGTACTCGGATCGAGGAACAGGACTCCGTTATCATGGTCTTCGCTGTCCTGGCTGAAGTCGAACATTTGAGTAATGGAGTTTGCGAGGGCATCAAAGGAGCCCTGGCCAATGCGCTGCCCCTGGAGCCAGTTGTCCTCGATGAACCGCAGGACTGAGGTCTGGTCTGTGACAGAGTGGTCGACGAAATTTTTGCGAGCCCACGGGGAGACCACGAGCAGCGGCTGACGTGGACCATAGCCACAGCGACCAAGCGCGTGTGTGTTGCCCAGATCGATTCCAGGCAACGAGTTCGCGGCGCTACCGCACCCATTTGGACCACTTAGTGCGTCCGCCGGGCCGGTGGGCTGGTTGACGATGGGTCCCATCTGATGGTCGTACCATCCATCGGAATCGTCGTACATGATTACGACTGCTGTGCTGCGCCACTCAGGCCGGGATTGCAGGAAGTTGACCACCTTGACTAGCAAATGCTGCTCATCCAACGGGTCGGAATAGCCGGCGTGCCCGTCCTGGTAAGCTTGGGCCTTGAGGAAGCTCACGGCTGGGAAGTTGCCTGCCTGGACCGCGGCAAAGAAGTCCCCGAGGTCATATTCATGGTTGGCCGGGCCGTTGTGCCCAATTTCGGCGATGGAGGCCGGCCGGGTGTGGTTGGGATTGGCCGTAGATGTGTAGTACTCGAACCACGCGTGGTGTGGAATGTAATCCTTAGTAGTCCCTGCGAGTCCAGTCGAGCTCCTGTTGCAGCCCGTGGTGCCGTTGGAGTTCGTGATCGAGAGATTAAACCCGCCCATGAACGATCCCCAATTCACACCCGCTATGCTTAGCAGGTCGCCAATGTTCGTTCCTCCCATGGTGACCTGATTTCGCGTCGGGTTGGAGCAGACATCTCCGATCGGGTCGGGGTCGCCAACCACTGTCAGCGATCCGTTGCCGCCGTCGACTTCATCTCCGGTTCCGTTCAGCGTGCTGGCTACCCCGTTGGTTTGACCCGAAATCAGGTTTATCGCACCCGGCGTGGAAGGGCCAAACGTCGTACTGTAGGAGTTGTCGCTCATGGCGAAATGCTGCGCATAATTCCAGAGGGCAGTCACCGTGTTGCCATCGTAATAACCCAGATTCAGACCCGTGGTGCTGGTGATACCCCCTCCGGCGGGCGGCGGTCCGGGCGTGCCGACGAACTTGGGGAACAAATCCATCAATCCCATATCAAAGGCCCGTTGCTCGGCCAGATAGCCATGATCCTGATCTGCCGTCACCGCCTGGGAGCGATCCAGACGAAACGGATTGGTCGCACCCGCGCCGTTCGCGGGATTCAAGTTTGGATTGTTGTTCAGAAGCGCCGGGCTCAAGCCGTTCACTGTTGGCGTGCCGCGCCTGGCGTGAAAGACTGGCTCACCCGCTTGGTTCAGCGCATTCGGATAGGTTCCGAAATAGTGGTCGAACGAGACGTTTTCCTGAAAGATCACGACCAGATGTTTGATGGGGGTACTGGTCGAAGAATCGTCGTGATCGGCAAAAGCTGGAGTAACCGGCAATAGTGTCAAGGCCGCTGCGGAAATGACAGCAATCGTCCTTGTAAGACAATTATGCATACGAGAATTCTCCTTGGCGGATTTGGTCCTGAGCGGCTCTTGAGATGGCATAGGAAAAATGCATCAGAGGACAGACTTTTCCGGGCCGCTGCAGGCGAATTCACCCGCGGGCATGTTTTTAAGCGCCGCTTGTTAGCAGACGATGAATGGCGAGTCAATTTTGAGTGTCCCAGGAAGATGGCTGCGCGTTGACTTTGGACATTTCGGGAAACTAAGATGCACGGCCATGCCTCCAGTGCAACGGAAGTTTCGTTTACCTCATCCCGAACCGGTTGACGCGCTCTCTTACGCGCGCTTTACGGGCATTTCCACATTCATGCGTTTGCCGCATATTTCAGATCCCGAAGAGCTGGAGATCGCCCTGGTGGGAGTGCCTTTCGATGGCGGGACGACGTATCGGCCGGGACCGCGTTTCGGGCCGCGTCACGTCCGCGCGCAATCGGCGATTATCCGGCCATGGAATCCTGTCTTGAATGTAAATCCCTTCGCCAAATATCGCATTGCTGATTTCGGAGATCTTTCCGTCAATCCGCTGTCCATCGAGGACACTTTTCGCCGGATCGAAGAGGGAACCCGGCCGGTATTGCAGGCGGGTGCACGCTGCGTTTGCGTGGGAGGAGATCACTCGATCAGCCTGCCGATTCTGCGTGCCGTGGCCAAGAAGCATGGGCAGGTTTCGCTAATTCAATTCGACGCCCACAACGATTTGTGGGACGAATACTTCGGCAGCAAGTACTCACACGGGACGCCGTTCCGCCGCGCTTTTGAAGAAGGCCTCTTGGTGGACGGCGGTGTGTTGCAGGTTGGCCTCCGCGGACAGGTCTACGGCGAAGATGACTTCGACTTTGCGCGCGCCCACAAAGTGAAAATGGTGACAGCCGAAGAATTTCACGCAAAGGGTATGGCGGCCGTTCAACGGCATTTGAAGGCGTTTCGTGGGAAGCCGGTGTACGTCACTCTGGACATTGATGCTGTCGATCCTGCCTACGCTCCCGGAACAGGGACGCCGCAGGTGGGCGGGCTCACGAGCGTGCAAATTCTGGAGCTCGTGCGCGCGCTTCGCGGATTGAACATTGTAGGGTGCGACCTGGTCGAGGTCTCGCCGCCTTATGATACCGGCGAGATTACCTCTCTGCTTGCCGCCAATCTGCTTTTCGAAATGCTTTGCGTGCTGTAGATGCCCGCTCTGGCCCGCAAACTTCGGCTCCACGATTACTTCGCGCTGGCTTTCGGCACAATGATCGGCATCGGCTGGCTCGTGCTAATGGACGACTGGCTCGGGCGCGGCGGACCGCTGGGCGCCATCCTGGGCTTCGCACTGGGCGGAATTATTTTGCTGCCCGTCGGCTACGTGTACGGGCAATGGGTGCTGCGCCTTCCGGATGCGGCCGGCGAGGCTGCTTACACGGCGCAGGTCTTTCCCCCCATCGTCAGCTACTTCACCGGCTGGATAATGCTTCTTGCCTATTTTATCGTCTGCCCTTGGGAAGCGGTCGCTCTCGGAAAAATCTCCGCGTACATTTTTCCGTCGCTCAATTCGTTCGAATTATATCGAGTTGCAGGGCAGCCGGTGTTTCTGCCCCGGCTCATTCTGGGAATCGCGATTACAACATTTCTCGCCGTCCTCAATTACCGCGGCATCCGCCTCAGCGCGAATTTTCAGAAAACCATGACCAGTGCGATTCTGTTGCTTTTCGTGGTCATTGTAGGAGTCAGCGCCACGCGTGGCGCTTCCGCCAATTTTCATCCGGTATTTCGCGCAACTCCGCTTGTCTCGATCCTGCTCACGCTGCAAATCGTCCCTTATTTTATGACCGGCTTCGAGTCCGTTCCGAAATATGCGGAGGAGGCCAATCCGGACTTTCGCGGGAAGAGTTACATGCGGGCCATTGCGCTCGCTCTGGGCATCGGAGCGTTTTTCTACGCGCTTGCTATCGCCGCGGTGGCTTACATTGCTCCGTGGCAGAGCCTGCTTGGAAAGCGCTTCGCCACCGCCATCGCTTTCGAGGGTGCGCTCGGCGCGAGGTGGCCGGTCAGCCTGATCTTTACCATGGGGCTATTCGGTTTGTTTCAATGCTTCAACGGCAACTTCGCCGCCTCGACCCGTTTGCTTTTTGCGTTTGGGCGCCGGGGCACGATTGCGGCGCGCTTTGGCGTGATCCATGAAAGATTTTCTACTCCTTCCGTCGCCGTCATGGGAGTCACCGTGGGCACGCTACTCGGGCTATTCCTCGGCGACGCGTTGCTGGTGCCGGTGACCGAGGTGGGCTCGATGGCCTCTGCGTTCGGGTGGCTCGCGGCTTGCTTGTCTTTTTGGCTTGTGGAGCAACGACCAAGGTTGCGCGCGATTACGGGGCTTGGAATCGTAATTTCACTGCTCCTGCTGCTTATGAAATTGCTTCCCATTTTCCCCGGGCATTTCACTCCGGCGGAATGGGCGGCTCTTGGCGTCTGGCTGGCAATCGGAATGCTGCTTCACCGATCGTCTTGACCGGGCTTATAGGCATCGTCGTGTATACTTTCGTGGGCAAAAGCTCGTCTCATTGACATGATTCCCTACATACACCTGGGCCCGCTGTCCCTTCCCACATTCGGTTTGATGGTTGCGACTGGGCTTCTCTGCGCCGCCTACATCCTGGATGCGGATTTCAAGCGGCGCAAATTGCAAGCGGACGCTTTCATGATCATCGGGGTGGCAGGGCTGGCGGGGATTGCCGGCGCGCGGCTCTATCATGTGCTGGAAACTCCGAGCGAATTTTTCGCAGATCCGTGGCCATACATTTTCAGCCGCGTGGGATTCGCGTGGTTCGGCGGGTTCCTGGGTGGATTCGCGGCGCTGGCTCTTCTGGGGAAGAGCGCGAAGATTCCACTCCTCGAGTTTCTTGATGCTTGTTCGCCGGCCGCTGCCGCCGGCTACGCCATCGGGCGTATCGGATGCTTCCTCTCCGGCGACGGCGACTACGGTATTCCTACGTCGCTGCCGTGGGGGATGAGTTTTCCCAATGGAATCGTGCCGACGACGGAGCGCGTTCACCCTACACCGCTTTACGAATTGTTTATCTGGCTTGTGATTGCGGCTTTTCTTTGGCACATGGGGACAAAAGCTCTGCGAGGTCCGAAAGCCAAGGGCGAAATTTTTGCCAACTATCTGATTTTGACGGGCGCGGCCCGATTCCTGATCGAATTTATCCGCATCAATCCGCGGTCTTTCTTCGGGTTATCGAACGCGCAGACCGCGAGCGTCGCCACCATTCTTTTTGGCGCGGTGTTACTTTGGCGTATCAAGAGCCAATTTCACGCGCTTAAGAAAGAGCACCGCATCGTAGAGCACATCGCTTCGCGCGGCGACGTTTTACAGCAGGAATACCACAAAGCTACGCCGGAATGTCCTCACCCGGAGCACTGGCACATGTACGACTCCATGAGCGCGGAAGCGGAAGTGCTCGATTTTCTGAAGGTCCTCGTAACCACAATCAAGCCGGAGCTGGTGGTGGAGACCGGAACCTTTTCGGGGCTCAGCACACTGCACATCGCGGAAGGACTGAAGTCCAACGGATTTGGCCGTGTGGTCACGTGCGAATACGACCAGAAGGTTTTTGCGTCCGCGCGGAAGCGGTTTGCCTCGTCAGGGCTTGGCGAATGGATTGAGGCGCGGAAT
>Ga0307479_10003332_pt1 | contig 14633 bp, 12 predicted proteins | sample atmos_gasesECM4C_FD_203743 | JGI IMG/M metagenome (GOLD analysis project Ga0307479, IMG submission 203743) | Hardwood forest soil microbial communities from Morgan-Monroe State Forest, Indiana, United States - atmos_gasesECM4C_515 | ecosystem: Environmental > Terrestrial > Soil > Temperate...
CACTTGCTACCCTGCTCGCGGGCGCCACTCTGGTAATCCCGGCGCGCATGTTTGACGCCCTAGCAACACTTCAGTCCATCGCCGAGGAAAGAATCACGCTGGTGTACGGGGTGCCATCGATGTTCATTGCCGAACTGGAACACCCGGCCTTCGATCGCTTCGATCTTTCCTCGATACGAGCCATGTTTATCGGTGGCTCTCCTTGCCCCATCGAGCTAATGCGGCGAATGGCGGAACGCTTTCGAACGGACCAAATTTTTGATATTTACGGACAGACGGAGGCTTCGCCGCTAATCACCATGTCTTTGAAAGACGACTCTCTTGAGCTGCGCACCAGTACGATCGGCTGTGCCGGAGAGAACACCGACGTACGGATAGCCGATCCGGTCTCCGGGAGAACTCTGCCTTTTGGCGAGCAGGGCGAGCTTTTGGCGCGCGGCTACATGGTCATGCAGGGTTACGACCAGGACCCGGAAGCCACGCGAAAAACTGTGGACGCGGAAGGGTGGCTGCACACTGGTGACCTCGCGGTGATGCGGCCCGATGGACACCTGAACATCACCGGGCGTGCCAAAGACATGATCATCCGCGGCGGAGAAAACATCTTTCCCCGCGAAATCGAGGACTTCCTCTACGCGCATCCGAAGATCGCGGATGTTCAGGTTTTCGGGCTTCCCGACGTGAAGCTCGGTGAAGTCCTAGCCTGCTGGATTCGGCTGAAAGCTGGTGCAACGGCCACGGAGACGGAAATCTTCGATTTCTGCTGCGGAAAAATAGCCCATTTCAAGATCCCGCAATACATTCGTTTTGTCGACAGCTACCCGATGACCGTCTCCGGCAAAGTTCAGAAATTCCGCATTCGCCAGCTGGAGATCGAAATGAGAGGCCTAGGGGAGGCAGCTCAAATCCGCACCGCCTAAAACAGCGCCTGGTTTTGACGACTCTCATTAGCGGGAAAGGGCAGGTTGCCGCATAACTTCTCTAGAATTCCACGGCCTGCGGCGAACGCTGGCACGCGGGCTCGATTGCACCGGCGGTTCTTTATTCGTACCTCAGGCAAGCGATGGGATCAAGATTGGCCGCCAGATTCGCCGGGTAGTAACCGAAAAACAAGCCTACGCCGACGGAGATCGTAAATCCGATCGACACCCACAAGTAGGAGAGCGCCGCGGGAATCGACGGAATAAGGGTGCGCACAGTTGCGGCCACTCCCGCTCCGATCACGATCCCGATCGTCCCGCCAACCAGCGTGAGCGCCACCGCTTCCAGCAGGAATTGCAGGCGGACATCCGCGCGGCGCGCGCCGATGGCTTTGCGCACCCCAATTTCCTGGGTACGCTCGGTCACCGAAATGAGCATGATGTTCATCACCCCGATACCGCCCACCAGCAAACCGATCGAACTGATCACCGTAGTTAGTATCACCAGCGCCCCGGTGAGTTGATTCCACAAATGGCTGATGAAGTCGGGCGAGCTCAGCTCGAAATCGTTTTCCTTCCCGGCGGGAATGCGCCGCAGCCGCCGCATCGCCTGAATGACTTCTCCTTGCGCCGTTTCGACGTTCACGTTTTCCGGGACGGTGAACGCCATGATCAGCTCTTTGGCCTCCGGGTACTCCTTTTTGAAACAGCTCAGCGGAATCACCGCGAAAATATCCACGCCGGGTCCGACAAACAGCCCTTGGTCGTGCTCGAACACGCCAACGACTTCGTACACGCTGCCATTGATGCGCACCGTCTTACCGAGGGCATCGCTCGTGGGGAATAATGATTCGCTGATCGCCGCGCCCAGCACCACGACCGGCCGTGCATGCTCCTGGTCGAACGCGCTGATGAAACGTCCGCGATCGATACTGAACAGTGGTATGGCCTCGATATACTCCGGCTCGGCGCCGCGCACGATGACTTTTTCAACGCTGAAGTGCCCACTGGTGATCAGATTCGAATCACCAAAGAAAAATCCGCGCGTGCCGATGGTGGTCAACGCCTGCACGTCTGGCGCGGCCTCGCGAATGTAGCCGGCATAGTTGTATTCAAAATATTTGCGCGTTCGAATGCTTTCTGGCCAGCGCGAAGGATCGGACCCCGGCGGAAATCGCGAGACGAAGTAAGTGCGCGAGCCCAGAGCTTCCACGCGGTCCTCCACGAACTTATTGAGTCCCTGAATGATGGCGGCCATGGAAATCACCGAGGAAACTCCAATGACGATGCCCAGCACCGTGAGCGCGGAACGCACCTTGGAGGAACGCAGCGTTTCCATGGCCGCGAAGAAATTCTCCCGGGCTTGCGCCACCGTCATGATCGTCATCCGTCAGACCTCAAGGCCACCACTGGATCCAGATGCGACGCGCGCACCGCGGGGTAAATCCCGAAGAAAAGTCCCACCACGGAACTCAGAATAACTCCCAAGACGGCCACCCACGTTTGCACGGAAGCCGGGAAAGGCGTGTAGCTGCGCAGAACCAGCGCCACCAGGAATCCGATCGAGGTTCCCGCGATTCCTCCCGCGATACACTGCATCACGCTTTCCACCATGAACTGCCGAAGAATGTCTCGTTGCGTGGCGCCCACCGCGCGCCGCACGCCAATTTCCCTGCGCCGCAAAGTCACGCTGACCAGCATCACGTTCATAATGACGATTCCGCCGATCACCACCGAGATGGCGCTTACCATGATGAACACGGCAAAAAACGCCGAGCTGATGCTGCGCCACAAGCTCATATAACTTTCCTTGGTGCCGATAAAGAAGTCGGCATCCATCTTTCCGGTGAGGTGCCGCCGCGCGCGCAGCACCAGTTGTGCCTGGTCCTGGGCCTTTTCAAAATTCCCAGAGCTCGCTTTAACGTTGATGGTCAAGCTCGTCTGCGCTCCCTGGATACGCAGAAAAACCGGCAGCGGAGCCATCACAAAGTTGTCCTGGTCCTGGCCCAGAACGCTGCCCACCTTCTCCAGCACCCCGATCACCGTGAGTTCATCGTTGCCGACGCGAAGCGTTTTCCCGATGGGGTCCACGCCTAGGAATAATTGCTGCACCAGCGTGTCCCCAATCAAGCACACCGCGGTGTGATGTTCCGCTTCGGTAGGCGTGAAATATCGTCCGAACTCCACCGTGCGCGTATCGATGTCGGCCATATTCGCCGTTTGGCCGGAGAAGCTTACGTCCGGCACCTCTTTGTTGCCGTAGCGCGCCCGCACGGTGGTGCTGGCGGTCGCGCCCACCTCCTCACACGCGGGACACGCCTCGGCTACCGCGCGCATGTCGTCGAGCTCAATTTTCTTGAATTTCAGCGCTTTGATGATGATGTTGAAGTCGGTCACCGCGAACGGTGTTCGCGCGATCTGAAAGACGTTGGTGCCCAGGTTGGCGATTTTCTGCTCAACGTACAGGTTCGCGCCCTGCACGATGGTCATCACCGTAATCAGCGTGGCCACACCCATGGTCAGCCCCAACATCGTCAAAGAAGCGCGCAACTTGTGCGCGCGCAGGGCGCTGAAGCACAACTCTAAGTTGTCACGAACGGCCAGCATGGAGCCGAGAAAGAATCTCCCCCCACTATACAGGTTCCCGGCCGGCGCGCCGTCCGGGTTCGCGGTTGAGCGCACCTCGAGTTACATTCCGAAATCTGCCGGAATCCCCTCTATGAGATTACGATGAAAGGCGCAGGAGAGTTACATTACCCCGAAGCTTTATGCGGCAATCCTTTATGAGGAACCATTACGCATATCGCAGCCGGGTTACGGCAAGAGGAACGCGCTTCTTGGTCCTCCGGCTAATGATATCCTGCGGCGTGCCTGCCAGGAGGCCCGGTGAAGCCCATATCCATCATCGTAATCTTGCCGCTGCTCGCTCTAGCAACCGCAAGTGCTGCTCCGGCGCAGTCATCCGAAGCAAGGCTGGACAAGAAGATCGAAGCCGTTTTTTCGGGAGTGACTTCTTCCGATGCGCCCGGTCTTGCCGTGCTGGTCGCCAAGAATGGCCGGTCCGTGTTTCAACATGGCTACGGCGTTCGCGATCTTCGTTCGAAAACAGCCATCGACGCACAAACGAATTTCCGCCTGGCTTCCTGCACCAAGCAATTCACGGCCATGGCTATCATGCTGCTCGTTCACGACGGCAAACTCCGCTACGACCAGACGCTCACGGAAATCGATCCCGATTTTTCCGCCTACGGAAAATCCGTCACCATTCGAAACGTGTTGCACCATACTTCCGGCCTGCCCGACTACGAAGACTTGATGGACGCCGTCGAAAAAGTGAAAGGCCCAACTTGGACGCCCGAAAAACAAATTCAAGATGACGAAGTCCTGGAATTGTTAAAAAAAGAAAAAACTGGAAAGTATGCGCCGGGAACCAGCTGGGCGTACAGCAATTCCGGTTACGTGGTTCTCGGAACCATCGTCGCGAAGGCCTCAGGAAAATCTTACGGTGATTTTCTGCGCGAAAGAATCTTCGCCCCGCTAAAAATGAGCCACACCATCGTCTTTCAAAAAGGAAAAAAGGAAGTCCCAAATCGCGCTTTCGGCCACGCCAAGGAAAACGGCGCATTCCAGGAAACCGATCAGAGTTCCACTTCGGCGACGCTCGGCGATGGCGGCATCTATTCGAATCTCGAAGATCTCGCCAAATGGGACGACGCCCTCGGCCACGACACTCTACTCCGTGAAAAAGAATGGCAACCAGCGCTAACCCCGGTGAGACTGAACGATGGTTCCGAGCCCCATTGGCCGGCCCAAGCCAACGACGACAACCTCCATCCCGGCAAGCCCGTCTCCTACGGCTTCGGCTGGTTTCTCGATCCCTACCGAGGGCGCCAGCGCATGTGGCACACGGGAAGCACCATGGGCTTCCGCACGGTCATCGAGCGATTCACCGACGGCAGCGGGTTGACCGTGATTATTCTTTCCAACCGCAGCGATCTTGAGCCGGAAAAACTAGCGCTGCAAATTGCCGATCTCTTCTTTTCCGACAGCGTTCACCCCGAGAAGTGAGCTACAGAATATTCAGGCGAGGTCCTCAGGATAAACCAGCGAGTTTGCCGAGACCCTTCATTTTTGCCCGCGCAGCCATGGCGCCATATTGTTTCATCATGGTCCGCATCTGCAGGTATTGCTTAAGGACCATGTTGACGTCCTGCACCGTTGTGCCACTTCCCTTGGCGATACGTTTGCGCCTTTTGCCGTCGATCACGTGGTGGTCGCTCCGCTCCTGGTTGGTCATCGAGTTGATGATCGCTTCCAAGCGCGTCAGCTGTCCCTCGTCCACTTTCGCATCCTTGGGAAGATTCTCGAGCAGCCCCATCTTCGGCAGCATGTCCACGATTTTTTCCAGCGGCCCCATCTTTCGAATCTGCTTCAGCTGATCGCGGAAATCCTCCAGCGTGAATTCTTCCTTGCGCAGCTTGCGTTCCAGATCGGCGGCGGCTTTCTTGTCAACCGTCTGTTCCACGCGTTCAATGAGCGACATGAGGTCGCCCATCCCCAGCACGCGGGACACGATACGCTCCGGATAAAACCCTTCCAGCGCGTCGTATTTTTCGCCGAGTCCCACGAACTTTACGGGCGCTCCGGTGACTTTGCCGATGCTCAACGCCGCGCCGCCGCGCGCGTCGCCATCCAGCTTGGTCAGAATCACTCCGGTGAGCCCGAGCCGCTGGTGAAATTCTCCCGCCGAGCGCACGGCATCCTGCCCAATCATGGAGTCCGCAATGAACAGCATTTCGCTGGGCTGCAGTTCTTTTTTCAGCAGGCTCAGCTCATTCATCAAGTCATCATCGATGTGCAAGCGGCCAGCCGTGTCCACCAAAATAACGTCGCTGGCGGAAAGTTTTGCTTCCTTGATGGCCCCTTTGACGATTTCGAGCGGCTTGTCCGTGCCGGTTCCCGGCCAAATCGCCGTGCCCACCGCTTTCGCCACTTGCCGAAGCTGTTCGCGCGCCGCTGGTCGATACACGTCGGTAGAAACAACGAGCGGCCGATGCCCGTGCTGCGAAAGCCATTTCGCAAGTTTTCCAGTGGTCGTGGTTTTGCCGGAACCTTGCAGTCCCACGATCATCCACACCGAAGGCGGCCGCGCAGCAAACAGCGGCTTGGCGTGCTTGCCCAGCATGGCCGCAAGCTCGTCGCGCACCACTTTGACCACTTGCTGATCCGGCGAAAGTTGCAGCATCACTTCGCTGCCAATCGCTTTCGCGCGGATGTTCCTGAGCAACTCATCGGCTACGCCTACGTTGACGTCGCCTTCAAGCAAAGCTTCGCGAATCTCCGCGAGCGCGGTGTCCAGGTGCTCGTCGGTGAGCTTCCCCTGCCCGCGCAAATTCTTAAACGTCCGTTGTAGCTTTTCGGTCAGGTTTTCAAACACGGTTCGTCACAAGCGGCTCGTGATTCCTAACGAGTGAGAATCTATCTTAGGCTTCCGAATCGTACCGGGTCAAACGACTGCCGCCACCGGGCAATTTCCGCCAACGCCGGCCATATTCCTTCCTGTCCTAGCCGGAGTAGAATGGGGGAGAGCCATGGCAAAACATTCCGAGGACGCATCGCCGGCGCCGATAGACCTCCACAAGCCTGTTCGGCAAGAAGAAGCTTTGGATATCGTCGAAGAAGCTTCCATGGAGTCTTTCCCGGCGAGTGATTCGCCCGCCTGGAATGGCGGCGGTAAGAAGCAGCCATTGCTGAAGCGCGCGCAGACGGCTTGATTGGCAGCGGTCTCAGCTCGAGCAAGCGCCGGGTGTAGCGCCCCCACGATGGAAAAAGTCCGACTGGAGTTCTGCATCATGCTAGCGATTCGCCCTGCCACCGTGAACGATGCGCTTCTACTGAGAACCTTGATTTCGGAACTTGCGGAGTACGAACGGGAGCGGGACCAAGTCGTAATTACCGAGGCAGATCTGGTTAGGGACGGTTTCGGTTCCCAGCCCAAGTTTCGCGCCTTGATCGCCGAATGGAGCGGAGAATCAGCGGGCTACGCTTTGTTCTTCGGTTACTATTCCACTTGGGTGGGCCGTCCGGGCTTGTTCCTAGAAGACCTGTTTGTGCGCCAGGAATTTCGCGGCAAGAGTATTGGCAAGTCCTTGCTCGCTGCCGTAGCCGCCATCGCCCTCGGCGAAAATTGTTATGGCATGCGCTGGGAAGTCCTGGACTGGAATCAACCGGCGATCGATTTTTACAAATCATTGGGCGCCACCTTCCTCGACCAATGGAAAACCGCGCTCCTGACAGGAGCCGCGTTAAACCGGGTTGCGAAAGTGAGATGATTTCCCTGTCGAGCGGTCAGGGGTCGGCATCGCTAGTGGACCGCCGTGGTGGAAGAAAGGGCTAAAAGGTAAGCCGGGCACCGATTTGCGCGGCGAAGGGGATGCCTACGGTTGTGCCGGGGCCGAAAAAGTCGCCCAGCCCGCCCGCCGGTACCGCCAGTTGGCCCAGCCTGGTGATTGGCTCGATCGTCGTGCACGCCGCATTGCTGCAAATGTCCGTCACGTTGCCGGCTTGCGCTTGTGAGGAAGGAACCGGTAAAGCCGCCACATTCGTCACGTAGTTCGCGCCGGGATTATTGCGGTTGAACAGGTTGAAGAATTCGATGAACGGCGCGATGGACCACCGCTCGTGAACTCTGAATGGGCGGCTGACGCGCAGATCCGCCTGCCCATAGGGCCTTCCCCGGAATTCATCGAGCGACGTCGGCACTCCGTTCACGGAAATGCGCGCGCTGTTATCGGCCGTGGTAATAACAAAGGGGCGCGCGCTTTCGGCTTGCGCCAGTAGTGTCAATTCGAATCCGGCGGGCGCGTAAAAGGTTCCAGCGACTACGGCGCGCTGGCGCACGTCTTCTCCGGACGGCCCGTAATCGCCGGGGCCAAACGGATTGGACGTATGGCACACGCCGTTGACGTAGTCGAAAAGTTCGCCCAAGACGCAGCCCCAAGTCTTTGCCGAAGAAAGCGTATAGTTAGCGATCAAACTCAGCCGCTTGGCCGCGTTTCCCTGTAGGTGCAGCGCCAGCGCGTTGTAACTCGAGCGATTGTCGCTGCGAAATACGGAAACATTCGCATAGTCATAGCGCCGGTAACCGTGCATGCCGGTCTCGAGGGTCCAGTCCGCGCTCAAACTCCAGTTGGCGTTGAAAGCGTGCTCGATACCGGCAGCCGCATGCAGCGCGTAAGGCGTGTGATAATGCGGATCGATCAGCGAGGGCGGGCCGGAAGCATTCTTGATATTGAAATCGTTTACCGCGGTGAAGGCTTGCACCCAGCCGTTTTGCGCCAGGTCATTGAAATAGAGCCCGGCGCCGCCACGCAGCACGGTGTTTCTCGAGGAGCCGAGAGCGTAGGCCAATCCCAGTCGCGGCGCAAACGCTTTGCGGTAGTCATGAGGAATTCCAGTGATAATGCCGTTCCCAGCCAGCGCAGCATTCCGGCTCTGGTCGTGGCCGGAAGCGATAAAGAGTCCAAACGTCGTTTCGTAGCGCAATCCATAGTTCACAGTAAGTCGGCGAGTAGCGTGCCAGGAATCCTCGGCGTACAGGCCGAAGCGCTGCACATTTTGCGAAAAACTGCCGTCGCCCGCCGGAGTGGACGTGCTGTTGGCCACGATATCGGCGGTGAACTGCGCGGTATGGGACAGATAAAACGTGGGATCCTCGGGAAGTCGGACGAGAGTTTCCGCGTTTGCCGTAAGCGCTCCACCGAGCACCGGTTCATGAATGAAATTAACGCCGAAGCGAGGAGCGTGCCGGCCCAGAAAACGGCTGACGTCGTAACGCACTTGGTACTTTTCCTGATTGCGCAGCACGGGAAACGCGGTGACCGCCGTTATGAATTGATTGTCACCAAAAGTCTCCAATCCGGAAATGGTGTTTGAGGTGGAGCTGAAAGGGAAAGCCAGCGCGAATCCCAGGTCAGAATTGCGCGTTTGGGTGAGATGCAATCCACTGTAACCGAAAACCAATGACCCCACCGCATCCGGACTGAACGCCAACTGATTGCTTAGCGCTAGGTTCAAATAGTTGTTGTGCGTGGTCGCGCCCGTCGAGGGAAGCGTGGCTTGGGCAACGAGAGCGTTGTGAGTGATGTAGCTGTCAGCCGCGCCGCGAAAGAACCATTGCGAGTGCGCGCTCTCGGTCCAGTCCAGACGCACGAACCCAAGGTAATCCCGGAAAGGCACGGGAACGCTGGGAGGGACGACCATGGAAGCAACCGTAGTGTTCCCGACAGTAAGCAAGCCTTCGGCGGCCAGCTGGGCCAGCGCCTTGAATTGCGTCTGGCTGGCAGGGCTGTAGGCGATGCTGGCGTTTTCGTGAACTTGTTCGAAGGAAGAGAAGAACCAAAGTTTGTCCTTGACCACCGGTCCTCCCAGCGTGACCGCGTAGTTCTGGCGTGAAAAGGGCTGCTTCGGATTGGGGGCGGGATTTTCAATTGGGAAGCGCGCGTCGAGCGCCGCCGCGCGCTCGTAGAAAGCTTCGTCGCCGTGCCACTCGTTGGTCCCGTGTTTCGTGGTGATCACCACCGATCCTGCCGTGGTGCGCCCGGTGTCCGCATCCGCCATGGCCGTGCGAAACGCAAATTCCTGAATTGCTTCGGGAGAAAAATTCTGCAAGAACCCGCCAATCCAGTCATCGGAATTATCGGCGCCATCGACGGAAAGATCGTTGTTCAATCCCGAGCTCCCTCCGGTGGAAACCGCGGTGATGCGCGCCTTGGTGGGATCGGAGGGCTCGACGGGTTCCGTTCCGGCTGCCAAGTACGCGATATTGGCAAAGCTGCGTGCGGCGAGCGGAATGGCTTGGAGATCTTGCTCCGTGATCACCGCTTGATGCACGGCGCTGGTGGTATCAATCGACTGCGTGGTGATGGAGCTGGGCAGATCCAGGTCCAGCGTGATCGATTGCTGCATGGCTTCGAGCTTCATTCGAACAGTGATTTCCCTGACCGAACTGATGGCCACCTTTACATCGGAACGGGCTTCTGCGAATCCATCCGCATTCACGGCCAAGTGATACGTTCCTGGCGGAAGATCTTCGATCCGAAATTCTCCGCGCTCGTCCGCGGCGGTTTCTCTCTCTAAAGAGGCATCGGCGGCTTGCACTACGATTTTTGCGCCGGGAAGAGCGGCGCCGCTCGCGTCCAGGACGGTCCCGCGCAGCGACCCCCGCGAATATTGCCCCAGCAGCGCGAGCGGCAACAGCGCCAGAAACACAAATAGAAAACAAGCCGCTCTGAAGCCGCCAGGATGCTTCGAGATAAGACCGTTGTTCATCTTGGGAAACAGGGTATGGGAACCGGAGGTTAAATTCCAGTGCGCCCGGGGAAGAAAAAGTGACGGGCACGTGCGGAGCTCGGTTGTAGGGTTTCGCGGCGTGCCCGTTCTGGTGACCTGTGCCGAGAAAAGGAGGCCAACACCCGGTTTAACTTACGGACGTACCGAAAGCGCGGCAGGTTACAACGTCCGGGTGCGCGAAAATCGTGCGAAGGAAGAGTGCCGCCAAAACAGGCTCGGGAAAACGAGGCCGCCAGAAAACGTGTGACGGCAGGTGGGTCTTTGGCGTAAAAGGTGGCAGGCAAGAACGCCGTGAAAATGAGCGACGAAAAAAGGGCGGACCTTGCGACTGGCGATCTTGGGGCCCGCCCTCTTCGGAAGAAAACCTAGCTCTTGGGCGCCCAGGCGGAAGCGATCAACTCCGGCGAAAAAGCCGGCGGCGCTTGTTTGAAGCAAGCGTAGCGATAAAGGGCGGCGTTGAAGATGCCACCCACGGCGGACATGAAAACCGAGAGCAAAAGGAAATAAAGAAACATCACGGCCAGGCCCAACAGGAAGCCGATGCCGCCGCCCAGATACGCGGCGACGATCACTAAGCCGACGCCCGGCAGCATCAGGACCAGTGAAACGAGGCTGAGGCTGAAGCCGCCGATCACTTTTTCTCCCCAAGTGTCGCGGAAGAGTTTGGCGGAACGCTTCACGGCGTCGACGGGAGTGAGATCCTCGAAAGCCAGCACTGGCACAACGAAGTAGCAGGCCAGCGTCCAGGCAAATCCGATGATGCGCATGATTAAGCGGCCGATCAAGCCCAGGCGCTCTTCCAGAGTGCGCAAGATGACGCCGACGGTGGCGGCCAGAAGCGCCCACTGGAGAATGGTGCCTTTGCGCGCCCAGGCCAGCTCGAGACCGTCGCGGAACGTCCAAGTGCCGCCCATCAAGCGGCTATTGGCGACGCCGACCAGGGCCACGTTGAAGAAAACGATGACGAAATAGTTCACGACGTACAACGTGAACAAGCCGAGCAAGAACAGCGGCGACTGGTTCGGATTAAAGCGCTCGCCCGCGGCGATGGCGGCAGCTCTCGCCGGCAGCATCAGGAATGCGCCGCCGGTAGCAATTATGGCCGTGAGAACAAAACAAGAGATCGCCGAGAAAACCGGAAACAGCATCAATTGTTTGTCGGAACGAAGAATGGTGAAGCTCTGCTTGACGAGCAGCCAGCTACGAGAAAATTTACCCATGGCACCCCTCCCACACAGTTTTAGGAAACGAGGGACCCGTTGGACCTGCCGATAGCGTGGCGCAAAGGAGCGCCGGTTCCAATAGTACCGCGGATGCACGCCCTCGGGACAGGTACCTGTTGGCGCAAAGCGGCCCTCCCGCCAAGGTTACCGGCCGGAATGAATTTGTTCCCGAATTGGGAACAAAAGCGGGTGATTCCCGGCAGTTTGCCGACGAGCAGATTCTAGAGGACTTACGGGCTTCACACTTTCTGAAGGGGACTTGATGGACCGCAGGGGTCCCCGGCGACCTTGGAAAGACACGGGTGAAGACGGGTGGCCTTACAGGTTGTTGAATCTTTGCATGGCGGACCAGGAGACGGGGTGGTCTTGGAAGGCCACGCCGATGGTATAGCGGGCGTCGGGGAGGCGCTGGCAATAGATGACCTTGGCGGGGGCCACTTCCGCGTTCTGCGGAGTAACCCATACCAAGTCGCCGGGCTGCCAGGGGTGCTTGGAAAAGATGCGCGCGCCGCTCGGGCTGATGTTGTCGGTGAAGGTGCGTTCTCCGCCATTGGAAGCCGGGCCCAGTCCGGGAGCGAGGCGCACTACGACGATGATAGGCAAGCGCCTTTCTATTCTGCCACTGGGACCGTGGTCCAAAGGGGTCTCGCTCACATCTTGACTGGGCACTCCTGAAGAGAGGTGTCGCTCTGCTTCGGCAAGCAAACCTTTATCAGGCTCATCGAGAGAAGTTCTCTTCATTTGGCGGCGATGGTTCTTTATACGGTCTGGTGCTGCGTCACTCCATCAAGTTGCCGGAAACACGCGCCAGCTCCTTCAACATCTTTATTTCCTAGCATTGGAGGGATGAGGGAACAATCGAGTGAAGACCTTAGTACTAGCCGGAAGATGCTGTAGACCGAAAATGGCGATGAATGACCAGCCAGAGGAAAACCGCTTGCGCCGAAGGGGCGAGGCGGGGATCCCGGTCATTGCTTGGGTACGAGCGAAGGGTCTAGCGCCCCGCGAAGCAAAATGACGATGGGCTTGCCGGTGCGGCCGAGAAGGGAAAGCTCCAAAGCGCCAGAGTTATCGAGCTCAGCGCGGAATTCGCCAAACTCATTGGTCATCATGCGGACCAGGCTTTCGCGGCAGTCGGAGAGGGTGACCTGGACGTCGCGGCCAACCATCTCTGGATGGCTAAGGTCGAGCAACTGTCCGCTGACGACCAGGCGGTTGTTTTCTGAGAGCGGTTCAATCTGCAGATCAATCTGGTAAGGCTCGGCGCGATAAAGAAGTTGTCTGACGCGCGTAGGGCCGGAGCGCAAGCCCAGGGGGGCCGGTTGTCGAAAATTGTCGTAGAGCAAGAGGATCAGGCTGTTCGTTTTGCGCTGCCTGGCACCCAAGTCAGCCAAAGCGAACGCGGTTTTGACCGCGCTGACTCCTTCGGCGGCTGGCCGGTAGCCGGAGTGGGCCGCCGCCTCTGGGGCTAGTTTGCGCCAAGCGCCGGGTGTCTCAGCTTGCGTTTCGCGACTTGTTGGCCGGTTCGGCTTCCTCGTTTTTCGTCGAACGTCAGGAGCCACCGGGCTCGCCAAATCTCCGGATTCCAAAGCTTTCAAGTGCATCATGTCGGTCCCCCTAATAGGCGTTGTCTCTGTCGCTCTTTCCACTTCCAGCGAGACTTATCAAATGCAAAGTGCCTCATGAAGAAAAGGAGTGCGCCACTTTGAGAAAAATATAGATGCGGGAAATCACCGGAGCACTTTCCTAGGGTGAATGCTGTAAGAGCGGAATGGCCCCAAAAGTTTTCTGGCGCGGGCAGTAGGGACGGCCAGCAAGCTGTGCCGACCTATGCGGGGCAAGTCTCGGCTCGCGGCAGTGGTTCCGCATCGAAGATTGATAATCAATCCAACCGTATGATTCCATTCATGATTAAGCCGGGGTACTCTCGGAGAGCAAATTCGCATTGTGTTTTTGTCCTTGACTTTTCTTTTAGTCTTGTATATAGACTATATATAAGCGATGAACGACTCTCTGAACCGCCGCACCAAGCTCTCCGCCGTCGAGCGCAACTTCCGTTCCCGCATTGCGCAGCTCTCCTCCGGTCAATGGTTTCTTCGTGGCACTCTCTCGGAACGTTCTGGCACCTGTGGCAAGCCCAATTGCCGTTGTGCCCGAGGGGAACTGCATAAGTCTTTGTACCTGGTGCAGAGCCAAGCCGGGAAGCCTCGCCAGATTTGTGTCCCAAAGGCCTGGCAGCAACGCGTCCGCCAAGCCGTCAACGATTATCACCTGATGCAGGAACTGATTGAGGAAGTTTCCGAGCTGGAATGGAAACGACTTCAGGAAAAGAAACGATAATCGTTCTTCGCCGCCTGATCGCCTATGCGGAAAAAATCTTTCAGCTTTCCAAAGATATCGTCACTCCGGTTTCCGACCGCCGGGAGAAGCCGCGCATTTCCACAGCGGCGGTGGTGAAATCGTCGCTGGTGCTGTTCTGGGCCAGGTTGGGCAGCATCAACTCTTGGGAACAGGTCGGGCGGGCCCGCTTTTGGAAGCGCTGGCTCGAAGAGCCGACCTTCAGTGCGGACACCCTGGGACGAGTCCATGCGGTGCTCGACGCCAAAGGGTTGCGGCAAGGGCTTCACGACGTTTACGAGCGCCTGAAACGGAACAAAGCCTTGCCGGATATTTACGGCCTGGGAGTCGTCGTTCTCGACGGTCATGAGAGCCACGCCAGTTACCTACGTCATTGCTCGGGCTGTTTGCAGCGAACCATCCACACTGCAGGAGGCGATCGCATCCAGTTTTATCATCGGCAGGTCACGTTGATGTTGCTGACTGGTGCGCTGTCAGGACGGGAGGCCGTGCGCTTGCTCCTGGATCATGAGCCGCAGCGGCCCGGCGAGGAGGAAGTGGAAACGGCCCGGCGCTTGTTGGCGCGCGTGATCCCCGCCTATCCGCGGGCCTTCGATGTGGTGCTCGCCGACGCGCTTTACGCGGAGGCGCCGTTTTTCAACTTTTTGCTCGCTCACGGCAAACACGCTCTGGTGGTGCTCAAGGATGAACGACGCAACCTCTATCAGGACGCGGCTGGATTATTCGACCATGTGGTGCCTCAGCCGGGTAGCTATCGATCCCGCCAGTGCCACTGGTGGGA
>Ga0307479_10003333_pt1 | contig 14632 bp, 11 predicted proteins | sample atmos_gasesECM4C_FD_203743 | JGI IMG/M metagenome (GOLD analysis project Ga0307479, IMG submission 203743) | Hardwood forest soil microbial communities from Morgan-Monroe State Forest, Indiana, United States - atmos_gasesECM4C_515 | ecosystem: Environmental > Terrestrial > Soil > Temperate...
GCTGACTTCGATCAACCCAACTCGGGCCTGCTCGGCACCAGCGTTCTAGTGACCCTTACCGGCACGAATCTGACGGGAACCACGGCGGTGACGGTCGTCAACTCTCCAAACATAACGGTTGCTGGTTTTACGGTGGTCAACTCCACTACGGTCACGGCTACTTTCAACATCTCGGCTGCCACCATGCTGGGGGCCCACAACGTCAACGTCACTACCACCTCTGGCGGCACCAGCAATAACGTGACGTTCACGGTGGTAGGACCGACGCTGACGTCGATTGCTCCGTCGTCGGGCGCGCGCGGCACCAGTGTTAATGTGACACTGACCGGCTCCGGCCTGACGGGAGCAACTTCGGTGAACGCTCCAGGTTCTCCCAACATCACCGTTTCCAACTTCGTTGCGGTGAATGTCACCACGGTCCGTGCTACTTTGACCATGGCGCCTGCCACCACGCTTGGTGCCCACAACATCAACGTTACTACTCCGATCGGCACAACCAACAACGTAACGTTCAGTGTGACGGGCGCAACGGTAACCTTCGCCGGACCGAATCCGTCGTTGGTGACGGGCGCCACAACCACACACAGCGGCTTGGTAACGGTCAGTAACACGGCCACTGGGGCAAACGCCGGTCCCTTCACGTTTACCGCAGCGCCGACGACCGCGACGGTCAGTGGTCCGGCAAGCGGTATCTTCACGATCATTGCCGGGGGTAGTTGCACGTCGGCCACGGTGGTCAACCCAGGGGCCAATTGCACGATCAACGTGCAATATGCGCCTGGAGGATCCGCAGCGCCGGCCACGGCAAACGTAACGATAACCGGGACTGGTCTAGCAGCGGCAACGCTGACCAGCGCCAACTTCCCGGCTAACTAAGCAACCGGCGTGCAGGCTGGACATCGACATCTCGATGTCCGGCCTCTTACGACGGCGAGAAACTGCACGAATCAACTCAAGGACATACCAACCATGGTTAAGCATTGCGCTTTAGGAGGTACAAAGATAATGCTGCTGGCAGGAGTTCTCGCCGGCAGCATTTTGGTTCTTGGGGTGAGAGCTCAATCCCCATCTACCGCTCAGGCGGGGTCGCCGCCAGCGGCTAAGACTGCAAGCCGCTATCAGCCAAATCGGTTCGCGGGACGGGCAGGGAAGTATTACGAGTTCGTTTGGGGAGTGGACACTCTCGGCGTGAAGTCAGTGGAGTCGGGAGAGGTCATTCGGTTCAGTTACCGCGTGCTGGATGCGGACAAAGCCAAGGCCCTCAATGACAAGAAGTCCGAGCCTTTCTTGATTGACCCGAGGGCCGGGGTCAAGCTGGTGGTCCCTTCGCTTGAAAAGGTCGGCCAATTGCGCCAAAGCAGCACGCCGCAGGCGGGAAGGTCCTACTGGATGGCTTTCTCGAACAAGGGCAGATTGGTAAAACGTGGAGACCGCGTCGACGTAGTGATCGGGCAGTTTCGAGCTGAAGGACTCGTCGTGGATTAGAGTTGCAACGGGTGACGACGATGATCTTGTCGTGAAAGGATAATCGATATCGGACAGGCCCTGGTTAGGGGCGAGTGGAAGGCCTGATAGACCTCGGCGGGGCACTTCATGTCCAGAGCTTCGTGAGGACGTTCCTTGTTGAATACCTCGATGAAGTCATCGAACCGGGCCTGCTGTTGAAGGAAATTTAAGCCCGCCGGTTTGGTAGTTTCTTTTTTCAATCGTCGAGGCGGGATTCGATGCTCCGGGCGTGCTTAGAAACGGAGAGCATACTGAAAAGCGCGGCGCATTGTTGTGATCCAGGTAGAAGGTAAAGGGAATCGGAGAATTGAGATCGTCAGAAATTCGGAGAAGTCGTCCGAAGCACAAACTGCCCTTCAGGGGAAGCTACTGATCGAGCCAGGGTGACGCGCGGGGCTCGCAGCAAGAGGAACAGTTCACCTGCCCAAAGTAAAATATCCAGCAAGCGTCCGCGCTGAAGATTGCTCAGGTTTTCAGATTGCAGGCTGACGTCGAGCGCCTTTCGCGAACATTCCTCGATGAACGCCCGCATGGAGGCCAAGTCGACGGTTTCGGGGCTGAATTGGCGGCCGCGCGGATCAAGGCCCTCAAGCTTTTCATAACAACGCAGCAGGAAGTGGTTCAGGCAAAGAGCCTGGTGATCCAGTGTAGTAACCGCGGCGCTGCCACAAGAATCCACCTTGCACTTTCGTTTCCTAAGCATCGGATCCATCCCACCCAAGCCCATTGATTTGATTCTACAAACGTTCTCATTCTTCTTCGGAACTTTCTTCTTTAGATTAAGATGCGCTATGCGATGCAAACGGTTTCTTCGTCGGAAAGCCGGTCCTGCATCATGGAACACTCGTGGGCGGCATTTGTTTCCGGCCGAATCACCGACAACAACGGCAGGTGCGCGACCATGGTTTGCGCTCGCAAGCGGCGGTCGACATAGGGCGCGAGCAGCGCGTATACCCAGCGCGCGTTTTCGCTGCAGCATTTTGCGCGGTCCTCTCCGGCCCATAGCGCGACGACCGTGACCAGGCGCGCTTCCTGATCGGAAATCATCACCAAGCATCCGGCGAAACCGGCCACGGCCTTCGGGGCACCGGCGATGGCGGCTGGAATCGCGGCTTCCACGCGGTGCGCTTCCTGGGGCTTGGCCACAAATTCAACGCATAGAGCAGTCACGGGAGCAACGCCTAATGTGCAATCGCAGGCGGCTGCGGTTTCAATGGGGTGCCTTCCATGACTGGGTAAATGACACTCTGTCTCACATTTGAGTGCCGTACCGGACTTGCCAAAGTTCCTCCAATGAATTGGCCCACCCTTTGGGAGAAGGGAGGCGCATCCTCGCCCGTTCAGGGCAGGCTAGAATGCGCCCGCTGGGGCACATGGGGACCGGGGAGGGTTCCCCATGGATAAGGACTCCCGAACGTGCGGGGGTTCCTACGAAAGAATAGTGCATCTGCCGGCGATTTCGTTTCAAAGCTATCTTGCTAAATCATGAGTAACATTGCCCTTCGAAGGAGGCGAGGCTATACTCCTCCGCCAAGAATCCGAGGCTAGCGTGGAGTTCTTCACTTTTGACGGAGCGTATGTGGAACGACTGCGGGCGGGGGACCCCTCGACTGAAGAGCACTTTGTCGCCTATTTTGAGAAACTTCTGCGCATCAAGCTGCGCTCCCGGTGGCTGGCATCCGACATCGTAGATGACTTGAGCCAGGAAACCTTAGTTCGTGTGGTAGCCAAGGTGCGCGAGGAGGGCGGGGTGCGCCAGCCGGATCGCTTTGGAGCCTTCGTTAACTCCATTTGTAACAACGTTTTACGGGAGTATTACCGGTCTGCCGCGAAGAACCAGCCCATGGAGGACGCGCACATGGATATCCCCGACAAAGTATTGGACCTGGAAGGCTTTCTCGTCACCAAGCAATCCGCGGAGCGGGTGCGCCGCATCTTGGACGAGATGCCAAAACGGGACCGCGACTTGCTTCGCGCTATCTTCCTGGAAGAGAAGGAGAAAGACACGGTCTGCCGGGATTTCGGCGTCGATCGCGAATACCTGAGGGTACTGGTTTATCGCGCCAAGGATAAGTTCAAGGCCCTCTATGAGAAAGGCCAGATGGGGGTTGCCGGGCGGGCGACGGGCTTGGGAAAACAGTGAAACGATTTACCAACCCCCCGCACTACCTTTCGGATGGGACAAATGGACCATAATGAGGCTATACAACTGCAAGCGGCAGTACAGTATGTGCTCGGCGAGCTCTCCCAGGTCCAGCGGGAGGAGTATGAAGAACATTATTTTGATTGCGCGGAATGCGCCCTTGATTTGAAGGCGCTTGCTACTTTTGCGGACACCACCCGCGAAGTCCTGCGGCAAGAGAGGGCGAACCAGCTCACCAAACATCTCGTTCATACACGTCGCGGCTGGTTCCGCTGGCTGCAACCCGCTCTTGTTCCCGCGTGCGCCGTTCTTCTATTAGTGGTGGGCTATCAGAATCTCGTTAGCATCCCGCATTGGAAAGGGCTTGCCACTCCTGCAGCTTCTGCGCCACTCACTGTCGAAGCCGTGCAAGTTTCAGCTCCTAACGGCCTTCCCGTTTTTTCACTACAGACTGCCAGCAGAAGCGGCGGCGCTCATCCGGTTTTTCAAGCCAGGGCTGGCGAATCGTTCGCGCTCAAAGTCGATATTACCGACCCGGATGCTTCCGCTTCGTCCGGTTACCTGCTTCGATTGGATGATGGCTCCGGCACAACGCGTGTTCTTGTCACGGTAAGCCGCGAAGAAGCTCGGAATACGGTGTTCGTGGAGATTCCGGCTGGTTTTCCCGCAGGCGATGCGCACTTGATTGTGCTTGGCACGCCGGCGCCGGGCGCTGGGGCTCGCACGGTTCGGGAGATCACCAGCATTCCTTTTGTAGTTGCATTTGAGTCTGGTATTGAGCATCATCCGTAGCTTCTTGGAAAATTCTTTAGTTAGGTAAGGTGACCAAATGAGCCCCGCCGAGCCCTTCAGCACGTTCCACTACCATGCCTGTGCTCATGCCTTCAATGGCAGTTTCACGCGTCCATTCAGCGAGACCATCGATGTTCAAGCTCCCAGTTCGCTTCCCATCATCGGTGGCCATGGCAATGCGCGCGTGGACAATTTTCAGTTTCGTGAGTTTGTCTCGTTCCGCAAGAGCTACACGCACGTTTCAGGCGCCCACCAGGCTGACGACGACACCCACAACACGCTGGTGACCTCGACGGTCGAGGGGCTCAATATCATGGACATCGTCACCGCCGACCGCATCGTCGCCCGCCTGTATTCCAAACATCACCGGAAGGAAACCGAGGGATTCGTCACCATGGTCGGCAGCAGGTTCGAAAACTTACGCATTGCCGACTGCCCTGTCGAGATCAAATTGAATAACAAGCTCTTCGAAATCCTGCCGACGTTCGCTGCGGCCACAAATGAGTTTGCTAAAAACGGAGAATTCCGCAAAATAGCGGAGGATCCTTTTCGGACCGGGCAGAAGTTGAAAACCGTGGAGCCGAACGGAGCTTTTCTTTGCACTTGCGTCAAAGAGATGGAGACGGACTGCCCGGGCGTCGAGCGCGTCGGACATTGTTTCACTGTCCCGGGCTTTGGCAAGATCTTCCTCGGCGAAGTCGTAATCAGGCATGGCGAGCGCACGCTGACGATGGTGCGCCTCGAGATTGGCTCTGCGGTCAGCGGCAGCGGTTCCGCCGTCCAGGCGAGCATCAACGGCAGGCCCTGGCCGTAATTCTCACTTTAGTTTCGTCCCTTGCAGGATGCGGGCGGAGCCAGGTACAGACTCGAGCTAGCTACCAGCATGCTTGGCAGAATCTCCAACGCGGTGATCTGACAGCTGCACTGCAGGAAGCAGAGTCCGTATCCAAGAAATTTCCTGATCCTCAATCAGAGTGGCACTGGCGCTTTCGAGCCCTTAGGGCAGAAATCTTGATGCGGCAGGGCCATTACCAGGATTCCTTGGACCTCCTAAATGTTCCGCTCAGGAATGACTTGCAGAGTTCCGACGTCGCCGCTTGGCAAAAAATGACGCAAGCCGCAGCCAGCGCCTTCCTCTCGCGCTTTGATGACGCCGAACATTATCTTCAGCAAGCGCAGTCCATCGTCGAATCATCACAGCCCAGGTTGCTCACGGATCTCACACTTCGCAGGGGCACCATCAACTTCCTTAAAGGAGACCTGGCCGCCGCCCGTTTCGAATATCGCGCGTCCCTTGATCTCGCGCGACAGCTGAAGGATCCGTTCCTTGAGGCGGCCGCGCTTGGCAGTCTTGGTCTGATTTCTACCCGCATGGAGCGCTACGACGAATCCATCGACTGGAACAAGCAGGCGCTGCAACTCTCCAGCAGTATCGGTGCAGTGAGCTCCGTGGCCCGCATCAAAGGCAACATGGGCTGGAGCTACTACCAAATGGGCGACCTTGAAAACGCCCTCGCTCAGTTCCAACAAGCGGAGAAAGACTCACAGCAGGCGGGCTTGATTGCAGATCGGGTCTACTGGCTGGACAACGCAGCAGTCGCGAACTACGACTTAGGCTATTATCGCGAGGCAGAGACTATCTCCCGCCAAGCTCTTGCTTCAGCCAAACAGCTAAATGAGATCGGCGCGATCATCGAGTGCCTCCAGAACATTGCTCTGGCCGAGATTCAAAAGGAGGAGTTTTCGGCTGTTCAACAAGAACTCAACGAAATAATTCGACTCGAAAGTGGCGCCCACAATCACACTCGCGAACTTTACAGCCGGCTCCTCGAAGGGCATCTTGCTGCGAAGGCTTTGAATTTCTCTACCGCCGAAAACCTGTACTCCAAAATCCTTCTTGACCCTCTGGCTACAACTTCACTCCGCTGGGAAGCGCAAGCTAGCCTGGCGCAGGTAAACGCCGCTCAAGGCAGGGCTTCTCTGGCCGAACGTGAATTCGATGCTTCCATTGATACGATCTCCAAAGCCCGTGACGCTCTCCAGCACGAGGAATTCCGCCTCTCATTTCTGTCCAGCGCCATTCGCTTCTATAACGCTTACGTGGATTTCCTAATTTCCCAACACCGGCCCAGCGATGCTCTCGCCATCGCCGAGCGCAGCCGCGCGCAAACGCTTACGGCAGGCCTCACCGAGCCTTCCCAGGCGCTTGTGACAGCATTCCCTCGCGTCAATCCGCAACAACTTGCTGCTCGTTTCCATTCCACGCTTCTCTTCTATTCGCTTGGCACGCCTCGGTCCCATCTCTGGGTCATCACTCCGCAAAAGACCACGCTTCTGCCTCTTCCTTCTCAGTCGGAGATCGATCCGCTGGTCAAGTCTTACCGCGACCAGATCCTCGACGGCGACAACCCTTTGGAATCGCCTAATTCTCCGGCCACCGAACTCTATTCCATGCTCGTTCAGCCTGCCGCGAAGCTCATTCCTGCAGGTTCCCGCGTTATTGTCCTGCCCGACAGCAGTCTCTACTCTCTCAATTTCGAAACTCTGATCGTCCCCAAGCCCGCCCCCCATTACTGGATCCAGGACCTCACGTTAACCGCCGCCAACTCCTTGACGCTCCTGCAGCGCTCCCAATCCACGCCTCCTCCGCAAAACGCGCGGCTTCTCCTTGTTGGCGATGCAGTCTCGTCGGATGAACAGTTTCCTCCATTGCGCCAGGCGGCCCGCGAGATGGCCTTCGTCAAAGGATATTTCCCGGAGGATCGCCGCCGCATCGTGTCCGGAAGGGATGCCACTCCTCCGGCCTATTTTTCCGCTGAGCCGGAGCGCTACGACTACGTCCACTTCGTCACTCATGGCACGGCCAGCCGCACCCACCCACTCGATTCGGCGGTCATCCTGACGAAGTCCGGCGATTCGGCAAAGCTTTATGCACACGAGATCATCACGCGTCCGCTGCACGCCTATCTCGTTACCGTTTCGGCTTGTGATGGCGCCGGTAAGCGCACCTATGCAGGCGAAGGCCTCGTCGGTCTTTCCTGGGCCTTCCTCCGCGCCGGCGCGCACAACGTCATCGCCTCGCTCTGGGAAGTCAACGATGATTCCACGCCTAAACTGATGGATGAGCTGTACAAAGGCCTGAAGGCTGGCCAGGATCCCGCCACCGCCCTCCGAAACGCCAAGCTCTCTCTGATCCGCTCCGAAGGCATCTTCCGCAAGCCCTTCTACTGGGCGCCCTTTCAGCTCTACGCCGGCTCGTAGTTGAGGCGCTGCCATCCCCAAAACGCAGTAGGATTCTTCGCCGGCCGTTGGGGCCCGCATTCTTGGTGTAACGATTTCGCGGGCGGGGTCACCACTTGTGCTGGAACTGCTGTCCGAGGAGAGTTACACACCCATGAGTCTGAACGACGATGCCATGAAGCCGCTGCAAGGCAACTCTGTTTCTTCGGGGGATCTTACCGAGGAGAATCGTTCGCGCGCGCAGGTCGAACCATGCGAATTCGAACGCCTCCTTCAGCGCGCCATGGAAATCCTGAGCATCAGGGCGCAAACCGCAACCGCATCCAGGCCTTGAAGCCCGAAGGCAATTCCATGGGTGGGACGGAAGCGGCATTTTCGTGGCTCTCGCGCCTCGCGTGGTGCATTTCCGTAAACCGATGAAATGCATCCAAAACTTGGTTCGACGCACGGAGGCTTTCCACAGACACCACTCTTGTGCTTTTGGTCCCTCTCGGCATAAACTCCCTCGCAGCATTTGTTCTTGCGGGCCGTCCCCACCATCTGGGGAATTCCATGGCTCGCGCGAATAGGGGTTGTGATGTCTGGGGGAGAGAAAATGCGAAAACTGTTGTGTGCGTTTTTTGTTTTGACACTCTCGTTGTGCTTCGCCTCATGCGGGTGGGGGCAGGCGACGGGCAGTTTTTCCGGCACGGTTACGGACAAATCTGGATCGGTCATCTCGGGAGCCAGCGTAACAGCCACTTCGCAGGGTACCGGCCTCGCGCGCGCGTCCAAGACAGATGACGCTGGCCATTACCTCATCCCCTTGCTGCCGGTAGGGATCTACACCTTGCGTGTCGAATTCCAGGGTTTCCAGAGAGTGGAGTCAAAGGACTTGCGGCTGCAAGTCGACGAAGCACGGGAGTTGGATTTCACACTCGCGCTTTCGTCCGTTGCCACGCAAGTGGAAGTGGCGGCAGACGCGGTAGCCGTGGAGACGACCAACCCGACGCTCGGTCAGGTGATCACTGCGCAACAAGTTGCTCAGCTTCCGCTGAACGGGCGCGATTTCGTCCAGCTCGCCACTCTCACCCCCGGCGCTACGGCCGAATCGAACCTCGGTAGCTTTTTCACCTCCGCCGCCAGCAGTGAAGTTGCCGCACGCGGCTCCTTCTCGCTGTCGGTCGGCGGCTCCCGTCCCAACAGCACCGATTGGTTGCTGGATGGCGTAGATAACAACGAATTGACTGCCGGCGGTATCGGAACTTTTTCATCCATCGATGACATTGAAGAATTCAAGGTTTTGACGTACAACTACTCCGCGCAATATGGCACGCGCGCAGGCCCTACCGTCCTGGTCACCACCAAATCCGGCTCCAATAATTTCCACGGCTCGCTGTTCGAGTTTTTGCGCAACACCTCGCTGGATGCCAAGAGCTTCTTTGCGACGTCGACGGAAAAATTCAATCTAAACCAATATGGCGGTTCCATCGGCGGACCGATTCACAAGAACAAGACTTTCTTTTTTGTGGATGGCGAACAAAAGGATCAGCGTCACGGCATCCCATTTACCGGGCTGGTGCCCAGCGCGGCGATGCACACCAGCGCCGCTCAGCCCTACGCGGATTTCAGCCACGACCTCTTCGGGGCTGTGGTTTCCCCCACTTCAATCACCAACCCCTATACAGGAGGTACCCCTTTTCAGTGCACTGGCAGTGCCAGTGGGCCGCCCACCGCCGTCAATCCCAACGGCAGTCAGGCTGCCGGGGTTCCCTGCGCCAAAATACCCGCTGCTTTGGTTAACCCCCTCGGTGCGGCCTTGGTTAATTTGTATCCCCTACCGAACGCCAACAATGCCGCCGCGGGAATCAACTTCGTAAGCGAGCCTGTCCGCAAACTTGACGAAACCAAGCTTGACGTTCGTCTCGATCACACCCTGTCGGCCAACGACAATCTCTTCGCCCGTTTTAGCTACGACGACGCCGTCTCCTACGTTCCTGGCGGCTTCGCCGGCGGATTTGCCGAGGCCAGCGCCTTCGGCAGCAACCAGGGCATCATCAACCACGCGAGAAACATCGCCATCGGGGAGACGCACGTCTTTTCACCCACTTTGGTCAACCAGGCGAGTTTCGGTTACAACCGCATTTTCAACTACATCACTTCTCAGGGTACCGGCACTTGCAGTTCTGCCAACCTCGCCGGCATCGGAATTCCCGGCGCCAACCTCGGCTGCACTGGCGCTGCTGGCAGCGCCAAGTGCATAAAGGGCGCTTATAGTTGCGGCTTGGTTTCTGTCTTGTTTAACGGCGGCTTGTGGTCCATCGGCGATCGCGGCTTTACCCCATTTCAGGGTGGCACGAACGTCTTTAGCTTCGGTGATTCTCTTGACTTGAATCGCGGGAAGCACGAATTGCACGTCGGAATTGACGTCCGCGCCAATCAAATGAACGTCGGCACCGAAGCTTTCCAGGATGGTTTCTGGATTCCTCTCGGCGCATTCTCCCATAATGCCGAAGCCGATCTAACCCTGGGCTATGTGAGCATCTCCGAACACGATCAGACTTTCAACGGCCCGGTCACCGGCCGCCGCTGGAAAATCATCCGTCCCTTCGTCCAGGACGATTGGAGAATCACCAAGAACCTGACATTCAATCTAGGCCTGGCGTGGGATCTCACTACGCCTATCAGCGAGGCCGCCGGGCGCATGGCGGACTACATCCCTCCGACTATCGCCACAGGCGCGAATGCTGTAACGGGCCAGCTTCTTGTCGCCAATCAGAACGGCGTCGGTGGGTCGGCTGGGGTAAACAGAAATTGGACAGCCTTTGAGCCTCGCATCGGTTTTGCCTATAAGCTCCTTGGCAGCGACAAAACCGTTGTTCGGGGCGGCTATGCCATCTATCACGATTCCGTCTGGAGCCAGGGCGCGCAGGGCCTTTGGCAGAACCCTCCCTTTTTCGCCGAGGGCGACATCTTCCAGTTTGGGGGGTGCCCAGCTGCTACTCCATCCGGCAATACCCCGGCTTGCGGCGCGGGCGGCACCGTCTCCAGCATCTCTAGCGGATTTCCAATTTTTAACACTCCGCCAAACATCGCCACCTTCACGGGAACGTACTTTTATCAACCAACTAACTTCAAGTTCGGCATGGTCCAGCAGTTCAACGTAAACGCGGAGCGGCAGATACCAGGAAACATTGTCCTCACTGTTGGCTACGCCGGTTCACGCGGCCGTCACATCCTGGTGGCCGGGAATGATCTCAACACCAGCGGCCCTTCGGGTTGCGGCACTATTAGCGGTTACACCCTCGGTTGCGCTGCTGGCGGTGCTCCCTATGTGTCACCGTTCAATCCTCCCAATTTCAATGCTATTTTGGAGTTCGGCGATCTCGGCAAGACCACCTACAACTCGCTGCAAATCAAAGCTGAGACCAAGACCCCCAAGTATGGCTTATACGCTCTGATCGCTTACACCTATTCACGCACGTACGACAATGGCCTATCCGACGGTTTGGGCTCACTGCTCAGTGCGCCCTACTTTCCGCTCCCCAACTGGGAGAGCCTGGATTGGGCTCCGTCCCAAATCGATCTTCACAACAACTTTACTGCCAGCGTCATCTATGATTTGCCGTTCGGGCGGGGCAAGAAATTCGGCTCCGACTGGAGTAACGTGACGAATTCGCTTCTGGGGGGCTGGCAGGTAACGCTGATCGAAAAAATCACTTCCGGCTTCGCCTTCCCCCTGGTTGACAGCGCTAACGGGAATTTTAGCGGGCCTGGCGTCTCTGGCGTCTTCTTTAACAATGGCGGCAACGGCAACAACTTCAACCGCCCCGGGCAAGTTGCTGGTTGCAACCCTTACGCCAACCAGACGAAGCTCCTGTACATAAATCCTGCTTGCTTCGTTCACGCACCTGCCGGTGAGTTGGGCAACGCGAGCCGCGTTCCCGTCTACGGTCCGGATTTCGTCAATACCGACTTCTCCGTGATCAAAAAATTCGCGCTGCCATGGGAAAACATGGGCTTGAATTTCCGGGCGGAATTTTTCAACCTGTTCAACCACGCGCAGTTCGGGTTGCCGGTGAACGACATCAACGCACCAAGCGGTTTTGGCGCAGTCAACTCAACGGTAAACAACCCGCGTCTGGTCCAATTCGCTTTGAAGCTGACGTTCTAGCCCTCGTCCCTGGCTGGGGGCTCTAGGCTTGGAGGTGGCCGGCCCACCGCATTCCGGTGGGCCGACCACTCTCTGGGCTGAAACGCCGGCAGGCGCCCGGATTGCCGCATCCTTGGGCTGACAGTCATACACCATTTTCAACGCACCTTTTAGAAATTAAATGCGACGGAAAATTTGCCAAGCACAAATCCGACCAACGGCACTTGCTTGCGCGCCGTAAATCCCTGACAATCTGAGGTTTATAGATGCGTGTTTTTCCGCGCGGTGCCGGTGGCCCGCGTCCAAACGAGAAGCGAGGGAAATGACAAACCAGGTGAATTCCATAAAGCGGCTGGTCGCTTATTTTTCGATGGAGATTGCGCTGGAGAACGCCATGCCGAGCTATAGCGGCGGACTGGGCGTTCTGGCGGGCGACACGATTCGCGCCGCTGCGGACCTGCGCCTGCCCATGGTGGCGGTGTCCCTGCTTTATCGCAAGGGATACTTCACCCAGCGCCTCGGCGAAGACGGCTCGCAAACCGAAGAACCGGTCGAGTGGCGCATGGAAGATTTCTTGCAAGAAGAGCCCGCGCGCGCCAGTTTGCCCCTGGAAAACCGGCGGGTGGAATTGAGGTGCTGGAGGTACGACGTCAAGGGTGTACGCGGATTTGAAGTGCCGGTGTACTTTCTGGATGCAGATCTTCCTTCCAACGCGGAAGCGGACCGTAACCTGACAGGCAGCCTTTACGGGGGCGATTCCTACTATAGGCTTTGCCAAGAGGTGCTCCTGGGGATCGGCGGTGTGCGGATGCTGCGCGCGCTGGGACACACGGAACTGACTCGATACCACATGAATGAAGGGCACGCGGCGCTGCTGTCGCTGGAACTGCTGGGTGAAGAAGCGGAAAAGGCCGCGCGCAAGACGTTTCGCGGAGAAGACATAGAGAAAGTGCGGAGCAAGTGCGTTTTTACGACGCATACTCCGGTACCGGCGGGGCACGACGCGTTCCCGATGGAGTTTCTGACGCGCGCGTTTCCCACGCAGACCGCGTTTTTCGATTTGAACGATTCGTCATCGGCAGATCTGGTGAAAAAGGTACTTCAGGCGGACCAGAGGTTCCCGGACTTGCAGGAGGCCGCGAAACGCGGAGCTTCGCTCAACATGACGCAACTGGCTTTGAGCCTCAGCACTTACGTAAATGGTGTGGCCAAGCAGCACGGCGAAACTTCGCGCCAAATGTTTCCGGGAGCGCGGATCGAGGCCATCACCAACGGTGTGCACGCCGGGACGTGGACTTCGCCAGCGTTTCAGCAACTGTTTGACCGCTACATTCCGTCGTGGCGCGAGGACAATTACAGTTTGCGGAGCGCGCTGGGCTTGCCGCCGGAGGAAGTCTGGGCGGCTCATCTGATCGCCAAGCACGATTTGCTCGAGATGGTTCGCGAGAAAACCGGCCTCAAGTTTGATCCGGAGAATTTCACGATCGGATTCGCGCGCCGCGCGACGGGTTACAAGCGCGCCGACCTGATCCTGTCCGATCTCGATCGTCTCCGGGAGATTGCCAAGAACGCCGGCCACTTCCAGATTATTTATGCCGGCAAGGCGCATCCGAATGACGGCGGCGGGAAGGACATTATCCGCCGGATTTTTCATGCGAAAAAAGCGTTGCGGAAAACGGTGCCCGTGGTTTTCCTCGATGATTACAATCTCGAACTCGGCGGAAAGATAACTTCCGGAGTGGACGTCTGGCTCAACACGCCGCAGTTTCCCCTCGAGGCTTCCGGCACCAGCGGCATGAAGGCCGCGCTGAATGGCGTGCCGAGCCTGAGCATACTCGACGGCTGGTGGGTGGAAGGCCACATCGAGGGCGTCACCGGCTGGTGCATCGGCGAATCCCGGCGCAGCGCCGCTGGCGACGCCCCGACCGACAATACGGCCGAAGCCGAATCGCTGTATGCCAAGCTGGAAGGCGTGATTCTCCCGATGTATTACAACGAGCGCGCGAAATTCCTGGAAGTGATGCAGCACGCCATCGCCATCAACGGCTCGTTCTTCAATACCCAGCGCATGGTGCAGCAATACATCACCGACGCGTATCTGCGCTGACGCGGCGGAATGCGCTTGCCAGATCACACAGCTTTGGAGAAGGCGAGACGTGAATCGCGGGCGCGAGTCAGCGCAGCCGGTTCTTGTACATGGCCATGCCGACGGCGGCGTCCATTCCCATCTTTTCGAGGGCGGCAATCTCGCGCCGCGTTTTGATGCCACCTGCGGCGATGATTGGATGAGAAGTGGCGCCGCGCAGACTGCGAAACCATTCGAGGTTCGCGCCCGTCATCGTGCCTTCGCGGTCCACATCGGTGCACAGGAAACCCGCGCAGAAGGGTTCGAGCTGCGTCATCACCGCCTCTGCCTGAAGCGTGATGCGCGTACGCCAGCCGTGAATGGCGATGCTTCCCTTGGCAGTGTCGAGAGCGATGATGATTTGTTTTCGACGAACTTTTTTTGTGAGCCGCCGCAGGAATTCCGTGTTCACCTTTCCACTGCGGAAAGCGCCGCTCCCAACAATGATCTGGCTCGCGCCCCATCCGGCAATTTCTTCGGCGCGAGAAACGGCTCGAATCCCGCCGCCGACGCGCACCTTCATGCCGAAATCTTTCCGCGCACTCGCGCAGAGCTGTCGCACGAGTTTGTCATTCTGGCCCTTTTCCATGGCGGCATCCAGGTCGATGACGTGCAACCAGGGATACTCCTTGAATTTTATCAATAGGCCGAAAACGTCGGCGACGGCCAGCTCGCGCTTTCGCCCGTGAACCAG
>Ga0307479_10003334_pt1 | contig 14632 bp, 11 predicted proteins | sample atmos_gasesECM4C_FD_203743 | JGI IMG/M metagenome (GOLD analysis project Ga0307479, IMG submission 203743) | Hardwood forest soil microbial communities from Morgan-Monroe State Forest, Indiana, United States - atmos_gasesECM4C_515 | ecosystem: Environmental > Terrestrial > Soil > Temperate...
AGCTAAAAGCCATATGCTTCCTTCCGACAAATTTCACGACGAGTGTGGAGTGGTGGCAATTTACTCCAACCCTGAGGCGGAAAAACTCGCCTACCTCGGGCTGCATGCGTTGCAACATCGGGGCCAGGAATCCGCCGGTATCGTGACCTCCAACGGCATGACGCTGAACATGCACAAGGCCATGGGGCTGGTCGCTGATATTTTTACCGAGGAGGAACTCGCCAAATTGCACGGAACGCTGGCCATCGGGCATACGCGTTATTCGACTGCGGGCGATTCGTCATTGCTGAACGCGCAACCGATCATGGTGCAATCCAACAAAGGAATGATGGCCCTGGCGCACAATGGCAATTTGGTAAATGCGTCCGAGCTTCGCGGACGCATGGAGAGCCAGGGTTCGATTTTTCAGACTACCAGCGATACGGAAATCATCGTTCATTTGATCGCGTTCTCCAAAGAACAGACGCTGCCGGAAGCGATGGCGGACGCACTGCGGCGTGTGGAGGGTGCGTTCTCGCTGGTCATGATCAGCCCCGACCGAATTTTTGCGGCGCGTGATCCTCGCGGATTTCGTCCTCTGGCGATGGGACGGATTCCTGCTCTGCCCGGACAAAAACAGGACACAATAGTATTTGCCTCCGAAACTTGCGCGTTCGACCTGATCGGCGCGAACTACGAACGTGAAGTGAAGCCCGGCGAACTAATCGTTGTCGGACCGGAAGGCGTGACGTCGCGGTTCTATGCCACGCCGATGGCGCAATCGAGCTGTATCTTCGAGCATGTTTATTTTTCGCGCCCTGATAGCCGTGTTTTTGGCCGGGCGGTGCAGGAGAGCCGCGAAGAACTTGGCCGCCAGCTTGCACGGGAAGCTCCCGCCGATGCCGATATCATCGTGCCGGTGCCCGATTCTGGAGTGACGGCGGCGATGGGTTATGCGGCGGAGAGTGGCATTCCCCTGCGCTTCGGCTTGATCCGCAATCACTACGTGGGGCGCACATTCATCGAGCCGCGCCAGACGGTTCGCGATTTCGGAGTGAAGCTGAAGCTGAATCCCGTGCGCAGCCTGCTCGAAGGCAAACGCGTTGTCTTGATTGACGACTCCATTGTTCGCGGAACTACCAGCCGCAAGATTGTTCGTATGATTCGCAGTGCCGGAGCGAAAGAAGTGCATATGCGGATATCTTGTCCGCCTACGATTTCGCCGTGTTTTTATGGGGTGGATACGCCGTCGAAAAAAGAACTAATTGCAGCGAATAATACTGTCGAGCAGATTCGCGAATTCATTGGCGCGGACTCGCTCTCGTATCTTTCGCTCGAAGGAATGAAAAGAGCCTGCGGGGATGGCGAAAAGACCACTTACTGCACCGCGTGTTATACGGGGAAATATCCGACCAACTGGGTGGACGTGGAAGAGATTTTGCCGGTGGCAGTGGTCAAGAGTTAGTCTCGCAAATCGCGGGCGAGAGCCTGTCCTGAGCGAAGTCGAACGAGCGCCCGCGCCACACAAGCTCAGAGTTTTCTTGCCGAAGCGACTCGCGGGATTCCTTGCAGATCGTTCGAGATCTGAACTTCACTCCAATCGGACAAAAGACTTTTTACTCCTTCCGCAATTGTTCCGCTGATTTCGATTACCAGCCAGCCTCCGGGCTTGAGTGTGGATTGCGATTGAGGAATCAGGCGCGCAATTACCTCTAGTCCCGTTGGTCCGGCAAATACCGCGTCGCGCGGTTCGAATTTGCGGACTTCTAGTTGGACTTGGTCCTCTTCTGCCTCCCCGACGTACGGCGGATTGGAAACCACAAAATCGAAGCTGGCTGAGAGTCCCTGCAACAGATCGGTATGGTGAAACTGAATTCGGCTTCCAAGTTCGTTTCGAGCAGCGTTCGTGCGCGCGACTTCGAGAGCGGCGGGAGAAATATCGGTGGTGTGAATTTCGGCGTTCGGCAGCTCTTTGGCGAGGGCGACGGCGATGCATCCTGAGCCGGTTCCCACATCAACGATTCTTAAGGGATTAGCGGGCAAGGCCTGCCCTGAGCGCAATCGAAGGTGCGCCCGCCCCGTATAAGCCAAGACTGTCTCAATTACTTGTTCGGTTTCAGGGCGCGGGATCAGTACTGCTGGCGAAACGATAAAATCCATTCCCCAAAATTCCTGGTGTCCTGTGATGTACTGCGTTGGGACGCCCCGGGCGCGGTCGGCGAGGGCATTATCGTAACGGCGGCTTTCTTCGGCCGTCAGCTCGCGTTCGGGGTGGGCGTAGAGATATGCGCGGTCGCAGTCTAGAGTGAACATGAGGAGGAGCTCAGCGTTTAGGCGGGGAGAGCCGACGCGCGCTGCTGCTAGGCGTTCGACGGCGATAGCAAGAGAGTTTCGAAGTGACACCAATCTATTTGAACATGGAAGAGAGCTGGCGAGCCTTGGCTCGCCCGGACTGTCGAGGGCGGCGGCTGTCCCTACGTGATTGTTTTAGGCAATCACTGTGGTGTCGTGCTTTAGTTTTTCTTCCTGGTAGTGTGCTTCCAAGGCCTCGAACAGCGGCTGAAGTTTGCCATCCATAACTTCTTGCAGTTGATGGATCGTCAATCCGATGCGGTGGTCGGTCACCCGATTCTGGGGAAAATTGTAGGTTCGGATTTTTTCGCTGCGGTCGCCGGAGCCGACCATCGCTTTGCGCTCTTTCGCCAGAGCATCCTGCTGCTTTTGCATTTCCATTTCATAAAGCCGGGCGCGCAAAACTCGCATGCCTTTTTCGCGATTTTTGATCTGTGATTTCTCGTCCTGGCAACTCACGACTGTGTTGGTCGGAATGTGCGTAATGCGCACGGCGGAATAGGTTGTGTTCACGGACTGACCGCCGGGGCCGGATGAGCAAAAAGTATCGACGCGAAGATCTTTGGCTTCGATCTTTACGTCAACATCTTCGGCCTCAGGAAGGACTGCGACCGTGACCGCGGAAGTGTGTACCCGCCCCTGCTGCTCGGTTGCGGGGACTCGTTGCACGCGATGTACTCCGCTCTCGTATTTCAACTGCGAGAACACGCGCTTGCCTTCGATGATGGCGATGACTTCCTTCAGTCCCCCAACCGAGGATTCCGATGTTGAAAGGACCTCGACCTTCCAGCGCTGAGTTTCGGCGTAGCGCGTGTACATGCGAAACATTTCAGCAACAAAAAGCGTGGCCTCGTCGCCCCCGGTGCCGGCACGGATTTCCAGAATGACGTTTTTTTCGTCATTCGGATCTTTAGGCAGAAGCAACAGTTTGAGATCCTGTTCGATGGCAGCCACGCGTGATTCCAAGCGCTCGAGTTCTTCGCGGGCGTAGGCCACCATTTCGGGATCTTTTTCGTCCGCAAGCATGGCTCGACTCTCGGCGATGCCTCGGGTGAGATCTTTGTATTCGCGATATTTCTCGACTACTTCCGAAATTTCGCTATGAGCTTTAGCAGTCTTCTGGTATCGCGCCGAATCGTTGACGATGTCCGGCGAAGAAAGAGCCTGAGTCAATTCGTCGTAGCGTGATTCGATTTGGTTGAGTCTCTCAAACATAGGTTCTCAGCCTTTAGGAGCGAGTGCCTCCTGAACCATTTCTGCCATTGGCCGAGTACCCCCTCGGAGGCACTCCAGAATAGGCTTTTGGAACTTGTACAGGACACGGTCCAGATCCCAGGGGTCGATGCCTATGTCGGATGCCGCCTTTCGATAAAAGGTCACGTAATCGTTGTACTTACTGGCAGCCAAGCCGAGCTCCTTCGATATGTTCCTTATTCTCACGTCGACCGCTATTGCATCATGAAACTGAGGATGGTATGCGTCCATCATGATGTTGTAAGCGTACTTCTCACCAATCCCCTTGTATTCTCGTAGAGCTTCAATTCTTGCGTCGCAGTCGAGCCCCTCGGAAAGAACTGCCCCATTGGCCGCGTCCAGTCCGCCCTTTTCCCTAACCAAACCAAAGTTATAGAGGAGGTAGTCAGTCTTCTTTGTCGCATACCGAAGGCCTGCGGTTTTGAATTGCTGAGCTACCAAGGTCCGCCGCTTCGAGCTCTGTAGCCGCGACAAGCTCCCGTATGTAAGTGCATCGAAGTTCAGTTTCGCTGCCCCCCGAGAGCTTCCCCAGGTTGCAAAGCTAAGTAGAATTTCGTGCCATACGAAGTCGTCCCGGCGAAGCCGCTCACGGCCTTTTTGCTTCGAGCTTCTCAGAAAGGCCTTAACCTCTGGGTAGTCAATCACCGTCCTGACGACGCAAACTTTTATTCGTCCCGACGCGTGCTTTTCTTGTTTGGATGAAATGGTCAACTTCCTATCTCCCGCGAAAATCGCAGGCGCGATTATACCTGTCTAGCTTGGTAGAAAAATGGTGGATTTGGTTTCGCGGCGGAGCCGCTAGGCAATAACCAATTCGCCGCCGTGTTCCTTTTCCAGCGACATGGCGAGGTTCAGGGCGTCGATTGCGCACTGCGCTTGAGCGTCTGCGGGTGGTTTGGTGGTGATCCGCTGCATCCACAGCCCGGGGGCAGTCATTAGGGCGAAAAGGGATCCTCGATGTTTGGCGGCGAAGCGGATGATTTCGTAGGACAGACCTGTGATCAAAGGAAGAAGAGCGATACGAACCGCGAATCTTGCCCAGAAAGTTGTTACCGGAATCAGCGTGTATACACCGATGGAAATGATCATTACGGTCATCAGAAAACTGGTGCCGCAGCGCGGATGAAACGTCGAATAACGCTGCACCGCGCCGGTTTCCATAGCGTCGCCGTTCTCAAAAGCGAATACGGTTTTGTGCTCAGCGCCGTGATACTCATAAACGCGGCGAATATCGGGTAACAGAGAGACTCCCCAAATAAAGAACAAGAACAAAAGCAGGCGGATCACGCCATCGACCAGATTGAACATGATCTGGCCGCTAAAAATTGGGGCGACCTTCTTCATTTCAGTCGCTGCGACCAAAGGCAAAAATTTGTACATGAAGATGAAGAATCCAACTGAAATAATGATGTTGACCGCGGCCATCCATCCAGTAATTTCAAACTTCTTTTTCCCGGCACTCACCGGCTCTTCCTGTAATTCGTCCAGAGCGGCGTTGGCGGAAAAGCGCAGAGCCCGGAAGCCCAGAGTCATGGCGTGTCCCAGAGTCATTACGCCGCGGATTACGGGCCATCCCATCCATTTATGCTTTTCTGAAAGCCGTTCCAGCGGCTCGCTGTGAGTGGAGATTTCGCCGGAAGGCTTGCGGCATGCGATAGCCCAAGCGTGAGGAGAGCGCATCATAACGCCTTCAAGGACCGCCTGGCCGCCAACCAGAGTTTCTTCGCCACCCTCCAGCGCGGGAAGAAGCTGCACCGCGACCAGAAAATGCCACCAAGTACTCAATAATTTCTTTAATGAAGACATACCGATTGGATGATCCTTCCGCGCCAAAGGCACAAGCATTAGAGTACCACAGGCAGTTGGGATTCGAGCCGCCCGCAAGTTGCAGCAAATAATAGGGTTGATTAGTCTTGGTGCATGAAGAAACTCGCGGCACTCTGCGAGCAAGTAGCAGCCACCACTAAGAAGCTGGAAAAGACTGCGATCGTCGCCGGTTACCTCGGCTCAATTCCGCTGGATGAGGGAGTTGCCTCGGCAATATTTCTCTCCGGTCGAGCTTTTCCTGTTTGGGAGGAAACCACGCTCCAAGTTGGAGGGGCGCTACTTTTTCGGATCGTGGAGGAGCTGTCGGGGAAAAGCGGCGCCGAGTTAACGGCTTCCTACAAACGCCACGGCGATCTTGGATCAGTGGCGGCGGAAGTTTTACCTCCTATCAAAAAAGAGGGCGATTTATCCGTGGTCGAGGTACAGAGGCGGTTCCGGGAGATCGCCGTGGCCCGCGGTGTGGCTGCGAAAACTGCGCTTCTTCGGGACTTGCTTTCGCAGGTGACTCCGCTCGAGGCAAAGTACATTGTGAAAATCATGACGGGTGACTTGCGGATCGGGCTTAAGGAAAGCCTGGTTGAAGAGGCGATTGGCAAAACCTACGGGGCGACACTTCGCGAGGTACAGCGAGCAAACATGTTGCTGGGCGACATCGGCGAGACGCTGCGGCTCGCGGTTCACGGCAATTTGGCCGAAGCTCGGATGCGATTGTTTCATCCTTTGGGATTCATGCTGGCGAGTCCAGCGGAGTCGGCGGGAGAGGCGCTTTCTTACTTCGAGAATGCGTCCATCGAGGACAAATATGACGGCATCCGCGCGCAGGCGCATTGCTCAGCGAATGCAGTCAAAATATTTTCCCGCACGCGGGATGAGATTACCGAATCCTTCCCCGAATTGGCGGATGCGCTGTGCGGCTTTTCGCAAGATGTGATTCTCGACGGAGAAATCGTGGCATGGGGAGCTGACGAAGGCGGCCGCGCTTTGCCTTTTAGCGCTTTGCAGCAGCGGTTGGGAAGGAAGAAAGTCAGCGACGAGATGATCCGCCGGGTTCCAGTCGCATTTTTGGCTTTCGATATTTTGTATGTTGGAGGCGAGTTGCTATTGGATCGTCCCCTGAAAGAGCGTGGAAACATTCTGGATGACGTTTTGGCGGATGCAGGAAGAGCAATTAACCACAAAGGACACGAAGGTACACGAAGGAAAACCTATGGTGATCCGCAGGTGCATCTTGCGTTTGATCCTCCCGAGGTGGGCACTCGCAGCAAGGTGATACGCGCGCCTGTTTTCCGTGCTGGCTCTCCCGAGGAACTTGATGGCTTGTTCGACGCGGCGCAAGCGCGCGGCAACGAAGGCTTGATGATCAAAGACCCTGAGTCTCTCTACACACCGGGGCGGCGGGGTAAGTCCTGGCTGAAATTAAAGCGTGAACTGGCGACGCTCGATGTGGTTGTGACCGCCGTGGAATACGGGCACGGCAAGAGAATTGGAGTGCTGAGTGACTACACTTTCGCGGTGCGGGACGGAGAGAAGCTAGTCAACATTGGAAAGGCGTATTCAGGACTGACGGACGTCGAGATTGCTGAAATGACGAACTGGTTTCTAGATCACACACTTGAAAATCAGGGCTTGCGCTTATTGGTTGAGCCGAAGATCGTCGTCGAAGTAGCATTCAACAACATGATGCGATCGGAAAGGCACAACAGCGGATATGCGTTGCGTTTCCCAAGGATTGTTAGACTGCGGCCCGATAAGCTTCCGGAGGAAGCCGATACGATTGAGAGAGTGAAAGAGATTTATGAGCGCCAATTAGGCCACGCCATCGGATGAAGATGTCGCAACAGACCAATATCTAACTGGATTGGCAGCGCCACGTTTTTGCAGTCCCTCAGGCAGACGCCTGCCGACGTAGAGTCTCTCAATGTCCTCTGGCGCACGAATTCCGCGAAATCCATAGCGTCCTTCACGCGGACCCTTCCGATTATGGTCGGCAGCCACGAAGGTAGGGAAGTTTTCCCGTATCGCGGGTAACCACTCCTCTGCTTTGAAGGCGCCTATGATAAGACCTTTACGTACCGCTAGAACGTACTCGCACTCGCCAGCCCTTTTAGGATCGATCTTCCACGCATACCTAACTGCGTCGTACAGATCCTCGCCTTCGCTCGTTTTGTTCACGTTGATCAGAATTACATCGTGCTGAAACGCTGCCTCCTCGGCTTCGTACAGATTTATGATCTCCTCGGCGTGCATAACCCCACGTTCACTATCTTGGCCGATCTGAATGTCTGTTAGGCCCGGATATGCATCGATCAAGGCAGACTCTACTTCTTTGACTTGATCCTCATTCATTCCGTGGCGATGGATCACGTGTCCTACCGCGAAGCCCGCATTTTTGATTGCCCAAATTGTCTTGAGCTTGAGCGCAGTATTGTCCTGCAGTCCGTCCGCCTTTTCGAGGCCCGCAGCATGCGAGAACACGCGATTACCTTGTCCGCGACCCACGTAAAACGTTGTCCCATTTCGCGGGTCAATTAGGCGATAAACGTAGTACGAGAGTTTGTTGCATACGGTTTCAGAACAACGAATTTGCCTCTCCATTAGTACACTCCGATTGCCAGCCTAGATTTGAGGCCCACAACTCCCAAATACGTTTTATTCATCCCTCACTTTCGCCGACAGCTCCTCGAACATAGTAGGTGGGAAAATTTGGTTCCAGTTTGCGGCCGCGGGAACTGAAAATTCTGAAGTGCCCGAGTCCGACTTTCTGCAACGCAAATTTCAAAGTCGTTGCGACCACTCCTAAACCGTACTTCACGCTGCGACTGAAGTTGATCGAGGAAGCCTCCGCAAAGTACTTGGTTGGGCAGGAGACTTCGCCAATTCGGAATTTGAAGTGCGCGCACTGAGCCAGCATTTCATTGTCGAAGACGAAATCGTCGGAATTTTCGAGAAGAGGCAGGGTGGTCAGCACATCACGGCTAAACGCTCGATATCCGGTGTGGTATTCCGACAACTTGATTCCCAGAAACAGGTTCTCAAACGCGGTCAAGAGACGGTTCGCCACGTACTTATAAAAAGGCATCCCGCCGCGCAAAGCCTGTCCTCCGATAATCCTGGAGCCGAGGACGACATCGTAAACGCCGTAGGCCACCATGCTGGCCATCGCGGTGACGAGCAACGGCGTGTACTGGTAATCAGGATGCAACATGAGGATTACGTCGGCGCCCTCGGCCAGGGCTTCGCGGTAACAGGTTTGCTGATTGCGTCCATAGCCGTAATTGCAGTCGTGGACGAAGCATTTCAATCCCAACGCCTCGGCAAGTTTCACGGTGTCGTCGGAGCTGTGATCGTCCACCAGGATGCGGATGTCCACTAGATCGGGCAATTCGCGAACTGTTGCCTCGAGCGTTTTCGCTGCGTTATAAGCGGGCAACACCACGGCGATACGTTTATTGTTGATCATCTTTTGTTTCAACGATAGTTTCCGGCGCTTCGCCCACCCGGAAGAGGGCGTCCGGGTCTACGCAATTTTCTCGTTGATTTAGAATCGCGTGATTCAAGAATGATATCAAGTAGATAAACTCAGTGCGATTCTATTTCACTTATGCCTTCCAACTTAGCCGCATCGCCAAGACCTGTTTCTGGGGTGAGTTTGCTGTATCTCGACTTCGTAATTACCGGCGTGGTGATGACGCTGCTTGGGCCGATGCTTCCAATGCTGGCAGCCCGATGGTCTTTGAACGATACGCAAGCCGGATATCTGTTTACGGCGCAATACGCTGCGTCAATCGTCGGCATGTTGCTGTCGAGCGTGCTGGTACGGCGCTACGGTTATCGGATCACCTTGTTGCTCAGCCTCATCGTCATGGCGGTTGGCGTGGCGTGTCTCGCTCGCAGTAATTGGACATTGGGACTGATCTCTGTCTGTATTTTTGGCGCCGGCTTCGGCGTTAATACTCCAGCGGCAAATCTGCGAATTGCCAGATCTAATCCTCAAAAAGCGGCTTCAGCTTTGAATTTGCTGAACTCGTGCTGGGGGGTCGGGGCCATGGCGTGTCCGCTAATGGTGGCTGCGGTACAGCGATCCGGGCACACGGCTCAATTCCTCTATGGAACAGCGGCCGCGCTGGTTCTGCTCGCGGCATGGATCGCTGCGGTGCGCTTCACCATGGACGGAAAGGCAACTTCGGAGAAGCAACTTGCAGTCTCCAATCGTGGACTTTGGGACAATGGAATGCTTCCCATTGTTGCCGGATTGTTTTTTATCTACGTGGGAACAGAAAACTGCGTGGGTGGGTGGGTGGCCTCCTACGCTCGTCGAATCGATACGCACGCTCTCTGGGCGATTACGCCTTCTTTCTTTTGGGGAGCATTGCTGGTTGGACGCTTCCTGGCTCCGTTGGCGCTTCAGCGGGTGCGCGCAACCAAGCTCGCTACGGCTGGCGTTGCCCTCGCAGCTCTTGGAGTACTGGTTCTGATAGCAGCGAGGGGAATGCCGCTGATCATGATCGGCGCGGCCATTTCCGGCTTGGGGTTATCGTCGGTATTCCCTATCAGTGTTTCATTGCTGTCGGAATGGTTTGGCGACGCGGCAGCACTCATCAGCGGGGCAATCTTTGCTTGCGGGAATTTCGGAGGAGCGGTCTTGCCGTGGATCGTAGGAGCGCTTTCCACAAATTTTGGAAGTTTGAGAGTGGGATTTCTGGTTCCACTGGCCGGGTCTCTCGGCATGCTAGTGTTCTATCTTGGGCATGAAAATCCCAGATTGCTTAGCCCTCCATCGTCACGAACCGCGTAACCCGAACGTCCCCGTCTGGGTAGGACGGCATCAGCTAGCCAGCTTTGCGGAACTTCGCTCCGCTGGGCAGATGAGGACATCTGCCCCTACGCAGATCACTTTCCATCTATACTTCCGGTCGAGGAATAAATTCGATGCGATGCCTGGACGCCCTTTCCACCCGATTGCTGATTGCTATTTTTTTATTTCCGGCATTTGCCCTGGCCGAGCCCGCTCCGAGTACGCTCATCGCAAATATTGCGGGGCGAACCACAATCAACCTGGATGGGACCTGGAATACGATCGTGGACCCCTATGAGACTGGACTTCGAATGCGCTTTTATCAAAACGCGAAAGCGCGTGATAAGCGAGATCTGGTCGAATATAACTTCGACACTTCTGAAAAATTGAAGGTTCCCGGAGATTGGAACACGCAGCGCGATACGCTTCTCTTTTACGAAGGGCCGGTGTGGTATCAACGTTATTTTGCTTACGCCAAGCGCCCGCACAGTCGCGTTTTCCTCTATTTTGGCGCGTCTAATTATGCGACGCGGGTGTGGTTGAACGGTCAAAAGCTAGGCGAGCACACCGGCGGTTTTACGCCATTCAACTTCGAGGTAACTGGGATTGTCTCCGAAGGCGAAAATAGCGTCGTCGTGGAAGTGAATAACACGCGACTGACGGAAGGCGTGCCTGCACGGGACACAGATTGGTGGAATTACGGCGGGCTGACCCGGAGCGTTGAATTGATTGAAGTCCCGGAAACTTTTATTCAGAATTACTTTGTGCAGCTTGCAAAAAGCTCGCGCGATGAAATTGCGGGATGGGTACAACTGAACGGAGCGTCGCTATCCGGCAAAGTAACAATCGAAATTCCCGAAGCACATCTCACGCAGTCGTTCGATACCGACGCTACTGGCCACGCTGAATTTCATTTTCCAGCGAAACTTCAACTTTGGTCGCCGGAAAATCCGAAACTCTACCAGGTTGTGGTCTCAGCGGGAAACGAGACAGTAAAAGATGAGATTGGATTTCGCAGCATCGAGACGCGGGGAACGCAGATTCTCCTGAACGGAAAGCCAATCTTCCTGCGTGGCATTTCCATGCATGAAGAGGCTCCGTTTCGTGGCGGGCGAGCGTTCTCGGAAGAGGATGATAGTGTGCTTCTCGGATGGGTCCGCGATCTTGGATGCAACTTCGTTCGGCTTGCGCACTATCCCCACAACGAGGCGATGATCCGGCTGGCGGACCGCATGGGCCTGCTGGTCTGGTCGGAGATTCCGGTTTACTGGAGCATTGCGTGGCAGAATCCGGACACGCTGGAGAATGCCAAAGAACAATTGCGCGATGAAATTGCGCGAGATGGAAATCGCGCGTCGATAGTTTTATGGTCGATGTCTAACGAGACTCCTCCGTCGGAGTCCGGACGAACGGAATTTATAAAATCCCTCGCCGCATACACGCGCCAACTCGATCCCACGCGTTTGGTGACTTCCGCTTTGAATCACACTGAATCAGCGGGGCCCGGCGTCAGATTATTAAACGATCGGTTGGGAGAATCTCTCGACGTGTTAGGGCTGAATGAATATGTGGGATGGTATGAAGGAACGGTGGAGGATACCGACCACCTCCACTGGAAGACCGCCTACGAGAAGCCCCTGATCATCAGCGAATTCGGGGCTGGCGCGCCGTATGGAAAGCATGGCGATGCCGACACGCGCTTTACCGAAGAGTACCAAGCCAATTTATTCGAGCACCAGATCAACATGCTGAAACAAATTCCCTCTTTCGCCGGAATGTCGCCGTGGGTTTTGATGGACTTCCGTTCGGCGAGACGCTTCCTTCCGGGAATTCAGGACTTCCACAATCGCAAAGGCCTGATATCCGATCGCGGGCAGCGCAAGCAGGCTTTTTACGCGTTGCAGAAGTACTATCAGCAAATGCAGAGTGGGAAGTAGGGCTCGTGCCGTGCAGTCGTTCTACGCCGCTGGCTTTCCAACTGCATTTTTCGCCAGGAAACGCTCGATGAACGTCGTATCCACGTTACCTGCGCGGAAATCTGGGTCGGCGAGGATTTTTCTGTGTAGCGGGATCGTGGTGTAGATTCCTTCGACGATAAACATCTCTAGAGCTCGCGACATGCGCGACACGGCCTCTACACGGTCTTTGCCACGCACGATCAGCTTTGCGATCAACGAGTCATAATAGGGCGGGATGGTGCCTTCCGCATACGCTGCGGTATCCACGCGAACCCCGGTGCCCCCAGGGGGATTGAACGCTGTGATCTTCCCTGCCGACGGCGTGAATTTTTCAGGATGCTCGGCGTTGATACGGCATTCGATGGCGTGTCCGCGATGTACGATTGGGCCTTGAAGCACCTTTTCCAGGCGTTCTCCGGCGGCAAGCAGGATTTGGCTCTTCACCAGGTCCACATCGGTGACCATCTCCGTTACCGGATGTTCCACTTGAATGCGAGTATTCATCTCGATGAAATAAAGCTGCCGGTCTTCGTCCATCAAGAATTCAACAGTCCCCGCGTTTACGTAGCCAATATCGGAGAGAGTTTTCGTCAACATCTGTCCAATCTGATTTCGCAACTCAGGGCTTACCTGCGTTGAGGGCGATTCCTCCAACAGCTTTTGGTGGCGCCGCTGCACGCTGCATTCGCGCTCACCCAAACTGACCACGTTGCGATATTCGTCCGCCAAAATTTGGAATTCGATATGCCGGGGTCGCTCGATGAACTTCTCCATGTAGAGGTCGCCGTTTCCGAATGCCGCCGCTGCTTCAGATTGGGCCCCTTTAAAAAGCGCGGGAAGTTCCGATTCGCTGCGGACGATTCGCATTCCGCGCCCGCCGCCTCCCGCCGAAGCCTTGATAATGACCGGGAATCCAATTTGTTTGGCCCATTCGAGGGCTTCCCCATCACTCGCCAGGATACCCTCGGACCCGGGCAGAATCGGCACGCCCACTTTCTTCATGATCGCCCGGGCCTTTTCCTTTTCTCCCATCAGGCGGGTGATCTCGGGCGGAGGGCCGATGAATTTTATATTGCAGGTTTCGGTCACTTCCGCGAAGTTGGCGTTCTCAGCTAACAGGCCGTAGCCTGGGTGGATGGCGTCCACGTTGGCAATTTCGGCGGCGCTAATGACGGCGGGAATGTTCAGGTAGCTCAACGCCAACTGCGGAGGGCCGATGCAAATCGCCTCGTCCGCAAAGCGAACATGCAGGGAATTGCGGTCGGCCTCGCTGTAAATCGCGACCGTGCGGATGCCCAACTCCTTGCAGGCGCAAATTACCCGAAGCGCAATTTCTCCGCGATTTGCGATAAGGATTTTGTTAAACATTATTTATGAGGATCCGCATTTCCCGGCGGTGACGAAGCAAGTCTCGACTTCAGAGCCAGCACCACGTCCAACGGGAGGGCACGGCCTTCAGCCGTGCCGCAGCATCGAGTCAGCCATTCACGGCACGACTAAAAGTCGTGCCCTCCCATTCAACCGACGAAATCATTTTCGCGGCCGGATGGCGAATAATTCCTGGCCGTATTCAATCGGCTGCCCATTGGCGATTAGCTTTTTCACGACCTCCCCGGCGACATCAGACTCGATTTCATTCATCAATTTCATAGCCTCCACAATACAAAGAAGCTGGCCTACCTCAACAATGTCCCCCGGCTTTACGAATGGGGGCGACCCGGGCGAAGGCGATTCATAGAATGTGCCGACGATCGGCGACTTGACCATGTGCAAGGGCTCCTCGGGAACCGGCTCAGGTTCTTTCGGGGTAGCAGGAGGAGCCGCGGGCGGCGGTGCGGACGCGTCGAGAGGTGCTGCAGGTGCGGGCGGCGCGGCGAAATAAGATACAGCAGGAGGCGCGTGCACTGGCTCGCTAGCACGCTTGATGCGCACCTTCACGTCGCCCCGTTCTAATTCGAATTCGGCGATGTCCTTTTCAATCAGGAATTCGATGAGCTCTTTGATTTCTTTTTGGTTCATGGGTCAGGTGGGATTTCTAAGTGCTATTAGCGAGGCTCATCGCCCTTCAAAAATTAAAGCCACGCGCAACGCAGGGTCACAGCGTTATGAGTTCCTTGGTTGTAGGTGTCAGGACCTCGCACCCGGTTTTCGTAACGAGAACCATGTCTTCGATGCGCACTCCAAACTTCCCAGGAATGTAGACGCCGGGCTCAATCGTAATAACCATGCCAGGCTTCAGCACGTCGGATTGACCGGCGGCAATTCGGGGTGATTCATGAATTTCCAAACCTACGCCATGTCCAGTCGAGTGCGTGAAATGCTCTCCTAAGCCTTCTTTTTTCAGTAATTTACGGGCAGCGTGGTCGACTTCTGCGACACTCTTGCCGGGCTTAACAGTCTCGACAGCTGCCCACTGAGCCTGGCGCACGCTTTCGTAAACCCGCCTCGCTTCTGCTGTCGGATTTCC
>Ga0307479_10003335_pt1 | contig 14627 bp, 4 predicted proteins | sample atmos_gasesECM4C_FD_203743 | JGI IMG/M metagenome (GOLD analysis project Ga0307479, IMG submission 203743) | Hardwood forest soil microbial communities from Morgan-Monroe State Forest, Indiana, United States - atmos_gasesECM4C_515 | ecosystem: Environmental > Terrestrial > Soil > Temperate...
CCTTAACTTTGCGTTAATCCAGGAATCTCGGATGTGGTATACCCTGTGACCGCTGGACAGCCTGCTGGCTGAAACGCGCCGGAAGGGAATCATTCCCCGTGAAAACACGACTCAGGCTCGCAATCTTCTGTGGCTTTCTCGTGCTGCTGTTCGTAGCACAAGGCCATGCGCAAGCGGTGCGCACGATCTTCGTCGTGCGCCACGCGGACAAAGTTTCCGACGCGCCCGATGCGCTGCTCAGCGACGCCGGACACCAGCGCGCCGAATGTCTCGCCAAGATGCTCGGCGATACCGATATCCGGCAAATTTTTGTGTCCGATTTGCAGCGCACGCAGCAGACCGCCGCGCCTTTGGCCCAACAGCGGCATTTGAAACCTGTGGCGATTCCTCTGAGTACGCCCGATAAGCTGATCGAAGCAATCAGGTCAGCTACAGCAGCGAACGTCCTGGTTGTATGGCATGGGACCACTCTTCCCGGGATTCTGCATGCGCTTGGTGCCCCAGAGGTCCCCCCGATTGCCGAACCGGAATACGATCGCTTCTATATCCTCACGATCGCTCAGAACAAGGAACACTCCCTGCTCAACTTCACCGCCTTGCGTTACTGTGACCGTTAGGCCCAGTCGGGCTGAATCAAACAAGAGCTTCTATTTCCCTGGCCGGTGCGAGGACACGTTCTGCCCTCGCACCCGCCAAAAGGATTTAGAACATGAGCTTCAACCCGAGTTGAATCACGCGGTTGCTTCCCGAACCGATGAGCGGATTGCCGGCCGCGACGTCGGGTGTGGCACAGCCACAGCCGAATGAGCCGCCTTTGCTCGGGTCATCCCCTCCATTGCCGTTCGTTGACGCCCCATAGGGATTGGCGAGATTGGGCGTATTGAAGATGTTAAAAATCTCGACGCGGAATTCGGCGCCGAGCCGCTCTTTGAACGCGAAGGTCTTGAATATCGAGAAATCCAGGTTCTTGAAACCCGTGTCGCGGAAGATGTTCCGGCCCATGGTGCCAAAAGTTCCGAGCTGGGGAGGAACCACAACCGAGTTGCCCTTTACAAAGCAGCCCGCGTTGGATGCGGTCAGCGTGGTGATGTCCGGGGCGACCTTACAGGCAGTAGCAAGTGAGTTGGGGAGAAAGGTCTGGACGCCGCTGATCCCGGATGTGGTCGAGCAACTAACACCCGTGAGGTCAGCGCCACCGGTCGTGAGAAAGTCCGCAGGGAAGCCATTGCAGAAGGGGAGGGAACTCGTGCCGCCGGACTTGAAGTCGCTGGGGTTCCCAAAGAAATCCCAGCGATCGGTCACCTCTCCCTCCGTCGTGTCCCTGCCGCCGGCAGCGTTGCCCATGCTGAAAGCGTTCTGCGTGTCATATATGGACCACGGCTGGGAAGACTGTACGGTCAGGATGGTGTTCAGCTTCCAGCCCTCCAACATCTGGCCGAAACCCTTTTTCCCGGGAATCGCGTAACTGGCCGTGAGTGTAAGGCGGTGCCGGACGTCGAAGTCGCTGTTGGCGTACTCCAAATCCGGACGCGTGCTATCCTGCAGATTGGCTCCGAAACGATTCAGCGAACCGTTGTCCAGGCCATGACCGTAGGTGTAACCGGCGGTGAAATTCAGCCCGTGCGTCACGCGCTCGGTCAGGGTCGCCTGCACGCTATTGTAGTTGGAACGGGCATAATTTTCCGTCATGTTAATAAAACTCAGGTAGCCGAAGCAGGGAAGCGAACCCGTGCCGAGCCCCACGGGAGGGGCGCAGCTTTGATTATAAGGACGGATGCAGTTTTTGGGGGAGAGGGTGTTGAAAACGAAAGGATGCTCGCACTGATTGATGTCCTGCTGACCCAGCAGGTTACCTCCGTGATTGCCGACGTAGCCCACCTCCAACGAGAGGTTGCTGGTGATGGTGTGCTGCACCCCTAAGTTGTAATTCACCATATAGGGAGTCTTGAGATTCGGATTCACGCCCCTGAGGCTGCACGAATCGACCCCCGCGCAATTGAGCGCGGCCTGCGGATAAACAACCCCGCCGTTGTAGTTAGGGGCGGTAACTGGAGTAAGAGAGGGGTCCCAGTTGAGCTGGCCGCTCTGGAAAATGGGTTGGCCGGTATTGATCGTGCCGCCAAAGGTTTGCCCCCCTGGACAAGAACCGTTAACGGGCGCCACTCGGCAGGCGGCTGTCGGGTCCTGGGCGACGCTGGCCAAGCCGCCATTCGCGCCATTCTGGGGCCCGTCCGTGAACTGCTGCGCGAAGTACGATGAGTAGATGATGCTGGCTCCTCCGCGGACCACGGTCGTCCCTTTGCCTGTCATGTCATAGGCAAATCCCAGGCGCGGCGAGAAGTTCTTGTAATCGGGCTTGTAGATGGTATCGCCGACGCTCGCGGAGCCCTGCTGAACCACTCCAAAGGGGGAATTCGGATCGAAACTACCGAAGAGGCCGTTGGCTTCTTTGAGCGGCGATGTGTATTCGTAGCGCAAACCCACGTTGATCATCAATTTCGGTATTATGCGCCAGTCATCCTGGACGAACCCGGCGTACTTCCTCCAGGTAACCGTCATGACTCCATTGCCAACGTTGGCGAGTCCATTCGAGGGATTTCCGGCGAAGAAGTCTTCGAGATTCGTGGAACCCGGGATTTGAGGAGTGTTGCCGCCCAGAAAATTGATCTGGCCCCTGTAGTTGTTGTTGTTTCGATCAGCCTCGATCCGCGCGAACTCAACGCCAAACTTCAAGGCGTGCTTGCCCAGCAAATACGAGACGCTGTCCTGCACATCCCAGTAAGGGTTGGGGGCCTGGATATCCGGGCGGCCATTCGGGTTGCCCAGTGTGGCACCCCCGGCGCCAAAGCCGACGTTGATTTGCGGCAACCCTCCGTTTCTTGTCACGCCCGTGTTGAGGGGGTAGCCCTTGCCGCAACCGGTTGCGGTGCACACACCGCCCGATCCATCGGCGAGAATACCTTGGTCGGCGATGGTAAAGATTTGGCCGCCGCGATTGTAGCCAAGCCGGAATTCGTTCACTACGCTGGAACTGGGGGTCCAAATCCAGTTCTCGACCGTCGTCATCGGGCGTTCGTAAATTCCGGTATCCCACAATGGATTAGAAACAGCGTGATCCTGCCCCGTGGCGGTGTAATTGCCGATCCAGAACATGCCGCTGATCCTGTGCTTGCTATTGATGGCGTAGTCGATTTTGGCAATCCCATTGTCGCTGACGTTGTTGTTGGGGAAGGTAGAGGTGAAACTGGTTGAATTCGCAGGCGCCGCCCCCTGGAGGAGACCGCCCGTGCAGGTGGCGGTCGTGGGTGTCGGCTCGGTACAGCCTAGCAACTGCTCGCTGACGATACTTCGCGGCGCACTGGCGCTCTGCAGCGCCCTGATGGCATCCACCATGCTGTTCGCCGGGTCTCCACTTGGGCCGAAGCTTCCAGTGTTGGCTTGCGAACCCGTTTCGGGAATGCTCACGGGAAACACATTGCCGATGAAGGAACGGTAGCCCTCATAGCCGGCGAAGAAGAAGAGTTTGTCTTTTTTGATCGGCCCGCCCACCGTGGCGCCGAATTGCTTCAACGCAGTTGGCGTCTTGTCGCATACAGCCGGGACTGCCGGGTTTTTCACGCAGGTTCCCGTTGGGTCCAGGCTGGGATTAAAAAGATTGCGCGCGTCTAAGGCTTGGTCGCGGCCAAACGCGTAAGCCGTGCCGTGAAGATTGTTGGTTCCGGACCGGATTCCCACATTCACCACGGCGCCGGGCTTCCAGCCGTACTCCGCTTTAGGATTTTCCTCGAGGTTGAATTCCTGGATGGCGTCAATGGGCACCACGGTCGCCGCATCGGTGAACGCACTCGGCGCATTGCCTATGGGTCGGGCGTCAAAGAAATTGACGTTGATCACGCCGTCCATCATCCAGCCGTTTTCATCGGGCCGAATATTATTGGTGCTCTGGGTCCAGGGCGAACCGCCTGGCATAATCATCACGCCCGGGCGCAGCGCCATCAGGTTCTGGTAGTTGCGGCCGTTCAAGGGCAAATCGTTGATTTGCGAGTTGCTCAGCGTGCCGCCAAGGGTGGCGTTGGTGGTCTCCACCAGCGGAATAGCTTCGGTGACGGTGATCGTCTGGTTTTGTTCGCCCGGCTGAAGAGTCAGGTCAACCCGAACATCCTTGCCTACTCCAAGCTCCACGTTCTGACGTTCCAGCAACTTGAACCCTTTCGCCTCGACGCGAACGACATAGGTGCCGGGAATTAGCGTGGGGGCGTTATACTCCCCGGCTTGATCCGTGGTCAGCGTTCGCGCCACGCCTCGATCTTTATCTATGACCGTTACCGTGGCGCCCGAGATGACTCCGCCGGTTTGATCCGAAACCGCTCCGAGAATACGTCCGAAATTGCCCTGCGAAAACAGCGCGACAGAGAACAGCAACACGCCCAGAATCGTACCGAGCACGCACACACCTTTTCTCGCTCGGAAGATCTTCAATACAGAATTCATAGCTCCCCCTTTTCGAAGCCGCAGCACTACCTCTTGGAAAGAACCTACCTTTGCGAAAGAACCTGGACCTACCTTAAAAAGGGCCTACCTTGGGAAGGGCCGCCCGGAACAAGCACCGGGATTTGCACGCCTGATTAGCATCTATCAAAAATAAAGTCAACAAGATGTTGCTGGATTAATCGAGGTTCACTGCAAATTTGGTCGATCAGGCGAGGTTCGCTGCAAATATTGACGCTGTCATTTGCATTCGTCAAAGAGCGATGCCGGACGTGGATGTGCGATAAACAGGGGACAAAGTAACGGTGAGATCAACTTCGTTTGGTCAAACGCAGGACACGAAGAGATTCGCGAATGCGTGATCGGCCCCACCGCGGCCGAAGCCGTCAAGTTCGGGACTATTTAGCCGGAGTACGATCGCCTCTTTATCCTCACCCTCGCCGAGAAAGAGGAACACTCCAGAAGTTTCTATTTTCCTGGCCATTGCGAGGCGCGATCTCCGCGCAATGGCCAAGCCGAATCAAAACAAATCAAAACGTCAACTTCAACCCGAGTTGCATCACGCGGCTGCTTCCTGAACCGATGAGCGGATTTCCGGCCGCGACGTCGGGCGTGGAGCACCCGCAGCCGAAAACGCTTCCCCCGGCTTTGCTCGGGTCAGCGCCTAAAAAGCTTGTGTTCGATGAACCGAACGGATTGGCGATATTGGGGATATTGAAGATGTTAAAGATCTCCCAACGGAACTCGGCGCCGAAACGCTCTTTGAACGTGAATGTTTTGAATATCGAGAAATCCACATTCTTGAAGCCTGAGTCCCGGAAGATGTTCCGCCCCATACTGCCGAAGGTTCCCATCGCCGGAGGAGTCATCACGGAGCTGCCGGACGCGAAGCAGCCGGTGCTTACGAGGTTGCTGGTACCGCCACCGCCAGCGGGATGGGTGCCCTGGGCTTTCGCCGCGCACACTGCCGCCCACGTGGCGGACTGGGGAAGCGGATTGCTGGTTTGGGTATATATGCCGCTTGTCGTTGTGCATGTGACGCCGCTCGTTGTGTAGTTGCCTGAGCCGTCGACCGTGAATCCGGTGCAAAATGGAATGGAATTTGCGCTGGAACGGAAGTCGGCCGGATTCCCGAAGAAGTCCCACCGATCTGTTAAGTCACCCAAGCCGCTCCCACCCGTGCTGAAATCGTGTGAGCCGTCAAACACGAGCCATGGCTGCGCGCTCTGAACGGTCAAGATGGTGTTGAGCTTCCACCCCTCCAGCATCTGGGCATAGCCTTTTTTCCCGGGAATTACGTAACCAGCTGTGACCGTCAAGCGGTGCCGGATGTCGAAGTCGCTGCTGGCGTACTCGCTCTCTTGATGCCTGCTGTCCTGCGGAGGCAGTCCCTGAAAATTCAGGGAACCGTTGTCAAGGCCATGGCCGTAGGTGTAACCAACGGTGAAATCCAGCCCGTGTGAAGTTCGCTGCGTCAGCGTCGTTTGCACGCTGTTGTAGTTCGAATGGGCAGCATTTGTTTGTTCGTTGATGATTTGCAGATAGGGGAATTTGGAGAAGTAGGGACGCGATTGGCCGGTTTGGCACTGTGTGGGATCCGAATTTGGAAGACACTGATTGACGTCGCTCAGAGCCAGCAGGTCGTAGCCGTGATTGCCTACGTAGCTGATATCCAACGACAGGTTCGTGCCGAAGGAGTGCTGCACGCCGAGGTTGTAATTCACCATGTAGGGGGTCCTAAGATGCGGATCCATCGCATAGAGGGGGCACGGCGCGGTTTGCGTGCAAGAGAGCTGGCCCTGCGGAAAAACGACGGAATTATTCCAACCGAGAGCGGGTGGGAGGAATGTGGCTTGGGCGAGATTGATATTGCCGCCAAGAGTATGGCCACCAACGGCGGCGCAGGTGCTTCCGACGGGTACCGTCACATTACACGCGCCTGACGGGTCTTCCGCGATGTTGCCCAACGAGTTGTTCGGTGGTCCGTTGTCCATGAACGCCCTCGCAAACAGCGTTGTATACATGACGCTGGACCCGCCGCGGACAACCGTGGTCCCCTTGCCGGTGACATCCCACGCAAAGCCCACGCGCGGCGAGAAGTTCTTGTGATCGGGCTTCCAGAGACTCGGGCCTACGCCCGCCTCGCCCTGTTGAACAATTCCGTACTGGGAATTCGGGTCGAAGCTGCCTAAGAGGTTGTGGACCTCTCGCATCGGCTGATTGTATTCGTAGCGCAGGCCCAGATTGAGCATCAATCTCGGCTTGATGCGCCAGTCATCCTGGGCGAACCCCGCGTAGTGCCACCAGACCATCTTGCGGACACCGTCGCCGACGGTGACAATTCCTATATTGGGGTTTCCACTGAAGAAGTCTTCGAGCCCGCTGGATCCCGTAAAAGCCTGGCCGCCTCGAAAATTGACCTGAACGCCCCTGAAGTCTGTTGTGATTTGATCGGCCCGGATGTGCGTGAGTTCCGCGCCGAATTTAAGCGAGTGCTTGCCCCGCAAGTACGAGAGACTCTCCTGAAAATCGGAATACGGGCTGGGGCCCGTGACACCGGGGCGGGTGCCATTTGGATTGCCCAAGCCGCCGCCGAAAGGCACAATCGTGATATTCGGCAACCCCCCTCCTATCGTCACGCCCGTATTGAGGGGATAGGCGCCGCCACTACAACCCGTAGCAGTGCACAGACCGCCCGTGCCATTGGGAATGGTGCTCTGGTCGGCGATGGTAAATCCCTGGGTTAGCCGGTCGTAGCCGAACCGGACTTCGTTCACCACAGTGGAACTGGGGGTCCAAATCCAGTTCTCGACGTTCGACCACGAGCGGATAAAAATTCCGGCTCCGAACAGAGGATTCACAGTGGGATGATCCTGGCCAAACGCTTCATAATAGCCGATCCACAACATTCCACTGATTCTGTTCTTGTCGTTAATGGTGTAGTCGATCTTTGTAATCCCATTGTCGTTGCGATTGACATTGGGGAATGTGGAGGCGTAGCCGGTCGAATTCGAAGGGGCGCCGAGGATGAGGCCTCCCGTACAGGAATAGGACCCCACGGCTGATGGCGTGCCTGTGCAGCCGAGCAAATTCAAGCTCGCCTGACTCAAGCAATTCGGTCCATTCGTACCGGTACATAGTCCGGCGTAGCTGCCGCTCTTTTGTATCGCTGAGATCGCATCGGGCATACTGTTCGCCGTATCCCCTGCTGGGCCAAAAGAGCCGACGTTGGCCTGCGAACCGGTTTCGGGCATCGGAAAGACAAATATGTTCCCGATTAACGAGCGGAGACCCTCATAGCCGACTAGGTAGAAGAGTTTGTCTTTCTTGATCGGCCCACTTACTACCGAGCCGAACTGCTTCAACTGGGTCGGCAGCTTATCGCATTGAGCCGGGAATGTCGGATTGTTTAGGCAGGTTCCATTGACCGGCCCCGGGTTGAATACATTGCGAGCGTCCCAGGCGTCATAGCGCCCGAAAGCGTAAGCCGAGCCGTGAAGAGTGTTCGTCCCGGACTTAATTCCCACGTTCACCACGGCGCCGGGTTTCCAGCCGTACTCTGCTTTCGGGTTTTCCTCGAGGTTGAATTCCTGGATGGCGTCGATCGGCACGATCGTGGCCGCATCGGTGAACGCACTTGGCGCATTGCCTACGGGACGGTCGTCATAGAAACTGACATTGATGACGCCATCCATCATCCAACCGGTTTCATCGGGGCGAGCGTTGTTGGTGCTCTGGCTCCAGGCTGAGCCTCCCGGCTGGACCATCACGCCCGGGCGCAGCGACATCAGATTCTGGTAGTTGCGGCCATTCAGGGGCAAATCCTTGATGTCCGTGTTGTTGAGCGTGCCGCCCAGGGTGGCGTTCGTGGTCTCCACCAGCGGGATAGCTTCGCTGACCGTGACACTCTGAGTCTGCTCGCCGGGCTGGACGGTTAAATCAACTCGAACTTCCTTGCCCACCTCGAGCACCACGTTTTCACGATCCAGTCTCTTGAAGCCTTTGGCTTCCACGCGGACGATATACGTCCCGGGAATCAGCGTAGGAGCGTTGTATTCACCGGCGTCGTCGGTGGTCAGCGTTCGTGCCACGCCGCGGTCTTTGTCTATGATCGTGACCGTGGCGCCCGCTACAACGCCTCCAGTCTGATCTGTAATCGTCCCCAGAATGCGTCCAAAATTGCCCTGTGAAAACAGCGCGACAGAGAACAGCAACACACCCAGAATCGCACCGAGTATGGGCACACCTTGCCTCGCTCGGGAAATCTTCAATGCAGAATTCATAGCGCCCCCTATTCGAACCCGCAGCAGTACTTCTTCGAAAGAACCCACCTCTGAGAAAGCACCTATCTTGAAAAGGGCCTCCGGCTAAACCTTGGAAAGGGCCGACCGGAACAAGCACCCGGATTGGTACGCCTGATTAGCATCTATCAAAAACAAAGTCAACAAACATGTTGGCGGAATTAATTGGGGTTCGCTGCAAATATTGACGCTCTCATTAGCATTCCTCAAAGAGCGATGGCGCACGTGGATGTCCGATAAGCAGAGGACAAAGTAACGATGAGACGAATATCGTTTGGCGAAACTCAGGACACGAGGAGATTCGCAACGATCGGGCCCACTGCCGCTGAAGCCGCCAAGTTCGGGGACTATCGAGTCCGAGTATGATCGCTTCTTTATCCTCACCCTCGCCGAGAACGAGGAACACTCCAGGCTTCTATTTCCCTGGCCACTGCGTGGCGCAATGTCCAGGCCGAATCAAAACAAATCAAAACGTGAACTTCATCCCAAGCTGCATCACGCGGCTGCTTCCCGAGCCAACCAGCGGGTTGCCGGCCGCGACGTCGGGTGTGGCGCACCCGCAGCCGAATGTACTGGATGTTCCCATGTCATTGGTCCCACCAGAAGCGCCACCATAGCCATTCGATGCTCCGTAGGGATTGGCAATGATGGGGTGATTGAACAAATTAAAGAACTCCACCCGGAACTGAGCGTTGTACCGCTCCTTGAAGGTGAAGTTCTTGAATACGGACAAATCTACGTTCTTGAATCCGGTGTCGCGGAAGAGGTTTCGGCCCATGGTGCCAAAGGTTCCAGGCGTGGGAGGAACCAGAACCGAGTTGCCGTCCACATAGCAGCCACTGGCAGCCAGCGTCTTGGCGTTGGGAGCTACAGCCGTACATTGCACCCACATCGAGCTCGAAGCTGAGGGGGAAAAGAAGGTCTGAATACCGGAGATGCCGCTGGTCACACTGCAACCGTTGGCACCGGGGCCGGAGCAGAAAGGAATAGAACTCGATCCGGACTTAAAGTCGGCCGGGTTCCCGAAGAAGTCCCAGCGATCGGACTTATCTCCGCTCCCACTGAAATTGTTCTGCGAGTCGAACGCGATCCATGGCTGACCGGTCTGAAGGTTCACGATGGAGTTGACTTTCCAGCCCTCCAGCATCTGGCCAAAACCCTTTTTCCCCGGAATGGTGTAACTGGCAGTGAAGGTGAAGCGGTGTCGGATGTCGAAGTCGCTGCTGGCATACTCCAACCCCGGACGCGTGCTGTCCTGTGGGAGGGTTCCAAAGCGATTCAGGGAACCATTGTCGAGGCCGTGACCGTAGGTGTAACCGGCGAGGAAATCAAGCCCGTGAGAAAGCCTCTTCGTGAGCGTCGCCTGCAGGCTATTGTAGTTGGAATAGGCGCCGTTCGACGCCTGGTTGATAAACTTAAGGTAAGACATCGGGTTCCCCGCAGCGTCGTTGACCGTGGCGTACGGACGGACGCCTTTGGGTGTTGCCGGAGTGATGCTTGAGGGAGGAATCTCATTGATGTCGCGAAATAGAATCAGTCTTTCGCCTCGATTGCCCACGTAGCTAAGCTCCAACGAAAGGTTGTTCGCAAAGGCGTGCTGGACACCGATATTCCAACTCGCGACGTAGGGGGCTTTGAGGTTTGGGTCGATCGCCAGGAGGTTGCATGGTGCTCCCTTCGTGCAACTGAGCCCGCCACCCTGTGGAAAAACAACGCCATTCCAGTCGAGCGCAGAGCCAGGGTAACTGGCGTTGGCGAGCTGGTTGGTTCCACCGAAGGTCTTCGGACATGGGACTCCGATGACTACCTTCGTCGTGCACGCGCCGGTCGGGTCGGCGGCGATGCTGGTTCCAGTGCTGTCCTGGAGCGCGAGTTGTGTCGTAAAGGTGCCTACCGGAATCGTCGAGTAAATGACACTGGCCCCGCCCCGGACTACCGTAGTCCCTTTGCCAGTGACATCCCAGGCAAAACCCAGGCGCGGCGAGAAGTCTTTACGGTCGGGGTGTACGAGAGTATTGCCGACCGACGGTTGACCCTGCTGAACCATTCCCAGATTCGGATCGAAGTTACCAAAAAGGTTGTTGATCTCGTGGAACGGCGATACGTAGGAGTAGCGCAGGCCCAAATTGAGCATTAATTTCCGGGCGACACGCCAGTCATCTTGAGCAAACCCGTTATAAGCCTTCTCCGTCGCCGTGCGGAACCGCTGGCCGGCGAGGAGAAATCCGTCAGTCGGACATCCTGCGAAGAAGTCTTCGAGCGGCGTCGAACTGGTACTGCCGGTTGGATCGCAGCCGGTGCCGTTCAAGAATGTGGAGCCGCCCAGGAAGTCGATCCGGCCTCGGCTGGTGTTTCCGGAGACGATGTTGACCTTGATGTAAGTAAACCCGCCGCCGAACTTGAAGGCGTGCTTGCCCCGTAAATACGAGAGAGAGTCCTCTAAATCATAATACGGGTTGGAGAAGCCGCCGGGACGGTTAGGCCACTCGCCGATATAAGTAAATGGGCTGATGCTGATATCTGGCAACCCACCCACCGCCGTGACGCCCGTGTTGAGGGCGTAGCCAGCGCCGCCGGTGAGGCCACTGCCATCGGCGAGAACATTGCCGTCGCCGACACCCTGATAGAAGTAAACGTAGTTATAGCCAAAGCGGAGTTCGTTCACCAGGCTCGAAGTGGCAGTCCATATCCAGTTGCCAATAGCCGTCCGCGTCGTAATCGGAATGGGAATCTCGAAGGCTTGACTCACTTGGGCGTGATCTTCTCCGAGGCCGTTGTAGTAGCCATCCCAGAACATGCCACTAATCATGTGCTTGTTGTTGATCCGGTAATCGATCTTCGCGATGCCGTTGTCGCTGACATTGGTGTTGGGGAAATTACTGGTGTAGCTGGTTGTATTGGCATGGGCGCCCTGAATGAGGCCGCCCGTGCAGGTGGATGCGGTTGATAACGTGCCAGACGGGCATCCCAACAAAGCTAAGCTCACCAGGCTCACCGCCGCGCCCGCCTTTTGCAGCGCCATGATGGCATCTACCGCGCTACTCTTCGGATTCGGGGTTGAGAAAGCGGCCGTTGCGGGAACGGAAGTGCCGTAGGCGTTGCCAACGGTGGAACGGAGACCCTCATATCCGGAGAAGAAGAAGAGTTTGTCTTTCTTGATGGGTCCGCCCACCACCGCGCCGAACTGCTCCAACGCCGTCGGCAATTTATCTTGGGGAGCGGGGTTGAAGAAGTTGCGGGCGTCCCAAGATTGGTCTCGGCCAAACGCGTAGGCCGAGCCATGAAGAGTGTTGGTCCCCGAACGGATTCCTACGTTCACCACGGCGCCAGGCTTCCAGCCGTACTCAGCCTTGGCGTTTTCCTCCAGGTTGAATTCCTGGATGGCGTCGATGGGCAGGATCGTGGCGCCATCCGTCAACGGACTCGGCATATTGGCCACAGGGCGCGCGTCCGAGAAATTAGCGTTGATCACCCCGTCGACCATCCAGGCAGTTTCATCAGGCCGAATGTTGTTGGTGCTCTGCGTCCAGGGCGAGCCGCCCGGCTGGGACACCACACCGGGCCGTAGATTCAACAGATTTTGGTAGTTGCGTCCGTTCAGGGGCATATCATTGATGTCTGAGTTGTTGAGCGTTCCACCCAACGTAGCATTGGTGGTCTCCACCAGCGGGACGGCCTCAGTGACCGTGATGCTCTGGGTCTGCTCGCCGGGTTGAACGATCAGATCAACCCGAATCTCTTTGCCCACCTCGAGCACCACGTTTTGACGCTCCAATCTCTTGAAGCCCTTGGCTTCCACGCGGACGATATACGTCCCGGGAATCAGCGTAGGAGCGTTGTACTCCCCGGCGTCGTCGGTGGTCAGCGTTCGTGCCACGCCTCGATCTTTATCTATGATCGTGACTGTAGCGCTCGATATCACGCCGCCAGTTTGGTCTGTAACCGCTCCCAGAATACGGCCGAAATTGCCCTGTGAAAACAGAGACAGAGAGAACAGCAACACGCCCAGAGTTGCACCGAGCACACACACACCTTTTCTGGCTCGGGAGATCTTCGATTCAGAATTCATAGCGCCCCCTTTTTCGAAGCCGTAGCAAGTAGCAATACGTCTTGAAAAGAGCCTACCTTTGGGAAAGGGACCTAACTTGCAAAGGGCCTACCTGGGAAAGGGCCTCCCACTAAACCGTGGAAAGGGCCGCCCCGAACAACCACCGGGATTTGTACGCCTGATAGCATCTATCAAAAATAAAGTCAACAAAGATGTTGGCACAAAGATGTTGGCGGAATTAGTTGAGGTTCGCTGCAAATACTGACGCTCTCATTTGCATGCCTCAAAGAGCGATGGCGCACGTGGATCTCCCATAAACAGCGAAATCTTCCAGCCCGCCGTCGGCAGCGACCGGCTCCGAAGCTTTCGTAACCCGCCCCGCCTCGTCATTCCGAGCGCACGGCGCGCGCAGTCTAGGCGCCGCTCTTTTCTCAGTGCGGAGGAATCTCTCCTAAGGGCGCTTTACTCCGACGCTATAATGGATACGCGCGCTTCGGGTCAGTCCGGCGGGTGCCGCACCCTTTTACCCTGAGCCTCGAAGGGCTTGCCCTGCTTGCCCAGAGACTCGAAGGGAGCTGCGAAGTGTCGTTTTTATGGGGTGCGGTTTGTTTGATCCGCAGCACTGTTGCAGCGCCGGTAGTTGAATGCTCCGCGAAAGGTCTCATCTCTCAATTGCACGAATCGGCAGATCTGCGATGGACGAATATCGTCGGGCCAGACTTTTTCTCTGTGTACTCTGCGTCTCTGTGGACTCTGTGTCGAACTTCCGGTTTGAGACTGTTCGAGCAATCCGCCCTGGGCGGAGAACGAATCTCTCTGCAAAAATCTCTCTCAATCGACCACTGGAAGCAACGCGAGAATGAGGGACTAAGCAGCCTATAATGAACACTTACGCAAAAAAGGGGGAGGGGGGGCTGGGCATTTACGTCCAGGTGCCCTTCTGCCAGACCAAGTGTACCTACTGTAATTTTCATACCGGAGTCGCTTCGCCTTCGGCCTATGCTCACTACGCACGCGCCGTCGAACGCGAAATCCGAGATTGGAGCGCGCTCCATGCCGTCGCCAATCTCGAATCCACGTTTCGTCTCGACCCCGCCCTCGCCGACACCATCTACCTCGGCGGCGGCACGCCCAGCCTCTTCGACCCCGCCGACGTCGCGCGCATTCTCGCCGCCGTGCATTCGCGATTTCCTGGTGCCGATGCGATCGAGCCTTCCTCTAGTGCCCGTGCGGCCAGCACGGAAGTGACTCTCGAAGCCGATCCCGAAACCATCACGCCCGAAAAAGCCGCCGCCTGGCTCGCCACCGGCATCAACCGCATCAGCCTCGGCGCGCAATCCTTCCACGACGCCGAACTGAAACCCGCGGGCCGCATCCATCGCCGCGAAGACATCTTCGCCGCGATCGCACATCTGCGAGCCGCTGGATTCGCCAATATCAGTCTCGACCTCATCGCCGGCCTGCCGCATCAGACCGCCGCGAGCTGGCAAGCCTCCCTCGAGGAAACCCTGCGCCTCCGCCCCGAACACATCTCGATCTATCTCTTCGAGGTCGACGAAGGCAGCCGCCTTGGCCGCGAACTGCTCGCCGGAGGCTCGCGCTATTCCGCCGGCGCCGTCCCCAGCGATGACGCGATGGCCGAATCTTACGAAGTCGCCTGCGATCGCCTGCGCGAAGCCGGCTACGACCACTACGAAATCTCCAATTGGGCGCTGCCCGGCTTCCGTTCGCGCCACAACCTCAAATATTGGCGCCGCGAGCCCTATCTCGGATTCGGCGCCGGCGCGCAC
>Ga0307479_10003336_pt1 | contig 14619 bp, 13 predicted proteins | sample atmos_gasesECM4C_FD_203743 | JGI IMG/M metagenome (GOLD analysis project Ga0307479, IMG submission 203743) | Hardwood forest soil microbial communities from Morgan-Monroe State Forest, Indiana, United States - atmos_gasesECM4C_515 | ecosystem: Environmental > Terrestrial > Soil > Temperate...
ATGGTCCCTGACTGCCCCGTGCTAGTATTTATTCCCGTCATGGCCGAGACGCCCTGGATTTCAAAATGAACTCAAATTCCGGAAATGTGCTGGCAATTATCCCGGCACGGTTCGGTTCTTCCCGGCTACCGGGTAAACCACTTGCTTCCATTGCTGGGAAACCTATGATTCAGCACGTGGTGGAGCGAATTCGTCGCGCACAGTTGGTCAAGAGCATTTTAGTAGCCACCGATGACGAGCGCATCAAGAAGGCTGTCGAGGCCTTCGGCGGCCAAGCCATTCTCACGCGCCCCGACCACCGCACCGGCACCGATCGTGTTGCCGAAGTCGCCGCTCACGTTGACGCCGGAATCTACGTCAACATTCAAGGCGACGAGCCGCTGATTGACCCCGCCACAGTGGACGCAGTCGTTTCCGCCATGCTCGAAGACGACTCGGTTCAAATCGCCACACCCTGCGCTGTTATCACGCAACCAAACGAAATCATGGACCCCAACATCGTCAAGGTCGCGCGTGACTTCGACGGCAACAGCCTTTATTTTTCTCGCGCGCCGATTCCCTGGGTTCGCGACACCAAAACCACTGTTGCTGCCCGCCACTGGAAACACATCGGCCTCTATGCCTTCCGGCGCGACACACTGCTCGAATTCCCCACGCTTCCTCCAGGCGAGCTCGAGCACATCGAGCAACTCGAACAGCTCCGCTGGCTCGAGAACGGCTTCCGCATCCGCACGGTCGAGACGGATTACGATGCCGTCAGCGTAGATGTCCCCGCCGACATCGAGCGCGTCGAAAAATTGCTCCGTGAACAGCGCGACGCCTCCTGATCGACTGATTTAGGAGAAAATCAAATTTTAATTCGCGATTTGACACGCGCGCAATTTCTGCCCATAATGGCGAGTACGCTCATTCTCTCGGAGGAAGTCGAGCGCCTTGCGGGTCGCCCCGAAATATATCTTTGTAACGGGCGGCGTGGTCTCTTCCCTCGGCAAAGGCGTGGCGGCGGCCTCCATGGGCTGCCTGCTCGAAAGCCGCGGACTCCGAGTCACCCTCCAGAAGTGCGATCCTTATCTAAATGTTGATCCCGGCACCATGTCTCCCTATCAGCACGGCGAAGTTTTCGTCACCGACGACGGCGCGGAGACCGATCTCGATCTCGGCCACTACGAGCGCTTCACTTCTGCGCGCCTGACGCGTGCTCATAACTGGACCACCGGTCGCATCTACGAGTCCATCATCGCCAAGGAGCGGCGCGGCGATTATCTGGGCAAGACGGTACAAGTGATCCCGCACGTCACTGATGAAATCAAGGCTGCTTTCCGCAAAGTGGCGGACGACGTGGACGTAGTGATCGTCGAAATCGGAGGCACCGTGGGCGATATCGAATCGCTCCCGTTCCTTGAAGCCATCCGCCAGATGCGCCTCGAGCTCGGCCCGGAAAATGTCGTCTTCGTTCATCTCACGCTCGTGCCCTTCATCTCCACCGTCGGCGAGCTGAAGACCAAGCCCACGCAGCACAGCGTTAAGGAATTGCTCAGCATCGGGATTCAGCCCGACATTCTGATTTGCCGCAGCGACCGCCCGCTCGTCAGCGACCTGAAAGCCAAGATCGCGCTGTTCTGCAACATGGCCGAGTCGCGCGTCATCTCCGCGCCGGACGTCGGCAATATTTACGAAGTGCCGATGTCGCTCGCCTCGGAAGGACTCGACGAACAAATTTTGCATTTGCTCCACATCCAAGCTCCGCCGCGCGACTTGAGCCGCTGGCTCGCCATGCTGGAGACCCTCGAGCACCCGCAGGGCGAAGTGCGCATCTGCGTGGTCGGGAAATACGTGCAGCTTGAAGACGCATACAAAAGCCTCCGCGAGGCGCTGATGCACGGCGGCCTGGCAAATCATCAGCGCGTGGTGATCGAGTGGGTCGAAGCAGAAGACCTTGATTCACCCGCGATGGCCGAGCGCCGCTTGCGCCATGCCGACGGCATTCTCGTTCCCGGCGGATTCGGCAAGCGTGGCATCGCCGGAATGGTTCACGCCATCACCTACGCGCGCGAGAGAAAAGTTCCGTTCTTCGGCATCTGCCTCGGAATGCAGTGCGCCACCATCGAGTACGCGCGCCAGGTCTCGCGCCTCGAACATGCCGACAGCACCGAGTTCGACCCCTCGACCCCGAATCGCGTGATTTACAAATTGCGCGAACTGCTCGGCGTGGACGAAATGGGCGGCACCATGCGCTTGGGCGCGTGGCCCTGCAAACTCGAGCCGGGCTCTTTTGCGCACAAAGCCTACAGCACTCTAGAAATTTCCGAGCGCCATCGCCACCGCTACGAATTCAATTGCGAGTATGAAGAGACGCTCACGCGCGCCGGATTCCGCATCACAGGAAAAACTCCCGACGGCGTGTACGTCGAAATCGTCGAAGTCCCCGATCACCCGTGGTTCCTCGGCTGCCAGTTCCATCCAGAATTCAAGTCGAAGCCGCTCGCGCCGCACCCGCTTTTTGCCGCGTTCATCCGCGCCAGCCTCGAGAATCGCCATCACCGCCTGAGCGTTTCCGCCGAAAGCCGCGCCGCGAACCCCGCCGACTAAGCCAGCTTGTGAAACGTTCCGCAAATTCCTACGACGTAATCGCCAAACATTACGATGCGGCCTACGCGTCTAAAGCAGATTTGGTTGACCTGCCTTCTTATTTAGAGCTATCGAAGAAGTCGCGCGGCCCCGTCCTCGAAATCGGCTGCGGCACCGGGCGCGTCCTTCTCCCCATCGCGCGCCATGGAATCGAAATTCACGGCGTGGACATTTCCCCGGCAATGCTTCGCATTCTCAAGTCTCACCTCGCCGGCGAGCCGCTCGAAGTACGCAAGAGAGCGCACCTGCACAGGGGCGACATGCGCAGCTTCCACCTGAAGAAGAAATTTCCGTTGGTGATGTTGCCCTTCCGCTCGCTCCGGCACATGTTCACGCTGAAAGACCAACTCGCCGCGCTCAAGACCGCCGCCTTTCATCTCGATCGCCGCGGCAGGCTCGCGTTTGACGTGTTTTATCCTAAATTCGATGCGATTACGTCAGGCATCGGGGAGGAAGTAAGAGAGCTCGAGTGGGCAGAAAGTGGAGAGCACGCCAGAGTGGTCCGCCGCTTCTTCCGCGAAGACTCGGTGGACAAAATCCATCAGAAATTCAATTTCACATTCATATTCCGCACCTACGAAGGAGAGCGGCTCGTCCGCGAGGAATCCGAGCCGTTCGCGCTCTCCTATTACACCTACCCGCATATTCAGGTGCTATTCCAGTTGGCCGGCCTCGAGATCGTCAAAGAGTACGGCTCCTATGCCAAAACCCCTCTCGACAATTCAGCCGACCAGATGATTTTTCTCCTGAAGAAGTCGAACTCGAACCGATCTTGAGTCCCGCTCACCGGGTTGCCTTGAAATTTCGATGGAAAGGCTCGCATCAATTCTATTTTAGGAGGGTGGGAGCTTTAGCATCGTCTGTGGATTTTCTCTCACACTGAACTTGTGAAGCCGGCCTGTAAATCAAGAACGGGAGAAGGAGGTCCTTCTCCCGTTCTTCCGTGCTATTCGTCGTCGATGTCTTTGAATACACGTTCCGGAGCCGCCTTGGCTGCGGCGGCTGCGGTCGCGGCCGCGGGTTGGGCGTACGCCGGGATGGCGCAGCCCGCTGCATCGCAGCGGACCTCGGGGAAGGCGAACAGAGATTCATGCCCTTCCTCATCCACCGCAGCGACGGAAACGAAGAAGGGATCGCCCGGGTTGAGGCCCAGGGTTCCCGGACTGATGACGCGACTACTGCCATCACCACCGACAGTAACTCGCTGGTGATAGAAGTTTTCGGTAACCGGGCGCGCGGCTACGACGATACGTGTCCCTTCGCCGCTTCCACGCGAGGCTTGGAAGCTGACCGTCACGCCGTGCACCGCGTCGCCGACAGCCGAGAAATTAGCGGGAGCGATGGGAGCGCGCGCCAGGCTAGCGGCGCTGGCGGCGATTACTTGCGCGATGCGCGCGGCGTAGTCGGGAGTGATGAATTGAGGGAGATCGAAAGGAGTATGTTGATGAGCGGTCAGGAAGCTCTTGCAATTGTCCGGAATATTGGCCGGAGTGGGGCAAGGGAGCTTAAGCTGACCGCAGCTATTGTCTGGCGGAGAAGGCGAGCACTCGTGGGTCTCCATCAAACGGACAGCAGGAAAGCCGTTATTGATGAAAGAGACGTGATCGCTTGCGCGACCGGGGCGATCCTGGCGAAACTCGACCTTGGGGGTCATGGAAGGGACATAGGCGCCGCCCCAAGTGGCTACGTAGCGCATCAGACCGCGCGACGGGGAGGTATTGTCGGTGGTGCCGTCGGGGTCGGTTGTGAATTGTTCGCGCGGAATACCGGGGGAATAGAGGCGGAAGTGGAAGAAATCGTCGCCGCTATTCGTGGTGTTGTCTCCGCCGGGGATGTCGGTATTGATCATGGCCACCACTTGCGGGTTGACGAAATACTTTGAGAGATGGGCGGCAATGGAGGCGGAGCCGAAGAGTCCCTGCTCCTCACCGGAGAAGGACATGAAGACGACAGTGTTTTCAAATTGGTGTCCGCCAAGAACGCGGGCCACCTCCAGAACCACGCCCGTTTGCGCGCCGGCGTCGTTGCCTGCCGGGGCGAAGTCAACCGAGTCGGACACATTGATGGTGCGGGAATCGTAGTGGCCGCCGACGATTACCAAGCGCTCCGGATGCGTCGCGCCCAGCCTCCACGCGATGACATTAAAGGTAGGGGCGGTGGGGCAAGACCCATGGACAAAGGGATCCCGGACGACCTGAAGGCCCGGGATGGCGCTGTACTTGCTGAAAACGAATTCGCGGGCGGCAGTGACGCCTTGTCCTGGTGCAGGTGAGTCAGAACAAGACTGGTGAGTGAAGGTGTTGGCGAGTGTGTTGGAGGTATTTTGAATCTGAGCCGGATCTATTTGACTAATCATCGCACTGATTTCGTCATCGGTCCTGACGCCGTTGTCCGGACCGAAACCGGCAAGGACGGCGGCAAGAACGACGGTGAGCACTACTCCGCAGACCATCAGAGTTCGATTCATGGTGAGTCTCCTCCGCAGATAGTTCTTCGGTGTTTCGAAGTTGCTGTTTGAGGCTGGGAAGCCAAAACAAACCTACGGGAGAATGTATCGCTGGCGCGCAAACTACACCTTTTTGAGAAGTGCTGCAAATGATAAAAATCAACAGGAGCGCTTTATCCACAGCCTTGGCGGGGTCCTCGCTTCATAGTGCACTGGATCAGGACCACGTTCGCTGTGCGCAGTGCAAATTGGCGGCAACCACTTGACTTTGCTGTTCCGCCGCATAACTCCCACCAAGACGGCCAGGTGTACGCGATCGCGTCAAAAACTGGTCTAACGGCCAGTACAATTTCGTCCCGCCTTGTGCGATGCTAATTCTGGAGGGTTGTCCAATGACGAGCGCAGCAGCACCTGTCAGGACTCCAGTCAATTCCGCCTCATTTCTAATCGCGAATCGTGGATTAGAAACGCCGCCAAGCCATTCAAAACACACGACGGCGCATGAGTCTAATCGCGAAAAACTCCGCGATGCGCCCACCAACAAGCACACATGCGAAATGATGTTTGGGAGTGGGGCGAAGAAAAGGCTAATCGCAACATTCACCAAATTAAGAATTCACTCAACTCGTTCAAAACGCGGCATTAAACAAATTTCTAACCGCAACAAAAACAGCCTTTGTCCGTTCCAACTCCATTTTGCGCCTTTGCGCTGCGGCGGCCGATCCCTTCCAGTTTGCGGTCCCTTCGCCACCCCAAGACGTTGCAATTGCCGTCGAACCTGCATAGGCTTGTGCGTTCTGTACAGGAGCCTCCCCGGGCGATGGCGGATAAGGGCCAATTCTCGATCGGCAAAATTCGCTTCGGCAACCACGCGCCACTGTTCCTTATCGCCGGCCCTTGCGTGATCGAAAGCGAAAGCCACGCCATGAGCATGGCTGAAAAACTAGGCGCGGTCGCAAGCAACCTCGGCATACCTCTCATCTTTAAAGCGTCATACGACAAGGCGAACCGGTCTTCGGTCTCCTCTTTTCGCGGGCCCGGCTTAAAAGACGGCTTGAATATTCTCGCGAAAATAAAGAACCGCACCGGCCTTCCGATCCTCACCGATGTCCACGAGGTCTCCCACGTCGGCCCAGCCGCTGAAGTGTGCGATGTTCTTCAGGTGCCCGCATTCCTCTCTCGCCAGACCGATCTACTTGTCGCTGTCGGAAAGTCCGGCCGTGTCGCGAATCTGAAGAAAGGCCAGTTTCTCTCGCCCTGGGAAATGCGCAACGCCGCGGAAAAAGTGGCCAGCACAGGAAACGAAAAAATCATTCTCACCGAGCGTGGCAGCTCTTTCGGCTATCAAAATCTGGTGGTGGACATGCGCTCGTTCCCCGTCATGCGTAAGCTCGGCTATCCGGTAGTCTTCGACGTGACGCACTCCGTGCAATTGCCCGGCGGGGAAGGGAAGTCGAGCGGCGGCCAGCCCGAATTCATCGAGCCGCTCGCGCGCGCAGGAACAGCCGCGGGCGTGGACGGAGTATTTCTCGAAGTCCACGACAATCCCGCGAAAGCGCTTTCGGACGGAACGAACGCGCTGCCGCTCAATCAATTTCGGCCTCTACTCGAAAAAATCAAGCAGCTCTCGGCGCTCGTGCGCGACTGGGATTCTCCAAGGAAAGGTAAATGACTCTGGCGAAAGACATGAAAACCACGCTGGCCACTGCCAAGCGCGTCTTGCGAATCGAGGCCGAAGCCATCGCCGGCATGATCGAGCGCCTCGACGAGCGCTTCGAGAAAGCCGTCGAGCTTCTCTATCAGTGCAAAGGCAGAGTGGTGGTCACCGGGCTCGGCAAATCGGGACTGATTGGTCGCAAGACGGCCGCCACATTTTCGAGCACCGGAACGCCCTCATTCTTTCTTCACGCCGCCGAAGCGCTCCACGGCGATTTGGGAATGCTCACGGACAACGATGTGCTGCTGGCAATTTCCTCCAGCGGCGAAACTGAAGAATTAGTTGAGCTGGTCGAAGCAGTGAAGCGGCTCGGAATTCATCTGCTCACGCTGACCGCCAAGTCGCGCTCAACTCTGGCGAGCGCGAGCGATATTGTTCTCGACATCGCCGTGAAGGAAGAAGCCTGCTCCCTGAACCTCGCGCCGACGGCTTCCACCGCTGCGGCCATGGCCATGGGCGATGCGCTGGCGATTGCACTCCTCGAGCGGCGCGGTTTCAAGGAAGAAGACTTTGCTGCGCTTCACCCGGGCGGCCGTCTGGGCAAAAAATTGCGCCGCGTTGAATCGTTGATGCACTCGGGCGAAGACGCGCCACGAGTGCTGCCGACGGCGAAAATGCCCGAAGTGATTTACGAAATGAGCCGCAAGGGACTGGGCCTCACTGCGGTCACCGAATCGAACGGGCGACTGTTGGGCATCATCACCGATGGTGACCTTCGCCGCATGATGTTGGAGAGCAAAGAAAATGTCCTGGAGCTTACGGCCGCCGATTGCATGACGCGCAATCCGACCACGCTGCCGAAAACGGAACTGGCAGCCAGCGCGCTGCACGTGATGGAAGAAAAGAAAATTACATCCGTGTTGATCGTGGATAGCGGCGGCCGCCTCGAGGGCGTCGTCCACATTCACGACCTATGGACGCTGCAACTTTTCTAAATTGGCGGGACGCTTTGTAGGTTGCGGTTTTAGCCGCGACGTTAGCCAGTGAGTGATGCCGGGCTTTAGTCCCTGGAGCTCCATTGGGAGGGTAGTCAAAGGCAATGGAAAATGGCGATTAAAGAAATCAAATTTCCGCCCAAGGTGCTGCGCCGCGCGCGCAACATTCGCGTTCTGCTGATGGACGTGGATGGCACGCTCACGCCCGGCTACGTCTGCCTGCAAACATTTCCCGACAGCAGCGTCGCCGAAATGAAAATGTTCAACGCGCACGACGGCGCGGGCGTGAAGCTCGCGAGCATCATGGGCCTGCGCACCGGACTGATTACTGGACGCGATTCTCCCGCCACCGCCCGCCGCGCGCGGGAAATGTCCATGGAGTTCGTGATTCAGGGGCAGCCGAAGAAACTCGAAGCATACAAAGCGATTCTCACGCGCGCAGGAGTGACGGACGATGAGGTCGCCTACGTCGGGGACGACTTGCCGGATCTGCCATTGCTCGGACGCGCCGGACTTGCCGTAGCTGTCGCAGACGCGGTGGTGGAAGTGAAGCGCGCGGCACACTACATCACAACGGTTCGCGGCGGTGAAGGAGCGGTTCGCGAGGTGGTCGAATTGATTCTGAAAGCTCAGGGTAAATGGAAGAAAGCAATCCCGCAGGCCATCGCATAATCAGCATTGCGCGCGTCGATATCTTAGGCGCCTCTATTTGTTCGAATGCGCCTTGCGGATCTCCTCAGACATTTGCAGCACCCACTTGGGCGGATCCGGATTGTGCCGGAAATCAGGATCCTGGCCGAACGCAATCTTCCAGCGATTCAGCCAGGAAATTCCTTCCGGGCCAATATATTTGTCGGGCGTAGAATACGCCGGGTCGGTCAGCGCCTCTTCAAGCGGGACAAATTTGTAGCCGCGCTGTTCGATTCGCATGAGCAGCGTTTCGAAGCTCTCGGCATTCAATTCGCTGTCGTGCATCAGGAGGATTTGGGGAATGCCGCGGCCGAAAAGATTTTGCGTCACGCCTTCAAAATATGTGAACACCGTGTCCATATATTCCAAATATTCCCGCTTGGTTTTTTCGGCGAGCTTCTTGTCTTTTTTTTCGATCGCGCGGCCCAGGATGTCGTTGAACATCCAGTCGGCGCAATCGAATGTGACCGGAGCAACTTCATAGCCCCGCTCCTTCAAAAAAGCTTCGAAGGCGGCCTTCGCTTCCGGCGTCGGGCCGGTGTTGAGAAACGGGTGGCGAAAATATTTTTCCGTCTGTCCTCGTGCGCTCATCATCGCGCGCGTCGCCACTTCGCCGCGAATCGTTTCGTCCTCAAATTGGGGCAGCGGCGTAATTTGAAAGTCGGGATGCGAGTAAGTGTGATTGCCGAGCGTCAGGCCCGCGTCGAGCCATTCCGCGAGCAGCGCAGCACGGGCGTCACGCTCGCCGGGAACTTGCAGCTTCCATTCGTTGACGAAGCCGATCGCGGGAACATGATGCGCTTTGAGTATGGCCGAAATTGCGCGATTGATTCGCTGCAATTGTTTCAGGTCGCTCGTGGCGTGGTCCGTGCCGGGCTCGGCGCCGGGCAAGTCGTCAACGGTTATGACGATCGTCCGCTGCGGTGCAGTTTGGGCGGTTAGTTTTTCGCGGTGCAGGTTGGCAAAGGCGGCCACCGACACGCTAGCAGCGATCAGGACCGTCAGACTATGAGCGAGAAGAATTCGTTGCATGCTCATTCGTCGGGCCTCGCGCGGTTCGAGTGGATTGTGAGTGTTCAAGCAGAAGGGCATTGTGCCTCAAATTGGAGACTGCAGGTACCGAGAAAGAATCTGGAGCGGGAGAAGGGAATCGAACCCTCACCTCTAGCTTGGGAAGCTAGCGTTCTGCCACTGAACTACTCCCGCTCAGGCCAGCGCTGAACGCAGGATAGCATCGCCATCGTGAGGCAGGCAAGGATGCTCGCAGCGATGTGGACTTGAATTGTGTAGCCAGGCGTTTCGGTCAAAGAGAACTATCGGCGGAAAATCCTGACTCGCCCGGACTGTCTCACTCGGCCAATGGAACCAGCCGGCGATCGAGCGTGACGGCAGCGAAATAGGAGCAGCGCGCGAGTTCGCCCCGGCACCAGTTGGAGGCGCCCTCGGACATCAAAGACGAAACGGTCGCGGCCATCTTCACGATGCGGTAGTACAGACTCACGGCGGTGATTTCCGCGGGGTCATCGCCAGGGTCCGGCGCGACGCGCACGAGGGCCATCAGGCGATCGAATTCATGGGGCGCAATCGTATCTACAGTCAGCCCCATGACGTTTAATATTCTGCCGGAAAGGTCTACTTTGGAGTAGGTCGCGAGCAGCGTGCGGCAATAGGCAAAGGAGAATTGCCAAAGTGCAGTGATCACAAAAACCAATATGAAGGCTGAGGTGAACATGAGATTGTTTGTGCCGCTGAATTTGTGCGCGGCTGCCTTTTCCCTTTCTGTCAGGCCCGATCGCATGGGTTCAAATCCTAACTTCCGTCAGCGATCCGTAAGTCTTTTCTTCGAGACAACTTCGACATGGTGTTCTTTCTAGGTACACCTTCACTGCAATATCTCGGAGAATTAAGAGCAGGTGGCTGGCCGGACGGCATAGTTCGGGCGAGAGGGATGGTTGTCGGTCGTATGAGCAGCGATTAGAAGCCCTTAATAAAAGCAGGCCATCTGTGGGAATGCGTAGTCAGCAAAGATAAAGAGGCGCGAATGTGTACCGCCTCGAGCCGGCCCGTTTCATGTGCGCACAGCACGCACCAACGTCTCACCGACCTATTTGATGACGGGGTAATCGAGAAAGTAGCGATGGAGCAATTCGACCGTCATTGGGCTCTTGCGTATTCTGACAGCGGTTGGTCCGCTTTCAGCGGTGCCGGAGGAGGTTACCCAAACCGTGTCGCCGGCATGTAGGTCGGTGAGATGGAGCGGCTTGGTGTTGGAATCGAGGATGACCGTTTTGTCGGTGATCTTCATGAGCAGAGTCACCTCGGTGGGGCGCTTGAGGAGAACTTGCGACTTGGAGGGATCGATTGAAGAGACGATGAAAAACTCCTCGCCGCCGGATGTTTTCTTGTTTTGCGCTTGTACGTCCACGGCGAGCGAAGCGGCAGCCAGAAGAGCGAATGCGAAGATCAGAGATCGTGAGAGTTTATTCATAGCGGAGCGCCTCAATGGGATCGAGTCGCGCGGCTTTGCGCGCGGGGTAGTAGCCGAAAAATATTCCTACAGCTCCAGAGAAAATCGCGGCGACAACGACGGATACGGGTGAGATATGTGTAGCCCAGTGCAACAAGCTGGAGATCAGGATTGACCCAATCGTGCCGATCACGATACCGATCAACCCGCCGAGCGAACTGAGCACCACGGCTTCGCTTAAGAACTGGCGCTGGACATCTTCTTCGGTGGCTCCCACGGCCATGCGGACACCGATCTCGCGCGTTCGCTCCGTGACGGAGACAAGCATGATATTCATGATGCCAATTCCGCCGACGACCAGTGAAACAGAGGCGATGCTGGCGAGCAGCAGGGTGAGGATTTGCGACGTTTGCTCTTGAGCTTGCGCGAGCTCCATGGGACTGCGGATGATGAAATCATCGTCTTCCGTCGGACGGAGATGATGACGCTGGCGGAGGAGCGCCGCGATTTGCTTCTTGGCCAGAGCGATGTCTGCCGCTGATGTGGCGGACGCCATGACCGATTGCAGCCAGTCAATCCCGGAGATTTTCTTCTGCATGGTGGTGAACGGCATGATGAGCGTATCGTCCTGGTCTTGCCCGAACGCATTGTTTCCTTTTGCGGACAGGACGCCGAGGACGCGAAACGGGATGTTTTGAATGCGAACGACCGACCCGATAGGATCCTGGTCGCCAAATATTTGCTCGACAACTGTCCTCCCAAGTACGCAAACATTTGCTGCCACATCCACGTCGCGCTGGGAAAAGGCGCTGCCCTGATCCACGGGCCACTTCCGGATTTGAAAGTAATTGGGTCCGGCGCCGCTGGCGCGCGTGTACCAATTCTGGTTGCCGTTCACGACCTGGACTGACGATCCCACTCCGGGTGACACCAACGCAATGGTCGGAACGGACTGTTGAATGGCCTCGGCATCCTGAACAGTCAGAGTCTTGGTGGCCTGTGTTCCCATGCGCACGCCGTTGACGTTGACGCTTCCCGCGGAAATGTAAACCATGTTGTCGCCCAGGTTTTGAATCTGCTGCTGAACCTGTTCGCTGGCACCCTGGCCGATGGCGACGGTACAAATGACGGCGCCGACACCGATGATGATGCCGAGCATGGTCAGGATGGTGCGCATCTTGTTGCGCGCGAGCGCCCGGAGCGCCAGGCGGACCACTTCGCTGAGAGTCATCGTCCGACTACCTCGGCCCGCCGCCACCGCCAAAGGTGGGTGGCCTCTGTTGTCCGGACGGCGCAGTTGAGCCGCCCTGCTGGCCTGTGATTAGAACATCGCCTTCATGCAAGTCGCCCTTGAGCAATTGTGTGTTATTAAAATCCGTGATGCCGCATTGGACCGCGAGGGGAAGCGGCTTCTTGTCCGGTCCTAATTTCCAGACGACTTGCCAGCCTCCGAGATGCGTGGTGGAGGCCTCGCGTGAAATATTGTAATGCTTATAGAGCACCTGCAATTGAGCGCGCGACATATCCGGCGTAAAAGTTAGCGCCGTATTGGGGATCAGGATGACGTTCGTCGCGTTGCCGGTTGGAATCGTTACGTAGGCGGTTTCGCCCGGCCGAAGCTTTTCGTCAGGATTTTCGAAATCAATGATTGTGTCGTAGGTCACCACGTTCTGGACGGAATAGGCATTCAAACGCACGGCGCTGACGCGACCGTGGAATTGCTCGGTGGGGAAAGCATCAACCTGAAATGAAACCACGGTGCCGATCTGGATGCTGCCTGTGTCGGATTCGTCTGTCTTGGCGTACACCTGCATGCGTTTCAAGTCCTGAGCGATGGTGAAAACATTGGGAGCTTGGAGTGAGGCGGCAACGGATTGCCCAACGTCAATACTGCGCGCGACCACCGTGCCATCAATGGGCGAAACGATGGTGGTGTATTTCAGGTTCGTCTCCGCCTGCCTTAGCGCACCTTCCATAGAGACGACCTGCGAAGAAGCTTGCGCGAGTTGCGCCCTGGCCTGTTCAAGGGCGGCGGCGGCGGAATTGACGTCTGCAACGGCCTGGCCGAGCGTTGATTGCGTCAATTCGTTCGCATCGGACGAAACGATTCCGGAGGCAAACAAATCCTGGGAACGCTTCGCCGTGGCCTGCTGATATTTCACGTTCGCCTGGGTTTTGGCCAGGTTAGCCTGGTCCACGCCGACGTTGGCCTGGAGTGTCACTAAATTGGCTTTTGCGTTTTGTAGATTCCCTCGCGCCGTGGTTACTTGAGCTTCGTAAATGGCGGGGTCGAGCTGGGCTAGCACCTGTCCGCTCTGCACACGCGTGTTGAAGTCCGCGAAAATGTACAGGACGGTTCCGGAAACATAGGAGCCGACAGGGACGGTGGTCAGTGGATTGATCGTGCCAGTGGCCTGGAACGAGGCGTGGATGTCGCCGCGCTTTACTGCGGCAGAGATGTACTTTGGTGCGCTCGAGCGGGAGCGGTAGTAAAAGATCCCGCCCAGCAGTAGAACGAGAACGACTGCGCCGACCGGGTATATCTTCTTGTGCTGAGCGAACGATTCACGTAGCCACATGGATTTGTACTTTCGCAGGAATAGTAGCTTTCCAATAGCATGAACGGGGGCCTGGTGCTTTCCCCCTTCTATTGGTAAGGACGCATCTCCCGCCGGACCGGTTTCCGGAGCGCAGCCGACGGCATTCTAGGAGCCACGTGGGGTTTCCACTGTTCACTAAGGCACAAGTCTCCGTGATAAAGTGGGCGGCTCGGGAAATCACGGGTGGCCGAGGTTGGGGGAGGAGAAGTGGCGTATCGAGATTTGCGGGATTTTCTGCACAAATTGGATAAGAAGGACGAGCTGAAGCGCATCTCGACGGAGGTGGATCCCGTCCTTGAGATTACGGAGATTTCGGATCGCGTCATGAAGGCCGGCGGGCCGGCGCTGCTGTTCGAGCGGCCGAAGGGATCGCGCATTCCGGTGGTGACGAATCTGGTGGGCACAGAGCGGCGGATGAATTTGGCGCTGGAGGTGGAATCCTTCGAGGAGGTTGCCAGCCGCGTCCGGTCATTTATTGATGTGCAGTCGCCGCAGGGATTGCTCGAAAAAGTGAAGATGCTGCCGAAACTTGCGGAGCTGGGATCGTTTTTCCCGAAATCAGTGCGCAGCGGCGAGTGCCAGGACGTGGTGCGGACAGAGAATTTTTCGCTCGACGAATTCCCAATCCTGCAGTGCTGGCCACAGGATGGCGGGCGTTACGTCACCTGGCCGATGGTGATCACCAAGAATCCAGAAACAGGGAAGCGCAACGTAGGCTGCTACCGGATGCAAGTTTTTGATGGGCGCACCACCGGCATGCATTGGCAAACACAGAAGCATGGCGCGGAACATTTCCGGAGCGCGCGCGCGAAGAGCCGCGAGGGCAGGCTGGAAGTGGCGGTGGCGATTGGCGCGGACCCGGCTACGGCGCTGGCGGGAATCCTGCCCGTCCCGCCGGACATGGACGAGTTCTTGTTTTCAGGTTTTCTGCGGCGCGACCCAGTCGAACTGGTGACCTGCAAGACAGTGGACCTGGAAGTACCTGCGAATGCGGAGATCGTGCTTGAGGGATATGTGGAGCTTGGAGAGATGCGAACAGAGGGGCCTTTTGGGGATCACACCGGGTTCTATTCGCTGGAAGGGCAGTTTCCTGTTTTTCACATCCAATGCATCACGCATCGCAAGGAGCCGTTGTA
>Ga0307479_10003337_pt1 | contig 14619 bp, 9 predicted proteins | sample atmos_gasesECM4C_FD_203743 | JGI IMG/M metagenome (GOLD analysis project Ga0307479, IMG submission 203743) | Hardwood forest soil microbial communities from Morgan-Monroe State Forest, Indiana, United States - atmos_gasesECM4C_515 | ecosystem: Environmental > Terrestrial > Soil > Temperate...
TATGCGTATCAGGGCGGTGCTGGAGGAGCGTTTCACGTAGGTTGGTTTGACTGGCCCAGCATTACCGCGGGTGGTTATGACACCTATTACTACACAATGATGCAGTGGTTGGCGGGTTCAACCTTTACCGCTTCATGTTCCAGCAACGGCGCGGTGTGGACATGCCCTCTGACTGAATCCAATGGCGCTACAGCACTCATTGTGTGGAACGCTACCGGCAACAGCCAGTACACCCCGCCGACTGAGTACGTGAATTACCGCAGTTTCAACGGCACCTTCGGCGGCACTGTCCAGAGCATAAGGCCCGGACAATCCACTGCAATCGGGCTGATTCCCGTCATGTTTCAATCCAAGTGAGAAGCAAGGGAGGTGATGTTCAGCGTAGGAGGAAGTGATCCCAGACGGGGAGCGCTGAACAGAAAAACAGGATGGAATGACAGCGGCTGGGATTGAGTCCCAGCCGCCGTTATTTGCAATCGAAAGCAGATCGAAATGGAACGCCAATAAGCTGCTCTACCGCATATCAGAACTGTCCATACTGACCGCGGAAGATGCGCGTCTGCCATGTATAACAGTTGCTGCTCGGTATCCAGCAATTCGTTGAGCCAGTTTGACTCGTGTTGTAATACTCCCCGACACCGTAAAAGGTCAAATTGTCCGACGGGTCGATGACCGTCGCAGCGTACTCGCCCCAACGCTGCGTATTCTCTTGATCGCCTGCTCCCTTCACGATTAGGGTCGGCGGGTCGAAACTGGACGCCTTCCATGGGAGCACATCAAAGCTAACTGCTGGGTCATTCTGAGTCTGGCATGATGGGCAGTACGCCCCTGACGTAGTATAGGCAATGCCCAAGTTGCCGTTCTGGTCGAGAGCAGCACTGGGCATGAAATAGAAAAGCGCACCATTCGGATCTTGCAAGTCTGGAGGCCCCGAAGAGCCGCCGCTGTTTACCAGCACCGATGCCTTCCCGTTGGAGACACTGAGAATGTAATATCTGATGCCGGTGCGCTGATTACTCGTGCTTTCCATCACCACATGGGAAGCGGTCAGATACTCCCCATTTGGCCCGCCCGAGGACGAAGACAGCCTGTTGAACGTCAGTCGGTTGGCCATCCGGTCGCCCAATGAATCTAGGCAGGGCGTAGCATAGTTCCCGCAGGAGGGCTTGCCATAAGCTCCGATGGTGCTCGTGTTGGTGCTGGGCTCGGGAACACAGTAAGTGTTCGTCTGTTGACCTGCCTTCGACGTGTTGTAGCAACCCGGAGCATAAGGGTTCACATTGATGGGAGCGGGGCCGGCTAATCCGTTTGTCCCCCAAGTGAACAGGGCGAGTTGATTCGACGTGCATGGAGTAGTCTGGCTGCTGCAAACATGCATACCCCCGAATCCCTGCTGTGCATTGCTGGGGTTCACCATAGCTAAGAAGTACTCAGGCTCGCCGCTTACCGGATTGGTTGCGCTGTCGATATCGGCAACGTCGACCGAGTGGATAAGACTCGGCCTAACGGTCGGAGGAACTGTGTAGGTGTAGCAGGTCATCGGCCTGGTTGGGTTGCCCCGCACAATGTCAGCGCGGTCCAATTGACAAGCTTCGAAGCCTGATTCAACATACCCGGCGTTCGGGTCCTGCAAATCAAACGTAATATAGAAGCCGTTCGACCAGGTGCCAATTCTCGGCCAGTCGGGAAAGTAATAGTAAAACGAACCGGTGGTGCAGTTGTTCGAACTCGGGGTGCACGGGATAACCGTGCTCATCCTGTACTCGTAGGCGTACCATTGCGTGCTGGCATTGGAGAGATCGCTGGTGGAACTGGCCGCGATGCACCATGCATATTGGCGGATACCGCTGCCATTCGTATAGACGACTCGCCGGCTGAGCACGAACACGTTATCCAGACGATCAAAGATGACTTGCACGTTCCCGGAAGGCCCTCCGTGACATTCCGGTTGCGTGGAAGCTGACCACAATACTGCCACGTTGGCCGGCATTGCCGTGGTTCCACCTGCCAGGGTGAAGATCGGCTGACCCGTTACTTTGTCAAAAGCCTGAATGTACTGGCTATTGACCCATTCCACAACCTGGGCATTTTGGCCATTCACGGTTGGACCCACGGCAATATTGGCGTCAAAGTTGGGTCCCGCCGAATTGTCGTAGAACTGGTATTTGCTGCCCAGGTTTTGCTGAGCATCGATGCCCTCGATCTGGTCTCCACTCCAAAGCCCTCCAGTGCATGAGGCTGATTGGCAAATCGGAAAAGCGGCAACCGTGCTGTACTCCGCTACTTGCGCAGCGGTATAGGGACCGGCAATCGTACCCGTCTGGCAATCACCGGTGCACTGCGTCCTTGCAAGTGCTGGGGTTATCAGCAACACGAACGTCAGAACCCAATTCCTGAAGCGCATGATTTTCCTCTTTGATTACTTGGAGTGTTACCTTGGCAGCTGAATCTTGAAGATCCCAATCGGGAGAGAGTCTAGCAATCCCGGTACCAGAGCTATTCGCTCGTTATGCTTTGTTGACAACAACTTACCTGAGGCTTGGGGGACCGGTCTCCTCCCTGTGAAAAGACTTTCATCTACCCGCCGCAGCTAACCGGCGAGGCTCGAAACACGATTAGCCCCCAAGACTACGTCGCAATGGGAAGGGGAGGAACATTAATTCCTCCCCCTGTGCCTTTTTTCGCCAATCGGCAATCGAACCGGCGATTACGGATTCACGACTTGTGACAACGGTGCTGACTTGTTGCCGATGAAATTCAAGTCGCCGCTGTACAACGCATGAATAACAGTGGTGCCCGCTGCCAGAGCAGAAGTAGTATAAGTAGCCACCCCACCCTTCATAGGAGCCTGACCGATTGGTTGAAAGACAACGATTTCGCCATCGGGTGGCGGACCCGCAGGAGATGTGACTGTTGCCGTGAAGGTCACCGCCTGGCCCACGGTTGACGGATTCAAGGAAGAGGCCACAGTCGTCGTGGTTCTGGCGGCGTTCGGGTTTATTTCGAACACTGCGCCCATTCCGCTCGATCCGCCATCAAACGCCGTGCCGTAGAGATAGCCTTGGCTGTAAATCAGGCCGTCATACGGCACCGCCCCGTTAATGCCGATGAAAGTCTGCAGAATCCTCGGTATGTAACGGCCGGTGCCGGTCGGCGCGACGAGCTCGTAAACGGCTCCGGCACCGTTCTTGCCGCCCGCTTTCGTAGTTCCGTAAATGTTTCCAGCCGGATCGAACACAATGCCCGAAAACGGCTGCGAGCCGGTGGTACCGAAGGAGTAAAGAAGCGTTTCTTTATACGGCAGCGTCGCTCCCGCAGTCAGCTTGAAGACCACGCCAACGTTATTCTTGCCGCCCGCCATCGTCGTACCGTAAATGTTCCCGGCGCTGTCGAGCGCAAGGGTGCCGTTTGGATTGGAGCCCTGGGTAGCAGCGTTGGCGGCGACAAAGGTGAAGAGCGTCGTCGATGTCCAGACGCCACCGCTTTGGGGTGTCAGTTCGAACACGGTTGTGCTTGTGGTGCCAAAGAGGTCTCCCGCGGCATTCATAGTCAAACCCGCGTAGGTCATCGGGGCGCTGCGGATCACCTTCTCCGTGAAGCCGCCGCTGCCGTTGGGGCTCAACTCGAAGACGGCTCCATTATTTCCCGCGCCGCCGTTGTAGCTTGTGCCATAGAGATTGCCTGCCGCATCCATGATCAGACCGTTTACCGGATTAGCACCGTCCGGCTGCCCAGCAAAGCTGTACACGACAGCTTCCGTCCAGACTGTACCCGAGGAGCTAAGCTCAAATACGACCCCGTTTCCCTTCGCGCCACCCGCGTATGCGGTTCCGTAAATGTTTCCTTTGCTGTCAAATACCAGACTGGAAAAAGTTGGATTCTGTCCGTCCGCGCAGGACCCACCTGCGGGGCAGAAGCTGTAGAGCACTGTCTCAGTCCAACCTCCGCTGCCATTGGGCGAAAGCTCGAATACGCTTCCAAATCCATACAGCCCGCCGCCGTAAGTCGTTCCGTACAAGTTGCCACCCTTAAGGGTGAGCCCGGCGTAGGGATTGGCGCCATCGGGGGTGCCCGTGAAATTGTAGAGCACACTTTCAGTTTGAGCCTGCGCTGGGCGAGCCACCATCAGAAGCAGTGCGGAAAGCACAGCTAGTGTAATGGTGCCCCGGATGGCTGCAGCAGCCAGTTTCGCCGGCCGGAATCTGGGCCTGACGTCCAAAACATTCAAACGGCCTTTCGTCCCACTGTTCGTCACTACTGAATGCATGGTGCTCTCCTTGTGCTTCATATCTTTTTTATAACCTCGTATCGTTTTAATTTTTGGGGGCAGTTCGTGCGGAAATGTGGCGAAGTGGCCGCTTCGAACAACTTGGGTGAAACCTGGGCAGCATTGCCGCTGCACCCGACTAACTAACCGTCAATGTGAAATAATTGTCTTCACACCGATCGTTTGTCTATCGTGTCTTGCTATGCTGATGTCGCGATTTACACTCTTCTGATGAGGTGTATATGCGGCTCTTGGTGAAATGGGTCTTGGCTTTCGTTCTGGCTGCGCTTGCATCTATTGCCGCAAGAGTACAGACAATTCCCGCCGGTGTCTTTGCTTCCTCACACCCAGAGAACGCGTCAGTCCGTAACGCCGATGAAAAGAGTGTTCCAACCATAACACGATCCAGCTTTGGATTTCAGTGCGGGACTGGCCGTCCTACTAATTGTCCGAATGAGACTTGGCCGACAACGATTGCCCAGCCTGGGATGATACGGCTGTGGGACTCTCAAGTGCAGTGGCACTCTCTGAATACTGCTCCTGGAGCTTACCAATGGAGAACTCTCGACGGATATCTCGACGCGATTGCTTCCCACCAGCCCCGCGACGCAATGTACACATTCGGCTATACCCCGTGCTGGGATACCAAGGGAAAGTGCGAAGGTGGTTGGGGATCGACTTACCCTCCGAATGACCTGACTGCAAGCGGCAGCCCGTCCTTTAATACGTTTGTTACCGCTCTACTTGCCCACTGCTCGCCGGCCGGTCACTGTGTCAAGTCCTCTATTAAATATTGGGAACTGTGGAATGAAGCGAATGCAGAAAGTTATTGGAACGGCACAATCCCACAACTGTATGAGTTAATGGCGCCTGCGGTGGCGCTTATCCGCAGTAAGGTACCGGGCGCCTTGATTCTCACCCCGCCAGCTAACCGGGGTGATACAACTTGGATGCGTAATTGGCTGAACGAAGAAAATAAGAGGGAGCGACTGTCCGATATCTTCTCGTTCCACGTGTACCTGCAGAACAACCTGCCTGAACCCCGATTCGCTACTGTTAAGGAGATGGTCGATCTCAAAAATAGCACCAGCGGCTGGAGCGACACGCCGTGGATGAATAGCGAAACTAATTTCGATGCCAGAACGTTTACTTGCAGCAGCCGTTACACGTCCGACGATTGTATCGGCCAAATGGTACGTTGGCACTTGATCCACTACTCTTACGGAGCCCAGCATCTGAGCTGGTATTTTTTTAATACCACCATCGGCCACAATCCCGACTACAGCACCGCTTATCGCTCCATGATGGACTGGCTTGTCGGCGGCCATTTCGTTGCCGCCTGCTCTCCGAGCGGCAACGTGATCACCTGTCCTTTTATGCAGGCCAACGGCCATCGTTCAATGTTCGTGTGGACCTTCAATGGCGAGAGCCAATATAGTCCCGGCACTCAGTACGTCGATTACAAAGCCCTGAGCGGCAGCACCACGACCCTGTCTCCAGGAAAGCCCCTGACGATTAACGTAAAGCCTATCATGCTGGAGACGGCGAACTAACCAAGGCACGTCTTTCATGCCAACGTCGATAGAGATATCCATTGGTCACAGGGGTCAACGAATACCGGGCAATAGCTTGGAACAATGTCTCGAGCTTGTCCCACTCGCCGTTCTGATCAATCTCCCAACTGTGGAAATACAGGTGCGCCATTCCACCGTTGCGAGAGACGTCCTCCAACGCGCAAATAAATTGCGCGACCCAGGGGACTCGCGCCTTGAATGTAGTGACGTACTTATAAGCGCCCGCGAAGTTATATTCCAATAAGCAATGCCTAAGTTGAACATATGCGGGATAAGTGTTCGCGTAGGTGCTGATGTCCCAGCTGAAAGGATTTTTGGGATAGTCGTTTAGAAAATACCGGCAAGTACGCCCCGCGAGAAAACCTGCCTCTTCCACATTTTTTTCGATGCGGGGGTTGAACTTCCCGCCCGGGTAGCAAAACGCGACCACCTCGTGGCCCAGCGTATCCTCAGAAAACTTCTTGCCATCAATGATCTCTTGCCGCGCCCTTTCCGCAGACATCAAGGTCAGGCGGATATGGCTCATGGTGTGGCTGCCGACCTCGAATTGGCGGTCGATGTCGCGAATCTGCGACGGGTTCATCACCACCCTTTCGTGATTTGTGCCTGGAACGTAGAAGGTCGCGGTGAGTCCGTATTTGTGCAGCAGATCGACAGTGCGCAGATCCGTGGGGTGGCCGTCATCTACGCTGATCGTTACGTATTTCTCTCTTGCACCGTTCGCATCGCCGATAGGCTCTGGTTGCCCCATCTATTTCCTCTTTATGTGACTATGTTTACTCGTTGGGCTGGAAAATCCTGAGACTACTCAGCATCCATGGGCGTTTGAGATCTGTGCAAGTTCCCTGCCGAGGCGGCTTCGCGCTTATAAAACCTGAATGCGTAATAAGGCATCTTGAACATCGTGGCGGTGCGGCCGAGCCGCTTTGGCTCGGAGAGAAGTCGAAAGAGCCATTCTGCTCCAACGTCTTGAATCCATTTCGGAGCCCGTCTCTTTCTTCCGGACACAAAGTCCAGAGTGCCGCCCAGACCGTAAGCGCAACGTACTCCAAGCCGGAAAAGGTAGTCCGCGTTCTGTGATATCCACGTCTCCTGCTTGACTGGGCCAAAACAGACAGCCAGATGCGTGGGGCGAAAGCTGGAGATCTGGCTGAGGATATCGTCGTTCCAACGCTGCTCTTGAATGTTCGAGCAAAACGAAGGGGAATATCCGTCTATAACCAGATCAGGGCAGCGTGCCTTCAGTACTTCGATCGTACCGCGATTAGAGTCTGGGTCCGCCCCAAGCAAGAAAACGCGCTGTCGGTGTTTCGTCGCATGATCCGCCAGGTTGTAGATGAAATCGGAGCCCGATCTTTTCTGCAACTTCCGCCCCGGGTAAACAAGCGAACAGAAAAAGTGAAGAATCCGTCCGTCAATTGTATTCACTGTGTGCTTGAGGGTTTCTTCAAAAGCCGGGTTTTGATGCGCATAGACGAAGATTTCGCTGTTGATAGTAGCAACTTGCTTCAGTTCGTTGCCGCTGCTTGACACGATCTCGTCGGCGGCTAGTGAATGCAGCAACACCTTCCCCAGGCGCACCGCGCACGGCGCATTGGCGGAATCCGAACTAGTTTGAGGGACGCCGATGTTATTGCGGAATGTCGTCTCTTTATTTGTGAGGTGCCGGTGTACAAAGTCCGGATCCCTGTACTTGAGGCGCCGATACGCCTGCCAAATCGACGTCGGCAGGATCGAAAAAAGAACGCGCGGGGCAATGTCCCATAGTCGCAGAGCCTTGAATAATAGGCGGTCAGTCGCCCGCTCCCAAATGCCGGGTTTGGTGGCTCCGGTTTCGGAGAAGCGTTGGCATAGTTGCCAGTCATCGCCAGCCTCGGCCTTCCAGAGCGCCTTGTAGCGCCGGATCTTATCAGTGATCGCCGGCGGCAGTGATTCCTTGCGCTCCTTCCGGGAGACAATCTGGCTGCTCTTGGCCAGGGTGTGATGAGCGCCCTCGAATACAGCGGAGCGGTCGGCTCTGTCCAATACAGTGACAGCGGGTGTGAACGGCACCCGCAGAAACTTACAAATGCCTCGCATCGTGTTGCTCGTGTCATCCACCAGATCACGGTAATGGATCTCGTGGAGGGCAGCTCCCATCAAGACGAGTTTGTCACGTTGTCGCTTCAAGGTCTGCGATGCCAGAAGCGCCTTGTGGGTCATGCCGGGCCTGGCAAACCAAAGTCCAGAAACGGCCGCGCGGATAACACTCAGGCAAATCTCTTCCGGATCGCGCCAAATCACCACGAACCGTGCGTCGGGAAACTCGCGCGCCAGGTATTCCAGCCGGTCATAATAGGACGGAGATTTACATCCCCATAGCTTCTTACCCTTTTGCCCGGAGTACTCCCGGCCAGCCAGCTCAGCAGCCTCGGCCAGCGACCTTACAGGCGAAGCAAGGCGAAGCGGGTCCAGGTCGTGGCGGCTCACGCCCGCGTTCCAGTACTCCCATTTTTCCACCCACGTTTTACGGCTCCAGGGAAGCCGAAACATGGGCCACAGCACCGGGAGGTCAGATTCGTAGAACAACCGAATGTCGGGATGCTGATTTAGAAGCGAATATAACAATGTAGTGCCGGACCGCCACACGCCAACAACGAAGATCGGCGGAACGTGCCCATACTCACAATCGTCAGCGGAAGCCCTTGGCTCTTGCAGGGTCTCTTCCAAGCTCACCGTATCCAACCCATTACTCATGTCTAGCTCCGATGGTACTCGCCGGCGAATTGCCTTGATGAAGTTGATATAAAGAAAAGTCTGTCAGCAAACGCGAAATTCCAGTCCTTCTAATTCATACGCGACGTCTTGATCACGTCTTCGAAAATAGCGTGAAGCGATGGATATCGAAAGCGCGAATCGTACTTTCGCTCCACGAGTGCTCTGCCCTTCCGCCCCATGGTCTCGACCTGGTCCGGACGTTCGTACAACCAGCGAACTTTTTCGGCTAAATCGTCGGCATCCTGCGGCTGGAACAACAACCCAGTCTCTTGAGGCTGAACGATATATGGCAGGGCGCCAATCGCGGACGCCACAACCGGTTTGCCACTTGCGAATGCCTCCAGCACAACCAGGCCAAATGTTTCGTAACAGTGGGATGCGACGATGGTGAACATGCTGTCGCGAAGGTACTCCAGCTTCTGCTGACCGTCCCTGAATCCGACGATCTCCACATTCGATAGCTGGTGTCGCTCAATGTATTCACGTAACTCTGGCTCGGCATCTCCGGCGCCCACGAACTTCAAAGGGATATGCGGAAGTTTCGCGAAGGCCTTCGCTATGGTCATCACGCCCTTGTCGCGATATAAACCGCCCAAATAGAGCACGTAGCGGCCGCCGCCGTATTGTGGCGTGAAGGCGGATGTATCAATGTGGTTCGGGCAAACGTGAATCTTGTCTTCCGGGATTGCCGCCTGCAGCAGCAGATTCTTGGCAAAGTCGGTGAGGCATATGTAGCCGCCAATTTTCTGCGTGAAACCAAGCTTCCGGTTCAGATAGAGAGATCCGGCGTAGAGCGCACTATAGGCTGCACTCCCTTGCACGCAGCGGTTACGCAGTGCCGGCCAGTAATTCCCCAGCTGGCAGCGTTGGCACGGCTGATCGTTGATGTAGAACCGCGAGTTCGGGCACCAAAGGCGGAAATCGTGAATGATATGCACCGAGGGAATTCCAAGCCGATGTAGGACATGGTAAAGCGACGGCGATATCAAAGGAAAAACATTATGCACATAAGCAATATCCGGCCGGAAGCGTCCTGCCAATTCGGTAATTTCGCGCACCGTGCGCCGGGAATACAGGGTATCCATTCCCAACTGCACTTTCTCCGACAGAGCCGCAGACGCAATCTCATTGCTGTGGCGGGTATAGCTGGTAACCTCGCCGTGCTGGGCAAACATTTGTTCGTCTGCCGCTGCAACAATGTCTGAGCCTGCATACTGTCGAAATCGATTGTGTACGGACAGAATGCGCATATGGCGGACTTAACGGCCGGTCCTGGCGTCAAGTCGGGCGGGTTCTCGGCTCTCGGATGAACCCGACGCTATCTCGAACAGCTTGTTGCTTACCGGGACCAGCGCAAGCATGAGCATAAATGGAGCCGTGGTTTTCCCTCCAAAACTCGAATTGAAAAAACCGTTGATGAGCAGAAAAGCATAGAGGGAAAGGCATCCCGCGGCAATCCGATAAACACGGTCCGTGGCTGGTGCAAGGCGAAGCACGCGATACAGCTTTACTGGAATCACGATGGTGATAATCAACATCACCAGGAATCCAAAAACGCCATTGTTGTACAGAGATTCCAGAAAACCATTATGCAAGTGCGGAGCAGCCCACCCCACTGCGTTTACCTGGAAGCCGATGAACTCCGACGACATGTAACCGTGGCCGATGATAGGCTTCTGCTCAATCGCCGGCAATACGGCGTTCCATAGAAGTGTTCGCCCCGAGAATGATTCTGCCCCCTCGCCCTCGCGGTAAGTATGAAAGTAGTTACCGAGAGGTGTGGAAAGCGCCAGTACGGCTATCAGGACGGCGGTCGCCGCGACATAACCGACTGCCGAACCAAATCGTCTGCGGAAGAAAAAGAAAAGGCCTCCGGCAAACACCGCAGCCATAATTCCGGTTTTGCTTCCCGCAAGGATCATGATCACGCAGGCTACAACGCCAACAAGGATTGCCGATTTGTGCATTCCTTCGCCTTTTCTCCCGGAAAATAAAGCCAGCGCCAGTAGCACCACCACGCCGGCATTCGGAGAAAGAGCATTCGGCGACACAATCGTGCTCATTCGCCCTTCTTCGTCGAAAAGCACACCGCGAAACATCGCGATCAGGACAGGCTGAAGCACGATGATCGCGTACGCCCAGGTTGTGAATCGAAGAAAAGATTCCGTGTCCCGCAAATCCCGCATCTGGTTCGAGCAGACTAAGAGCAAAAAAACGACAAGAGTAAGTTTAAAGGACCATACCAGGCCAAGGGATGGTCGCGGTGCGTAGGCGCAGGAGCCCAAACACAACATGGCAAACAGCGTCAGCCACTTGTAATCTCCCGCGAATAGTCGGCCGAAATACCCGCGAATCCGTCTCGAGCAAACAAACACCGCCAGAAAGCATAACCCCCACATCACCACTTCGCCATATGCGGCCGTTGGAAAATTTCCTTGATAAGCGTTGGCATTGGAATTCGCGTCTCCTTCGCGAAAGAAGATGCATTCCGATATCAACATTAACCACCATATGACAAAAGACGGTTTCAAGACGTCCGTCGGAAAGTAGAATATCGACAGCAAGACGATCCCTACCGCTAATACTCGCAGCGACTCCCAGGCCCAAGGATCTGGGGTTGCACCCAGAACAAACATCGTGCACACCGCCCCCGCTGCCACGATCAGCATTGTCCGCGCAATTCCCCCGGCCCTCGATGTGACCGGAGGTCCGGCGGAGCGCGGCTGCCCCGCCTGCTGCGGATCGGTTATTACACCCGCTCCGTTCAACCACGCGCTACCTTTATCTGCCATAGCTCCTTGTATCGTGAATGAATATTCTTGCGCCAAACCTGGCTCGCGTCTAGATTCCTGGCGCGGCAAAGTCGGAGGCGGACATTGCTTCACTGAGATGGTTGATTGCCACCGGACTCGGTGCCGCTTCGGCGCTAAGTTGAGACGAAAGCGGATAGCCCAGACGCAAGAGCGCGCTGCCGGCGTGCTCTTCGATCAGACGCACTTGCGCGGGCGACAGTTTCGACACCCAGCCTCGGACTGCACCGTCGCGCACGAAACGGCCTTTTATGGATACTCTAACCGGTTCCCGGTTTTCCTTTTCCCGCATCTTTTGCAACGAATTGTTCTCTATGGCAAGCCGGATTTTCTCCTGATCCGCAGCTACGCCGAGAAATTCCGCCATTCGGGTAAACCACGGCGCTGGCTCCTTCCGCAGATCTTCATAGCGCACAAGCAACAGGTTATCAGTTCCGGCAATCGGCGAATCCAGCCAGGAAGAGACGTGCCGCTGCCAGGGTCCGTAGCCGTAGGCGCTCCCGCAGGTTAAGAGAAAAGTCGATATGTACTGATCCAGATCACCTTCGAAGTAGTCCAGCGCCTTCAAGAATGCATATTCTGATAGCACCACATCGCGTGCATCCCTTACCACATAGATCGCCCGACGATATTCCTTCCGATACTGTTCGTGCGTACCGATCAGGCGGCCGCCGCCGGGCAGCAAGCGCAGACCCTGCGTATGCTGACCGATTCCCGTCATCAATCGATTCGTCGACTTAAATCCCGCCGGCATCCCGGAGAGCATTTCGAACAATACAAACCGGGTCCAGGTGATGCCTGACTTGGGATAGGACGCTATGAATATATCGGCCGGGCACAAGTTGCGGTGACGCAGCCACGTGAGGGGGGCTCTCAACCTGGTTTTAGCGAATGCTCGGCGCAGCTTGCGGTAAGCGGAAGTAGGCTTTTTCTGCCTTGCGCCTTTGTTGTTGTTGTCGGCCGCGCCGACACTTTGGTTCTGCTCTGTCATTTTCTCCTCACGTTCTTGTTTGCAGATTCGATGGGCTAACCCTGGCGCCCTGCCCCCAACCAAGAAATTTCAGTTTCCGCCTTCTCTACGTTCGTCCCGCCCTAAACTTTTTCGGAGACCATCGCCGTTTGAACTTCGCCGGCTGCTCCCTGCCACTTGGAACGGGACGGAAGATCAGCCGAACCGTGAGCCGCGAGCTTGCGTTGCAACACGAACAGCAGGGCTACGAAAGAAAGGATGTCAGCTACGTTGCTACCCCAGATCGCACCTTTAAGGCCGAACATCCAGGTTGCAGGCACTCCAATCATCAAAGATGCAACCGTCGCAAATGCAAGCGCCACAAAAACAGAAGCTGGCGATTCCATCGCTCGCAGCGCAACTGCGGGCCCAAAAGTTGCGCTCCAGAAGATTTGTCCCAGTGCTAGCGCAGGCAAGAGATAGGCGACTTCCGTATAACGGCCCGAGTAAAGAATGTGGAATACCGGCTTATGCAATGGAATGATAACGGCCCAATAAGCAATCGCTCCGCAAATCGACAGTAACGTTAGTCTTGTTCCCAAGACCCGGGCACCGGCTTTTCCATGTTGTGCCATCACCCTGGCGGCGTAGGGCAGAAAGAGCATCAACAGCGCTCCCTTGGTCTGCTCAAATGGCATCGTCAGGTTCATGAGTGCTTTCAACTGACCTGACTGTGCCATTCCCTTAAAGCTGCTTAGCAAGGGGTAGTACACGTAGGAGGGGAGCCATCCCGCAATGCAACTTGCCAGGGCCCAGCGCCCGTAACGCCAATGGCGTCGCCAAGCGTCGCTGAGAGCAGGGGATGGTCCGCTGCTAGTGAGGCCGGAACGCAGGCCAATCATCAAAACTACTCCGGTAACCAGCGCACCTACCCCGATCAGGAGGAAGGCGACAAACGGCGAAAGCAGCGCGCGTTGATACACAACGTACAAACCAGCAAGCACCAGAGCCGAGTAGATGAAGGCGCCGGCGGCTGCCGGAGCTGGCGAAAGCTCCACGTAGAAAGTACGACGGGCTAACGCGAACAACATGAGGCAAGGTGAAGCAAAGGCAACTCCCGCCAATGCGCCGGTCACCGCTGCTCCTGCTCCCAGGCGATGGGCCACTGCCCATGCGATAACAAGCGCCGCGCAAATCGTGACCGACAGAGCAATGTGGATCGAGACCAAAGACCGCAGGTAGCCGCGCAAGTTGCTGCGAAAAACTGAGCCTCCGAAAACTCCCATTGGCTCCAGCACGAGGGACTGATAAACCAGCGACAGCATGATGTAGATGCCGAATGCCACGGCATAAGCGCCGTACTGGTCTGGCATGAGCCAACGCGCCAGCAGGATGCTAATCACGAAATTGGAGCCGGAGATAAGCCCCTGGTCCAGAATCGCCAGTCCGCCTTTTCTTCCCCAGGGAACCAGCCTTTGCATGATTGAACCACGGTTCAGGGCGAAGGCCGCCGGGCGTTTGGGCGGCAGCCCATTTCCAGGCGAACTGACCTGCCCTTCCGTGGAAGATGCTTTGCCCTCGGCTTCCGGCTTTACTGTACTTGTGTTCATCGTTTACCTGTTCGGCCTTTCCCGCCGGGGATCACGCGCAGCATACCGCTATCAATCAACAAACATTCCTGGCAAGAACCTCTGGCTCGTCCAGAGTCGCTCCGTCGATGCAGCTTTTCAAAAGCTCAGCCAGGCGGTTGACATGCGGCTCACGCAACATATCCATATGAGCGCCGGGAATTTGAATGGTTTCGAGTTCGTCGAGAAGCTGACCCCACTTGGCATAAGGATCTTCCGAAACCCGCCAGGTGTCGCCGGCTCGCAGCAAAGTAGCCTTTCCGCGGTACGGCCGCAAACCGTACTGTTCAGCGGCGCGAGCATTGGTACGCATCACTTTTTTCAGCGCCTCAGGCAAGCGACGGGCGAGAATCGTGCGGCGAATTTTCTTGCGTAAAGCCAGCGGCAACTGCCGGAGTTGCGCCCAAGTAGGATGGAGCAGCAGATCCAGCAAGGATTGGTTTGCAGGCTTCGGATTGCTCGCGTAGGTGTCAAACAGCACGAGCAAGCTGACGTCCTCTCCGCGGGCACGAAGCTGGCACGCCATCTCATACGCTACCAGCCCACCTAACGAAAACCCGCCTAACTGGTACGGACCCTCTGGTTGCACGGTGCGAATCTCATTCAGGTAGTGCGCGGCCATGTCCTCAATGCG
>Ga0307479_10003338_pt1 | contig 14617 bp, 31 predicted proteins | sample atmos_gasesECM4C_FD_203743 | JGI IMG/M metagenome (GOLD analysis project Ga0307479, IMG submission 203743) | Hardwood forest soil microbial communities from Morgan-Monroe State Forest, Indiana, United States - atmos_gasesECM4C_515 | ecosystem: Environmental > Terrestrial > Soil > Temperate...
ACCGCGCGGCCCGGCCCATTTGCGGGTTGGGCTTGATCGAAGTCGTGAGGAGCTCGACGCGGCCAGCTGCCTGCGTCACAACCGTTCCAGCTATATCGAGTTGCAAACGGCGCGTCACGAAATCCTGAGTGAAGAGCACACGATCAATGTCGTGATTGCGAACGAACTCAATGACGCCGATGCCCGGAGGCCAGCCCTGCACGCCGTAGTCGCGCGTGTTCTGATCCTGCAACTGCGGGAAGCTGTTCCACTCGCGGATGAACTTGGTATTCACACGCATCCCAATATCGGTGATTCCAGGATCCACCGCGGGATTGATGGGATCGACAAGTGAAAGCGCCGCGGAAGTCGGCTGGCCGGCCGTGGTATCGCGAACGTACTGGCGCAGGAGAATCGAACGAATCGATTCGCCCGTGGGCACCTGAGCGATCAGATCACGCGTAACAGGGAAGGGAGTCGCGCTCAAATCGATTTCGCGGGATTGCCGGCGAACCATCGCTGTCAACGGATTGTGGGACTGATCGAGAACCTGGATCGCCTCAATGTCCACCGTGGGCACACCGGTTTGCGCGGAGCCGTAGGCAAAATTCGCATACGTCCCGCCATCCATGAAAGAAGCTGCATTTGGTCCGCCCCACTGGACGATCGCCTGGAGCAAAGAACAGCGCGGCGCGTCGAGAAGATAGAAGGGAAGCTGCTTCTGGACGATCTTCTCAGGCGGAAACTGCACGTCGATTTGAAAGAGCCAGTTGTACACACCGTTTTGCGTGGAGAGCAACGGACTCGTGTCTTTCGTTCCAGGCCCAGGCACATCCGAATAAATTTCGCGGTAGACGAACATCGTGGGACCGGGAACATCCAGAGGAGTGTCCTGGCCGAAAATGTCGTGAGTGAAGTTAACCTGGAGCCGCTGAACAAAATTCAAAATATCTTCCGGAAGCAGCGTCGTGCCCGGCGCCGTGATTTGTGTTTGCCCCCGGAAATTGAAGGTCAGGCCGAAGAGGTAGAGAGCTCGCGGAATGTCCACAACGAGTCGCTGGCCGGCGTTGAGCGCCAGGCCTTTGCCAACGGGAATGTTTTGCAGCCTCATAGTGTGCCGTCCCCCGGAAGATCACCACTCTCGATCGAGGCCGTTTGATCTTCCTGGCCAGGAGCTTCCTGAATAATCGGCTGGCCATGAAACAGGGCGTTGCCGTCTTTGTCCTCAGTGATGTGACCCTCGGGGACCGGATTACCTTTGGCATCGAGACCATCGCGGCCGATGACCATCGGTTTTCCGCAGCCAGGACACTTCACGTCCGTCCGCGGAGTGGAACTCGCAAGGTGGACGCCGCGCTGATGGAGAGAGCCAGCTTTCGGATTCGCCGCGGCGACACATTCCGTGAAACGGCAAACGTAGAGGTGATAGAAAACTTTTGAACCGGATCCGAGGATCGGCGCCGCGGCCTTTCTCTCGAGTGCAGCGGCCGCATGCGAGGCAGCGCCAGGCCCGAAGATGGCGTCAAGATCCTTCGCCGAGAATGTAGGTTCGCTCATCATTGCACCTGGAAAGCTGCGAAGAAATAAACCGTGCTCGCGGGAGGCGTCAGAGATCCCGCCGTAGGATTCACATAGCGCAACTGCAACGTGTTCGCCGCGCTGACGCGACCAGTGCCGAGATTCCCGACTTGTGCAGTAGGGGCGCCTTGCGCCATCACCGCCACGAGATCGTTGACAGTCAGCCCGGTCACGGTGACGGCCTGTTCAGTAAGCGATGCGGCGCCGACCGCGGCCGAAGTGAACGTGACCGAGCCAATCTGCCAGGCCTTCAAAAAAGAGTTGCGAGCGAGCGCGACGCCGATCGAAGTCGGCCAGAGGCCCTGCGTCTGGAAACCTGTGAATTTTCCTTGTGGGACGGCCATGTCAGAGTTCCTTCTTTACGACTGCCAGAAACACATGCAGGCCCAGGATCACCACGACGCCGACGATCAAAAGCTGCGCGAATTTATTCTGGGAAATCGTTGCGACTTGCGGGACCTGGGCGATCCAGCCGTTCACTTTCGGAACGACGTAGACGATCAGGAAGCCAACGAAAAAGGCGGTAAGTAGAAAAGCAATCACGAGCGCAGGATGCGCCCGCCCCAGAAAACAAAAAACATATATGAATGGTTTCTTTAACTTGTCCCAGAAACACTGTCCCAAAAACATCACCCTTTAGATACGTTTTAAGGACAGTACAACTGGATTAGCTTCAAACAGTGAAGCTCTGGGAAAGGTTGCTGCACCAGAAGGAAGCGGAATTTTGGATCCGTCTCTCGCGCGCAATGCTCACCCTTCAACCAGGAGAGAATTCCTCGCTCCTGGACCGGATCCTCTATCGCAACCTCTCCAAAGTCGGACATGCGATGTGCCTGCAGTTCGCTCAGCGGGCCGTCACCATCGAAAGGATCAAAATGAGTCAGGAAGATTGCAAACACGATAAGGCCGGCGTCGATGCGACGTTCTGCCCGGAGTGCGGCAAGCAGCTCGGCGCCGATCCGGAAGTTGAAGCCGCGATCGGCCGCACCGTCCGCAAAATTCTCTCCGAATACGATGTCAAACCAAAAGCCGCTCCGAAAAAGAAAGAAGGACAAGGCGGAAGCGAGACTCCCAAATCTCTCGCGGAGAAACTGGGACTCAACAAGGAAAAGAAGTGAGCGGACTTGTCGATGCCCAGGGCAAGCCAGTCAGCAAGGGCGAGCCTCTGATTGGCGTGGTGCTTGAAGGCACAAAAGTGAATTTCGGCGCGAACCAAGCTCTGTTGAGGCAACTGCCGCTCGAAACCAAACGCCGGATCATCGAAGCTGTCACAAAACTCGTCCTGGGAATCATCCAGTGAGAGTGCCGGCCAAAGTTTTTGCGGCCGTTTTTTTCTTAGCCGGCACTCTCTACGGCTGCACGGCTGCCCGGCAGACCCCACACGCCAGCCAACCAGGCGAAAGATTCTGGCGCGACTGTCAGGAAGTCATCCCCGCAAAGTCAGACGGTTTTCAGCATTTCCTCTGTCAAGACACAAAGGATCGCCGTTGGGAAGTCCTGGTGAGAAGGGAAGGGAAGTGATGGACAATCCACAAAGAGCGAAGAGCCGATGGTGCGAGCAATGCAAACGCCGGCACGATCTCAATCACGAGCATTTCAAAGGCGCGAAGGGCGATCGCACGGCCGATACCGTCACCGGAAGCAAAAGCGCCACAGATCTCGCACAGAAAGCCGCGGACGGAAAACCTTCCACACTCCAAACGAAAATGGCGATGCAACGTCTCCAGGCCGACCAGGAGCGCGAGCTCCGCGAAGCCGTCGAACGCCGATGGGGACGCCGAATGCGAATGATCTATGGAGTTTGGGGAAAAATTCTCGACGATCCAAAAATGTATTTGAGCGAAACAGAGGAAAAAGATTTCGGCCAGGTCCACGCTGACTTCGCACTGGCCTGGGGGATCGCCGCCTCAAACAAACTCGAAGCCACCTTCGATGTGCTCACCATGCACGGTACCGCCGTCGCCGGCCGCTCGAAATGGGTGGAGGAGATCCTCAAGGGTTTGAAAAAGAGCGAAGAGCCAGAGACTCTGCCGGCCGACGATCCGCGCCGCGTTCCAGTCAAACACTGATGCTGCAAAATCTCATCATCGGGATCCCCGGAATGAAGGGGTACGGGAAGAGCACCTACCTCAAGGAGCTCGTCGAAGACGAGAGCTCCCTGGTGATCGTGGACACCCTGGGCGAACACAAAGAATGGTGTCCGGAGTGCCCTGGCGAGTCGATCCGCGAACAGGTGGAAATGCTCGCGGAGCCTCCCGAACGGTTCCGGTGGAGCTTCATGCTCAATCCCTCCGACTCAGAGGCCCACCTGGACTACCTCTGCAAGGCCGCATACCGCGCTGGAGGCCTCACCTTCGTTTTAGAGGAGGCCGACTATTTCTCTAGTGCAAATCGGGACTGCGAAGGGATGGAGTTGCTCATCCGCTATGGACGCCATCGCGGGATCAATCTCGTGTGGTTGTGCCGCAACGTCGTAGAAGTCAGCCGGCGCCTGAGCTCGCAGACGGACGTATATGTGATGTTCCGAACGGCCGAACCTTTATACATCGAGAAGCTCGCAAAACGGCTGTCTCCGGAGCTCGCCCTCGAGATCCAGAGTCTTCCCCGATTCCACTATTTGATTTGTCAGCCAGGTCAGACCGATGAAGTCGTGAGGGGTTGCACGCGAGGCAGTACCCCTGACCCAAACGTCAGTGCCAGCCGTACCAGTGACGGAGGCGAAACCAGGAGGAGAGAATTTGCCCAGGGCAAAACAAGTCCCGAGACACAAGAGGAATGAACTCAAACGGGTAGTCTTGTCCGTTTTGGAGGAGCGCGAGTGGGTGTCCACTCCCATGATTCGTTTGCTCGCAGGGTGGGTGGCTGGCCGACCGCTAAATTTCCACCTCGCCCGCTACCACAGATATGGCCTGATCAAGCGCCGCGGCCGCTGGAACGCCAAACCCGTTCTTTGGAGGATCACACGTCGGGGGAAGAAAAAACTCGCCTGGCTTCGCAAGGTGATGTGAATTCGCTCTCTCACCGGATCCGCCGCGGCATCGAACGCGCGAAAAAGCGGGGCGTCCGAGTCGGCCGCCCACCTCTGCCCATCGATCCCAAGAAAGTGAAAAAATTAGCAGCCCAGAAGTCCCTGCGAGAAGTCGCGGAACAACTGGGCTGCTCGAAAAGTTACGTCGAAAGAATTCTGCTCAAGTACGCATGAGTTAGAACGGAACTTCCTCATCCGCGATCTCTGGCTCTGAGCCGACCACAGATTCTTCGTGCTTGCCGTCGCCGTTTGGCTTCGAGCCGAGCATCCGGAAATTGTTCACCACGATTTCAAAACTGCGATGCTTCTCTCCGTCTTTTTCCCACTCGCGAGACTGAATGCGGCCGTCCACAAACACAAGGGAACCTTTCTTAAGATATTTTTGCGCGATCTCCGCACACTTGGCCCAGGCGATGATCCGATGCCACTCGGTGCGTTTTTTTCGATCGCCGTTTTTGTCTTTGAAACTCTCGTCCGTCGCGATCGAGAAAGTGCAAACCGGCATCCCGCCTCCGGTGAAACGAGTCTCCGGATCGCGGCCGAGCCTTCCAACCAGAGTCACTTTGTTCACCATCTTTTGTTTCCTCCTTAGGGCCGCGCGGGCACACGATCTCCGTCAAGGCATGGAAAACGATCGTGCGCCCGCGCGGAATTTAAGCTAGCGCACGAACGTGATTCAGAAACGCGGCGGAACTGAGAACAACCGCGTAGTAACTAGAACGTGACGTATACGCACGGTAACGCACACGCCGGCGTTCTTGCCTCGAGGGCCGAACTGCAAGAACGGTTTTATTCGCTGAAGCGTGCTCTGACAACGCGAGCTGCTGGTGCATGCGCAGCTCGATTTGGGAGGAGGGCGCCGCGAAAGTTGCGGAGCCAGGCCCCGCATTGTTCCGATCGCGAGCGCCCTCGCACGCCCCAGCATCCGGCTCAGGACCGTAAACCTGGCCGGACTCCGATGTGCCGGACCAGCACCGGCACAAACTCACTAGACCGCAGCGGCGGCATGGTTTTCCGCCGCAGCTCAACGTAGGGCCAGTTCCGCGCGGAGATTCGCAACGAAACGCCTGGCGTTCCATCTCCGCGGACCTCATTACGTCGATTCCGATTTTTCTTTTTTCCAGGAGAGGAGCTTCCGATCGCTTTCGACGATCGCGCTCGTCAGCCCACGTAGAACAGAGCTCGAAGCCGGCTTCCTCGCCCTTCAACATGTACTTCGTACAGTAGGCAGCAACGTCAGCCTGCGATCGCGGCTTTTCGATCTTCAGGCCGCCATAATTCTTGTTCCACCATTTGCGCCAGGGGGTCCATTTCGCGTTCTCCAGGCGCTCGCCCAGAACTTCTCCGCCGCACATCACGAAGTGAGCATGCAACCTTTTTTCCCCGCGCCGGCCGCGCTCCTGGGCAGGGAGGTAGCGAATCCCGTAGAGATCGCGGACATCCGTCACTGGATTGAACTCACCGAAAACATTTTCGTGGATGAACCGCGTAAACCTTTTCGTCGCGCGGTCGATCGATTCCGGTCCCTGCGGTTGAGCAAACGTCAGCGTGACAAAGTAGGTCCAGGAGTAGTTCGAGAGATAGGAAACGGCCGCATCGATGTACTCCTGGCGCTCGGCCTGGCGCCGCCGCTCTTCCTGGGTGAGTTTTATCGGGCATTCCTGCTGTTGACGGCGCTGGCGTTCCCTGCGGATGCGGCGTCGATCCGCCGAGGAGCCGGATTCTCTGCGGCACGTTGCTAAGAAGCGAGCATAGGCAGCAGTTTGGTTCAGCGTGGCCTCCTGGCCCGATCACTGGCAACGTGACGGAAGTCGCCGCTCCTGTAGCCGAGCGCGATCGCCGGCCAATCGACGATGCCTTTATTCGCCAAAAAAAGGGCCACGACAGTGAGACCGTGGCCGGCAGGGGAGAAGATGTTCAAAAAGTCTGTACCCTGGACACGCTCGAAAATGAGATGAGGTTGGATCTTCATCCGTAGAAATCACCCTCCGCAGGTTCGATCTGCTCGACGCCATCGACAAAAACCTTGTAACGACCGTAGAGGGCCGAAGCTACACTGCACATCTCGAAGAGCTCTGTGGTGACCAGGGCCCACGCAGTGCCTCGATATATCACCTTTTCTCCCACCTTCACTTCGACCAGGGCATAGCCTGGCGTCGCGTTAGTCATGGGGTGGCGTTGTACAGGGTCCCCACCCGGCGAGACGCCACCCCTTTCCCCGGCTGGCCCTCCTGCCTCGGCCGAAGAACTTTTTTCGGCGCCAATAATGCGCCTTAGAAAATCGCCCACGGGCTCGCGCTCACTCATCGCGTGTGCCTCGACTTATGGAACTTCGGTTGTCGAGCATCGCACTGCATCCTAAAATCTTGTCCTCGAAAGTCGATCGCAAAATCACCAAAATCGGTGTGCATCGTTCCGTTGAAATTGAGGAAATCGAGCTCGTAAGAGTCGGGAATTTCGATAATCGATAATCGCAAGGAACGACCGCGAACTCCTTCTGGAAGGAGAAGGAACCCGCGATTCGATGGTGACCCTGAATACGCAGTTCGATCCCGATGATCTTCACCAGGCACCTCCCAGTGCAATTTTGAGCACAAGAGCAAGAAAAAGGACGATTCCGGCTCCTGCGATCGCAAGAGCCCAAATTCGAGAAGGGGAGAGGGACAGAAGGAAGTTTTCCAGGGGACCGAGCTGCAGCTGGCGCCGCCGAACCTCCAGGCCGTGCCGGCACAGCCAGCAGCTCATCAGGACGTAGTTGCCATGGATCGGGCAAACCATCAGTCGGCCCCCGCCAGAGTCCTATAAGTTATACAGAGTAAAGTCGGCATGGTCTGGACAATAAACCTAACGGGACGGTTTTGTCAATAGACACACAGTGGGTTTGTGTGGGAGAATCCGGAATGAAAGGGAAGAAGATGTCAGACGCCGCCATCATCAAAGCTGCCATGTCGATTTTGGGGAAGAGAAAATCACCTGCTAGAGCTCGTGCGTCTCGAGAGAATGGTAAGCTCGGGGGCCGTCCAAAGAAAGTCGGGAGCAAAGCGGCATGAAAAGGATCGCCGCGGTTTTTCTCGTTCTCTCTTTCTCTATTCAGGCTCAGGACCTGTATCCTCTCCGTCTTCGAATTACATCCAGGCGAGGAACCCACATCTGGGGGCGCATCAAAGGCGGATGGACAAATAGCGAGATCAACGGTTTTTGCGATGAGCCTGTTTTGGTTGGAACCTACCGCGGCCGGCTAGAGAGACAGCATGTTGTGATGCTCCTCGTGCGTACCCCAGGAACCGAAGACACGCACGAGGTTTCCTGCAAATTCTAGATCTGCAAATTAAAGAAGTACGCGTAGGCCTTCTCGAGGCCGGTATCGACATAGGCCGCAGCCTTGTCAACGTATTCGAAAGGGTTCTTTTTCAACTCCAGATCCGCGGCCTTGCTCAACGCAGTAGTTCCAGCATGCACAACGTCCACGCCGGCTTCCACGGTGAACACGATTCCGCCCAGGGTGTCCTTGATCCCAACGGCCGTAACTCGCGGCGCCGCGGCCGCCACCTTCACCGCCGCGCGTGCGATCTTCGGGACCGCATGGTTTCTCAATTTCGCTTGGCCAGTGGAAGCGAAAAGGGAAAGGACTGTCAGCAAGAGAGTGCCCCACACTACCGATCGAAAGATTCTCATTTCGTTTTTCTCCTTCTTCGATTCCCGAGCCGAATCTGTTTTTGACGAAGGCGATCAGGTCATCCACTTTCTGTTCGACCTTCGCCAGGCGCCCTTCCGTGATGAGCGCGTAGCCCATAATCGTCAGGACCAAGGTCCCGATCATTGCCCAATCTGAAAGTGTCCGTTTCATTTACAAACCCAGGCACCGTTTTGCCGAACGGCCAGGGCTCCCGTGGAGCTGCCCGTGCAGGGGTTCGAAGCCGTTGTGCAATCGCTGCATCCGTAGACCGCACCGTTCGGAGCGGTCGATGGAAGATTTGCGAAAGTGCTGCTGAGGAATCCCGTTGAAATCACCAAAAATCCGTTACCAGTTGCATTGGTCGTTATGGGCACTTGGATGGATCCCGCTGCTCCGCCGAGATTGATAGTTCCGACGCCGCCCCCTCCGCCGATATTGACCGTTCCATTTTGCGAAGCTCCGGTGTTAACGTTCAGCGTGTTGGATGCCGAAGTGAAAGAGAGTCCGGACGTCGCCCCGAAAGCTCCATTGTTGTTGAACTGGACCTGTCCGTTTGCACCCGCAACGCCGCTGCTGCTGCTGCTGACGATCTGCGGCTGCGGAGGGACCGGCCCACCAGCCCCAAGCAAGAGCGCTGTCCCACAAAGGACAAGCGTGATGGAAACCAAAAGATTCTTCATGTTCCTGTCCCCTGAATAACCAGCGTCGTTGTGATTCCAGATCCGCAAGCAGTTACCTGGATTAGCAGACTTCGGAAGGAACCAACTGAACCACCATTAGTGCTGAAAAGGGCAGGTATCCAAGTTGCGGTTTTCATACTCGTGCCGATGAAGGTCTGAGCATCCGATTGCCACAAAGTTTGAGAGAAAGAGTCCTGCACGATGACGAAACAGGTCCCTGCAGCCGGTTGAGCACTCGCAAAAACTCCGATGGAAAAAAGATAGGCCTGACCGTTGGGACCGGAATTCTGAGCAGAAATCGTCAGCGTGTTAGCCGCGTTCGCAAGAGACGTGTGAACCTGATTGATGACGTTTCCAGTTGGTTGAATAATTCCCGAAACAATTTGATTCGTAGAACCGCTCGATCCCGGAGTCTGTCCGGCTGGAGCGCCGGTTTCCTGCACGATCGCCAAATCGAAATTATCTGGAGCCCCTGCCTGCGTCGCAGCTCCAGTAATTTTGATGGCAACCTGAGCGGCAAACATCGTCGTGACGTAACACGTTCCCATCCCGCTTGCACCCGGAGAAGAATCATTCGCTGCAGCCACTGCATTGCACGAAGCATTTGTGGTCGTATTCTGGACAAGAGAGTCCTGAGTCCATCGGCTGCTGTTGCTCGAAAGCGTGGGCGCCAAGTCCTGGCTGAAGGGAGTCTGAAAAACCTGAACTGATTGCGACGTGTGAGCACTCGTAGTGTTGTAGTTCCGAATGAAAATGTAGACCGAGACCCGCGGATTCATGGGCTTGAAAACCCACACGTTGTTTGCCTGAGACCAGGGAAGGCCTCCAGCCGGCGTCAGCGTGCATGCGGACACCTGGCTGCAATTGACTCGAACGTCCTGGGCACGCGCGGAGAGCCCAAAAAAAAGCAATAGGAAGCTGCCAGACGCACGAAGTAGAAAGCTCTTGACCTGCACCATGTCAGTTTTTCCTCCTTATGGGCGGCCCTTTCTCTGGCGAATCACGTTTCCTGACGTACAAAACGCGACTCTTGCACTGGCCGGGATACAGGCCGCGCCTTCATTCCGCGCTCCACCAGATCCGGAGGCAGGAGGCCCGGTAGTATTGCCCTTTCCCTTTTTCCAGAATTGCAAACTGTTGAACCAAGACGTTGCAGGCTGTCCCGATGCATCCACCCAGAGCGAGCTCACCAGGTCGTAGCCGACGTAGACCCCGATGAGCGCGAGGAGAAACCACAGCCAATTTTTCGCCAGCCAATTCATGCCCGCCATCCGGGAAACGTTCCACCATAACCGCGGAGTCCGGTCGCAGCGGGAGCGGGTTGCGTCGCGGTCGCGGCCACAGCTCTGCCTCCGATATATTTCACGAACTCGTAGACCACGATCGCCAGCAAAATCCAGTGCCAGTTTTTCGCAAGGAAGTTCATATAAAAGTCGCTCCTTCTCCGTTGAGATACAGAATCGCCGTCACAGCGATCCAGGCTCTAGGGGACGCCGCGGGATTTCCTTCGTCGCGCATCCCGCGATTGCTTACCCAGTGTTTGCAGTACAGCACCACCGTTCCCGGTCCGGAATCGATCAGCCACCATTCTTTCGAGCCAGGGAGCCGATAGATCCGCCAGCCTATTCCTTGCCCGGCAGGAGAAAGTCCAGGATCAACTGCCCGAGGACAATGCTCACCATGACCACGGCTGCCACGGTCAGCAGAGCTTGCAGATACGCGCGATACTGACTCGCGGGGTTTGCCGGCGCCGGCCTCTTCACGGCCTGGCCTCCGGAAAAAGGCCGCCACTCTTGTTTTCCACACTTCGGACATTTGTGCGCCTCCACATCGTCGCCCATCATGTTCCCGTGTCCCCAGATGACCCCGCAGCTCTGGCAACGGTGCAAATGCCTGCCAGTTTCAACGGCCGTCGCAGTCGAGACCTCAGCCATTCATCTCTCCTTAGCAAAAACCAACCGCGCACGCTGCGTACACGGACCCAGCGCATCCCGCGCACCCGCCGCATCCCGCGCACCCGCCGCATCCCACGCACCCGCCCGCGCAAAAAGATCCGCCACCAGAGCATCCGCCAGTGCAGCTCGGAGGGGGAGGCGTGGTAGCTGTCTGCTGGCACTGTGGATGGCAAACCGTTCCGGAACACGAGCCTTTGCAACACACGATATCGCAGCGCGTTGCCGGCGAATGATCCGAGTACCAGAGATTTCCGTTTTCATCCTGGTAGATCTCATTTCCGTTCGCATCTTTTCCCGCGTACTTCAAACAGGAAGCACAGCCACAGAACGCGCTCCCCGGCGTTTTGTTGCAGTTCTTCTGTCCACCGGCCGTGCCGCCTCCCGATCCGCCGCCAGATCCGCCGCCGCTTTTTCCGCCGCCACTCCCGCCGCCCGATGCCGCCTTCTTCCCGAGGCCCAGAGAACAGAGCAAATTCCCAAGCGGATTCCCCGGCTGTTGTCTTGTTCTTGCGGCCGCAGGCAGTCCGCGAGTCTTGCTCTGCGAAGTCATCCACAAATAAAAAAAGACGATCACCGCACCGATGACGAGAAGCGTATTGCGCCCTTGATTCATGCGAAGTTCACCGGATCCGCCATTCGAACATCACACGAGGGGATTTCCAGCACACCCACGCGCTTGTGCCCACGATAGTTGGTCACGGGAGCTCCACCCTGGTACGCGCTCGCGGGATTCTCCGGACGCTGATTTAAGTTTGGAAGAGAGCAACCGGTCGCGGAGCCGGCGCCGCCGGAAAGGACTTTGTTCCAAGCGGAATCATTCGCTGTGCCAGTAGGAGCGTTGAAAAGGCGATTGAGCCATTCGACGAGGATCGCAGCAATGACCGCCGAAACGACACCCAGGAAGATGATTGTCCAATCCTTCATGCGAAATAGCTCCCCACAGTTTCATCCGACGAAACGCCGAGAGATCCAGTCACGTTCGCCACCCATGGCTGCCAGTTGCCAGCGTACTTCTGAGCAAACTGCGTCCAGGTCATCGATGGCGAATAGACCGTGGAGTTACCGGCGACGATGTTCGAGATCTTCCCGTAGAGTGCGGCCCAGCCCGTCTCTTTGTCCGGAAACTTCGTGATGGAAGATCCGGAGTGAAACTCGAAGCCGTATTTGAGACCGCCGTCCGAAATGTCGCCAGGATTGTTCAGGCGATCGGAATTGCTGCCCTCGACGTTGGCACCTTCAGCTCGCGCGATCGCACGGCAGACGTTCCACACGCGATCGCCAGAAGGCCAGGTCGATTCATCGAACGTGATAGTCATCGATCCGCTCCCCGTTCCGTCACAACCGTTTCCAGGAAGCATGACGCACACTGGAGAATTGCAAACCGGCTGGAGGCAACATGGCGCCGGCGCCGGACCGCATCCGCTTTGTGATTGTGCAAATTCATAAATCGCAATCGCTCCCACTCCCAAAATCAAAAACACCCACATCTACGCGCCGCCCTGATTGAAAAAACAGGGAGAAAGTTGCGGCGCTCCTCCATTGCACGGGGGCGATCCCCCCGCGCTCGCCGGCGTTCCCGATGGAACACAGCACGAATAGCAGCACGCATACATCGGACTGACGGTCCATCCAGCCGGCCGAACATAGGAATCCCGTGGGACCGTCGTATAGGTAACTGGCGTCCCGAAGAGTTGCCCCCAAAAACTGTGGCGCACTTGAACAACATCGCCATTCGGCTGGGCATAATCGAAATCAGTGCTGTTCGGATCGGAAGCAATGATTGCTCCCCCTTTCTCCAGCATGGATGCCGCGATCTGCGGCGCCTGGCTCTGAGCTTGCGTGGGGCCGGTGACGCCGGGAATCGCGGGTTTTTTGTTCAGACAGGTCAGGCCACTGAACCAATTCGAGAGCGCCGATCCGCCGACATACAAAAAGTAGATCCCGATCCCCACTGCACCGAGAATCAGAAGCACTTCGCCCAGTTCCACGTCTTCACCCAAATCCGCCATGTCATCTCATCCTGCCGAACAAAAAGAAACCGATGATTGCCGCGATAGCGATGAAGACCAGCGCGACCGCATGGATCTGACTCGTTGCGATCTGCGTCTGGGCTTTGACCGCGAGCTGCTGCTGTTGTTGTTTTTGCGCGAAGATCGCGGAGAGCGTTTTCTCGCCGTTTACAATGAGCGCGTTGATGGTGTCGCCCGTTCCAACGGTCGCACAGTTCGCAGCACAGACCGCTGGGCCGCTCGCACTCACGGGATGGCACGAGCCCTGGCAACAGCAGCAGGAAGAATTCACACAGCTCATACGAACCTCCGGAAACTCAGCCCGGCAAAGATCCACAAAAGGACAATGATTCCAGCGAAGAGAGCAAGGCCTCCCCATTTGATTTTTGCTGGAGGAGGAGCGACCACTGCGTCTCCACAACCGCTCGGGGAAAGCACAGGCGAGCAGGCTTGCGGTGAAATCGTGCCTACAGGCGGAACAGGCCCAGGGTTCGCGCCACACTGACGCGAAGCCACTCCTACAGGTCCGCAAGTCGGAGCCGCACTGATGGGAGGTGCATAGATCGGTTTGCCTGTTTCCGGATCGATTCCATACACCGGTGCGGAGCCAGGCCCTCCACCAGAGCATGAATAAACTTTCGTTCCAACAGGGACGATCCCTGGGCCAGCTGAACAGGGAACAGGCCCGCAATAGCTCGAGGGACCTTGCTCGACAATCGGAAGAGCGCGAATTATTTTTCTCCTGCGGTTGTAGCGGTAAGAAGTCCCGCTGTGAGACTGGATCGTCGCCCAGCAGCCGTTGCATTGCGGCAAGGTACAGGAACAGCAGGAACAGCAGCAGCAAGACATTTATGCGCCCTTCCCATTTTTCACCCTTCCCGCGTAGGCAGAAATCGGAGGATCGAAACTCGGCGCGACGTTGCCAGGCTGCGCTTTGTTCGCGTATCGCGGAGGCGTGAAAAAGCCGGTCGCCGGCCCTCGAGGATTCAAAGGCACGCTGGACCGCGCGCTGATCGGAATGTTGCTATTCGATTGCGCCGGCCCGCGGCGCCAGGGACGTTCTACGGCTCCATTGTTCATAGTGGCCACCAAAGGACTTCGACTTCGATCTGCTGATTACAGATCAGCCAAAGCTCGCCGCTGGCCCCCAGGAAATCGTAGATACCCTGGCCGAGCTGGAGACCGCGGGGAGGATTGCCGGCCACGTCGAGGCCGGATTGAAGGTCATTTTGGTTTTGCGCGACGTAGACCGTCACCGGGTCGAAGATCTGGAGTTTCAAATTCACCTTGCCCATGTTGTGCAAAATGCGTGTGGCAAGGCCGGTCGCTTGATTCGAGGCTCTGACAGTAACTCTCATAAGAAAATTAGCAACAACACCGCAATGCCAATCAGAACCACATCGATGTTCTGAGTCAGAACGTTTCCAAGAAATGAAGGCAAGAGAGGCTGATTCGTGTTGCCAAAAAGGAGATCGAGGCCAGCCACAGCGATCACCAGGAATGCGATCACTTTCACGAAAGGACTTTTCATAGCGCCTCTAAAAAAATCGCCGCACCAGGCTTTTCTTCAAAGTATGGTGCGGCGCCCTCGACTCGGGATCGAAGATCGTTGTTACCGCTTATTCGCAGCCCGGCCCATTTGCGGGTTGGGCTTGATCGAAGTCGTGAGGAGCTCGACGCGGCCTGCTGCCTGCGTCACAACCGTTCCAGCT
>Ga0307479_10003341_pt1 | contig 14614 bp, 10 predicted proteins | sample atmos_gasesECM4C_FD_203743 | JGI IMG/M metagenome (GOLD analysis project Ga0307479, IMG submission 203743) | Hardwood forest soil microbial communities from Morgan-Monroe State Forest, Indiana, United States - atmos_gasesECM4C_515 | ecosystem: Environmental > Terrestrial > Soil > Temperate...
TGCCCAAGGCTTCCGACGGCCAGCCGCCGATGGCGGTCGGCGTCGACCTGCGCGGCGAATCCTATGGCCTCTTGATCGACCAGATCGGCGAGGTCTTGCGGCTGCCCGACGACGGCCGCGAGGAAAACCCCGTCAATCTCGATCCCCGCATGGCCAAGCTCGCCGGCGGCGTCCATCGCCTCGACGGACAGCTCATGGTCGTCCTCGACGTCGATCGCGTGCTCGAAATCGCAACCAAAGCCTCGATCGCCGCCTAGCCGGCTCGCGAATCGCAACAAGCAGGGAGACCATTCAATGAGAACATGTCTGGTAGTTGATGATTCGAGCGTCGTGCGGAAAATCGCGCGACAAATCCTGGAAGGTCTGGATTTCCAGATCGTCGAGGCCGAGGACGGCGAAAAGGCGCTGGAGGCGTGCAAGCGCAGTCTGCCGGACGCGATCCTGCTCGATTGGAACATGCCGGTCATGGACGGCTTCGAGTTCCTTGGTCATCTGCGCCACATGCCCGGCGGCGATGCGCCCAAGGTCGTGTTCTGCACCACCGAAAACGACGTCGACCACATCGCGCGCGCGCTCGGGGGCGGCGCCAACGAATACATCATGAAGCCGTTCGACAAGGAAATTGTTGCGGCAAAATTTCAGGAAGTCGGCCTGATCGAGCTAGCGTCACCGGAATCCGTCTGATCCTTTCGCTTGCCTTCGGGAGGCCGCCCGTGACCCCAGTTGAATACGAGTTTCTGCGCAAGGTTCTCAAGGACCATTCCGGTCTCGACCTGTCTGCAGACAAGCACTATCTGATCGAAAGCCGCCTGCTGCCGCTGGCGCGCAAGGCGGGGCTGCCCGGCATTCCAGAACTCGTCCAGAAGATGAAGGGCGGATCGACGGCCCTCGTCACGCAGGTGGTCGAGGCCATGACCACCAACGAGACCTTCTTCTTCCGCGACAAGGTTCCGTTCGACCATTTTCGTGACGCAATCATGAAGGAGATCCTGCAGGCGCGCGCCGGCCGCAAGAGCGCGCGAATCTGGTGCGCCGCGGGCTCGACCGGCCAGGAACCGTATTCGCTGGCGATGTGCCTGAAGGAAATGGGCGCGGCGCTTGGCGGCTGGCGAATAGAAATCGTCGCGACTGATCTATCGCAGGAAGTACTCGAGAAATCCAAAGCCGGTATCTATAGCCAGTTCGAGGTCCAGCGCGGCCTGCCGATCCAGATGCTGGTCAAATATTTCAAGCAGAGCGGCGAGCTTTGGCAGATCAATGCCGACGTCCGCGCAATGGTTCAGCACCGGCAGCTCAACCTGCTGAACGACTTTTCCCAGCTTGGCACCTTCGACGTGATCTTTTGCCGGAACGTCCTGATCTATTTCGACCAGGAAACCAAGACCAATATCTTCGGCCGCCTTGCCAGGGCGCTCGAACCGGATGGCTTTCTCGTTTTGGGCGCGGCGGAAACCGTCGTCGGGTTGACCGAGGATTTCAAGCCGTTCCCGGAGCGGCGCGGACTCTATCGGCCGACCGGCGCGCGCGCCACGCCCGCCAATATGGCGGCCGCAGCCGCCATGCCCAGGCTGGCCGCATCAGCGCAGATGTAGGCCAACAGCGAAGCGGAGGTGCAGGCCATGAGCGAGGAGAATAAAGGGACCGAGCGCGTCACGTTCAGCCGCGGCTATGATGTCTGCATCATGGCGATCGACGGGACATGGCGGCGGGACTGTCAACTCAACGCCATTTCCGACAACGACGCCGTTCTCACCCTGGAGGGCTCGATCCAGGGCCTCAATCTCAAGGAATTCTTTCTGCTGCTGTCGTCGACGGGCCTCGCCTATCGCCGATGTGAGCTCGTTCGCGTGAACGGCTCGGAGATGGATATCCAGTTTCTCAAGGGCAAGAGGAAGAAGAGGCCCGGCAGCAGTCAAGACGCCATGCTGGGTACCTGAACATCTCGCAGAACGACGGGATGGAGCATGATCCGGAAAAGCTGGCTTTCGCACCAGTGGGTCCCGGGTTTCGCTTAGCTGACAGACGCAGAAACGCGGTTGCGCGGCGATCCGGCTCAAGATGACAAGCCCGAGAGAGCGGGCATAGCAAGCGCTGCGGCAATGTCCGCGGCGATCGATATGGTTGGGCGGCTCAGTTGCAGACGAACAGCCGGCGGTCGGGAGCTCGATCGGCCTGCGGTCCCGAGGTCTTGGTTTCCAGCAGGAACTGCAGGGCTACGCCGAGGCTGGCATTGCACGTGCTCAAGGCTGCGGTCGCCTTCGCGTAGCGCGGCGTGACGTCGTCCAGCACAACGATGTCGGCGCCGATTTCCTGATCGCCGGCACGCTGCTCCTGGTCGATCGCCGTTTCGATCAACTCGACGCTTGCCTGGATGTGCTGGATCAGGGATACGAGGTTCGAAACGATCGAAGCCAAGCTGTCGTTCAGAGCCTCGGATGGAGCCGGCCGGCCGCCTTCCGCCGAATTCTGCATGGGAACTCTCCTTTCCCGCGATTTTGGGGGCGCGGTGCTACTTGTGGGTTAAGTCGCCGTCCCGTACAAATACCGGTGGGTCGAATCTATGCCGGGCAATGATAGTGTTCGGCGAGTGCACGTCATTTTTCACTTTCCGGGACGATGACACGATGGCCGACAAACTTGCTTCCCGTGGCGAAATCTTCGTGGTTGACGATGATCCCGCCGTCCGCGACACCCTTTCCATGGTCCTGTCGGCCGGCGGCTATGAGGTGATCTGCTTTGCGGACGGCGCTGCGCTGTTGGCGGTGGCGCGCAGCAGGACGCCGGCCTGCATCCTGCTCGACGTCCATATTCCGGGAAAATCCGGACTGGATATCCTCAGGGAGCTGCATGGCGAGGACTATCCCGCCCCGATTTTCATGATTTCCGGGCAGGGCGACATCGCCATGGCGGTCAGCGCCATCAAGAACGGCGCGCTCGATTTCATCGAAAAGCCATTCCGCGGCAGCGAAATCGTGGGCCGGCTGGACGAGGCGATCGGCGCCTATGCACGCCGGCAGGCAGAGAACGCCGCCTCCAGCATTGCCTCGTTGCATTTCCCGGGGCGCGAGCCGCTGACGCGCCGGGAGCGCGAAGTCCTCGAGCAATTCACGGCCGGCGCGTCCAACAAGGAGGCCGGGCGCACGCTCGGCATCAGTCCGCGCACGATCGAAGATCACCGGGCCAATATCATGAAGAAGCTCGGCGCCAAGAACGCGGCCGATCTGGTGCGGATCGTGATGACCGCGCAGCGCGCCTCTTGACCCTCTCCGGGGGAGAGTGAAACAGGCCGGCTCGATTCAGATCGCGGCCGGCTGCAAATCCAGTGAAGCGCGCTCTTACCCTCCCCTGGAGGGGGAGGGTCGTTTGGTTCGGCGATGCGGAGCATCGTCGAAGCAAGCGGGGTGGGGTGATCTATCCACGATCGAGCAGCCTGTGGTCTCAACGTCCATCCGCCGCGCAGCGATGAGACGAACGTCGAAGCACTGAAACACCGACTTCGTGGAAAAACTGTCACCCCTCCCCGCCCGCTGCGCGGGCGACCCTCCCCCTCCAGGGAAGGGTGAAATCATCGTGTCAGCCTTCGAGCGCTCTGCGGATCATCCGTGCCATGTCCGACTTGCGATAGGGCTTGGCGAGCAGCAGGACGCCGGAATCGAGCCTGCCGTGATGGATGATGGCATTTTCGGTGTAGCCGGAGGTGAACAGCACCTTCAGGTCCGGCCGGCCCTTCTTGATCTCGGTCGCTAGCTGACGGCCGTTCATCGCGCCTGGCATGATCACGTCGGTGAACAGCAGGTCGAACCGATTGCCGGCCTGGACGATGGCGAGCGCCTCGGCCGCGTTCGGTGCATCCAGCGTGGCGTAGCCGAGCGAACGCAGTTGCGTGAGCACATAATCCTTCACCAGCCGGTCGTCCTCGACGACGAGGATGGTCTCGCGACCGCCGTCGACCTCGGCAACCGCGGTGATTTCGGGAGCGAGCGGCGTCCCCGTTCCCGGCGGCAGGTACATCTTGATCGTCGTGCCGTGGCCCTCTTCACTGTAAATCTTGATGTGCCCGGCGGATTGCTTGATGAACCCGTAGACCATGCTCAATCCGAGGCCGGTGCCCTTGCCGGGACCTTTCGAGGTGAAGAACGGTTCGAACACCTTGTCCAGCATGGCAGCGGGAATGCCGCTTCCGGTATCGCTCACGGCGATCAGCGCATAGCGGCCGGGCCGGATCCCGTCGTTGGTGCGCGAATAGTTCTCGTCGAGATAGGCCGAACCGGTTTCCAGGACCAGCTTGCCGCCATTCGGCATGGCGTCACGGGCATTAAGCGCCAGGTTGAGAATGGCGGTGGCGAGCTGATTGGGGTCGACGGTCGCAAAGCACGTTTCCTCGTCGAAGGTCGATTCGATATCGATATGCTCGCCGAGCGTCGGCCGCAGCAGCTTGATGGTATCGATGATCAGCGTGTTGATGTCGACGTCGCGCGGCTGCAGCGGCTGCCGGCGCGCGAATGCGAGAAGGTGCTGGGTAAGGTCGGCGCCCCGCGCGGCGGCTTCGTCGATCATCTTGGTGATCGCCGCAAGCTGCGGCTCCCTCTCGACGGCAGCGGCCACGATTTCGATGGTCCCGGTGATGACGGTCAGGATGTTGTTGAAGTCATGGGCGATGCCGCCGGTGAGCTGGCCGATCGCTTCCATCTTTTCCGATTGCCTGATCCTTTCCTCCGTTGCGATCTTGTCGGTGAGGTCACGGAAGAACCCGTTGAACAGGAAACCGCCGCGGGTCCGAAGCGCGGTCACGCTCAGCTCGGCTTTGAATTCCTCTCCGTCGCGGCGGCGCAGCAGCATTTCGCGGCGGCGCTGCAGAACCTGATGCTGGCCGGAGAGCCGAAAGCGGCCGAGCGCGGCTCTGAGGTCGTCGGCCTCGACGACGATCAGTTCGATGAGATCCTCGCCGAGCACTTCTTCGCGCCGCCATCCGAAAATCTGTTCGGCCTGCGAGTTCCAGTTCAGGATCGCGGCCTTGTCGTCCATCTGGATGAAGGCGTCGAGCGAAGTCTCGATGATGTTGCGCGCCAGTTGCTCGCTTTCGCGCAGGGTTTCCTGGGCGTGGCGGCTTTCGGTCATATCGCGACCGATGAAGAAGTAGCGCTTGACCGGTTCGGACCACGTGCCCAGCCACGACAGCCACACCTCCCGTCCGTCCTTGTGAATGCAGCGCGTGTCGGACATCGTCGGGCGCTGCCCGCGCCGCGCCGCGCGCATATCCTGACGGGAACTCTCGAGGTGGTCAGGGTGAATGAAGTCGACGCCGCTGTAACCGATCATTTCCTCGGGCCGATACCCCAATATCGTCTCGCAACTCGGACTGATTTGTACGATGGAGCCCCTGGAATTCAGCACCAGGATCAGGTCCTGGGAGCTCTCGAAGATCCGGCGGCGCTCCTCGATCTGCTGGCGCAGGGCCTGCTCGGTCTTGCGGCTTTCGGTGATGTCGCGCACGATCTTGGATGCGCCGATGATCTCGCCGGACGGGCTCTTGATCGGGGAGATCGAGAGCGAGACCTGCGCCGGGCTGCCGTCTCTGCGCAACAGCACCGTTTCATGTTGCTCAATGCTTTCGCCGCGGCCGACCCGGTTACAGATATCCTCTACCTCCTCCGTCCGATCGGGCGGCACGATCAGGTCGATGCTCTTTCCAATCGCCTCATCCGCGCGGTAGCCGAACAGGCGTTCCGCTGCGGGGTTCCAGCCCGTGATGATGCCGTCGAGCGAATGGGTGACGATGGCATCGATAGACGATTGCACCGCGGCGCTATAGAGGCGCTCACGCGCGGCGTGGTGGTCGCGCGCCGCCTCGGTGAAACGATGTTCGCGGACCTCGCGCTCGAGCTCGGCGGTCTTTTGCTTGGCTTCGCTCATCACGCGCGCGAAGGCGCGAGCGAGCACGCCGGTCTCGCCGCCGGCGTCGAGCGGGATGAAGACATGATCGTTGCGCCCGATGCCCTCGACCGCTGCGGTCAATTGGTTGATCGGCCGGGTCAGCGACCGCGCGAGGAGCACCGCCAAGGCTCCGGCGAACAACACCGCGAGCAGGCCGACCGCAACGGAGGTGTTCCTGATGGTTCGCGCCGGGGCCATGAAGACGGAGTTGGGCGCGGTTTCGATGACGCCCACCCAGCGTCTGCCGACCATGATGGCGGGTGCGAGCGCGGCTCCGCCCGACCCTCCGGCCTGATCCGGCGCGATCTGCGCGACGGCGTCGGGACCGCCGGCCAGCGGCGCAAAAGAAGGGAAGTCGTCCCGCCAGTTCGCGGGTCTGCCAAGCTCCCAGCCGAATTCGAGGCCTCGATCGGGGTGAACGAGGTAGTTGCCCTGCTCATCGACAACGTAGATATGTTCGCCCGGCCGCGCTGACGCGCGGATGCGATCGAAGGCCGGCCCCATGTCGATATTGATGACGACGATCCCGTAGGGTTTGCCGTCGGGCGCAAAAATCGGTGTCGCAACGCGCAGCGTCGGCACTTGGGGTGTCTCGACGGCCCCATTCTCCTGATTGAGGTCGATCGGCGAGACGTAGATTTCATTCTCGGCCAGCTTGATCGTTTCCTTGAAGTACGACCGGTCGCCCTTGCGCTGCAGCTCCGCGTCGGGCACGACTCGGACCGTCCCGTTGGGACCCGAGCGATCGACGCGGACGAGCTCGCGCCCTCCGTCGTCGACGCCGATGAAACGGAATTGTGAATAGGCCGGCTTGGAACCGAGTTCCACGGCCAACCGGGTCAGCAGGCCCGCGTGCCAAGCACTTTCCGAAACATGGTCGACGGGATCGATCCCGCCATTGAAATGCGCGGTGACCATGCCGCGCACCACTGCGCGGGAGGAAAACGTCGCAATGTCGGCGCGCGCGCCGCGGACATAGGATTGGAGATCGGCCGCCACGAGTTTCGAATGCGTCTCGATGCGATCGAGCACGCCCGGCAGCAGCGCCTGCTCCAGGCTGCGATAGCTCAGCCATCCGACCGCGGATACCGCGATCGCAACCAGCAGGATCATCGCGATGGCGAGACGGGTGGTGAGCGTCATCTTTGCAGTTGTACCGCCGTCTCGCGCGGGCGCGCTACCCGGCAGAACGGAAGAGCCGTCTTGGCGTCAGTGACCGGAAGCGACATCGCGATCCGGGGCGGATGATGACGATGGCCGTTTCGCGGCCTCAAGACAACCCGCAACCATTGCCAGCAGGGCCGACGGCCGGAAGGGTTTTGGCAGGCTGCAGACCGCGCCCAGCTTGGTGGCCATGGTCAGGAAGTCGGGTTCCGAAGCCAGCTCCGGGGTCAAGGGCCGTCCGGAGATCACGACGATCGGGATATCGGGCTGCCGCTGGTGAATCAGCCGCATGGTCTCGAGCCCGTCCATGCCCGGCATGAAGATGTCGAGGAACAAGAGGTCGAAGCTTCCCTCCTCGAATGCCGAAAGCCCCTTGCGGCCGTCATTGGCGACGACCACGCTGTGCCCGGCCCGTTCCAGCAGGAGCCGGATCGTCATTTGCACCGCAGCATCGTCATCGACGACCAGAATCTTCGCCAAGGCCCACCCCCCACTCCCGGTAGAATCAAGATCAACGGCAGGTTGCGCAGGTTTGCCGAATTCGGGCTTTTGCCGCAAGCGTGCGTGGCCCCTGGCGCTTGGTGTTTCAGCCCAAAGGTAAAGGTTCTGTGCCTCCGTGTATGCACGACGACGTGCAAACAAGGGCACCGCCTACCGACCGAAATGATTCGGTGGAAACAACCTTTGATTGAGCTCACTGCTCTGAACAACGGTGCAAATGTAGCTCAAATGCGGCTAAACTGTTGCGTCGAGCCGAAGCGAATGGCCGTGTTGTCCAGCCGAGGCTTGCTCCGCAATGACCGCCTGTGAGATGACCTGAAAAGGTCTCCAACGGGTGTCCCGATGACGGAAAAAACCATCAAGAAAACACCGCAAACTCTGCGCAGCGCGCGCTGGTTTGCGCCCGACGATCTCAGGGCCTTCGGCCACCGCTCCCGCGCCATGCAGATGGGCTACGCGCCGGAAGAGTGGAAGGACCGGCCGCTGATCGCGATCCTCAATACCTGGTCGGACGCGCAGCCCTGCCACATGCATTTCAAATCCCGCGTCGACGACGTCAAGCGCGGCATCCTGATGGCCGGCGGCTTTCCGATCGAATTGCCGGCGCTTTCGCTGTCGGAATCGCTGTTGAAGCCGACCACCATGCTCTATCGCAATCTCTTGGCGATGGACGCGGAAGAATTGTTGCGCGGCCATCCGGTCGATGGCGTGGTGCTGATGGGCGGCTGCGACAAGACCACGCCGGCACTATTGCTCGGCGCGACCAGCATGAACATTCCGGCGATCTATCTGCCGGCGGGACCGATGCTGCGCGGCAACTGGAAGGGCAAGACGCTGGGCTCGGGATCGGATGCCTGGAAATACTGGGACGAGCGGCGCGCCGGACAGATCTCCGACAAGGACTGGGTCGACGTCGAGGCCGGCATCGCGCGCAGCTACGGCACCTGCATGACCATGGGCACCGCCTCGACCATGACCGCGATCGCCGAATCGATCGGCATGACGCTGCCGGGCGCCTCCTCGATACCCGCCGCCGATGCCGGCCACATCCGGATGGCTTCCGAATGCGGCCGCCGCATTGTCGAGATGGTGTGGGAGGATCTGACGCCGAAACGGATCCAGACCCGCCAAGCCTTCGAGAATGCCATTGCGGTCGCGATGGCGATGGGCTGTTCGACCAACGCGATCATTCATCTGATCGCGCAAGCCCGCCGCGCCGGACAAGACATCGGGCTCGACGATTTCGAAAAGGCAAGCCGCAGGGTGCCTGTCATCGCCAACGTGCGGCCAAGCGGCGACAAATATCTGATGGAAGATTTCTTCTATGCTGGCGGCCTGCCCGGCCTGATGAGCCGGATCAGGGAGCACCTCGCGCTGGATTGTCTCACCGTGACCGGCAAGACGCTCGGTGAGAACATCGCGCGTGCCGAGGTCTATAACGACGACGTCATTCGCAGCGTCGAAAACCCGATTTACAAGGAAGGCGCGCTCGCGGTGTTGAAGGGCAATCTCGCCCCCGACGGCTGCGTGATCAAGCCGAGCGCCTGCGAGCCGCGTTTCCTCAAGCATACCGGGCCGGCGCTGGTGTTCGACGATTATCCATCGATGAAGCAGGCGATCGACAATCCCGATCTCGACGTGTCGGCCGATCACGTGCTGATCTTGCGCAATGCGGGCCCGCAGGGCGGGCCGGGGATGCCGGAATGGGGCATGCTGCCGATCCCGACAAAACTGGTGAAGCAGGGCGTGCGCGATATGGTGCGGCTGTCGGACGCGCGCATGAGCGGCACCAGCTACGGCGCCTGTATCCTTCACGTCTCGCCGGAATCCTATATCGGCGGGCCGCTGGCGCTGGTGAGGAACGGCGACCGCATCACGCTCGACGTCGCCGCCCGCACCATCAATCTCGACGTGCCGGAAGCGGAGCTGGCCCAACGGCGCGCGCAATGGAAGCAGCCGGAGCGGCGCTTCGAGCGCGGCTATGGCTGGATGTTCTCCCGCCACATCAAGCAGGCCAACGAGGGCTGCGATTTCGATTTCCTCGAAACCGGCTTTGGTGCGCCGGTGGGGGAGCCTTCGATCTATTAGCACCGTCGTTCCGGGGCAAGGCGAAGCCTTGAACCCGGAATCTCGAGATTCCGGGTTCGCTCGCTGACGCTCGCGCCCCGGAATGACGGACAACTGGGGTAACAACACATGTCAAAACTCAGCGACGCAACCCGCAAAAAACTCAAAACCGTCTCGACCGCCACCGTCTCGACCGCGCTCTACAAGCGCGGCTTGCGAATCCAGTGCATTCAGGACGTGCATCCGCTCAGCCCCGACCAGCCGACCATGGTCGGCGAGGCCTTCACGCTGCGCTACATGCCGGCGCGGGAGGACCTCAACAAGCTCGACGTGTTTCGCGATCGCTCCCATCCGCAGCGCAAGGCGATCGAGGATTGTCCGCCCGGAGCGGTGCTGGTGATGGATAGCCGGAAAGACGCGCGCGCCGCGAGCGCCGGCGCGATCCTGGTGACGCGGCTGATGCAGCGCGGCGTTGCCGGCGTCGTCACCGACGGCGGCTTTCGCGATTCGGCTGAAATCGCCAAGCTCGGCATTCCCGCCTATCACCACCGGCCGAGCGCGCCGACCAACCTGACCTTGCATCAGGCGATCGAGATCAATGGCCCGATCGGCTGCGGCGATGCGCCGGTGTTTCCCGGCGACGTCGTTCTGGGCGATTGCGACGGCGTGATCGTGATCCCCGCGCATCTGGCCGACGAGATCGCGGACGAAACCTTCGAGATGACGGCGTTCGAGGATTTCGTCACTGAGGAGGTCGGAAAAGGCCGCGGCATCTTCGGCCTCTATCCCGCCACCGACGAGCAGACGCTGAAGGATTTTGCGGCGTGGCGGAAGAAGATGGGGCGGTGATCCCTCCTCGTCATGCCCGGGCTTGTCCCGGGCATCCACGTCTTAAGACTCGCGGCGCAGAAGGCGTGGATGGCCGGGTCAAGCCCGGCCATGACGAGCTTTGGGGAGGGCGCAGTTCACACCTCGCCCTTCTCCGCCATTCCCACCGCCCACAGCGCGAACGCGTAGACGATCGCGATTTCGTCGAGACGGTTGAAGCGGCCGGAGGCGCCGCCGTGGCCGGCGCCCATGTTGGTGCGCAGCAAGACCGGACCGCCGCCGGTCATGGTCGCGCGCAATCGCGCGATCCATTTTGCCGGCTCCCAGTAGGTGACCCGGGGATCGGTCAATCCTGCCATCGCGAGGATCGCCGGATAGTCCTTCGCCGCGACGTTGTCGTAGGGCGAGTAGGACAGGATGGTACGAAAATCCTTTTCGCTCAGAAGCGGGTTGCCCCATTCGGGCCATTCCGGCGGTGTCAGCGGCAGCGTGTCGTCGAGCATTGTGTTGAGCACGTCGACGAACGGCACTTCGGCGACAATGCCGGCAAACAATTCGCCGGCGCGGTTGGCGACCGCGCCCATCAGCATGCCGCCGGCGCTGCCGCCATGAGCGACGATGCGCTTGGCGGTGGTGTAGTTCGCCGCGCACAGCGCGCGGGCGCAGGCTGCGAAATCGTCAAAACTGTTGGTCTTCCTCTCGCGCTTGCCGTCGAGATACCAGCCCCAGCCCTTGTCGGTGCCGCCGCGGATATGCGCGATCGCGTAAACAAAGCCGCGATCGACCAGCGACAGCCGGTTGGCGTTGAACGAGGCCGGCATCGCCGCGCCGTAGGAGCCGTAGCCGTACAGCAACAGGGGCGCGCGGCCGTCGCGCTTGAAGTCCTTGGCGTGCAACAGCGACACCGGCACCTCGGCGCCATCATGCGACCGCGCCATGATGCGGGTGGTGACGTAGTCGGCCGGATTGTGGCCCGAGGGGATTTCCTGCCGCTTGCGTAAAGTTCGCGTCCGGCTCGTCATGTCGTAGTCGTAGACTTCCGACGGCGTCGTCATCGACGAATACGAAAAACGCAAATTCGTCGTGTCGAACTCGTAGGAGCCCATGGTGTCGAGCGAATAGGCCGCCTCGTCAAAGGCGATGGCGTGCTCTTCGCCGCTTCGGAGATCGCGGATCACGATCGCCGGCAGCGCGTTGGCGCGCTCCAGCCGCACCAGATGGCCGGAATAGAGGTCGTGATCGAGGATATAGACGCCCGCGCGGTGTGGGATCAGGTCGCGCCAGTTCGCGCGCGCAGGTGAGGCGAGCGGCGCGGTGACGATCTTGAAATCGATCGCGCCATCGGCGTTGGTGAGGATGAACAGCTCATCGCCGCGGTCGGCGAGCGAATATTGCACGCCGGTTTCGCGCGCGGCGACCAGCCGCGGCGGGCTTGAGGGATTGGCCAGGTCGATCAGGCGCTGCTCGGAAGTTTCGTGGTCACCGCCGGCGATCACGCAAAATCGCCCGCTGGTGCTCTCATGCAGATGGGTGAACCAGCCCGGATCGGTTTCCTCGTAGATCAGCACATCGTCGGCCTGCGTCGTGCCGAGCCGATGGTGCCAGACCTGCATCGGCCGGTGGTTGTCGTCGAGCTTGACGTAGAACAGGCTCTTGGCATCCGCGCTCCAGACCACCGCGCCGTCGCTGTCCTCGATCAGGTCGTCGTGGTCCTGGCCGGTTTCCCAGGTGCGCACCCGGATCGAAAAATATTCCGACCCCTTGGTGTCGGCGCTCCAGGCGACCAGCTTGTGGTCGGGCGAATGCCGGCTGCCGCCGAACTTGAAATAGTCGTGAGCCGCAGCGAGCTCATCGCCGTCGAGCACGATATGGCTGTCGCCGCCATGCCGCGGCATGCGGCCGAACAGCTCGTGTTGCCCGCCCTCGCGGAATTTGCGGAAATAGGCGTAAGGCCCATCCGGCGATGGCACGCTGGAATCGTCTTCCTTGATCCGCCCGCGCATCTCCTTGACGAGTAGCTTCTGCAACGGCGCCGTGTGGCCGAGCAGGCTGTCGGCATAGGCGTTCTCCGCCTCGAGAGCTTGCCTGATATCGGCATCAAGGACCTCGGGGTCGCGCAGCACCTCCTGCCAGTTCTCATCCTTCAGCCAGGCATAGTCGTCGGTCACGGTAATGCCGTGGCGGGTAAAGGAATGCGGCCGGCGTGGCGCGACCGGCGCAAGAGCCGGTTTATTCAGCGTTTTTGTCACTCAATCCTCGTGGGGTACGGGCAGGGTTGCCGCCTGGAGATATGTCCGAACCGGCGGATTTCCAGCAGCGATTCGGAGCGTGATGAGGTTCAATCGGAGTGCGACGGACCCACAAGGGGAGAGGTGGCGCAAATCGCTGGACCGTCCGATCGGATCAAGCGCCATCCTGCTTCAGTTGCGCAGACGCGCGTTGGCATTGGCCCCGAACATCGGGATCTGGTTCACTGCCAGCACCACCGCGAAGGTGATCGCCAGCATGGCGATGCCGAGCACCGCAATCGCCGCGAGGTCGCCGCTTTCGTTGAGGTCGTAGATCAAGACCGAAAGCACCTTCGTCTGCGAGGTGAACAGTACGATCGCCGCCGACAGCTCGCGCATCACGCCGATGAAGATGAAGCACCAGGTCGCGATCACGCCGGTGCGCAGCAGCGGCGCGACGATCTGGCGCAAGGACTGCAGCCGCGTCGCGCCGAGGATGCGGCTTGCATCCTCGAGCTCGGGATGGAGGGTCGCGAACGCCGCCTGCAATTGCTGATACGCCGACGGCAGATTGATGGTCAGAAACGCGATCAGCAGGATCCATAGCGTGCCGTAAAGCACGAAGGGCGGCCGCGTATAGCTCAGGAACAGGCCGACGCCGAGCACGATGCCGGGCACCGCGACCGGCGCGGTCGCGAGGAAGCCGAGCACGCGATGCCCCGCGATCACCCTGCGCGTCGTCACATAGGCGATCACCAGCGCCAGCATGGTGCCGATGGTCGCGGTCGCGGTCCCCAGGATCACCGTGTTCTTGAGCACGAGCGCGGTCGACGACAGCTCGGTGAACACGAAGATGATGTTGTGCAGGGTCATCGTCGACGGCGTCGCCAAGGTCGTCGCGTTCGGCGAGAAGGCGGCGTTGAGCAGCGCGAAATAGGGCAGGAACACCGGGCTGAGCAGCACGATGAGGCAGAAGGCGAGCGCCGCCCAGCGCCAGCCTTTCAATTCCACGCGGCGCGGCGTGCCATATTTGCCGCCGACCACGGAATAGCCGCGGCGGCCGAGAATGAACTTTTGCGCCTGCAGCAGCAGGATGGTCAGCAGCAGCAGCGGCACCGCGGCGGCCGCGGCGAGCTCGAGCTTCGGCGGGTACTGGAACAGGCTCCAGATCTTCGTGGTCATGGTGTGGAAGCCGGCCGGCAGCGCCAAAATCGCCGGCGAGCCGAACAGCGTCATCGCCTGCAGGAAGGCAACCAGCGCGCCCGCGACCAGCGCCGGCAGCGCCAAGGGAATGGTCACGCGCCGCGCCGTGGTCCACGCCTTGGCCCCGAGGATCGCGGAGGCATCTTCCAGTTCGCCCGGCATGGTATCGAGCGCGTTGGCGACCAGCACGAACACGAACGGGAAGGTGTAGCAGGAGATTACGAAGATGATTCCGGTCATCGAATAAATGTTGAACAGATGATCGTCGGATTCGGCTGATGTTGCGAAGCGATAGAGCTGATTGAGCAGGCCGCTGTTCGGCGCCGCCAGCAATTCCCAGGCGACCGCGCCCAGAAACGGCGGCGTCACGAACGACGCCGTCACCAGCGCACGGATGGTCTGCCGCCCCGGCATGTCGGTGCGCGACACCAGCCAGCTGATCGGCGCCGCCACCACGCAGCAGATCACCGCTGAGGTGACGGCGATGATAGCGGTGGTGAATAGCGGATCGAGGAAATCCGGATCGGTGAACAGCGTCACGAAATTCTGCAGCGTGACATGCCGCGCCTTGTCGGTGAAGCTATAGACCGCGAGCCACGAAAGCGGCATCGCGATCAGCACGACCAGAATGGCCGCGAACAGCCACAGCACTGGCTTGGTGAAGTCGATGCGGGGTTTGGGTGCGGGGG
>Ga0307479_10003342_pt1 | contig 14612 bp, 13 predicted proteins | sample atmos_gasesECM4C_FD_203743 | JGI IMG/M metagenome (GOLD analysis project Ga0307479, IMG submission 203743) | Hardwood forest soil microbial communities from Morgan-Monroe State Forest, Indiana, United States - atmos_gasesECM4C_515 | ecosystem: Environmental > Terrestrial > Soil > Temperate...
ATGCACCGCCAGCACGGCCAGGCGATCGGCGAGTTCGTCGCCGCCATGACCCTGTTCGTGCCGCTCGCGCTTTCCGTGATCTACATCGGAAAGTATGCCGACATCAAGCATGAGGCAATCCAGGCCAGCCGGTTCGCCGCATTCGAGCGCGCGCTGGACCCCTCCTCCGCCCACGAGAGCGCCACGGTGCTGACCGAAGAGACGCGCGCGCGCTTCTTCACCGACGGCTCGCGCAACAGCGGCCAGATCGGCTACCAGGACTCCACCGCCAGCCTGAAGACCGCGGGCACGTTGAATCCGCTGTGGAGCCAGGTCAACAACACGCCGCTGCTCAGCCGCTATTCGGACGTATCGGTCAGCGTGACCCAGAGCCAGCTCGCGAGCAGCCTGTTCAACGGCATCCAGTACGCCACCACCGCGATGTTCCGCCTGAACGGCAACGGACAGGTCCAGGCCAACGTCGAGGTCCCGGTCGCCAACGTCGCCCACTTCGCCCCGCTCGCCAACATCAACCTGAAGATCGGTGCGACCACGGTCGTGGCGGGCGATTCCTGGAGCGCGGGCGGCAGCGCCGACGTGGCCAACCACTTCACGATCCTCGCGGTGCCCGACCGGGTATTCAGCGGCAGTCCGCAGTCGGGGTCCGGCTGGTTCAGCAGGGTGCTCGGCTGGCTCAGCAAATTCGGCGGCTGGCTCTATCGGTCCTTCTTCCAGATGCTGTCGGGAACCGACGGGCCGCAGCTCGGCTGCCTCCGGCCGGACGTGGTGCCGACCCATGCGGCGCCCGACGCGCGCTACCACCCCACCGACGCCTGCTACTAGCGAAGGAAGCTGGCCAATGAACTCGCTCTCGTTGCGGCCGGCCGCGGTGGCGATCGCGATGTGTGCCGCCCTGGGGGCCCGCGCGGCCGGCTCCGAACCGTGGCCGGAGGTCCCGCTTCCGCCCAAGTCGCAGGTCGAGTGGGTCGGCGACAGCCTGCGGGTCAATGGCGTGCCGATGCGCGTGATGCGGTTCGCATCGCGCGCCGGGCGGGCCGAGATCGTCGAGTACTACCGTGCCTGCTGGTCCGGCGCTTATCCGACCCGGCCGTCGGTCAGGCCGCTGGGTCAGGCCACCGTCGTGGGCCAGGCCCATGGTCCGTACTACATGACGGTCAAGGTCAAGGACGCGGCCAACCAGGCGAGCGAAGGAACGATCACCGTGAGCCGGGTGCTCGGCTCCAAAGTGGATCGCTCCGCGGGCGATCTTCCGCTGCTGCCCGGGGCCAAGGTCGTCTCCGTGGTCGAAGCCAACGATCCGGGACGGCACAGCCGCGAGGTCGTGGTCGCCAACCCGGCGTCGCGGCAATCGGTGGTTCAGTACTACCAGGCCTCGTTGCAGAGCGCCGGCTGGAGCCAGATTCAGGCCAACGACACGCCGCCGTCTGCGCCAGGCCGCGCCGGCAGCTTCCTCGTATTCCAGCGCGGCCGCGACGAAGTGCAGCTCAGCATCGTCGATGGCGGCCGCGGACAGGGCAGCCTGATGGTGGCCAACCGCGTGACCAAAGACACTGGGCCGGTCGCCTTCTGACCGGCACGCTTGCGGGCACGACGATGACGGAGGATGCGATGAAACCGACCGTGCGCAGTCCGACCGGGCCGCTGCCCCGGCGGCCGGCGGGGCAGACGATCACCGAGTACACGCTGATCTGCCTCGTGCTGGCGGCGGCCCTGTTCGCTCCAGTGCCGGGCGCGCAGCAGTCGGTCGGAGAAATGCTGGCCGGCAAACTCAAGGATCTTTACGCCGACCTGACGTTTTTCATTTCTCTACCGTAAGGAGTGGGCCATGAAGATCCCGATGAAGCTTCCGCAGTTCAACCGCAGCTTCCTGATGCTGGGCGGGGCCATCCTGCTGGGGGGCGTAGCGCTCGCACTGAGTCACAAACTGTTACATGACCGGATGATGCAGATCGACGAGGAAGCACGCGCTGCCCACACGATGATGAAGGTCGTGGTCGCCAGCCGCGACGTCGTCCGCGGCGAGCCGATCGGATCGGACAACTTCGCGATCCGTGAGGTTCCGGCCGAGTACCTGCACGCCTCGGCAGTGCATCCCGAGCAATTCGAGCCGCTGGTGGGTCAGCGCCTGGGGGCGGCGCTGAAGCGGGGCGAGCCGCTGCTGGACGTTCATCTGGAGTCGACCAACCTGGTGTTCTCGTCGACGCTGCCGAAGGGCAATCGGGCCTTGACCACAGAAGTCGACGAAGTCAACTCGATCTCGGGGATGCTGCGTCCGTCCGACCGCATCGATTTGATCGTGACGGCTCGTGCAAGCGGAAACAACTCCGAAACCACGTTCCCGCTGATGTCGAACGTCGAAGTGCTGGCAACCGGCCAGGTCACGCGCAAGCGGGACGCCAATTCCGAGGCGCGCACCTATACGACCATCACGCTGTCGGTCAGCCCCAAGGATGCCGATCGGATCGTGGTCGCCAAGAATTCCGGCAAGCTCACCGCCGTGCTGCGCAATCCGGACGACAGCCGGCCCAACATCACCCCGGCATTGAGTATCGACCAACTGATGCCCAAGATTCCGGGCCGCCTGGCGGTCCAGTACATCGTCGGCGGAGGCCATTCTTAGGGGCGCGCCGCGCGCACGATCCGTGCGTGGGTGCGGCCCGGCGCTCGCGCGCTTCGTTGACGCGCGAGACGCCGGTCTTTATCGTTGTTGGTACCGATACGGGGCGGGCGCGATCGGCGCCAAGCCCGGCAGATACTGCATCCGCCATCACGGGCGGATTGAGGAGAACGGGTGGTTCGGTCGGCGACTGTCACCGTGCTGATCGCGGTCCTGATCGGCTGCGGGCCGACCCTGGCGGCCGAACCGGTCGGCGTCGTCACGATTCTTGACGGCGACGCGATCCTGATACGGGGATTGTCCAAGTTCGTGGTGGCCGAGGGGGTGCGGATCAACGCCAATGATCTGGCTGAAACCGGCAAGAACACCTTCCTGCGTGTCGAATTCTCCGACGGCTCCATCGTCGATCTGGGACCTGCCACTCACGTTCAACTGAACCGCCCATCATTGCGTCAGGGGGATCGCGGCAGCCTGTATCTGCTCGGCGGCTGGCTCAAGCTGAGCGCGAGCAAGCTCTCCTCCGGCTCGAAGGGATCGGTCGCCTCGCGCGAGTTCGACACGCTCGGCGTCGCCGGGGAAGCGGTCGTGCGAGTCGAACGTGCCTCCGGCGCCACTTTCGCCGAAAGCGGCCCGGTTCGCGTGATCGATCGTCGTCACGGAGCGGCCACGCCGGTCTCGCTGGAATCGGGCGATTACCTCGCGTTGCGCGGGCGCGAGGCGGCCCGGGTGGGTCGGCAACCGCCGCGCGAATTCGTTGCTGCACTGCCTCGCCAGTTCGAAGATCGCCTGCCCTCGCGCATCGCGCTTTTCCGGGATCGCGAAGTGACCGCCAAGTCGAGCGGCACTTTCACCTATGCCGAGGTCGAAGCGTGGATCGACGCGGAGCCGTTCATCCGGCGACGCTTCGCCCGCGAGTGGGTCGCGAAGGCTGACGACGGCGAATTCCGGCAGCGGCTCGATGCCGATCTGGCCCGCCATCCTGAATGGGAGCGGATCCTGCACCCCGAACGGTTCGAGCCGACGCCAGCCCCGCCCGTGGTGTCGGTACAGCCGCCAGGGGCCTCGCCCGGACACTGAAACGGCTGGCCACATGAAACTTCTGTTCAAATTCAACCTGGTGTTCCTGCTGCTGTTCCTGCTGGCCATCGGCGCCTGCGGCTACATATCGCGCGATCTGCTGCAGCGAAACGCCCGCGAGGAGATCGCCGAGACCGCCCGCCTGCTGATGGCCAACGCGCTCGCCGTTCGCAGCTATACCCAGAACCAGATCAAGCCGCTGCTGGAAGTGCAGATGAAGTACACGTTCCTGCCGCAATCGGTGCCCGCGTTCTCGGCGGCCGAAGTGCTGAGCGACCTGCGCAAGAACTACCCGGAGTACACGTACAAAGAGGCGATGCTCAATCCGACCAACCCGCGCGACCGGGCGGTCGACTGGGAGGCCGATCTGATCAGCCAGTTCCGCGGCGGAGCCGGGGCGAGTGAAACCTTCGGCGAACGCGATACGCCGAGCGGCAAGTCCCTGTACTTCGCGCGGCCGATGAGGATCGTCGATCCGGCCTGCCTGCTGTGCCACAGCACCGTGGAGATCGCCCCGCGCACCCTGGTGGAGAAATACGGTCCGGCCAACGGCTTCGGATGGAACCTGAACGACATCGTCGGCGTGCAGCTGGTGTCGGTGCCCACCACGGTGCCGCAGGCGCGCGCGCAGCGCGCCTTCAACACATTCATGCTGTCGCTGGCCGGCGTGCTGGTCGCGATCGCCGTGGTCCTGAACCTGCTGCTGTGGTGGATGTTCGTCCGGCCGGTGACCCGGATTTCCGCGCTGGCCGACCGTGTCAGTCTCGGCGAGCTGGACGCCGCCGACCTGAACGTGCACAGCGGCGACGAGATTCAAACGCTCGCCGAGTCGCTGGCGCGGATGCGCAAGAGCATGGTGCAGGCGCTGCAGCTGCTCGGAGGCTGAGCCCGCGGGAGACCGGCCATCACCTACCCTGCCGAAGGCTCCAGCGGGCAGCGCCCACCGCGCAACCTCGGGAAGTATCCGATCCTGGGGCAGCTCGGCAAGGGAGCGATGGGGATCGTCTACAAGTCGTTCGACCCGGTGATACGGCGTCCGGTTGCGCTGAAGACCATCCGCAAGGAGCTGCTGGAAGACGCCGAGGAGGCCGAAACGTTCGCCAAGCGCTTCCGCAACGAGGCGCAGGCCGCCGGCCGCCTGCAGCACCCCGGCATCGTGGCCGTGTACGAGTACGGCGAAGATTCGCAATTCGCGTACATCGCGATGGAGTACGTCGAAGGCAGCAGCCTGCGCCAGTACTTCGAGCGCAAGGTCCGGTTCGATGAGGACGACCTGGTCAGCATCATGGCGCAGCTGCTGGACGCGCTGCACTACGCGCACGAACAGGGCGTCTGGCACCGCGACGTCAAGCCGGCCAACATCATCATCATGAGCAACGGCCGCATCAAGGTGGCCGACTTCGGCATCGCGCACGTGGGAAGCTCCACGCTGACGCAGGTCGGCGTCGTGATGGGAACGCCCGGTTTCATCGCGCCCGAGCAGTACCTGGGGCGGGACATCGACCACCGCGTCGACCTGTTCGCCGCCGGCGTGGTGTTGTACGAGCTGCTCACCGGCCGGCCGCCGTTTTCCGGCACCAAGGAAAGCGTGATGTACAAGGTCTGCCACGAGCCCGCCCCGCAGGCTTCGGTGGCGGCGGGCAATTTGTCCTATGCCCACTTCGACCCGGTGGTGGAGCGCGCACTGGCCAAGCGCGCCGAGGATCGCTATGCCTCGGCCGCCGATTTCCGCGCCGAGCTGCTGGCCGCCCACGATCGCCCCGTCAGCCCGACCGTCTCGGAGCAGACGCTGATACGCGCGGCGGCCAGCCCGGCCGACGCGCGCGAAGCCTCACCGCCCCATGGCGCCGAGCGAAGGTCGTCGCAACCCGGAGGCGCTTCGACCCCGCCGCATGTTTCGACGATGCCGACCGAGATGCTGATCGCGGCCGGGTGGAATGTCGGCCAGCTGGCGCTGGTGGAGCACAGCCTGGCGCACTTCGTGGGGCCGATCGCGCGGATCATGGTCCGACGCGCAACCCGTGACGTCAGGGACCTCGGCTCGCTGGTGCAGAGGCTGGCCGAGCAACTCGTGTCGGACTCCGACCGGACCAAGTTCCTGCAGCAGAACGCCCACTTCGCCACGACCGGCCTGGGAAAGGACACCGAGCCGGCGGTCCCCCTGGACGATGATGCGACCGTCATCCCCGGCGCAGTCAATGTGCAGACCGTCCCGCGCGGGCTCACGGCGGAGGAGATCGCGCGCGCCGCACGCCTGCTCGCGATCCACGTGGGCCCGATCGCGCAGATCCTGGTGCGCCAGGCGGCGCAGCCTGGCGTCGGGCGCGCCGCTTTTCTGGAACGGGTGACGCAGCGCCTGAGCGAGGCCGAGCGCGAGCGCTTCCTGTTCGACTTCGAGCACAGGCTCTAGCCTGGCATGTCTTTGGTCATGCCGCAATCGCGCCGGCGGCGCCGGCGTGCCGTTGGTCACTTTCCGCCACCGCACCTGCCCCGCATCATGTGCCATCCGACACGCTCCAACGCGTCGCTGACTCGCCGAGGTATGCGAAATGAACACGAAACGGCCCTGGATGCCTGCTGCGTTGATGGTCTCGGCGCTGTGCTTGTGGCGGCCGGCGTCGGCCGCACAGGATGCCGACGATCCGGTCGCAACGCCGCCTGCGGACCGCTCGACGGTCGCGCTCTCGACACGCGATCCGGTTCCGCCCACCCGCCCGTTCGATGCCCGTGCGTCGGCGCAGCCGTCGGTGCTGCTGTACACGGGTCAGGTCCAGGTGCTGGACATGCCGAACGTGTCGCGCGTGGCGGTGGGCAACGGCGGCGTACTGAAGGCGCAGGTGATCGATTCCGGCCAGGTGGTTCTGATCGGCCAGGCGGCCGGATCGACCACGCTGCGCCTGTGGGCCAGCCGCGGCGCCCAATACGCCTATGAAGTCACGGTCCGCAGCAACGACACCGTGCGCGCGGCGCGCGACATCCAGGACATGCTGGTCAACGAGCCCGGACTGAGGGTGACGCCGTACGACGGGCATGTGCTGATCGAGGGTGACTACAGCAACCCGGCGACCTCGCGCAAGCTCGACGCCATCGCCCAGATGTTTCCGCAAGGGGTCGTCAGCCTGGTTCCCGACCACAGGGTGCAGCCGCCGGTGCCGCTGGAGAAAATGGTCTACCTGGACGTGCGCGTGGTCGAGGTTCGCAAGAACGCGCTCGAGCAGCTCGGCATCCAGTGGGGCAGTCCGGTCGCCGGGCCGGAGCTGACGTTGAACGGCACTCTGGTGCCGAGTGCGCCGCAGAGCTGGAAGGCGGTGTTCGGCATCGCCACCGATCTCACCTCGATGCTGAACATCCTGGAGAGCAACGGCGACAGCTGGACGCTGGCCGAGCCGCGCGTGAGCTGCAAGAGCGGGGGCGACGCCAAGTTCCTGGTCGGCGGCGAGATCCCGATTCCGGTCGCCAGTGCGCTGGGCCAGACGACCATCGTGTACAAGGAATACGGCGTGATCCTGGAGTTTCATCCGGTGGCCGACGAAGAGGGCAACATCAGCTCCAAGGTCGTGGCCGAGGTGAGCCAGCCCGACCAGCAGTTCACCAATCAGGGGTTCGTCGCCTTCCGCCAGAATCGCACCGAGACCCAGGTGTCGCTGAGGGAAAACGAGACGCTGGTGATTTCCGGCCTGCTGCAGAACAGCGGCTCCAAAACGATCACCGGCATCCCGGGCGTCAGCGAGATCCCGATCCTGGGGGCCTTGTTCCGCTCGAAAAATTTTCAGAACGAGCGCACCGAGCTGATCGTGATGGTCACGCCCCGGCCGGCCACGCCCCAGTCCGAGACGAACGTGGCGATGATGCGGCGCTCCGACGAGCGCTACAACACCTTCAACCGGCTGATCGACAAGAACATGGCCGAGTAACACGACGGCTCGCAGACACCGGAGCAGTTCGAATGTGGACCATCGATCTCACCGACGGCAGCAGTCGTTCGACCCGCCTGCAGTACGAGGCCGGCAAGGTCCGGATCGGACGCGACCTCGACAACGAGGTGCGCCTGTCCAGCTGGCGCGTGAGCCGCAAGCACGCGGAGATCTTTTTTTCGAACGACAAGGTCTTCGTACGCGACCTGAACTCGACCGACGGCACCAGCGTCAATGGTGCCCGGGTCACCACGCACGGCCCGCTGCAGCCGTCCGACCGGATCGAGGTCGGTCCCTTCGCGCTCAAAGTGCGGTGGACCGCACCGTCTCCCGCCTTCGCGGCGGCGTCCGCCGCCGCTCCGGCGGGCAAGCCCGCCGGAACCCTCGCGAGTACGCCGGACCAGTCGGCGACGGCGGCGGGGTCCGCGCACGCGCCCGCTGGGCCGGGGCCAGCCCCGCCCGCCGAAGCCGCAGCGGACGCCGCGGTGAAGGCCGCACCGCATGATCCGATGTTCAAGTGGCGCCACCTGCTGCAGGAGCGGCTGCTGGAGGCGTTCGACGTGCGGCGGGTCGACGTGCACCGGATGTCGGATGCGGAACTGCACACCCGCACCGAGCAGCTGATCACCGAGCTGGTCGACCGCACGCCGGACATTCCGGCCGATATCGACCGCGCGGCGCTGATCGCGGCGGTGCGCGACGAGGCGATCGGCCTGGGGCTGCTGGAGCCGCTGCTGGCCGATCCGTCCGTCACGGAAATCATGGTGAACCGGGCGGAGGAGGTGTTCATCGAGCGCGCCGGGGTCCTGGAGCGCTTCCCGCTCGCCTTCACCAGCGACCGGGCCGTGACCGGCATCATCGAGCGGATCGTCGCGCCCATCGGACGGCGCATCGACGAGAGCTCCCCGATGGTCGATGCCCGCCTGAAGGACGGTTCGCGCGTGAACGCGGTGATCCCGCCGCTTGCGCTCAAGGGGCCGTGCATCACGATCCGCAAATTCTCCAAGCGCAAGCTGGGCGCCGAGGACTTGCTCCGGTTCGGTTCGGCCAGCCAGGAAATGATCGAGTTCCTTCGAATCGCGGTCGAACAACGGATGAACATGGTGATCTCCGGCGGCACCGGCTCCGGCAAGACCACGCTGCTGAACATCCTGGCCAATTTCATTCCGAAGGGCGAGCGGGTCGTGACGATCGAGGACGCCGCCGAGCTGCAGCTGCATCACCCGAACCTGGTCTCGCTCGAATCGCGCCCGGCCAATATCGAGGGAAAGGGCCAGATCGCGATCCGCGACCTGGTGCGCAACTCGCTGCGGATGCGGCCCGACCGGATCGTGGTGGGCGAGTGCCGGGGCGGGGAGGCGCTCGACATGCTGCAGGCGATGAACACCGGACACGACGGCTCGCTCACCACCGGCCACGCCAACACGCCCCGCGACATGCTGGCGCGGCTGGAAGTCATGGTGCTGATGGCCGGCATCGATCTTCCGGTGTCGGCCATCCGCGAACAGGTCGCCTCGGCGATCGGCATCATCGTGCACCAGACCCGCTTCGCCTGCGGCAGCCGCCGCATCACCCACATCTGCGAGGTGACCGGCGTCGAAAGCGGCTGCATCCAGCTTCAGGACATCTTCGAGTTCCGCCAGACCGGGGTCGACGCCAACGGCAAGACCGGCGGCTATTACACCGGGTGCGGCTTCGTGCCCGAGTTCTACGAGACGCTGCGCAGCATCGGCGTGCCGCTGGAGCTGGGCATTTTCCAGCGGCACGAACCGGCCGCCAAGTCGATATGAACCAGGGCCTGATCACGCTCGTGATCGGCGCCTTGTCGTTGGCCGCGACGCTGCTGCTGCTGCAGGCCGCGGTGTCCGGTTACGGTGCGTATCGGCGCCGGTTCACCGACGAGGCGCGCAGCCAGCTCGAGGGCGCCTTCGTCTTCATCGACCCGGAGCGCGTGCTGCTGCTGACCGTCTTCGGCGCGGTCGTGGTTCCACCGGTGCTGTGGCTGCTCACCGGCCAGATCCTGCTGCCGGCCGTGGTGGCGGTGCTGGCGATCGTGCTTCCGAGCGTGGCCTACGCCCTGATCCATCGGCGCCGCCGCGCCCAGATCGTTCTGCAGCTGCCGGACGTGCTGCTGATGCTGGGCAGTTCGCTGCGCGCCGGCACCAGCCTTCAGATCGGTCTGGACCTGGCGATCCGCGAAACGCCGGCGCCGCTGTCGCAGGAGCTGGCCGTCGTCATGCGCGAGCAGCGGCTGGGGATGGCACTGGAGGAGGCGCTGGACACGATGGCGCGTCGCCTGAAGCTCGAAGAGGTCGACCTGGTGGTGACGGCGTTGACGATCGCGCGCGATATCGGCGGCAACCTGGCCGAAACGCTGGACCGGCTGGCCGGCACGCTGCGCACCAAGGCGATGATCGAGGGCAAGATCCGCTCGCTCACCTCGCAGGGCAAGCTGCAGGGGATGGTGGTCGGTGCGCTGCCCGTGGGCATGGCGTTCGTGCTGACGGCCATGGAGCCGGAGGCGATGCAGCCGCTGTTTCATACCTGGTGGGGATGGGCCGTTGTCGCGGTCATTGGTGTTCTCGAGCTGGTCGGGTTCCTGATGATCCGCAAGATCGTCAACATCGACGTCTAGGGAACAAAAAATGCTCGTGCTGATCGCAGGGATGTTCGCGCTGGCAGCGGTCGGCATCGCGCTCTCCTCGTCCCGCATCGTGGCCGAAGTGCCGCGCGAGGACCGCCAGTACATGGATCCGCCGCCGCGCTTTTACCGCCTGACCTGGCCCCTGGTCAGGCTCGTGTCCCATTACAGCGGGTGGGCCTTGAGCCAGGGCGCGGCAACGCGCATCCAGCAGGCGCTGCGGCGCGCCGGACAGGACTACACGCTCACGCCGGTGCAGTTTTTCGCGGGCAAGCTGGTGGCCTCCGGCATGGTGGCTGCGCTGATGGCGTGGGCGATGAGCATGCTTTCGCAGGCCGTGGCGGGCGGCGCCATCACGGGCGCCGTGTTCGGTTACTTCCTGCCCGAGCTGTGGCTGTCGGACATGACCAAGGCCCGCAACCTGAAGCTGCTCAAGGCGCTGCCGTTCTTCCTGGACATCGTCACGATGGCGGTGGAGGCCGGACTGAGCCTGGGGTCCGCATTGCAGCAAGCGCTGCAGCAGCTGCCGCCTGGGCCGCTGGTGAACGAGATCAACCGGCTGTTGCGCGAGGTGCGCGCCGGCAAACCGCGCACCGACGCCCTGCGGGACATGGCAGCGCGTCTGGACTTCCGCCCGATCAGCAGCCTGGTGAGCGCGCTGGTGCAGGGCGAGTTGATGGGAAGCAGCATCGGGCCGATTTTGCGGGCGCAGTCCGAGCAGCGTCGCACCGAGCGCTTCCAGCGAGCCGAGAAGCTCGCGCTCGAGGCTCCGGTGAAGATGCTGGGCCCGCTGATCCTGTGCATCTTCCCGTGCACCTTCATCGTGATCGCCTTTCCGATCGTGGTTCAGCTGTTGAGCTCAGGACTGTGATGGCCCTCGCCCTGCCTGCCTCCATCCCTTGTGATACGCCCGGGGGCCTTGTACGCGTCAGGGTCGCGCGCCACTTCGTGGCCCGGGCGCGCGGCCTGCTGTCCGGCCCGCCGCTCGCCGCCGACGAGGCGCTGTTGATCGCACCGTGCTCGAGCATCCACACCTTCGGGATGGTCTACCCGATCGACGTGATCTTTCTGGATCGCCGGGCACGTATCGTGCGCGTGTGCGCCTGCGTGCCGGAGGGCCGGGTACGCCTTCACTGGGGCGCGGCCGCGGTGGTGGAAACCCGGGGCGGACAGGCGGCCCGTTACGGTCTGGTCGCCGGCACCGAGCTCAGCGCGCTGCGGTCCGAGCTGGGATCGCCCTGGCGCGAATTCAAACGGCGGATCCTGCGCTCGGCGGCAAGTTCGTAGACTGTATGGCTTTTGCGTATCCCTTCACCGGCGCTCACCGAGGTTCGCCGGGATGGAGACTGGGCGATGGAGATTCAGCAGAAAAGGGTCCTTCTGGTCGAGGATCACGACCTGATCCGCCTGGGCACCGGAGTCCTGCTGGAGTCGCTGGGCCAGGTGCGCTGTGACATCACGCCGTGCCGCTCGCTGGACGAGGCGCGGACAGCCTGTCGCGACGAAGGGCCGTTCGACCTGGTGCTGCTGGACCTGAACCTGGTCGACTCCAAGGGGTTGCAGGGACTGCGCACGCTGCGCGACGAGTTCCCGGAGCAGTCGATCGCGGTCCTGACCGGCACCCAGGACGAGTTCGTGGTGCGCCAGGCGCAGGCAATGGGGGCGATCGGATACCTGCTGAAGTCCTGGACGCCGGATCAGGTCAAGGCTGCTTTGCTGTCGTTGCTGGGACCGATCAACGGCTCCGAGCGCGCCACCATTTCGGAGCGCTTTCCCAAGCTGGCCGGCACCTCGCACTACGACCGGGTGGCCGAGTTGGGGCCGCGCCATCTGCAGATCCTCGAACTGATCCTGGAAGGGTGCAACAACCAGGAGATCAGCACCAGCACGGGATTGTCGCTGGGCACGGTGAAGAACTACGTGTCGGCGATTCTGCTGGCACTAGACGTGCAGAGCCGCGCTCACCTGATCAGCCTGTTCCATTGAGCGATCTGCCCAACCCGCCCGGGGCCGACCAGCGTATCGACGCCGAGATGTATCGCACCGCATACGCGGCGGACCGGCGCGGCTCGCTGGCCGGAATTCCTGCAGCCCTGTTCGCCGCCTCGGCGCTGCAGAATCGTGGCGCGCCGGCCGGGGTGTGGCTGTGGGCCGGCGGCTATGTCGTGCTCGCGCTCGCTCGGCGGGGGCTGCTGGCGCGGCGCGAGCTCAAGACGCCGCCCTCGCAGACGCAGCACGACACCGTATCGCGCAACGCCTGGCTCGCGCTGGTTGCGGCCTCCGCTGCGGTCTGGGGCGCCGGGCCGCCGCTGTTCCTGTCGCGCGATTTCGCAACGGGCGGAACCCTTACTGGAATCTGGCTGGCGGCGGCGGGACTTTCTGCGCCGCTGGTGGCGGCGGCCCGCCCGGCCGTGTACCTGTGGCTGCTGCCCGCGGTGCTGCCACTGCTGATCACGCTGGCGCTGCACGGATCGGGCGAGTCCCTGGTGCTGGGCGTGCTGGGGTCGGCCTTTCTGCTGGTGCTGCTGCGCCTGGCGCTGGAGCAGAACGACTCGCTGGCAGCGGGACTGGCAGCGCGCTTTCAGAATGAGGATCTGGTCAAACGGCTGCAGGCACAGGTCGAATTGGCCGCCCGCGCCAGCCAGGACAAGACGCGGTTTCTGGCCTCGGCCGTGCACGACCTGCGCCAGCCGTTGCACGCGCTGGGGCTGTTCTGCGCCGCGCTGGACCAGCGGCTGCACGACATCCCGGAAAGGCCCCTGGTCAAGAACATGCTGGCCTCGATCGAGGCGCTGGACAGTTCGTTCGGTGCCATGCTGGACATCTCGCGACTGGACGCCGGCGTCGTGCGCCCGGCGTTGCAGAGTTTTCCGATACGGGACGTGTTCCGGCGCTTGTACCAGCAGTTCGGCGGCGACGCGGAGACGCACGACATCTCGCTTCGATTCCGTGCCGCCCGCCGGGTCGTGGTCAGTGACCCGCAGCTGCTCGAACGGGTGCTGTCCAATCTGGTCCAGAACGCGCTGCGCTACACGCGCCAGGGCGGGGTTCTGGTGGCGGCACGGCGTCACGGCAGCGATGTGGCGCTCGAAGTCTGGGACACCGGCGTGGGCATCGTGCCGGAGAAGCTGGAGCTGATCTTCGAGGAGTTCTACCAGATCGACAATCCGGAACGGGACCGCAGCCGGGGCCTGGGTATGGGTTTGGCCATCGTGCGGCGTTTGTGCGACCTGCTGTCGCACCCCCTCGTGCTTCGCTCGACGCCCGGGCGAGGCACGCTGTTCCGCGTGGTGGTGCCGGCCGGCGACCTGCGCGGCGCGGCGCAACCGGCGCTGGAAGCCGAAACCCTGCCGCCGCGCACCGATGTGCGCGTGACGGTGCTGCTGATCGACGATGAACGCGCGATCCGCGACGCCACCAGCGAACTGCTGCGACCGCTGCAGGTCGACGTGCTGGCCGCAGCCACCATCGCCGAAGCCGTAGACCTGGTGCGCCGTGCCAGCGCCCCGATCGACATGATCCTGTCGGACTGGCGGTTGCGCGGCAGCGAGACCGGCGTGCAGGCCGTGCGCGAGGTGCGCAAGCTGTGCGGTCCTTCGACGCCGGCCGTGCTGATTACGGGCGATACCTCGGCCGAAGTACTCAAGCAGGCTCACCAGAACGGCCTGGTGATCCTGCACAAACCGCTGCAGCCGCGCGAGCTGTTGCGGCTGATCGGCCGGCTGGAGCGCTAGGTGCGCGACGGCATGACTTTGGTCACTAGCGCGGCACTGCCCCCACGCGCTGTACTGAATCCGGCGCGCCGACTTTCTCGCCCCGGGCAAGCCCTGCGGTTGGGCCCGGGCGGGGTGGTTTCATCTCGGATCAACAGCCCAGGTCCCACATGACCCTGGTATTGCGAGGAATTTCGCTTAACGAAGACCCGTTGAGCAACCCCCTCGTCGGGCGATTCGATCACCGCGGCGGCGAGATCGGCCGATCGGACAACGCCACCTTCACGCTGCCCGATCCGCAGCGGCTGATCTCGCGCGTGCATGCGTGCATCTCGCACACCGAGCAGACGTACTGGATGCAGAACGTCAGCACCGCCGGGCAGATCCTGCACAACGGCCGCCCGCTGAGTCCTGGCATGCGGGTGAGCCTGAGCGACGGCGACGAGGTCCGCATCGGCGGCTACCAACTGGCTGTAGCGTTCGAGCACGATCAGACCAGCCGGAACATCCTGCGCGGCCGCACCACCGCGCCGGTACGGGCCGCCTTCGCTGCGGCTCCTGCCGCAGCTTCGGCGGCCAAGGCCGCTGGAGGCGTCGCGCAGGCGGCTGTCGCGGCCAAGGCCGCCGAAGCCCCGGCCGCCGCCGCGGTC
>Ga0307479_10003343_pt1 | contig 14610 bp, 14 predicted proteins | sample atmos_gasesECM4C_FD_203743 | JGI IMG/M metagenome (GOLD analysis project Ga0307479, IMG submission 203743) | Hardwood forest soil microbial communities from Morgan-Monroe State Forest, Indiana, United States - atmos_gasesECM4C_515 | ecosystem: Environmental > Terrestrial > Soil > Temperate...
CGGGGAAGAAGCTCGACATGGGGAAGTGTTGCGTTCATTTCGAGTCGCCGGACGATTTGCCGCTCGAAGCGATTGGCAAGCTGATCTCGGCGATTTCGAGCGAGAAGTGGATCGAGATGTACGAACAATCGCGCTTGATGACCAAGGCGGGGCAGGCGCAGATGGCGAAGCAAGGCGCCCCATCGGCGAGCAAGGTGGCCGCCAAGCGCGTCGACACAAAGCGTCGGCGGTAACTTTCCCAGCATGACTCGCCGATACCTGGCCACCACGTTTTCCATTGCTGTTGCGGGTGCCCTTGCTATTGCGGCGTGTAGCACGGACGAAGGCGGTGGCGCGACGGTCTGCACGGAGGCGACCCAGTATCGCTTTTTGATCATAAGAAGCATTAGCGCTCGTTTCAAAACACTCTCCCAGTTGACTTTAGGTATTTCCCACAAATCAGCGCGCACCCCAGCGTGAGGAAGGCGTGATGGACGCGGTCGTGGCGTTCATAGCGAACGGCGAGGCGACGAAACCGGTGGAGCCAGGCGAGCGTGCGCTCGACGACCCAGCGGAACACGCCAAGGCCGCTGCCGTGGGACGTGCGGCGACGGCCGTCCGCCGCGCACCTCGACGGGGCTTCGGAAGCAACGGCTCGAGACGCGCCCACAGCGCATCGTCCAAGAGGGGCTGTGCCATACGCGACCGTACCAATCGAACGCGCAAGTACAAGAGATCAGTCAGAGGTTTTGAAACGCGCTCCCTAAGCGAATCGTCATAGCGACAAATCAGTATGGCTCAGGCGGGAATCTTCTCTAGTCGCTCACGGAAGTACTGCTTCCAACTCTCAGGCAATGCTTCGACTCGCAAGGCACGCCGTACCCAGGCGACATCGACATCGCCATACCTCTTTGCTGCATACAGCCGGGTGATTTCCGAAACGGGAACTTTATCTTGCTCGCGACTGATCACCGCAATTTCATCGCCCACGCCGACTTCTCCCTCCCGCGTGACGGAGAGATAGAAGCCCGTCCGACCGCTCACGAAGAATCGCTTCACCATGTCGTCTGCGTTGAATCTGATCCCAAGTTTATAGCACGGGAGGCGAGGCTGCGTGACCATCACTTCCGCGGAGCCGACGGAGAACCGATCGCCGAGATGGACTGCGCCTTCCAACAAACCGTCGGTAGTGAAATTCTCTCCGAACATTCCCATAGGCAGCTCCCGGTCGGGCAACTCGCGCTTCCAGTATTCGTAATGTGCGAGCGGATAGCAGTAAACCGCCTTATGCTCTCCCCCATGAACTGTGAGGTCAGCCTGATGGTCGCCGTCCAAATTAAGTTTGCGCAGCCTGACGCGCCCTTCCACAGGCTGTTTGAAGATCCCGGTTGTGACGCTTCTTCCGTGCCACGTAACTTCACGGGGAAGGCCGGTGTTCATTGAGACCAGCTTCATTCATCTCTTCTCGTTGATCATCAATACTGAGGGTGAATCCATCGTTGGCAAATCCGGACCCTCCAGACGAGGTCCAGCGACCAGTGGTATTTGTGTGGAAAGAGCAATACTACGCTGAAAAGATAACCCAAGAGTGCGAAAGCGGAGTTTTCACCAGGGAGCGCCGGCCAATAACAGAATCACCTGCCGTCGGGGTCCCCGGGAGCAAGCGTTGGCTCGTGGGGTGAGGATAGCGGGTGGTGATTCTTTTTGGCGTCCCGCCCACCGGCGGGACGCTCCGACGGTAGCCGACCATGGCAATGGTCGGGACCCGAGACTTCCGGGGCCACCACACAGGGACAAAATTCGCTGCTGGTTCCCTGATACTTCTCGCGTCGGGGACAGCAAAAGCCTGGTAAGGTCAGTGGGCAGAAGGGGTTCAACAGAAATTCCCGAAATTCCCTGCACGGTTCCCTGATGATCGCTGTAAATCTGCCGATTGTGGGCGAAACTTTCAGATTGGTCGGTTGAAGCGAAAAAATACGCTGGTAAATTCCCTGCTGCAGGGAATTTTGAGCGATTGGTCAGAGGACAAAAAGGCACAATAAGGCCGCCCGGGGGGCGTCGCTCCTAGGGGGTTTCCGCGATGAATTCATATTGGATTGGGCGGGTGTCTAATAGGAACATGCATCTGTGGCTCGCGACGTCCGTGATGGCTTTGCTCCTGGCCGGCGGAGCGGCAAAGAGCGATGCACAATCTTCGGCAGTCGAGCGAGCGAAGAAGGCGATCATTTCAACCTTCGATGCCGCACTTCCGAACATGACGCTTGAGTCGTTTTTGAACTATGAGACCGATGGCGCGACAATCGACTGGAAAACGTCCGACTGCGCTCAGGAAAAGATATCTTCTGGGCATCAGACGCGCGATACATCTAAGTGCGTCGAGGCATACAGTACTCTCGACCAGCGGCGAACGATAAAAATTGTCCTCGAACTTCCCGCAGAACCGGCTCTTCCGGAGCTTTTGTCCGTAAGCATGATTCAGGATGGCCTCGATCACCCTCTGCGGCTTATTCAACTTCCGGCGGCAACTCAGGGCGGCCACTTCAAAACCCGAATACCGCGCGATCTTCTGCCACTGCAAAGAGTGAGCTGATTTCACCGGTTGCAATTCCGTAACGAAACTTTCTTCCACTCCTCACAGTACCGTCACCCATCGATAAAGTTTGGCGCCTAGTCTGATTCGCGTCCCTCAGGAGGAGGGCGCGAATATGGCTCAGAAGTTTTTCTCTCCCCGCAAATGGCGCACCGCTGCTGGTGCGAGCATTTTGGCGCTTCTCAACCAGACTGTGGCCCCTACGTTCGCCATGGCCGCTGACGCCGTAACGACGAAGACGCCGATCAAGCACGTGATTGTGATCATCGGTGAGAACCGCAGCTTCGATCACGTTTTCGCTACCTACAAACCCAAAGCCGGCGAAACCGTGGACAATCTTCTCTCAAAGCACATCGTCCGCGAAGATGGAAGTCCCGATGCGAACTTCTCCTCCGCCTTTCAATACAGCGCCGAAGACACCGCCGCGGACGGTTTTCAAATCAGCCCGGGCGGGAAGTCGCTTTATCCGACTCTGCCGCCACCGCTCACCGGTGGTCCGAGCGATGTGTGCAAGGACAACGGCATCTGCAACCTCGGCGACGCGAGGACGTCGGAAAACGGATTGGCCCAGGACTACTACCAGTTCTTGCTGACCGGGGGAACGGGCCAAGCCTCTCGCGTTCCCGATCAGAGAATTCAGAACGTCAACAATCTTCCACCGGGACCGTTTCAACTCACATCCAGCACGATGCCTTACGACAGCTACGCGGCCAGCCCGGTGCATCGCTTCTACCAGATGTGGCAGGAGTTGGACTGCAAAGTCACGTACGCTACTACTTCGAATCCCAGCGGATGCTTATACGATCTGGTCCCTTGGGTGGAAGTGACCATCGGCGCCGGATCCAATGGCAACCCGCCGCCGAACCCCTTTACCGCGGCCAGCACGCACGAAGGCTCGACGGGAATGGGTTTCTACAACGTCCTGCAAGGTGACGCTCCCTACTTCAAATCTCTGGCTGACAACTTTGCCATGAGCGACAACTATCACCAGGGCGTGCAAGGTGGAACCGGCGCGAATCACGTGATGCTCGGATTCGCGGACGCTATGGCGTTTAGCAACGCGAACTTCACGCCGGGGACTCCTCCGCATAATCAGGTAGTTGCGGTAGGCAGCAAGAATCAAGGCACGGTAGATGAGATCGAGAATCCCAATGCTCGGGCTGGAACTAACAACTGGTACACGGAAGACGGATATGGCAATGGCGGATTCGGCGGTCCGGCGTCAGGCGGTGGCACGTACACGAACTGCTCTGACCCGACCGCTCCCGGAGTAAGCGCGGTCGTCACTTACCTGCAGGCGTTCGGCGTCAACCCGAACTGCGCTCCCGGACACTACTATCTGCTGAATAACTACAATCCCGGCTACTTCGGTGACGGAAGCAACGCTTACACCGACAACAACGACAACAACACGCCGTTCACGATTCCGCCTTCGAACCTGCGCAGCATCGGCGATGCGCTCAACAACAAGGGAATCTCCTGGGCCTACTATGGCGACCAGTGGAATGCATACCTGGGCGACAAGTTCCAGCTCAACTACGGAACCGTTGGCAAGAAGAGCGACCAGTACTGCAACATCTGCAACCCGTTCCAGTACGAGTCATCGATCATGACCGACCTCAATCAGCGTGCCGCACACCTGAAGGACACGGCCGATCTCTATCAGGACATCCAAAATGGCAGTCTTCCGGCTGTCTCTTATGTGAAGCCCAGCGGATGGGTGGACGGCCATCCGGCGTCTTCCAAGCTGAATCTGTTCGAAGGATTCGTGAAGAAGATCGTCGATGAAGTGCAGAGCAACAAGGCTCTGTGGCAGAGCACCGCCATCCTGATCACCTTCGACGAAGGCGGTGGCTACTGGGACTCGGGATACGTCCAGGCAGTGGACTTCTTCGGCGACGGCACCCGCATCCCGATGATCGCTGTCTCGCCATTTACCAAACCGGGACACATCTCGCATGTGTACAACGACCACGCCTCAGTGGTGAAGTTCATCGAAGCCAACTGGGGACTCGCGCCGCTCACGGGTCGCAGCCGCGATAATCTGCCCAATCCGAGAGTGACGGCGGGGAATCCGTATGCTCCAGTCAACAGCCCGGCCATCGGAGATCTGATGGATCTGTTCGACTTCCAGTAAGAGATTGCAATTACAGGAAGGGCCGGTAGAGACGCAGCATGCTGCGTCTCTACTTTTTGCACACCTGATTACGGAATCCGATGAAGAGCGCGTTCATTGGTGATCAGCTTCGTTTTGGGTGTTGTCAATTCAGGAACATGGTGCGGTACAGCGTGTCTCTCTGCACTGGCTTGAATCCAGCGTCGCGGATGATGTGTCGCAGCTCCTCTTCCGTAGTGCAGTTGGAAGTTCCTGCCGCGCGAACTACGTTCTCCTCGAGCATCACTGAGCCAACGTCGTTTCCGCCGAAGCGCAATCCGAGTTGCAGAACCTTCAAACCTTGAGTAACCCAGCTAGCCTGCACGTTTTCGATGTTGTCGAGGAACAACCGAGAGATCGCCAGGAGCTTGAGATATTCGACAGATGTGGCCTCGTCCCACTTGCGTCCACCGAGAGCGGTGTTCTTTGGCTGGAAGGTCCAGGGAATGAATGCGGTGAAGCCGCCGGTCTCCTGCTGGAGATCATGGATAACCTGGAAGTGGTTGATGCGGTGCTCGTAAGTCTCGCCCACACCGAACATCATGGTTGCCGTGGTGCGCATGCCAAGCTGATGCGCAGTACGATGCACGTTGAGCCAATCCTGGGTCAGGCATTTAAGGCGCGCGATGCGATGACGAACCTCGTCATCGAGGATCTCGGCGCCGCCGCCGGGAATCGAATCCAGGCCGGCTTCGCGCAGTCGCGAAATGGTATCCCGGATCGTCAATCCGCTGTACTCGGCGATGGCAATGATTTCCGACGCCGAGAAACAATGGAGGTGCACCTTGGGAAAACGCTCTTTGATGCCGCGCAGCAGACGCTCGAACCAGTCGATCTTCAAATCCGGATGCAGGCCCCCCTGCATGAGCACACCTGTGCCGCCAAGCTCAACGGTCTCGCGGATCTTTTCGAAGATGGTGTCGAAATCGAGAATGTACCCTTCGGCCGAGAGCTTCCCCTTCAGTGGTCGATAGAAGGCGCAGAACGTGCAGTATTCAGTGCAGAAGTTTGTGTAGTTAATGTTCCGATCGATGATGTAGCTGACAACGCCTTCAGGATGCAACCTGCGGCGCACCGCATCGGCTTCCATCCCGATTCCAATGAGGTCATCGGAGCGGAACATATCAAGAGCTTGCTGTCGCGTCAGAGACATGCCTAACTTTGATTCTAAGAGAGAACCGATAATGCGGTCCAGACTGTTTCCGCAAATTGATCTCGTTCCGGCGCCAGTCGACGGAGAATGTTCGATTTGTAGTGATAATGGGGATTAGTCGCGGCAGGCCCTTTCTACGTCCCTGTTTACTTCTAAATGAAACTCATTGATGATGCGGACGCGAGTTCTCGCTTTGAAGGGAGCGCGGGTGAGGAGATCTTTCGTGTGCAAGAAAATTGAATTCGGGGTGATAGCAGGCCTCGTGGTTTTTGCCGGAACGTTGTGTGCAAATGCACAAGACAAGCAAACGAATTCGCCGACAGCCCCATCCGCGCATCAAACCGAAACCGATGAGTACACGCGTTACGAATTGCTTGCGCCAGACACTGCAAGCTTCAAAATCTATTATGAAGTGACGGCGACCACGGCGGGAGCAAAGCGTTTTTACAATGCGATTCGCAAGGGCAGCACAGCCAGTGACGAAGCGGTTTACGACGCTATGACCGGCGCTGCCCTACATTTTCAAGTGGTGAGCGGAGCGGATGCGCGGAGAGATCCGCTGATGGCGAGCGCCAGTGCGGACACCGACTACATCCAGGTGGACCTGGCGCGTACGATTCCAGAGAACGGCCAGGGCCGCGTCATAATCATCAAGACGTATAAGGATGCCAAGAGCTATTACTCTGAAGGCGATTCCATCGTTTTCAATCGGCCGCTGGGGATCCGCCGCAACAAAGTTGTACTGCCTGCGGGATATGAACTGACTGCATGCAATGTCCCTTCGCAAGTTCTTTCCGAGCCGGATGGACGAATTTCCATCAGCTTCATGAATGCCAGCGCCGGCGAAGCGCCGTTGATCGTAAGAGCAAAACTCGGTGCCCAGACTGGGACAGCCGCTGCTCCGAAAGCGCCGACTTCAGGCCGCAGTTGGGAGGCCCCATTCGCGGGAGAGAGCGAACGAGCGCGACTATCCGAGCGCGCACATCAGGACCGCGACATCGTTTATTTCTTGAATCCGCCGGAGACGCATTCATTCAGCCTCTATCACGACTACACAGAATCGCACCCTGGCGCGGACAAATATCTGAACGTGGTACGCACAGGCAGCACGGTCTCGAATCCGTCCGCTTACATCCTCGATACTGGCGAGGTGCTGCAGAGCAAGATCATGACCGGCGCGGAACTTGCCGCGGCAAAGATCGACACTGAGGGCGAGTCCGTCTCTCCCACAACCCAGGTTGTGGTGATTCCTTTTACTCCGGTGAAAAAGGGCGAATCGGTACGGCTGCGGATTTCGGAAACATATACGGCGCCGCAGAGTTATCGGCTGGATAGCGATGATTTGGTTTTCGATCGCAGCCTGGGACGGCCGCGGAACGCGGTCGTGCTCCCGGAGGGCTGGTATTTGACCGCGAGCGCGATTCCGGCAACCGTCCAGCAGCTTCCCGACGGAAGAGTGCGTCTTGATTTTTGGAATGGACGTCCCGATGCAGTGGACGTGCTGATCAAAGCAAAACGGATCAAATCGAGCGCTATCGGGCCTTAATCGTCTCCCTCTGCTTCGCGGCTTCCAGAGGTCGCTGTGGCTCGGTCATGTTCACCGGATCGAGAATCTGGGCGATTTCCTCCTCGGTCAGGAGTTTTTTGGAACGGGCGATCTCAATGATGGAGCGCCCTGTCGCAACCGAGTCCTTCACGATCTCCGCCGCCTTCTGGTATCCGATGTACGGATTCAGCGCCGTAGCCAGCGACACAGTGCTTTCCGCGTAGAACTTACAGCGATCTTTGTTTGCCGTGAGTCCGCTGATGCAGAATTTGTCGAACTGCCGCAGCATGTTGGTCATGATGGTGATCGATTGCAGCACGCTATACGACATCGTTGGCATCATGACGTTCAACTCGAGCTGTCCTCCTTGCACGGCCATCGCTACCGCCGTGTCATTCCCGACTACTTGAAACGAGACCATCGCCGCCAGCTCAGGCATCACTGGATTGATTTTGCCCGGCATGATCGACGATCCCGGCTGCAGCGCCGGCAAGTAAATCTCAGCAAAGCCAGTGTTGGGACCCGACGATAGCAGGCGCACGTCGTTGGAGATGCGAATCACTTCCAGCGCCAAATTGCGCAACGCCGCAGAAACCTGCGCCATCGGAGCATTCGATTGCATAGCCCAGCGCATATCGGTTGCCGGCATGAGTTTCTGACCGGAGATGCGGCTAAGGTTGGCGATCGCCAGCGCGCGATAATCGGGATGCGTATTGATGCCGGTCCCAACCGCCGAGCCTCCGAGTCCCAGGCTGCGAAGGTCTTCCGCGTTGTCGCGAATGTTTTCAGCAGCTCGCCTTAGAGCCACCGCATAAGCCGCGAATTCCTGGCCCAGACGAATCGGCACCGCATCCTGCATGTGCGTGCGCCCGGACTTCATGATCTCCCAAAACTCTTTGCCCTTGTTGTCGAAGCTGTTTGCGATTGCGTCCAATACCGGATAAAGCTTCTCCAGTTCCATCAAGGTCGCCAGCCGCATCGCGGTCGGGAATACATCGTTCGTCGATTGCCCGTAATTGACGTGATCGTTAGGATGTACGCGCTTGTAGTCCCCCAACTTGCCGCCAAGAAGCTCTTCCGCGCGATTGGCGATCACCTCGTTGGAATTCATGTGGAAGCTGACTCCCGCTCCGGCCTGGAAGACATCCACCACAAATTCGCGGTCCCACTTGCCGTCGATGGCTTCTTGCGCTGCCGCGATGATTGCATCGGCAACTTTGGTATCGATCAGGCCGAGTTCTTTGTTGGCCTCGGCGGCGGCGCGTTTGATCATGGCGATCGCCCGAATCAGAGTCGGATGAGCTCGCATTCCCGATATGGGATAATTCTCGACCGCCCGCGCAGTCTGAACGCCGTAATATACGTGGGCCGGAATTTCTTTTGGACCGATGGAATCCTTCTCGACACGCGTGGCAGTGGAAGGGGCCGTGGACATTGAATGCTCCTAAAAAGGAATCGGCAGCGCAGCGTCTGCCGGCGGCGGGCTGCCGCGAAACCCACGATTATAAGCGATGGCGAGCGCGAGCCATGCGATGAGATATTCTCTTAGACGCTGTTCAAAACGATGCCAGAGAGGGTTTCAATGAAGACACTCGTTCGCTTAGCAATGGCTATATTTATCGCACTGGCTATGTCGCTTCCAGCAATTCCTCAGCAAAGTGCGCCGACCTCCAACTTCCTCCCTCAAGTCCCCGGGGCGCATCGCGAGCACCATCCGCACATTCGCGCGGCCCTTCGCGAACTGCAAGAGGCCAAGCAGGAGCTCAAAACCGCGGATCATGATTTCGGCGGACATCGCGAAGACGCTCTCAAAGCCTGCGATGAGGCCATTCGCCAACTGCAGCAAGCTATCCAGTACGACAAGAAATAGAGTGTAAAAACAAGGCGGCCACATGGAAGTCCGGTCGCCTTCGTTTTCTGTGCGCCATTCGTTATTTCGGCCAAGCCTGCGTTGCTTGATCGGCAACCTGCTTGAGCTGAGCGCGCGTGGCGCCGCCGGCCGCCTGAACCGACATTCCCCAGATGACCGTGATGACGTAACAGGCCAGCTTGGCGGGATCGGCGCTTGCGGGCAGGTCACCTTCCGCGATCGCGCGTTCGAATCGGCGATGAACCGCCGACTCGGCGGCGGCCCGGTAGTGATTCAGCTCCTTGCGCGCCGCCTCTGCGTTTGGTCCGGAGGCGAGGGCTCCATGGACCAGCAGGCATCCATTCGGATGGCCATGTTTTATCACCATATTAATGGCGCCGCTGAAAAGCCTCTGCGTTACGCGGCGCGCCGTAGGCTCTTTCAGCGCCAGCGGCAGATAGGATGCCGGCTTCTCGATGTATCGGGCGACAACTCTCCGAAACAGTTCTTCTTTGTTGCCAAACGCTGCATATAGGCTGGGAACGTTGATTCCCATCACTTCGGTAAGTGCCGCAAGCGAGGTACCTTCATAACCATGGCGTCCGAAGAGCAGCATGGCCTTGTCGAGTGCCTTCTCAGTGTCGAATTCTCGCGGACGCCCTCGAGACACAAGCCCCCCGCCACTTCAATTACTTATCGACTACTACGATATTCCGCTTGACGGGCGAGGTTCAAGGATTTTATGTTTAGCGGTCGCTACACAAGTCGGGAGCTTTGGACATCATTGTCATGTTCTAGCGAACTTTTCCCGCGCGAATTCCATTTCCCACAATCTTGCCTTGGATAAAGGTTCAATCCGGAGGTTCAATTGGTGCAAAAGATTACGCCGTTTCTCTGGTTCGACAACAATGCCGAAGAAGCGGTCAATTTCTACATGTCCATCTTCAAGAATTCAAAAATCATGAACATCGCTCGATATGGCGAAGCCGGACCAGGGCCGAAAGGAACGGTAATGATCGTAACCTTCGAGCTTGAGGGGCAAAGGTTCACAGCGCTAAATGGCGGTCCGCAATTCAAATTCACGCCGGCTATATCGTTTTTCGTGAATTGCGAGACTCAGCAGGAAGTGGACAAGTTTTGGGAGAAGCTCTCCGAAGGCGGAAGAAAAGATAGATGTGGATGGCTTCAAGACAAGTATGGGGTCTCATGGCAAATCGTCCCGTCTGTCTTGGGTCACCTTGTGCAAGATAAAGATGCCGAGAAGTCAAAGCGAGTGATGAAAGCGATGCTGCAGATGGACAAGTTGAACATAAACGGACTAAAGGATGCGTACGAACACCCATGAAGCACCTGCATGGCTCCCCATCCCCTGATAAATTATCGCGTACGCGGAAAAATCTATTTGGACTTGTCGATTTTGCCGTCGCCCGTCCGTCGTTTAGATGAAGTCAGACTCCAGCCGCCCTTGCGGAAACTGGGGTCGGCAAATTCCGAAATCTTAGGAGCGGTTCGATGAGAGTCCTTGTGTTGGTCAAAGCGAATGAGGAGAGCGAGCGCGGCGTACTGCCCGACAAAGACATTCTGACCAAAATGGGTAAGTTCAACGAGGAGCTGGTGAAGGCCGGCGTGATGCTGGCTGCCGATGGCCTTCATCCGACTTCTAAAGGCAAACGCGTTAAATTCTCTGGAGGGCAGCGCACCGTGATCGACGGACCCTTCGCCGAGACCAAAGAGTTGCTGGCGGGATTTTGGATCTGGAGGGTGAAGTCAATGGACGAGGCCGTCGAGTGGCTGAAGCGCGCACCCTTCGACGGCGGCGCTGAGGTCGAAATTCGTCCTGTATTCGAGGCGGAGGATTTTGGCGCTGAATATACACCGGAACTTCGGGCGCGAGACAAACGTTTAGCAGAACAGATAGCCGCGCAGAGATAGTCGCGGTGGCGATTTTAGGAAGGGACGAGTTAGGGAAGGGCACTGGCTTCAGCCGTGCCGTTTACTACGAACATTTTCTTGATTCTCAGGAATTCGCAAACAGGAGACGGCATGAGCAACGTACGAGTGTTGGTTGGAACGCGCAAAGGCGCTTTTATTCTCACGTCGGACGGCAAACGCAACAAGTGGGATGTTAGCGGTCCGCATTTCGCAGGTTGGGAGATTTACCACATGAAGGGCTCGCCAGCTGACCCAAGTCGAATTTTTGCCTCCCAAAACAGCGGATGGTTCGGACAGATCATCCAGCGCTCCAGCGACGGGGGTAAGACTTGGGAGACGCCGGGCGGTGGCTTGACCCCTGTCCCCGGTGGCATGCCCAAGGGTGAAAGCAATAAGTTCGTTTACGATAGTTCTCCCGAAACGGGCAAGCCGCTTACCACACATCAGTGGTACGACGGCACACAGCATCCCTGGGAGTTCAAGCGCGTCTGGCATGTGGAGCCATCCCTCAGCGATCCTGATACGGTTTACGCTGGAGTGGAAGATGCAGCCCTGTTTCGCTCCACGGATGGCGCTAAGAGTTGGCACGAGATCGCGGGTCTCCGCGGCCACGGCACTGGTCCGAAGTGGCAGCCAGGCGCCGGCGGGCTGTGCCTGCACAGCATCATTCTCGATCCGAAAAATCCGCAGCGGATTTACATCGCCATCTCTGCGGCAGGCGCCTTCCGCACCGACGATGGCGGCAAGACGTGGAAGCCCATCAACAAAGGACTGTATTCGCAGTACATTCCCGATCCCCGGGCAGAAGTCGGACACTGCGTCCACCACATCGCCATGAACCCGTCACGCCCGGGGGTGCTGTTCATGCAGAAGCATTGGGACGTGATGCGCAGCGACGATGGCGGCGATTCGTGGAAGGAAGTCAGCGGAAACCTGCCCACGGACTTCGGATTCGCCATCGACGTTCATGCGCATGAACCGGAGACGATCTACGTGGTTCCCATCAAGAGCGACTCCGAGCACTACGTGTATGAGGGCAAGATGCGCGTGTACCGCAGTCGCAATGGAGGCAACGAGTGGGAGCCGCTCACCAAGGGTCTGCCCCAGAGCAATTGCTATGTGAACGTGCTGCGCGACGCCATGGCCGTCGATTCGCTCGACAAATGCGGAATCTATTTTGGAACCACCGGCGGACAGGTATATGCGTCGGCCGATGCCGGAGACAACTGGGCTCCCATCGTCGAACATCTTCCTTCCGTGTGCTCAGTTGAGGTTCAGACATTGAAATGATCCGCGTCGAATTGCCGCAGCATCTGCGCACGCTGGCCAAGGTCGGACGCGAAGTGCAGCTCGAGATCGAGGGCCCGGTAACGCAACGCTCGGTCCTCGACGCACTCGAAGCGCGCTATCCGATGCTGCAGGGGACGATCCGCGACCATGACACGCTAAAGCGTCGGGCCTTCCTGCGCTTCTTCGCCTGTGAGCAGGACCTCTCTCACGATCCGCCGGATACGCCGCTGCCCGAATCGGTGGCGTCGGGCAAGGAGCCGTTTCTTATAATTGGAGCCATTGCGGGCGGTTAGGGTGATCGAGGGAAACGATGTCTGATTGTCGAGAAGAGCAGCGCCTTCACCAGCCTTTCATCAAACTCCACGGAACACCATCAATGGCCCATGTACCGTCATCCCTCATTCCGCCGCCCGGTTATCTCTGTGCGCGTCAAGATTGATTTTGCGGCATGGGGGATCTGATGTTTTCGCGGAACGGCAAGATCCTTCGACCGCAAACTCACTGCGAAATTATTGGATGGAACTTTTGAGGCCGGCGGAAGGGATGACAGTCATTTAGGATTCGTCGTTCGTTAGGACCCATCACTCAACATTTTTCTATTCGTTCCAAAGTCGTTGCATCGCTTTGGCCGCCAAAATACTTCTTCAGCGCATCGAAAAAAACTTGGTTCTCGCCACTCGCATGAGCGAACAAGGTCATGCTGGATCGAAACTTCATGTCATCGGGATCGCCAAAGATTTGCGAAATAGAGCGCCCTTCGACGGCGTTTACCAGTTGCGTGCACTCTCTCAGACGGGGGCCCAAAATGGGATGCTCCAGGTAAGCCTCGGCTTCCGGCAATGAGGAAATTGCAAACGTCTTGGACATAGGGCTGTGCCCAAGGCCTGCTATCTGGGGAAAGATAAACCACATCCAGTGCGTTCGCTTGCGTCCCTCGCGAAGTTCGGAGCGTACATTCTCAAATATGGCGTCCTGCGCTTCCAAGAAACGGTCGAGATTGAAAGGATCGTTCATTGCAGAATCTTCACCGCTTGACCTTAAACTTATAACGCGCCGGTACCGCTTCATAAAAATACCCCTCCGTTCAACCTGGAACGAAAGGGTAATTACCCATTTAGACAGCGAGCGGTGATTACTGCTTGTCGTACACGGCTGTACTTGCCGACTTCTTGCCCTTTGCATCAGTTCGAGTCGTCGTGACGGTGCGGGATTTGCCGTCCGGCGATACTACGATGCGGCCTGTCTGGGCAACTTTACCGTCCTTCTTAATGGTCATCGCCAAGGTCCGGGCATTCACCTTTTTGTATGATCTCGAGTCTTGGCTCGAATCCCCGGTAACGGGATAGTCTTTGCCGTCAAATTTACCCGTCCATTCGTTGTGAAGCGGACTTCCGTTGGCGTTAGTGCCATCGACCGTCACCTTCGTATTGTCACCCGAAGCTTCATACACGACTGTGTTGTTCTTGGGTGAGTCTGGGGCGAACTTCGACTTGGTCTCGTTCAACTTCCAAGTGCCCATGTGGGGATCCGCAGCAAAGCTGAGCGTTGCCACAAAACACAACGCTACAGCCAGCAGAGAAACTCGTATTCTCATGTTCTCTCCTGATCGAAATGAATTTTTTGTGGCCGATTTGTTTCGCGCGGATTTTAGTCCCAGCAACGCCTTTTCAGCAACTCGGGGTAATTAGGTGGCAATCTGGGTCAGGTCGAGGGGCTTAGCCTGTCCAGGCAAACTGCCGGTCAGTGCAAACCAGCCGATATCCCAGTTGAGAAGCTCTGCAGGTTACTGAATCTGCACGAGTTCGCAATTTATCTCGAAGTTATCCGCACCTGACGCGCTCTGCATTGTTCTTCCTGCCTTCCATGCCTCAAATCGAGCACGAATCGGGACTGATGTGCCCGAAAAACCGCTTGAGGAGCCCAAAGAGATGTCGGACACACAGCTCAAAATGCAGGACCCACAACCAATCGCGTTTCACGAGGCCACACGAATTCAGCAAAGCTTTGTCACCAAAGCGGAGAAGAAGGCTTTGCAATGGCTGGCGGAGCGCACGCCGCGCAGAGTCAACTCCGATCATCTGACAGTGCTCGGCGCTCTGGGAATGCTGTTCGCCGG
>Ga0307479_10003344_pt1 | contig 14605 bp, 13 predicted proteins | sample atmos_gasesECM4C_FD_203743 | JGI IMG/M metagenome (GOLD analysis project Ga0307479, IMG submission 203743) | Hardwood forest soil microbial communities from Morgan-Monroe State Forest, Indiana, United States - atmos_gasesECM4C_515 | ecosystem: Environmental > Terrestrial > Soil > Temperate...
GAAAGCAGCCCTTCAGGTTCGTACGCAGGACAAAATCCCACTCCGATTCTTCAACTTCGAGCAGCGGCTTCCAAACCTGTACGCCGGCGTTATTAACCAGCGCATCCAGCCGGCCGAACTGGCCGATAACCGAGCCGAACATTGCATCGACGTCTTGGCTGCTGCCCACGTCGGCATACACCGCGACGGCCCGGCACCCATGCCGTTCCCGCAGTTCCTTCGCAATTGCCTCGGCCACATCGGGTCCGACCTTGAAATTGAGCGCGACATCATAGCCCGCCTGCGCAAGCCTGGAGACAATCACCTTGCCAATACCCGAATTCGCGCCCGTCACCAGTACGCTTCTGCGATTCATCCCACCTCCCTCCTCGGGCCACCAGGTCATGGAACATTACGCGACCCTGGGTACTTCTTCGATTTTTCCGCTCTTCAAGCTTCGAAATGCGGCATCCAAGATCTCCTGGTTCTGCCAGCCCTCTTCTCCGGGAACTGGGAACGATGACTCGCCCTCGACTGCTGCCGCGAAAACATCCACCTGACGTGCATACGCGAGTTGATTCGACACGGTCTCCGTTTCCGTGGGAAACGCCTGCCTTCGCAATTCCAGATGGATCGGCCGCTCGACGTTGAGCCCATCCTCGGCCCGCAGAGATCCGTCTTCCCCGACAAACTCCAGCGGTGTCCGGTAATCCGCCCTCATTGACACCATCACGCTTCCCAACGTCCCTCGCGCAAACTCGAGGGCAAGTACAGCTGCCGCTTCCACACCACCCGATTCGTTGTCCCACATCCCACGTGCCCCGACGCGCACGATTTCGTCCTGGAGGATGTAACGCAGCGCATCGACACAATGCACGCCGACATCCCCGATCGGACCACTACCTGCCAGTGCCGCATCCGTCAGCCAGGTCCTCGGGTGAGTTTTCGCCGAGTACGAGAACTCCGCCCGAGCAAAGATCGGTCTGCCAATCTGTCCAGCCGCGATGCGCTCCCGAAGCCGGGCCGTGCTGTCTTCAAAGCGAAACACCTGGGCGACACCGAGCGGCACACGCGCCTTCCGCGCAGCCTCCACCATCTGGCGGCACTCGCCAGAATTCACGCCCATAGGCTTCTCGCAGAGCACAGGTTTTCGATGCTCAATCGCGGTCGAAACATCAGCCAAGTGCAGCGCATTCGGAGTGGTGACTAGAACCGCATCCACTTCGGGAGACGCGCAAAGCTCGGCCGCCGAATCGAACGCCAGCGGAATCGAGTACTGCGCTGCCGACGCGCGCGCCTTCGTCATGTCGCGACGTGAGAGCGCAGTTACGCGGCTCCGCCGCGAAAGGGCAAACCCCGGCATCAGCCGCCGCACCGCATGGAGCCCAAACCCCACGATCCCAAAACGCACCATAACGCCGGTCCTAGCGGTTCTGCCTCTCCGAGAAATCGACTGCTATTAGGTCTTCTCAGCGAACAGCATTAGCCATCAGTGGTCAGCTATCAGCCGCCGACCAAAGGCCAACGACGACCGACGACCGCCTTTTTTCACGGGTACGGATAAAACGCAAAAAAAAGCAGTGATAATCCGGCGAGCACCCAAAGTCCTGCTTTCACTTCCCGCGCCCGCCCCGAAACCACTTTGCAGAACGGATACAGCAGAAACCCCACCGTAATGCCCACGCCGATGTTGTAGGTGAAGCTCATCAAAGCGACGACCGCAAATGCCGGAATCAGTTCGGTGAAATCGTCAAATTGAATTTTCGTGATTGGTGCCAGCATCAAGAGACCAACCACGATCAGCGCAGGCCCGTAAGCCTGGGCCGGAACCGACGCCACGAACGGCGAGAAAAACAGTGTCCCTGCAAAGCAAAGGGCGGTCACCACCGAAGTGAGTCCCGTCCTGCCGCCAGCCTCCACTCCGGTTGCTGACTCGATGTACGCCCCTGAGGTCGTCGTGCCGACCGCCGCCGCACACATCGTGGCCAGCGCATCCACCAGCATCGGCCGCTCGATCTGCGGAAGGTTCCCGCGGTCGTCGAGAAAACCCGCCCGTGCCGACACCCCGATCAAGGTCCCCATCGTGTCCACGAACGCCATCACGAAGATTGTAAGGATGACGGGAAAGAAGCCCCAACTCAGCGCCCCGCGAAAGTCCATCTGCCAGAGGATGGGTGCGAGGCTTGGCGGGCGGCTCAGCCAGTGGACCGGCGGAGGCGACACTCCCAGGACAAACGCCAGCAACGTCGTCGCCAGAATCCCCACCAGGATCGCCGCCGGGAAGCGCCGGATCATCAGCGTGGCCATCAGCAGAAACCCGAACACCGCCACCATCACCGGAGCTGCGGTTAAGTGTCCAGTCCGCACTGGCGCCTCGGTTGTTCCCAGCATGACGATGCCGGTTTCGTTCAGTCCTATAAATGTGAGGAACAGTCCGATCCCGACCGCGAAGCTGTACCGCAAGCCCGACGGAATGGCCTCCACCAGCCACTGCCGCAGCCTGAATAGCGTGAGAACCAGAAACAGCGCGCCCCCCAGAAACACCGCCGCGAGCGCCGTCTGCCAGCGATATCCCAGCATCTGCACCACCGTATACGCGATGAAAGCGTTTTCCCCCATGTATGGCGCAATGGCAAAAGGCCGGTTCGCGTACACACCCATCAGCAAAGTTCCGAAGATCGCCGTGACGATAGTCGCGATCATGGACGGCCCCGCCGGTATACCGGCAGCCTTCAGAATCGCCGGATTCACCACGATGATGTAGGACATGGTCACGAACGTGGTGACGCCCGCGATTACTTCGCGGCCGAAAGTCGTGCCGGCGCGTTCGGGAGAAAAGAGGTCTTTCACCTTGGGTACGGCAAAGAATACGCTGTTGCACGGCTCACGCCAACTTGCCCACCGCCACTCATATTGACTTGTAGTCACCGCGAGACCTAACATGCCTGCTCAAGCGCGCCCTCTTCGCATGACAGGCCAACTGCTGGGTCACTACAGAGTCCTCGAGCAGATCGGCGCTGGTGGTATGGGCGAAGTCTACCGTGCCCGGGACGAGCGCCTCGGCCGTGATGTGGCTCTCAAGTTAGTTCGTCCCTCTTCTGCCAAAGACCCGGATCGGCTGCGCCGCTTCGAGCAGGAGGCTCGCGCCGCTGCCGCCCTGAATCACCCCAACATCGTCGCCATCTACGACATCGGAGTCCACGATGGCATGCCTTTCATCGTGTCCGAGTTGCTCGAGGGCAACACGCTACGCGCACGGCTTGCTGGCGCCCCCTTGGCAGTCCGTGAAGTCGCCGATTACGGCCTGCAAATCGCGCACGGTCTGATGGCCGCCCACGACAAGCACATCGTGCATCGCGACCTGAAGCCGGAAAACCTCTTCATCACCCGGGACCACCGCGTCAAAATCCTCGATTTCGGCATCGCCAAGCTCATTCATCCGGACGGCCCCTCCTCCATGGAAGGCATGACCACCCAAACCAAAGCTGGTGCCTTGCTCGGAACCGTGGCCTACATGTCGCCCGAACAGCTTCGCGGCAAGCCGGTGGACGCGCGCAGCGACCTGTTCAGCCTGGGCACCATTCTGTACGAAATGCTTACCGGCCGCCGAGCCTTTCGCGGAGAGACTGACGTCGACACCATGACCGCGGTCCTGCGGGAAACTCCACCGGAGGTGACTCGCGAGCGCGCCAACGTCCCGAAGGCATTCGAGCAGATCGTTAATCACTGCCTGGAAAAGGAACCTGAAAAGCGCTTCCAGACGGTGAGCGATCTGATTTTTTCCTTGGAGACCCTGTCCGGCGCGGGCTCGGCCACTAGAAGTGTCCGATGGGCAGTCTCCCCGTCTTCGCTTGCAAAGGTTCTGCTGGGAATACTCGTTCTGGCCGCCTTAGTTGGTTGCGGCTGGTTCCTTCATCGGTGGAGTCAACCACCCGCGAGCAGTCCGGAGTTTCAGCGTCTTACCTACGAGCGCGGAACGGTATACGCTGCCCGCTTCGAATCCGATGGCCGCACCATAGTGTATGAAGGTTCCTGGAACGGCCATCCTTCCCAGCTGTTTTCCACCATCTCCACGTCGCCGCAGGCACAAGTGCTCCAAGCCAGCGATGCTCACCTGCTTGCCCTGTCGCGCTCGAATGAACTGGCGCTCCAGGTGCACGGAAAGCCCGGTGCGTTTCTTGACCTAACTGGGGGTACGCTGGCGCGTGCGCCTTTGGCCGGCGGTTCTCCCCGCGAGTTGCTGAACGATGTTCGCTGGGCTGACTGGCATCCCAACGGCGAATTAGCAGTGGTCCATCACGTCCTTGGCCGCAGCCGCCTGGAGTATCCCATTGGCAAGGTCCTCTACGAAAGTCCGGGCTGGATCACGGACATCCGGTTTGCGCCGTCCGGCGACTTGATCGCCTTTATTGATCACCCGTCCCTCTGGGATGATCGTGGTTTTGTTCGTGTCGTCGACCGCGCCGCGCATGTAAAAAGACTCTCCTCCGACTGGGAATCTGTTGGCGGGCTGGCTTGGAATCCCGGCGGACAGGAGGTCTGGTTTACTGCCGCCAAGGCGGGTTACAACCGCAAGCTCATGGCGGTGACCCTGGCCGGTGTTGAGCGCCAGGTTCTGGCCACGCCCGACGGTCTCGACCTGCAGGATATAGCCCCCGATGGGCGCGTGCTGGCCACCACCGGGATCCCCCGCGTCGGCCTGGAGACAATCGGACCCTCCGACCACGAACCACAGGATCTTTCCTGGTACAACTGGAGTGTCGTGAGGGACATCTCTCGGGACGGCCAGTGGGTTGTGTTCGAGGAATCCAGCGAGCCCTTCGAGGGTAACTATGCGGTTGCGGCCCGTCGGGTGACTGGATCGCCTCCAATTCACTTGGGGGATGGAAGTGCCGGTGGCCTCTCCCCAGATGGTAACTGGGCTCTGGATGTGTCTACCAGCGACCCGCCTCGGGTTACCCTGTTGCCCCTCGGCCCAGGAGAGTCGCGCAACGTGCCACTTTCTGGCCTCGAGTACATCCAGAACGGCGCGGCACGATTCATGCCCGATGGCCAGCACATCATCGTCAATGGCAACGAAACGGGTCGCCCGGTTCGCGGCTACTTAGTCGATCTCGCCGGAGGCAAACCTCGACCCGTGACGCCAGAAGGCATCGCATCCCAGCTCATTTCCCCAGACGGCCGCTACGTAACCGCACAGGGAATCGACTCATCGGTTGTTGTGTGCTCGGTCGAAACGGGGAAAATCGAAAAAATCCCCGGCCTTGAGCCCGGAGACAACCCGGCACAATGGTCCCAGGACAGCTCGGCGCTGTATGTGTACCGCTACGGGGAAGTACCAGCCAGAATCTTCCGGATGGACATCCACACTGGAAAGCGAACGCTCGTCCGCGAACTGCAAGCGCGCGAACATGCGGGCGTGCTCTCAATCGCCCCTATCATCATGAGCCGCGACGCATCCCGCTTCGTCTACAGCTACTTTCAGAGCCTGTCTACCCTGTACGTGATTTCCGGCTTGCGTTAGTCACGCTTACTCCAAAGGACCGTCGAAAGCTGCTGACACATAGTGGAAGAAAATCGAGGTCGACATGTTTCCCTCGGCCAGAGTCCTCCGATAGTGCGGCAGTTCGCGCCCCCGATAGAGTAATCCGTCTCCCAGCCACTGGTACACCGTGACCGTTCCGTCGCGGGTGTCGAGATACAACGGCCAGGGAGTCGTCGCCGTTGGTTCGGGGGCGTAGTCCAAACACAACGTGATGCTGAACTCGCATTGCTCGCGGTCGGTGTGCTTTTCCAGACGCGCCCCGCTCAGGTACGAAGCCATATAAACGTACGATGGTTTCACCGCCTCGCCCACCATATCGCCGACGGCCTTCGTCAGTTGCAGATGGAAAAAGCGCGCGGCGGGTTCATTGTGCGCAATATACCGCCGCGGGCTTTGACTATCCCCAAGTTGAATCGCGCCCTTGCGTATCCGCCGCCGGAAGTGACGCCGCAGTTCCCCAAGCTGAAACGGGTGAATCAGGTTGCTGACGGGAGCATACCCGCTCTCCCGGAACCGGGCCCTACAGCGCCTGGCGAACGCTGACCAGTTCTTCTGGCGGGAGTCCGCGAAGTCCCTGCCCACAAGAATCTGTGCCCGACAGAGGTTTGTCCGGACATCCACTGGGAGTTCTTCTATTCTTCCGGCGTCCTGCCGCAAATCACGAACCACCGCAGCCGCCTCTGCATCGATGCAGAAAGGTGTCCAGGACTCGGTTGCCGGATCTTCCACCCAAGCGACTATCGTTCGACTTAGGTCCGCAGCCTTGAACGCCGCTGCCGCCGCGGTGAGAGCATGCGGTGGTTCGTGGTCGGTCGACAGGTGGCATCGCGGATTCACTACCAGTCCGTCTCCACCCGAGTTTCCTTGCAGCTGTCGCAGAAGCCGCTCCGGAACCAGGTGAGTCGGTTGCTCGCCGAGAAAACAATGGAAGCCTTCGAGAGGAATGCGCGCCAACTCAAGTTGTTGCCCAGCGCATTCCTGCGTCAGCTTGCTAACCCAGGCGAGCCACTCCGCATCCCTTATCGGTGTAGCCATCCATTCACCGTGAAACGGCTGTCGGCAAATGCCTGCGACGGGCATACAACCGGCGTGATCTCGTGCAAGAGTTCGCTCCGGAAGAAAACGATCTGGTTTTGTTCCGGCACGACCGGCCGGTAGGCTCCGGTGTGAGTCCACACGCCGTTCTCCCGGTTAGAATTGTGTAACCGCAACTCACCTCCCTGGAATGCTTTGGGCTCCCGGTGGAAGAAATACACGAAGGTCAACTGTCGGTTGGCAATCTCTTCCTCTCCGTTGTCACTGTGATGTCGGAAGAAGTCGCCGTGGTTGCTGGCAGTGATCTGCGTCTCTACGCGGGAAACGGGGAACGCTTTCATTCCCAGCTTTTCCAGAACCCGGGGCAGCGCCGACTGTATGCGGCCGACGACTACATCCCCGTGTTTGCCCAGATCCATCAGCACGCGTGAACGCCGATTCTCCGGATCAACGACCCCGCCCTCGACCCCGGGGGAGATGACCTCGCTGACGTGGAACGCGTTCTCCTGTCCGAGCGCAAAGCGCGTTAACTCCCGCAGCTCTTCCGGCGCCAAAAACTCGTCCAGGATCACGCATTCCGCGCGTAAGAACTCCGGTCGCTCCTGAACTGCGACGGCGGAAGTCTGGACACCCCGGCGAGGGCCCGGCGCGGGTGATGGAGCCGGGGGATGTGGACCAGGTGCGGGTGACGGCGGAGGTCCTGCCGAGATCTCGGCGGCACGGACACTCCGGCGAGGGCCGGGAGCAGGGGCAGGCGCCGGAGGATGGGGAGCAGGCGCAGGTGAGGGTGAAGGTGGTCCTGCTGAGACCGTGGGAAATTGCAACTGGATCCGCTCCAGCACGTCTCGCCCCGCCATTTCCGCCGCGCGCTCGAGCAGCACCTCTCCGACTGCACGCGCCAGCATTGCGTCTACACTCCGAGCCATTTCCGGACTCTCGTCCGCCCTTTGTCGCGCGTGGCGCAGAATGCTGGCCAGCAGTTCGCGCTCGCGCGGGCTTAACAAGTTGTGGTTGGTCAGATTCTCGGGAAAGCTAACGAGCACCTTGTGAGGATCCATTGCGCACACTCCTCCCTCCTGATAAACGGGGCCTTGGGCAAAAAAAACGGAAGGGGAAGCACCGGGAGCCTAGCAGAACCACCTAGAAGCTACCAAGAGGAATTTTGTTCCTCGGAATAACTCTGTGTCAGTTTTGATACAGCCCTACTTCGTCGCCATCGCCCCGACCAGCGACTCGAACACTTTGAACCCGTCAGTGCATCCCAGTTCGGGCTCGGCCGCCCGCTCCGGATGCGGCATCATCCCCAGCACGTTGCGCCCGGGGCTGCAAACACCCGCAATGTTGTCGACAGAGCCGTTCGGATTGGCTCTAAGACTGATCTTCCCCTCCGGTGTGGAATATCGAAACACGATGCGGCTGTCTCGCTGCAACTGGGCCAGGGTGGCTTCGTCACAGAAATAGTTGCCCTCCATGTGCCCGATCGGGATCGTCAGTACCTCGCCCTGCCGGCAGGCGCTGGTCAAGGGGGTGTCGGTGCTTTCCACCCGCACTTGCACGGGCTTGCAGACATACTTCAGCCCGATATTCCGCATCAGCGCGCCGGGCAACAACCCCGCTTCGCAGAGAATCTGGAAACCGTTGCAGATTCCGAGGACGATCCCGCCACCTTCGGCAAACTTCCGCACCGACTCCATCACTGGCGAAAACTTCGCGATCGCCCCCGTTCGAAGATAATCCCCGTACGCAAACCCTCCCGGCACGACGATGGCATCGCAATTCTCCAGATCGTGCGTTTCGTGCCACAGGAAGGTCACCGGCTGCTTGGCTACCTGCTGGATCATCCAGTAGGCATCGTGATCGCAGTTAGATCCGGGGAAAACAAGGACGCCAAATTTCATGGCGAGCGCCTTTCTGCTGGGAATAGTGCGAGTCTACCACGAACAAAAAGCAAACCGCCCGCGCACTTGGGAAAGGGGCGGGCGGTCGCGTACCGATTCGACACCTCCTACTGCATTTCTCCAGGCGGAGGAGGCAGAGGGGGAAGGCCATCTGGAGCGCCTGGCGGGCCACCTTTCTGCTTGAAGCGCATGAAGAAGTGATCCCCCGGACCCCCTTCCTCCCCCCGCATGGTTTTCAGCTGTCGCCACTGCTCCAGCGAGAGCTGTTTGCGCAAGTTCAGGTTCATCATGGTGAACTCGCGTTCTAGCTTCCCTCGCGCGGCCAGCACTTGGTCCACTTGGGTGCTGACCTGCGCTTCATCCGGCTGATCGGCATCGAGCAGGGTTTGCAGCTTCAAGTCCTGTTTCTCCATCTCAGCGCCATAATCGATCAGCTTCAGCTTGTGATCGTAGAACACCTGGTTGAGCTGCGAGACTTGCGAGTCACTCAATCCGAGCTTCGAAACAACGTCCGGATTTTTCCACCACCTGCCCATTTCCGTGCGCATGACCATCATCTGACCGTGCGGCCCTTTTCCGCCCATGACGACGGCTCCCCCCGCGGTGCCGCGTTCTACAATTACCGGCCCGTCTTGGGCGTGTAACAAGCCGGCCAACGCCACTGTGCTCAAAGCGAGAACCCACTTAGTTTTCATGAGAACGAGGCTCCTTCCCCGAATTCGTAGAATTCACAGCTCCAGTTCCATCGTCTTGGTCCAACATCAGTGCCGCCGGTTTCAGCGACATCGGCGTCTCCGCCTCGACAGCCCGTTCCACTTCCACCAGTAACTCGTGATCGGAATCAACCTGTGCCGTAGGCGGCTGCGCTGGACCAGCTCCGGGCTCGCGGCTCAACAGCGCACACGCCACCAGAAACAGCACCGCCAGTCCCGGTGCAAGGGTCAGTCCTAAACGTGATTTCTGCGCCCGTTCGTTGCGCGCTGCCCGGATCCCCGCCGCCTGCTGCTCCCAGAAAATCTCGGGACGCCCCGCATGCTCCCGGCTCGCGGCTCCAAACTCCCGCAACGCCTCCCCAACCCGCTCTCGCTCCTCCTGGCAAGGCTCGCAATGCGCCATGTGATGCTCTGCCGCCAGATCGAATCCCACCAGCGCCTTTTCCACCAGCAACTCGTGTGAGTTTTCGCCCGTATTCATCGTTGGTCCCTCAATCTTCCGCGTACCGTCTGCAACGCCCGAAATAAATGCGTTTTCACGCTGCCCACCTGCAGCCCCAGCACCGCCGCGATCTGGTGCAACTCCATGTCTTCCACGAAGCGCAACAGGAAGACTGCCCGCTGCTGCCGCGAAAGCCGCTCGGCCACGTCCCACACCGCGCGCACTTCCTCCCGCGCCAGCAATGACTGCTCCGGCGACGCTTCCGGAGCAGGCACCTGCTCAGCCCACTCCTCGCCTTCGCCGTTTTGCAATCCCAGCAACCTCTTCCAGAACCCAGCCCTTCGGTTGCGCGCCTGGTCCCGGACCAGGTTCGCCGCGATCTGCATCAGCCAGGTCTCCAGGCTTGACTCACCGCGAAAACTCGACATGTTCTGATACGCCCGCAGGAAACATTCCTGGGTCAAGTTGTCGGCCTCGTCCGCATCTCGCACCATCATCAGCACAAACCGGTGTACCCGCCGCTGGTGACGGCGCACGATCGCGTCAAATTCCTCAGCCGTGAGATTATGTGCTGCGGCTCCCAGGGCGGGGGTCAGTGCTGTCTCCATGGAGTCGGATCTCGCCTTGCTATGAGTATGGACGAATTCCGGCCACTCGGGTTTACAGGCCAGCGAAAATCTCTGAGGCTCGTCTGCGGATCGCATCCAACCATTATGGATTTCGGTGAGCATGTCCACATAACTGGCGGTGCCCTAAAGAATTGGGCGATTGCCCAATTGCAGGACTCGGTTGTCGTCGGCCTGCTTTGGTGGGTGGGTCTGTATGTCCTGAAGGTCCCCTGGGCCCCATTCTGGGCGCTGCTGGCCGCAGCCCTACAGATTGTTCCCCACATCGGCCCCGTGCTCAGCCTGCTCGGTCCCGTCCTCGCAGCGTGGATCCACTGGGGAAACCTCGAACACTCGCTCTATGTCCTGATGCTCTACGCCGGAATCGTCGTGGTCGACGGCTTTTTCCTGCAGCCCTACATCATGAAACGCACGGCCCGCGTCCCTATCTGGGCGTCCCTTCTAGCCCCCATTGTTTTGGGGATCATCTTTCCGTTCTGGGGTGTATTGCTCTCAGCGCCCCTTCTCGCTGTGGTTTACGCGTACAAAGAGCGTCAAGCGAAGGTGGCAGGAAAATCATAGCCGGGTCTGGAGACCGAGTTATTCAGGCCGAACGCGCAGCACGCGTAGGGCGGTCCGAATCCTCTCTTCGCTTCGCCAGTTCAATTTTTCGGAGCGCCCCCGCCACACACTTCCTTGGCGGACCACGGGTTCATTGTACCGTTGGCAGCTGGATACTCCGACTTCTGCCCCTCGGCCTAGAAAACGACATGCTATAATCAGCCTTCGCCTGCATGAGTTTCCGAGGCTATCCTGTGATCTCCTCCAAGGGCGAATCCTGCGCAATTAGAGTTCTTTAGATCGAGGTATCCCTATGTCCGGCCATTCAAAATGGGCCACAATTAAGCACAAGAAGGGCGCGCTCGACGCCAAGCGTGGCAAGATCTTCACCCGTCTCATCAAGGAAATCGGCATCGCCGCCAAGAACGGCGGCGGCGACCCCGACAGCAATCCTCGCTTGCGGACCGCGATTCTCGCCGCCAAGGCTGAGAACATGCCCGCCGACAACATCAAGCGCGCTATCCAGCGCGGTACCGGCGAACTTCCCGGCGCGACCTATGAAGAATTCATGCTCGAGGGCTACGGCCCCGGCGGCGTCGCCATCCTGGCCGAGATCAACACCGACAACCGCAACCGCACCGTCAGCGAAATCCGTCACGTCTTCGGGAAGAACAACGGCAACATGGCTGAAGCCGGCGCCGTCTCCTGGATGTTTCACAAGAAAGGCGACATCGTCATTCCCAAAGCAGCCGCCAAGGAAGACGACCTCATGGCCATCGTGCTCGAGGCCGGCGGCGAAGACCTCCGCGACGATGGTGACAACTGGGAAATCCTGACCGAGCCCTCCGCCTACGAAGCCGTCTTGGAAGCAGTGAAGAAAGCCGGCATCACGCCCAGTTCTTCCAGCGTCTCCATGATTCCGCAAAACTACATCAAGCTCGAGGGGCAAGCAGCGAGCCAGATGATCCGCCTGCTCGAGGCGCTGGAGGAACAGGACGACGTGCAGAACGTTCACGCCAACTTCGACATCGATCAGAAGCTGCTGGAAGAAGTCGCGGGCTAGTTCGAGAAGTCGAAATCCACTTTTCAGGCCGCCTTCGCGGGCGGCCTTTTCATTTCTGTTCGCCTCCGAATCGACGTCCGGCGCACTTTTCAACACTCCGGTGGAATATTCTGTGGAAAAGGGAGGACCTACTCCCGCAAGTCATTCAGTCCCAGGCGGGTTCAGCACCTTGCACCGAGACGAGGGCTGGCACCTTCTGGGTACAACTACTCGGCCATACCAGCCGCAAAACGAGTGCCACCACTTTCGTGGTAGAACTGCTCAGCCTCCGGCACAGGATTTCGCCATTCGCACGAAATGAAATCACGGCTCGACAAGCTTCTCGTGGCACGCGGCCTGGTTCCGTCGCGTGAGCGCGCCCAAGCCCTCATCCTCGCCGGAAAGGTGCTGGTCAACGAGCAGAAGATCGAAAAGTCCGGAGCCTCGGTCGAGTCCGATGCGACTTTGCGTCTGCTCGGCGAAGACTTGAAGTACGTCAGCCGCGGCGGTCTCAAGCTGGAGAAGGCCCTCGAACACTGGCACATCAACGTCGCCGGTCTTACCGGTCTCGACGTCGGCGCCTCCACAGGTGGCTTCACGGATTGCCTCCTCCAGCACGGCGTCGCCCACGTGATCGCCGTCGACACCGGATACGGCCAGCTCGATTTCCGTCTCCGCCAGGACCCTCGCGTGCGCCTGCTCGAAAAAACCAACGCCCGCTACCTCACCCACGAGGCCCTCGGCCAGTTGGTCGACATCATCGTGATGGATGTCTCCTTCATCTCCGCGTCGCTGGTCCTGCCCACCGTGGTTCGCTCAGCTTTTCCCGATGACGAAGCCCAACGTCGAGGCAGCCAGCTCATCGTCCTCGTGAAGCCCCAATTCGAAGCCGGCCGCACCCAGGTTGGCAAAGGCGGCATCGTCCGCGATGAGAGTGCGCAACGGGCAGCCGTGGAAAAAGTGCGCGAGTGCGCGCTGCAACTCGGAGCCAGCCGCACCGACTCCATCGACTCCCCCATCCTGGGCGCGGAAGGCAATCGAGAATTCCTGTTGTATGCGCTTTTCTAGTCTGCGTTGATGCGCGATCTGAGGCGAGTGGGATACAAAGTTTCGAGTTTCAGGTTTCGAGTTTCAAGTACCCGCATCGAGACCTGACCCCCTGACAGCTGAGACCCAAGACCCAAGACCTAAGACCCAAGACCTAAGACCCGATCCCCTGCCACCCTACCGCTGAATTACAATGCTTTCTTCACCATGCCAGCCGGGACCGCGCCCTCCAGCCGCACCAAATCCGTGGCCATCATCTCGAAGCCCGACAAGCCCGAGGTCGCCCAGATCCTGCCCCAACTGTATGATTGGCTGCAAAAGCACGGATACGCAGTAGTCATTGACAGTGAGACCGACGTCTACACGACCGGCCCCGAAGTGGTGGCACGTCCCGACCTGGGGTCCCGCTCCCTCGACTTCGTCATCGTCCTCGGCGGCGACGGCACTCTGCTTTCAACGTCTCGCGCCGTGGCTAAAGCCGGAATCCCTGTGCTGGGCGTGAATCTCGGCTCCCTTGGATTCCTCACGGAAGTGCCGCTGCCGGAACTGTACGACGCGCTCGAGGAAGTCGACCAGAAGCGCGCCAGCGTCGAATCCCGTTCGTTGGTCCAGTGCCAGCTCATGCGGGAAGGGGACTGCCTGTTGAGCTACGCCGCCCTCAACGACGTGATCGTCAACAAGAGCGCGATCGCTCGGCTGAACGACTACGACCTCTACATCGACAAGGCCTTCGTCACCGAATACAAAGCCGACGGCCTCATCGTCTCCACCCCCACCGGTTCGACCGCTTACTCGATGGCCGCTGGTGGCCCCATCCTGACCCCCTCGGTCGACGCCTTCGTGATCACGCCCGTCTCCCCGCACTCTCTTACTCATCGCCCGCTGGTGGTGCGCGACTCGGTCGAAATCGAAATCGTGGTGAAGACCGGGGAAGAGCAAGCCTATCTCAGCGTCGACGGTCAAGTCGGCATGCCCGTCCGCGACGGCGACCGTGTCGTCTGCCGCAAAGCCGACTACCAGGTGCAACTGCTCCGAATCCGCAAGGCTTTCTTTGAAGTCCTAAGAACGAAATTGAAGTGGGGACAGAGGTAGGAAGGTTTCAAAGTTTGAAGGTTGCGAAGGTTTCAAAGTGGAGACCGACGCGGCAGATGTTGTCCTGGACCTTGAAACCTTGAAGCCGAGTCGTTGAAAAAAACCGAGGTCGTTGAAACTTTCCTGCCCCTGTCATCCCGAGCCACGGACCCGCTTTCAGCGGGTTAAAAGAGCAATGAACAAGCGGCATATGTGGTGCTGCAAACAGGGTGTGGCTGAAGGTATGCTCATAGTCATCATGGTGGTGGGAAGTAGGCCGGCAACGCAATGGTGCTTTTAAGCCCGTTCCCGAGCTTGGTCCCAAGCTTCGTGATTGAAACAGGGGTGACGCGGTTGTGCTGTACAGCTGCGATCCCGATTAGGAGATTACCTGAGAGAAGACGACTTGGCCCACCCCGTGATCGAGGAGAAAAAAGCATGAGTCGCGAGAGAAGCAAGAAGCAGAAGCGGGCTGGCCAGGAGGTGCGGTGCCCAGTCTCAATGGCATCGAGCCCAACGCAGCAGGCATCGATGTAGGAGCAACGGAAATTTTCGTGGCGGTCCCGCAGGACCGGGATCCTAGCCCGGTTCGCAGTTTTGAGACGTTTACCCAAGATCTGCACCGGCTGAAACAGTGGCTACAGCAGTGCCACATCACCACGGTAGC
>Ga0307479_10003345_pt1 | contig 14605 bp, 8 predicted proteins | sample atmos_gasesECM4C_FD_203743 | JGI IMG/M metagenome (GOLD analysis project Ga0307479, IMG submission 203743) | Hardwood forest soil microbial communities from Morgan-Monroe State Forest, Indiana, United States - atmos_gasesECM4C_515 | ecosystem: Environmental > Terrestrial > Soil > Temperate...
ATCGGCACAGTATCTGCTGAACGACCTGATCGATCTCGATTCAGATCGAGAGCATTCCGAGAAGAGACACCGGCCCTTGGCCTCGGGGGACCTGCCTATTCCCTTGGGGCTGTTACTAGTGCCATGCCTGCTCGCCCTGGGAGGCTGGCTTGGCTTCGTTGTGGGCTCCTGGACGGTATTGATGCTGTTGGGCACGTACTTCATTTCCTGTTTACTGTACTCGACAGTCTTGAAGACTAAACCGCTGGTCGATGTTTTCGCGTTGGCTGGCCTTTATGTCTTTCGAATCGTGATCGGGGGATTCGTCAGCAACCACTTCGTCACAGTCTGGCTGTTCACTTTTTCCTTCCTGTGTTTCCTGAGTCTGGGATTCCTGAAGCGCTGCATCGAGTTGGCCCGCGCCACCCAAGCCGCTCCCCAACGCGTTGGACGTCGCGGGTACTATCCAGCCGATAGCGCCATTCTTACGGCCATGGGTGTGGCCGGCAGCTTCGCCTCGGTCGTGGTGTTGGCGCTATACGTTTACTCGGAGTCCGCCAACAAACTCTACAAGCACCCCTTCGCACTTTGGGGATTCGTGCCGATTTGTCTGCTGGTACAGTGCCGGTGGTGGCTATCGGGCTCGCGAAACTATATCAAAGAGGATCCCGTACGGTACGCGATATCGGACCGTGTGCTGTGGGCAGGCGCGGCGATCGGTGCGGCTTGTTACTGGGTGGCAATCGGAGGCGTATGAGCCCGGTTCTCGGTAAACGGTTGCAAACGGGAGGCTCGGCGTGGGGTCTGGATGCGCGGATCGCGCTGGCGCTCGGTTGTGTCTCGTTACTGCTGTACGGATTGTTGATGCTTCTCTGGAAATCGCATCACGTCTTCGCTCAGGACAACATTCTGTTTGATGCGGACCCGCCCTCCCGGTTTTCTCAACTGGCACACGGATGGGGGGATCATACTCTTGCCCACCCGATTCTGCCCTACATTTTCTCAGTCCCTTTTCGAATGATCGCTGCGGTCTTTTTGAAACTCCACCTCGCACACGATCCCGTCCAACTGCGGGAGGCGATGGCGGTTTGGGTTGCGCCGGTCTGCAGTGCCATCAAGGTCGGCATCGCCTACCTTACCGGCCAAATGATAGGCGCATCGTGGCGCGGAAGTCTCGGGCTTGCTCTGCTCGCTGGCTTCTCGCTTGCACCCGCCGTTTTCGGCGCAGTGCCAGAACACCACGCGCTCTCGGCTCTCGTGCTGACCGCGACGTTTGCCTGGGCCACAGCAGTTCAATTCGCCTTGATCCCGGACCGCTACGCCGCATGGCTCGCCCTGACGTTTCTCGCCACTGGACTGACTGTCACCAATGTTGTGATCGTGCTGATCATCTATCTCGCGTCCCGGTTATCAGCGGGCCACGAGTGGCGGCGTGCTCTCGCTGCGGCGACTCTTCTCGGCATACTCTCCACCGGAACCGCGATTGGGCTGTCTATTGTAGGGGCCCGCGTGATGAAGGAGCCTGTGATGGGGGCGACGGCGAGATTAGCCAATTCGTACACGCGGAGTCCGAATGTTGAGCGAGGCGTGCAGTACGCGGCAGCCCTAGGGAATTCTCTCATTGGCCCATATCCGGCAGCGATGCCGAACGACTCAGCGCTGACGCCGAGAGGCAAGAGCGCGCACGAACTCAATGTGCAGTTTAGCTATGACATCCTGCCTGTGACGGCATGGACTTGGACTCGGATAACGTTAATCCTAGGTCTGGCAGGTTTCGGCGCCTGGTATGGCTGGCGCGGTGATGTCCGATTTCGCGGTCTTGTCATCGCCGCGCTGCTTGTGCTTGCTTACAATGGCGTTTTTCACTCGCTCTGGGGAACGGAGTGGTTGCTGTACTCGATCCACTGGCATTCGGCGCTGTTGATGCTCCTGGCTGGGTGGCTGGTCGGTTCTAAGTCAAACGGAGGCAGGATGTTGCTGATGCTCGGCATCCTATGCGCAGCAGATGCCGCCCTAGTTATCCGAGAGATGCTCGTGGTCCTCGAACGCGTGGCGCGATAGGCGCCTCCTGAACCCTTCCCATTTCCAAACGTACACAAGCAGTCCGCCGGCAACGAGATTACGCAGCGTCGCCTGTGAGTTCCGCGTTCGTTAGCGACGATCCTGCTAGAATTCATTTGCTGCTGTCGCGCTTGCCGTCATCTAGTTAAGTGGGATCCTGCCCTTGGGGACTAAGCTCGACGTGGTCTCCTCAACTATGATCCGTTCGATTGATTGACAGTAGTGCTCCATTGAAAACTCCCTTGCTGCGCGCTGCCGCCCGGCCTCACCGAGCGCTCGCCGCAGCCCGGGCGACGGCAGCAGGGAAAACATCTTCTCAGCAAGCATCCGGTGGTCCCCGGCGGCGAAGAGGCTCCCGGTCACCTGGTCCGTGACAGCCTCGGGAATCCCGTCAACAGAGGCGGCAAGGTTCGGCAGACCGCAAGCGGACGCCTCCAAAAGGGAGAGCGGAAAAGCATCACTCCGGGACGCGAGGACGTTTACGTCAAACACATGCTGATAAAAAGGGAGTGGGTCGATCTGATTTCCCGTGAAAACCACGCGTCCTTCAATCCCAAGCTTGTTTGCCAGCAGTTCGTATTCCCTGCGTTGCGGACCATCTCCGACAATCACCAACCGCGCCGCCGGTTCCTGCTTGCTGATCAACTCAAATCCGCGAAGCAGAATATCGATGCCTTTCCTTTCGATCAACGAAGAAACCTGGCCGAACACAACTGCGTCACCAGACAGCCCCAGGCGTTCTCGCCACTGATGGTCCCGTTCCCGAAGCGGACGGAATCGATGGATATCCACACCGTTATAGACCACCTCACAACGGCCTGCGAAGCACTGCTTTTGCGAAGTGCTCTTTTCGATGGCGCGGCTTACAAAGATGACTTTGGACGCTCGGTGGAGCCGGTACAGTAGAACGTAGCGGCGGTTGTAGGGTGAATGCAGATGACAAATCAGTGGAACCCGGGCCAGTTTGGCCGCATAGTATCCAACCTGGCAGGTGCTGCCGCCATTGCAGTACAGCAGTTGAATATTCCGGCGCTCGATCAACTTCCAAAGGCGCCGAATCGTGGCGGCCCAAGAGAAAAACTGAAGCCGGACATGCTCACCGTCAATCATGATCTCCGGCATAGACCCCTGTATCGCCTCGATACCCTCGCGCTGCGCGGCTGCCAGGAGTTCAGTATTGCTTGACCACAGCAAGGGTAAGATGCCCGTCCGCCTTAGGCCGCGGAGGGTTACCAGAAGAGCGTTCTCACTACCCCGCAACCACCCGCCGCCGCTATGGAGAAATAGGAGGTTCATCACCCCAGACATGCCGCCCGGTCGAGAGCTCTCGTCGTGAGATGCTGTAACGCAACACCAGCGGTAGCGCGGGCAAATCGTTCACCTGGCTGCGGCAGACCTCGCCATCCAGATTGAACAAATCGTCTAACTTTCCCCATGCGTTTTCCAGCCTTTCCCGTTTCATTGCAGTAGGCGTTTAAAAAGTCTGAGATGCTCCTGTGCGACAGCTTCCCACGTTCGCACGGGATGAGAGGTGGCCGACCTCTTTGGGGCGGCATACCGCTGCACCGCAAGAGCCATCGCGTCGACGTCGCCCGGTTTAACGTAATACACGTTCTCATCCGCAATGTACCCTTTGGGTGGATCGCTGGTCGTGACGATGAAAATACCTTGGTCCAACGCGGCCAGAAAGCTGCCTCTCTTGGGGTGCATGCCATCAACAAATGGCAGCACGCAGGCATCTGAGACTGCTAAGTGATCCGCAATTGCATCTGAGTCCAAATATCCTAGGATCTTAACGGAGCTTCGGAGCACAGGGTCGTTCGAAATCCTATCCAGCAGGTCCTTCTGATAAGGATCGCGGCCGGGCAATTCGCCAAGAACCAAGAGGACGGCGGCAGCTTTACGCTGTTCCAGGATCCTAATGAGATCAAGAACCTGATCGAAACCTTTGCGCGCGTGAACGAACCCAAAATACGTGAGGACCAACGTCCCTCGTGGTATGCCGAGTTGGCGGCGGACCTCGCGAACGCCTTCCTCCGAAAGCTGAGAGACTGGAATATTAGAAGCGATCGGAATCAGCTCGCAGGGGATCCGTTGCATGCGCTCAGAAACGCCATGCAGGAACTCAGCATATGACTGGGCCACGACGACAATCGCGTCTGCCGATGCAATGGACAGCCAATTGCGAATCGGGCGGAACAGCCATGGCACTCGTGACGGTTTAACGCTAATCGGCTCGTGCATGGTGACTACAACTTTCGGCCCCTTCGGCAGGACTCTGAGTATTGGCACGAGCATATCGAAGTAACCGTTCGTGGGGAACTGGAAATGAACAATATCTGGCTTACACTTCAGAATTGTCCGTATGACTCGCGCACCGTTTAGCAGGGACCAGTTGTGTACAACTGGCAGAACCGTTGGATTACCATGGCGGCATACGGTTCCCTGATGGCCGGACGTGACCACAGATACATGCGCACCATTGCTGGCTAAGGCCGTGCACAGTAGAGCGGTATAGTCGCCCACTCCACATCGTGCCGGTGGATAGCTGGAGGTCACAATGCAAACGCGCAAGAAAGAATTTGGCATGGAACTTTTCAGGACGTCATTTTCAGAATTGTGCCAGCCCCATTCTACCTTACGTTCTTACAAGGCCGCCACTGTACGGAAGTCACAAAAGTGTCGTATTGTCTATTGTCACGGTCCTTGATCCGGAGAGCTTGCGACGGGAACAAATCACTTGACTCAGGACCGCGCCGAGGTGAAAAGGAAGAGAACACTTGTCATGCTTTCCCGCCGAACTTTTCTGAAAAGCGTCCCGCTCATCCCGGCGCTCTGCAGTGCTTGTGGAGCGCTTCCGGTCACAGGGCTTGACCCGCGGGGTCGCATCCACATCCCCATCGGGATTCCAGATACGCTCGATACCCTTAAGACGTTTGTCGAAGCGGAAGGCAATTTCTCTCCCGGCTTCGGCACTTATGGAATTTACTTCTGGCTGCTAGACATAGAAACGGGGAAGCTGACCGCTCCGACGATGGAGGGCATAACGGTGAGGCACGGCCTTGCTCCTGGTGGGCTGCTGATTCCATGGTCGGAATGGGAGGTCGGCGCCTGCCAGGTGAGAACCGAGGTGTGCGAGGTCCAGATCGAGAAAGTGTTTGTGACCGCGGCACGCGTGCAAGTCCGGAACGTGGGCCGTGAACGACGCCGTGTCACGCTGTATGCCGCGCTGCGTCCCTTGGGCCCCGCTGGCGGGAATGTCCACTCGTTGGAGGTTGATCGATCAGGCAGCCTTCTACTGGTCGATGGCCGCGCGGCGCTGATGGCTGACCGCGAGCCCTCGGGGGTGGGCGTGCTCCCTACGGATACCATCGGCAAACTCGCCACGGCGGGGCAGCTCCCCAACGCCACAGCGGCCAATTCGCTGGCAGGCGATTGCTCCGGCGCCCTGCGCTTTGAATGGACGCTGGCCGCGGGCATTTCCGAACAGGCTGGTTTCATCTGTCCCGTTCTCCCCGGCCGAAACGCCGCGCGGCATCGCTGGGTGGATATGAAACAGAACGCCCTGGTGGACGCGGCCGAGCTGAATCCCAGAGAGGGCGGTGTGCCGCAGCCCGATCCCGGTCCGGCTTGGTTCCGCGGCCTGCGTCCTGACGCGTTGTTCGAGAAAGCGGCCATGTTCTGGAGCCGGTTTCTGGAGGGCATCGAGGTCCGTATGCCCGATCCGCGCTGGGGAGAGGGTATGAGGGCAATCCTGGGGCACGCCAGCTTGTGCATGAACGAGGGCGCCCCGGATGTCGCCGTCGTTAATTACAGCGTGTTCAACCGCGACGGCATGTACATCGCGAACATCATGCAAAAAGCCGGCCAGGTCGATTACTCCGCGCGAGTAGTGGAGTACTTTATCGCACACCCGTTCAACGGCCGCGCGTATCCGGAGGCCGATAATCCGGGCCAGATCCTGTGGGCGATTCACCAGCACTGGCTGCTGACGCGCGATCAGGCATGGCTTGCCAGTAGCTACCCGGCCGTCCGCAAGATCGCGCAAATGATCCGCTACTACCGGACAAATCCTGGGCCGCACTGGGTAGGCACGCAGGGGTTGAATTTCGGCGGCACCGCGCCCGATCGCAAGGAGCTGAAACCGGGCAGTTGCGACGGCTTCCATCCTGAGTACACCGAGGCGTTCGATATTGCAGGGCTGCGCGGCGCGGCAGAGCTGGCGGAGGCCTCGAACAACCAGGAAGAGGCTCGCGAGTGGCGCGCACTGGCGGACTCGCTATTCACCGCTTACGACGAGAAATTCGGCTCGCAGCTTCCGCGCGGGTATGGAAGCTATGCGGTGCTGTGGCCCTGCCGGCTGTACCCTACCGCGGCCGGGCGTGGCTGGGAGCAGTTCCGCAGCCTTGGCGCGCAGAAGCCGGAGAGTTGGAGGTACTTCCCGCTGGCCAAATCGCACCAGGGCCTGCTAGTGGGGAATCGCGCCTGCGGCCACGGCACGCTAGCCACTCACCTGGACCACGAACAGATGCGCGGTTGGTACGCCTTCGATGAGGGCGGCGGCAGCGGCAGCGGCGGCTGGTACCGCGCGCGCACGACGTGGCCGCACAGTAAGCGGAAGCCGGGCGAAAATCTTTCGGTCGCCATGCCGCACGGCTGGGCCATTGCCGAGTACTGGCTGCTGATGCGCGATTCGATTGTGTTCGAGGACGGCGGGCGGCTGGTGCTGCTGGCTGGCGTCCCCGAGGAGTGGTTCCGAGATCCTAAGGGCATGCGCGTGCGCGGGCTGGCCACTTACTTCGGGCGGTTGGATCTCTCCTACACCGTGTCCGGCGCGAGTACGGAATTGGAACTCGCCGGCGCAGCGGCGCCGCCTGATGGCTTCATTTTGCGGCTGCCGCCCGGCGGCGGAGCCTCAGTCTGGCGGGGCAAGGAGCGCCTGCCGGTAGCACCCGGCGGGGACTGCGCACTCCCTGCGGGTGTAGCGAAAGTACGAATTCGTTTTCCATAGAAGACGCCACACGATAGTTTCATTCTTGCCGCCCGTAAGTGCCAGATGCGGGTGAGGACCGGGCTGATCGGGGAGCAGGAGCGTGCCGCCACGTGCCGCCAGATCCAAGATCGAGGCCGGCTACATTCATAGCAGCTGCTCATGGGGCGTGAATAGTCGAGGAGGGCCCCGGTCTGGCTGATCTGCGGGAAGCTATCTCCGTAATCACGACCGCCCGAGTCGACGTCGAAAATCCCGTTTCCACTTACGAAAAAGAGATTGCCGGTTGCGTTGGTCGCTAGGCCGTCACCGCTCATCCAGACACCGGAGCCATCGCCCCCGCCGCCCGGCCGTATTCCCTTGTTGTCGGGCTGGTTGTGTAGGCCATGACTCGCTGCAACTCACTGCCCGCAAAGGTTCGCACAACCGTGGTAGAATCATGCAAATTTTTGCCAGGCGAGACTGAAGGCATTCGTGTTTCCACCTAGCTCCGCGAAGGGTGGTCGCTCACAACGGCACGACCTGGCAGTAGTGGATTTTCTCGTATACGCGGCCATCCTGGTGCTAGGCGCGTTCGAGGTTTACTCTCACCTGCGTGCGCCCGATTTTCCGTTTGAAGATGTTGCTTACTTCGAGCAGGCGAAATCCGTGCTGCACGACGGCTACTATGGTTTCGAATCTGTTCCGGAGAGGGTTCAGCCTCCCGGTTTGCCTCTTCTTTTGGCACTAATCTGCAAGGTTGCGGGCTGTCGGTACGGAGTTCTCCTAAGCTCGATGCCTGTTTTTCTCTCACTGGGATTCCTTGTGTGGTATCAGATTATTCGCCAAGTTGAGGGGCGTGGCATGGCCGCAGCCACGTGTCTGCTTTTAGGCTCATCATCTTCGGTCTTCTTCTTCGTCACCCATGGACTCTGGCCGAGTATCCCGTATTTCTTCGTGAGCGGATTGGCCTTGGGGACAATCCTCAAGCTCATTGGTGCCGAAAGTCGGTCACGAAGATATCTATTGTCCGCTACCCTAGCTCCAATCGTGGCATTCTCGATCCTCATCCAATCAGCTGGTATTGCTTTGGTCGGCGCGATGTTGGCTTCGATCGGGCTCACCTGGTTGAAGGATCGCGGCACTGCTGTTCATCGGTTCAGAGTGTTCCTTCCCGCCATTCTCTTGGGGATTATGACGCAGTTCGTGTGGATGCACCGCGGAAGCAATCCACCGGATTGGCCTTTGCCTGGCTACCCAGAAAGCTATGTGTCACAGCTGAAACTTAAACTTGGCAATTATCCGGAGCTGGGCTTCGCTAATGCCACGGATGTGTTTTCGCGTGCGAAGAGGAATGTTGGCGAACGAACCGCTGTATTGGTGGAGATCCTCACGGCGCACTGGATCCATCGCTCGTACGCCTCGCTGGCCGTGGCCATTCCCTTAGTCCTGGCGGTCGTCGGCGTGGCTGATTCACTTCTTGGGGGAACAGGCGAAGACATCCTTGCCTTGTATTTCGTTGGGTTCGAATCTATTTATATTTTGTGGTCTTGGCTGCCCGAGTTTCGATTTCTTTTTCCGAACATCGTACTTGCCTGTCTGTTCATCTATCGCGGTGCCAAAAAGATGGCCACATGGTTTCGCCTCCACCCGCGCCGGGTGGCTGCGTGTCTCTTGCCAGGCTGCATGGTGCTCTGCGCAGTAGCGTTTCGCAACAGCTGGGAAGCCGGGCCATCCTGGTCTGTAGGAGTTCAATCGAAATTCTCTGCCGCATTCTGGTTCGCGGGAGCGCTCTTTTGCGTCTGGGTAATCCGCATGAACCGGCTGCCGGTCATGTTAAGCCAGCTCTCAGAGCGACCTGTCTTGTTACGGCAGATTCCCATAGGATCGCTGTCGATCACCTTACTTCACATGAGCGTGCTCGGGTTATCTGTTCTGCTGGTGGTCCGAGCGGTCTCGAAAGATATACCCATCGTCCGCACAAACCTTGCATTTGAGGAAGAGAGGTTCGGGCTGCTCCCAGACATTGTGGCCGCGAAGTGGATTCGTCTGCACACCGATCCCCGAGACGTCATAGCAGCTCGCCATGTCCCACTGGTGTTTCATTATTCTCAACGTAAGGTGATTTGGTTTGCCCCGATAGTGCGGTCACAGGTACTGATGGAAGGTTTTCGCAGACTTGGTATTCGCTACGTCGTCGTAATTGACAGAGACTCTAGCTATTACCTTCCTCCCGACGAAGTCTGTTTTGACATGGTGCAAAAGGCGTACCCGAACGCGTTTCGTATGGCGGCCCAAATTGGCCAAGCGCGAATCTACGAAGTCATACCTCCGGGTGCGGGCGCGGCGGCGAACCCATAGCCGTGCCGGGGCGTAGCTGTGGGCGGTCCGCGATTCGGCATAAGTCAAGCCGTCATGTCCGCTCATTCCGTAGGTGCAGACAGCGTTCACGTCCATATCGGAAGCAAAGGCGCGAACTCGGCCACTAATTCGGAAGCAGACCGAACACTGTAACCGTGCTCTGTCCGCCCACATAGACCTTGCCGTTCGCCACGGTCGGGACGGTGAATTTCACGGAGGGGCCTGCTGCCCCTGTTCCACTGCTTGGGCTGCTGTACAGCATGAACATGGTGCCGGTCCCAGCATTGGTCGCGTCGTAGGCATCCAGAATCGAGGGGCCGTTCGTGGGCCACGCGGTGTAGTCAATGACCCATACGATGCCATTGGTAGTGCCACTCGCGGAAACCGCTGGTACGCCACCGCGAGGCGGGAACAAGTTGCTGGAGGTTGCATGTTGCGGAGTGGCGATCACACCATTGGAAATAGTGAACTGACTGAGCGGGAAGTTTTGTCCTGTGGTGTAGATATTGCCATTCCAGTAGGCAGGCACGCTGTAGTTGCCCCCGTCCAACTGGGTGGTATTGGGTGGCGGGACAGGGATCACTTCCTGTACGTCGTTGTTGGTCGTTGAATTGAATTTGCCCATCTTTGTTTGACCTGGGCTTGCCTGCGAAATATCGAGGAGATAAAGAACGGCGACCTTGCCCGTGGCGAGCGCCAAATGCGGATGGGCCGCGGAAGCGACTGAATCCGGAAGAATGATGGTACCGGCAGAGCCCATGTCGATGTCGTTGGCATCGAGAACGCTCGTATTAAAGGGAGTGAACCAGTCAAGGAGCGCCCCTGTGGGACTGAGCTTAATAACGGACTCGGAGAAATTCTTCGTCCCGTCATAGAAGCCATTGCCTGTGGTGAAATAGATGTTGCCGCTGGCGTCGGCGGCGGGACCTGCGCCACCATCCCAAATAGACGCACCGTTACATCCGCTCGTGGGATCGCTGGTGGACCACACAAACTTCTGAGCCAGAGTCGCTGGGTCGTAACCAAAAATCCAGCCATACCAAGGGCAGCCATCACCGTGCGCACCAAAGCCGATGTAAACCGTGCTGTTCACGAGGAGCAGAGCGGGGCGGTTGAAATGCTGATGGGAGTCGAAATTCGGCGCCGCGATGACAACCGGGCCGCCAAACTTCTCGGCGCCGGTGGTGATATCGAGAGCATGCAGGCGGCTGATGTAGCAGGGGGAGCCAGCGGAGCATCCACTGCCGACAGTTTCCTTCGTCTTGGCTACCACATAGATAGTCTTGGTCGCAGGATCAATCACCGGAGTCGAGGTGACGCCAATTTCTGGAAAGACGTCGTTGGTGTTATTTGAAGTGTCTTGCCAAGACATGGTTGTCACGGTGGTCCCGTTGATGAAGCTGGTCTTCCAAAGCAGGATGCAAGAGGGCGAATCCGCGTCATAGGCGTAAACGCTGTCGTGCTCCGTGGCAAGGAACAGAACATTGCGGGTCACGCCACCAACCACGAGGTTAGCAACCCACAGAGGTTGCGCATAGGTATAACCGTCTGTCGGACAAGAGAAAAGCTTCGTAAACGCCGAAGAATTCACACTCGCTGAAGTCAGGGCATATTCTCGCAAGTTCTGGCCGGTACGCTGCAGATCATTATGGTGCATGTACACTCCGGCCAGATCCGTGACCGCAACCGTGGAGGACGCGCTCACGGCAGCATTCGCAACGCTGGTGGCGGTAACGATATGAACGCCGGGTTGAGTACCAGGCGTATAGAGGCCCGTGGTGGAGATGGTGCCGCTAGCGGCGGTACCCCCATTGTTGTTGTCGACGGACCAGACAACACCGGAGTTTGAAGGATCGTTGAATACGGTTGCGGTGAGCTGCACCGTCTGCGATGCGGACATCGTAACCGCAGCACGTTTGGGACTAACGGAAACGCTAAGACCCCCGGCTATGATGGTTATCGTGGCCGAAGCAGTCTTCGTGTTATCGCTGACTGAGGTGGCCGTTAAGGTTACGGTGGCTGGGGTAGGCGCGCTCGGCGGAGCATTGTAAGTAACCGAGGTGACGGTCACACTAGTAAGTGAGCCACAGGTACTTCCGCTGCAGCCTGCACCCGAGAGGGACCAGGTTACACCTTTATTTTGGAGGTCGTACTGAATGGTGGCAGTGAAGTTCTGCGAGCTGCCGGTTCCCACAGACGCGCTAGTCGGCGACACCGAGACCGAGATCGGCGGGGGCGGAGCGCCGTTGGAAGACTTGAATGCCGCGATTGCTGCGCCCCAACTGTCGATAGCGGAGAGCGTGGCGGTTGCCGCCGCAAATCCTTGGGAGGCCTGGATCTGATCTTCGACAATCAGTTTCGTGTTGGCTGCGGCGGGCACAGATTGCTCAATAGTGAAGCCAGTGCCCGCAATGAAGGTTTGAAGACTCGCAGTTGAAACCTCTCCTAAGAGGAGGTCGCTACTCTGGCTTGTCGTGATATTACCAGTGGTTGGAGTCGTGTCGTGGCCCTGAGAAGCCGCCGCAGCATCGAGAGAGTTGCTTATGGCGACGCCGGAATACTCAAGAATCGCAAATCGCAGAGTGCCTGAAATGGTGTCAGAAACGGTGACGGTGTTCGCGCCACCAGCGATGAATTCCGCGTAATAGATACCGATAGTCTCGCCATCCTGGGTTAAGCTGAGGCCGGTCGCTTTTCGGTATGTATTTCCACGAGAATCAGAAACCGTAAACACCTGTCCAGACTGACCAGCCCGAATTACAACCGCAATAAAGTTTCCAGCCGTGTTGCTGGACGTAAAGGGAAGTGAAGCGGATGTGTTCGTGCCTGCGTCGATCCCGGTACTCTGAATGAGCTTAATGCTACTAGTGGGGTTGACCGTGAACGGCACGCCGTTGCTGGAGAGACCGCTAGCGCCGTTTGTGACGATGACATTGCCTGTGGTTGCGCCAGTAGGCACTGGGGCTACGATGCTAGTATCGCTCCAGTTTGCAGGTGTAGGTGCGGCGGGTACGCCGTTGAACGTTATCGTGCCGCTCCCTTGAGTCACGCCAAAGCCCGCGCCACTGATAGTGACCGGAGTTCCGACGGTGCCCGACGTGGGGCTCAAGCTGGCAACATTGGGACCGGGAGTGACCGTGTAAGGAACGCCAGGGCTGTTGATGCCCCCGACAGAAACCACGACGCTGCCACTGGTAGCTCCCGCCGGCACAGGCGCGACGATGAGAGTGTTTGACCAACTGGTGGTTCGCGCGACGACGCCATTGAAAAGCAGACTGCTAGCTCTGGTGCCAACGGTCGGGCCGAAATTCGTTCCCGTCACGTTAACGGAAGTACCGATGGGTCCGGCATTGGGACTTACGCCAGTAATGTTCGGCGGAGGGGTAACGGTGAAAGGCAGGGGGTTACTTTGTGTTCCTCCTACAGTAACCACTACGTTTCCTGTAGTTGCGCCAGCCGGGACCGAGGTGTCGATGCTTGTGTCGCTCCAAGAGGTTGCTGTTGCGGGGGTTCCGCCAAAGGTGATCGTGCTGGATCCTTGAGGGGGGGGACCGAAATTGGAACCCGTAATCGTTATGCTCGCGCCTACAGGACCTTGTGTAAGGCTCAAAGTCGAAAGACCTGGGCCCTGGACCGGCGTCGCTGTAACAACATTCGAGTACGAGCTGAAGTTGGTGCCGTCCGTGGCGCGGACGCGGTAGCTGTAAGGGGTCGAAACCGTCAAGCCTGTATCGCTGTAGGCGAGTGTTGCCGAACTTCCCACCTGTGCGAAGTTGCTCGGTGTGTTGGCGCAGTTGGCGCCCGCGCAGCGCTCGACGAGGTAACTGGTGATGGTCCCGCCAGTCTCCGTTGCTGCGGTCCAAGAAAGATTGAGTTGTGCACTACCAGCAGGCGTGGCTGCCAGGTTGGAAGGTGCCGTGAATGTGGGTGCTGCCGTTGTGGCCGCAGCCGTATTGGAATACCCGCTGAAGTTGGTGCCGTCGGTGGCGCGAACGCGGTAGTTGTAGGCAGTAGAGCCGGTCAAGCTGGCGCTAGTATCGCTGTAGTTGGTCGTCGCGGAGCTGCCAATTTGTACGAAGTTAGCACAGCTGGAGCCTGTGCAGCGTTCAATCAGATAGCCAGTGAGGGTACCACCGGTCTCCGTTGCCGCGGTCCACGACAGATTCACCTGCACGGGGCCCGACGGAGTAGCTGTCAGGTTACTGGGCGAAGTGAAGGTAGGCGGTGGGACTGTGGCGCCGGACTTAAATGCGGCGGCTACGGCGCCCCAATTGTCCGATGCTCCAAGCGAGGCATTGGCCGAAATATTTCCGGCGACAGACTGAATCCGATCTTCGACGAGCAGTTTCGTGTTCGGTTCGGCCGGAACGAAGTCTCGAGGAAGATAACCACTGCCCGCCGTAAAGCTTGCGGCGTTGGCCGCCGACATCCCTGCGAGCACCAGATCGCCGCTCGCTGTCGTTGTAATAATGCCGCTGTTGAGAGATGCGCCGGTACCCTGGGAACCTGCCGGCGCGCCATCGAGCGAATTCGCGACCGCGACACCCGAATACTCGAGGATGCCAAACCGCATGGTCCCAGAGATAGTATCGGACACAGTAATCGTGTTTGCGCCACTTGCAATGTTCTCCGCATAGAAGATGCCTAGGGTTGTCGAATCGATGGTTTCGTTGAATTGCATCGCTTTGCGATAAGTGTTTCCCCTGGAATCCGTGACCGTAAACAACTGGCCCGTCTTGCCCGCGCGAATCACCACGCCGATCCAGTTACCAGCGGTGTTATTCGAACTGAAGGCCAGCGTTGACGAGGTCGTGGTGCCAGCGTCCTTGCTTGCGTGCTGAACCAGTGTGATCGGGCCACTTGCAGAAAGGTTGGTCAGTGAGAAGTTCGCCGTTGTCAGTCCGGTTGCAGCCGCTGTCACCGTGTACGGCCCTCCCGCCGTGGCGTTCGCCGTAAACGGTGCCGATGCCACCCCCAACGCATTCGTCGCAACTACGATCGTCGCCGTGCTGTTGCTAAATAAACCTGACGCTCCCGACCCTGGCGCCGTGAATGTCACGTTCACGCCGCTCACCGGGTTGCTCCCCGCATCCTTCACCGTCACTGCTGGGGCGTTGGCAAACGCCGTGTTGATCGTTGCCGATTGCGGTGTCGTCCCCGCATTCGCCGTCATCGTCGAAGCCGCCCCCGCTGTGTTTGTCAGCGAGAAGTTCGCCGTCGTCAGCCCGGTTGCCG
>Ga0307479_10003346_pt1 | contig 14604 bp, 13 predicted proteins | sample atmos_gasesECM4C_FD_203743 | JGI IMG/M metagenome (GOLD analysis project Ga0307479, IMG submission 203743) | Hardwood forest soil microbial communities from Morgan-Monroe State Forest, Indiana, United States - atmos_gasesECM4C_515 | ecosystem: Environmental > Terrestrial > Soil > Temperate...
AAGTGAGAGACCGCTTTGTTCGGCATCAAGCGCGAGCCGATCGCTTCTGAAGAATTCCATCGGCGATAATCGCCGCCCAATGTTGCGCAGTTTCCGCCGATTCTTTACCAGATCGACAATGCCCCAGGGTAAAATGAATTTCAGAAAGCGCTTCAAACCGGTCCCCGCGAAACCGACCCTTGCGCGGCGCCGTTTTTTAGTTCGGCGAAAATGAGACGACCGGCGGCGGTTTGAAGCGCGCTAGCCACGATCACGGTCCGGGTTTTGCCGACATGCGCGCGGGCATGATTGACGACAATCATCGTCCCATCCGGAAGATAGCCAACGGCCTGGTGCGACTCCCGACCTTCCTTGACCAAATGCAGATCGATTTCGTCGCCCGCGACAACGGTCGGCCGAAGTGCGCGCGTGAGATCGGCCAAATTGAGAACGGCTAGGCGCTGTAGCCGCGCGACCTGCGAGAGCGCGTGATCGTTCGTGAGCAGGCGCGCTTTCAATACCGTCGCGATCCGCACCAGACGCGCGTCCGTTCCAAGATCGGCATCTTCTTCGCCGGTACTTTCGTGAATCGTCAGCTGCACTTCCCGCGAACGCTGGAGTTGATTCAAAATTTCCAGGCCGCGCCGGCCACGTTCGCGTTTTGTCGGATCATGCGAATCAGCGAGCAATTGCAATTCATCCAAAATAAATCGCGGCACGATAAGCGAGCTACTAAGAAACCCGGTCGCGCAAAGATCCGCGATGCGGCCATCGATGATAACATTGGTATCGACCACGAGCGGTTCGTGTTGAGTTGTTTCGCGCGCAAAGCGCACGTACGGAATGATGAGCGAGAATTCGTCACGACTGCTTCGCATTGCCAACATCATTCCGAGATAACCGAAGACCGCGTAAACAATGAGCCGCACCGACCATTGCATCGTTTCCGATTGATAACGCAAAACCTGGGAAGCCATCAGCAGGTTCGCGAAAATTAAGCCGAGCAAAAGCCCGAACGTGGCCGACGAAAACAGGCGGAGCGAAACTCCCTTCAATAGCCGATCGATCAGAACAACGATCAACCCGAGCAGCAAACCCAGAATCACACCCGGCCAGAGATTTGCACTTAATCCGGTCGAGATGTTCGCACCGATCACCGCGCAAAAAGTGACGAACAGCACGCGCAGCAAATTAATCGTCAGCAACGGAGTCATCAGCGGCTTCCGGTTTGATTGCGCGGCGGCAGCTTCGTTTGCTCACGTTCGACCTTTGCGGCGCTGTCGCGATAAAACAAGATGCCGTGCGCGCGCAGATTAGCGACGAGGGCACGCAAATCGTTGGCCAGTTCCTGATTAGTGAGCAGGGCGGCGAGCAATCCTTTTCCTTGGGTCGCGGAACTGAGCACTTTTTGCAAATCTTCGGCCGCCTTCTTGGTTGAGTCCATCGCCGAGTCGGCTTTGTCAACCACCGGGCCAAGTTTCTTCGAAGATTCAGCAAAAGCCGCCGTCGCTTCGTTCAAGTGCGCGACGCTCGACTTGAGATTCGCGGCAGTTTCTTTGGAAAGGACATCCTCGTTCAAGCGCGTCACCGTGGTGTCGATCTTTTGCACAACGCCGCGGAGATCGCCGACCAGCGCGCCGCCTTCGCGGGTGAGATCGTCGATGCCGGTCTCGCGGGTGCCATTGAGATAGGTGTTTGGCTGCAAGAATTTTGTCGGCACACCTGGCGGCATGGTGACACTGACGAAACGGTCGCCGAGTAGACCGGAACTCCCAACCGTGAATTTGCTTTCCTCGGGAATTTTCACGTAATCATAAATCTTGAGCGGCACTGCTACGCCGTTGCCTTCGCGAACCAGACGCGGCCCACCGGAGACCTTGCCGATGCGCGCACCCGCCAACAGAACGTCGGAGCCTTTCAACAATCCGCTGGCGTCGCTGAAGCGGACGGTGAGCGCGTAATAAGTTTTGAAACCTTCCCCCAGCCTGCCGAATTGGACGACCAGCGCGCCCAACATCGCCAGGCCGAAAAACACAAAGATGCCAACTTTGAATTCCAAACCTCGCTCGTGCCGGTTCATTTGATCTTCAACTCTCCACCCCGAACGCTTTCGGGGTCAACTGTTCGTCCGACCGGCCAAGCAGGAAATCCTGGAGAAGTTGATCGGACGATTGCCGCACCTCTTCCGGCGTCCCTTGAAAGTAAATTTGCCCTTCATGCAAGTAGGCGATCCGGTCGGCGACGTGAAAGGCGTTTTTCATGTCGTGCGTAACGACAATGCTGGTAACGCCAAGGCGCTGTTGCAATCGGCGGATCAATCGATTGATCGAATCGGACACGACCGGATCGAGTCCGGATGTCGGTTCGTCATAAAGAATGCACGACGGTTGCCGGATGATCGAGCGAGCGAGGCCGACTCGTTTCTTCATTCCTCCGCTTAAATTCACCGGCATTTTTTCTTCCTCTCCTTGCAGCTCCATTACTTCGAGCATCTCGGTGACGCGCTTGCGCAAAACTTTCGGATCGCGCTCGCCCGCTTCGCGTAACGGAAACGCGATGTTCTCCGCCACCGTCATCGAATCGAAAAGTGCGCTGCCCTGAAAAAGAATGCCGACCTTTTGGCGAATGGACGCGAGATTCCGCTCGCTCATGTCGATAATGTTTTGCCCCTCGATCAAGATTTCGCCTGCGTTGGGCCGCATCAAACCAATTAGATGTTTGAGCAGTACGCTTTTGCCGCCGCCGCTGCGCCCGATGATGGCGAGCGTTTCACCGCGGGCGACGTCGAGATCGACACCGCGCAAGATCTCCTGGTCGCCAATCCGTTTTACCAAACCATGCACGGCGATCATCGAACCATTATGTCGATCTTGCGCGCTCATTGATAACCCGCCGGGTAGATAATGTTGAGCAGCATGGTCAGGAAAAAATTACTGATCAGAACAGCGAGCGAAGCGTTAACGACTGCTTCGGTCGTGGCGCGGCCGACGCCGACTGCGCCTTCGCGTGCGGTCAATCCTTTGTGGCAACTAATGAAAACGATGAGAATGCCGAAGCAAAACGCTTTGGACAGACCCATGATGATGTCGCGGCTGCGGGTCCAGCGGACCATGTTGGCCATGTAATAAGTCCCATTGACTTCGAGCAAGAAAATCGCGACGAAATAGCCGACGGCGATCCCAACGGCAATGCATTCGGCCACCAGCAGCGGCATCGAGACCATCATTGCGAGTGCGCGCGGCACGACCAGATAATCAGTCGGATAAACCGCGAGCGCGCGCAGCGCGTCGATTTGTTCCGTTACTTTCATCGTGCCAATCTCGGCCGACATCGCCGCACCGACGCGACCCGTCACCATTAGCGCGGTCAGAACAGGTCCCAACTCACGGAGGATCGCGACCGACACGACTGCGCCGACGGCCGAGCCCATCCCGATCTTGTGAAATTGAAAATAGGTCTGGGCGGTAAAAACCGCGCCGGTAAATCCGCCGGTGATTACGACGACCAATTGCGAAAGCAATCCGATCTCGACAATTTGGCTGAGAAATAATTTCCAGCGCAAGCGATGCGTAAAAAGTGAGCGAAACGTGTCGCCCCCAAGCATCACCACCTCGCCCAAATACTGAATGAACCGAATGAGGGATCGTCCCAGCGCGTTAAAGAATCGAGCGAACATTTGCCGTTGTGTTTAGACACCCAGCGGCTGCGTTTTCGTTTTTGGGCGAAGTTCTGCCGGAATCGCGCCTACGAAACGCGGATTGAGCGCGAGTTTGCGAAAGATCGCCCGGATTTCGCGAAAGGTAATCGTCGACTGGTCAAGCTCGAGATAAACCAGGTTGTGATTGCGATCGACCTTGTAACGCAGGCCGGGAATGGCTGCGAGCTGGTGATCGAGCTCCAGAATTTTGTCCAGATCGCCAAGACCTGCAGCGTAAATCTCCAATTCCAGCATCTGGCTTCAAATTTTACGGACGCCGGACTTTGATGCAAAAAGAAACGCGTGATTGCGCGGGCCGCAGAGCTGAGTAGATGTCGATCCTGGAAGATGTCGATCTTGCGAGCAAAACCGGTTTTCGTCGCGACCGCGGTTCTGTTTCTAGCCGGCTGCCAAGAGATGCCGACCGGCATTCAAAACGCCAAGATCGCCATGGCCCAGCGCATCGCGGCCGAGCCGGCGGGCGATTATTATATCGGCCGGCGTTATTTCAAACCGGACTTCAAGTTTTGGGGTTACGTGCGGCGACCGAACCAGCCCTGGAGCACGGCGCAGCTCGTGATGTTGAATGAGAAACAAAAACTCGCGCCTGACCGCGCGGCGCTGAAGTTCGGCTCGGACAACAATTACGAGTACAAACTCTACGGCAACTTTAGCGGCGACAAGGTTTACGAGCCGGCGAGTAACCGCGTTTATCCGGAATTTATCCTGAAGGACTACGAAGTGATCTCAACCAATCCGCCGCCGATTTTCAAAACCCAGTTGAGCGGCCGGGCTGATGCGGCCCAGACGCGTTACATGATCGAAAAACCGGAGCCGCAATTTTGACACGCGACCCTCGGGCGGATCCGATGGCGTCTGTAGGGGAACCTGTCAGGTTCCCACCTAAAAAAAAACGGGAAGCTAACAGCTTCCCCTACAGAAAAGATTCTCTTGCCGACGAATTTCTCCGTTACCTCGCGGTCGAACGAAATGTGTCGCCGCAAACACTAAGGGCTTATCGGCAGGCATTGGACGCTTTCCGCGTTCAAAATCAAAAGCCATGGAAGCAATGCACAGCAGATGATTTTCGCGATTATCTCTTCGCGATCATGAAACGAGGGCAGGCGCGCTCCTATGTGCGCTTGCAGTTCTCCGCGTTACGCGCGTTTTACAAATTCCTGACCGATCGAAAAAAACTTCGGATCGATCCGGTGCGACAATTGCAACTCCCGAAGGTGGAGAAAAAGCTTCCGCTGGTGCTGACCCGGCAACAGATCGACGAATTGCTCACCGCGCCATTGAAGATCGCCAAGCAACGCGCTGCGCCGGAATGGATGCCATTGCGCGACGTTGCGGTCATGGAGCTTTTTTACAGCAGTGGATTGCGATTGAGCGAACTGGCCGCCCTCGACGTGGAAGATGTCGATCTTTACACCGAGTCGGTTCGTGTTTTTGGCAAGGGCCGGAAAGAACGCGTTTGTCCAATTGGCGCGCCCGCGCTGGACGCAATCCAGAAATATCGCTCCGCCGCGAACGTGCACTCCGGAGCGCTCTTCATCAGTAAATCGCGAAAGCGGATTTCGTCGCGATCGATCTGGCTAATTTTGAAACGCTATTTACGGCACACGTCGATTCCGATTTCGATCAGTCCGCACAAGCTTCGCCACAGTTTTGCGACCCATATGCTCGATCGCGGCGCGGACCTGCGCAGCGTGCAGGCGTTGCTCGGACACGCCAGCCTTTCGACCACGCAAATTTACACGCACGTAACGGTCGAGCGTTTGAAGAAGGCATACGCCGAAGCGCATCCGCGCGCTTAACTTCATCGCGTTGTCATCCCGAACGAATGGGAGGGATCTCACATAAGCTCGTTGACCACGCTAACTATCTTGTGTGATCAAGGCTTCGACCGGGAGATCCCTCGCTCCGCTCGGGATGACATGCGCAGTATCGAAGGATTGGTTTGAGAAGTTTGGCTCGAGGAAGCCAGGATTTACGGCTGCGTTTTTCGCTCGAGAAGATCTCGAAGCAGTGGCTCTGCGTCCGGATACGCGGGATCGAGTTTTAGCGCGATTCGTAACTCAGTGATCGCCGAATCCGAGTCGCCTTTGCGCGCCAAACCAACCGCTAGATTGTAATGCGCGCCGGGATTGTCCGGCTGAAGCCGCAACGCTTCGCGGTAATGAACCAACGCTCCTTCCAAGTTGTCTTTCTCCAGCAACACGTTCGCCAGATCGGTGTGCGCGTCCCCAAAATCGGGTTCGAGTTTCAGCGCCCTGCCATAATAAACAATGGCTTCGTTGCGTTCTCCTTGTTTGGAAAGCGCATTTGCCAGAACGTAGTACGCTTTGGCGTTGTTCGGATCGGTTCTGAGCACAGCTCTCAGCCAGCCAATCGCTTCGGCAACGCTGCCTTGTTCCAACAGGGTCGAGCCCAAATTGAAGCGGCCAAACTGATACTCCGGTTCTAGATCAAGCGCGCGCCGATAATGAACAATGGCTTCATCCAGCTGACCTTTCTGGCGAAGGACATTGGCGAGATTATTGTGCGCGGTCGCGGAATTCGGATTTTTCGATAGCACATCACGGAAGCAGGTTTCGTTGTCGCGGTAATTGCGACTGTAGGCCCAGGTCGAACCGGTGAGCAACGCTAGCAGCGCAAAACAACAAACCGACAAGACGGGTCGACCGTGCGCCTGACTGTGGCTCCACAACCATGCCGCTCCAGCCGAAACGAGGACGATAATCGGAATATCGGCCAAATATTGAAAGTGATCCGCTCTGAATATTGCCGCGTGATCAAATGGCGGCGGGCACGACATGAAATAAGACAAGTTAAAAAAACCGAGGACCGGAAACAACAGCACGAGAAAGCAGAGTGCGGCGGCAAGCGGGCCGCGTGATTTGCGACCAAGCATCAAGAGTGCGGCAAAAAGCGCGCAGGTTGCGAGCGGAAAGAGATATTGCCACCAAACCACTGTACTAATTTTCCAGCGTGGATAGATGATGGTCAGGTTTCCTGGCCACAACAGCTTAGCCAAATAAAACCAAAACAACCGGCCCGCGATCAAGCAACGGTCGACGAAGGTAAAATTAAACTTCTCGGCATGCTCGGCACAAAATTTTTGCTCGACCCAAACGGTGATAATCCCGGCGACCAGTGCGACACAGAAAAACGGAATGAGTGGTTTCCAATCGCGGACCCAATTGAGCTTTCCGCGTTCCCACCAAAAGATGATCAAAAGGACGACCGGTAAAGCGACAATCGCCGTCTTCGTCATTAAACCGACGACAAAAAACCCAAGCGCAAGAAAATATCCTCTCCGTTGCCGATCTTCGTCGTATTTCAAGTAAGTCAGCACCGCGGCGGCGGCGAGCGCTCCCGAGAGAGTGTTTTTAATTTCCGAAAGCCACGCCACCGATTCGACGTGGACTGGATGAAGCGCAAAAATAAACGCGGCCAACCATGCGCCGGGGACTTCGAGCTGGCGGAGAATTCTAAAGACGAGCAAGGCGAGAACTGCATGCAGCAGAATAGTGATGAGGTGGTAAGGCAACGGCGAGCCGTCCCAAAGTTTGTATTCCACCCAGAAAAGTGTGTGCAGGATTGGGTAATATTGCGGGGCAGCGGCCGGATCGGTCCAGATCCGCGCCAAGCCGTGCATCGAACGCAGGGCCGGCTGAGTGATATGGATCTCGTCGTCCCAGATCGGTTTTCCGTTCCACGCCGGCTGATAGGCGAGCGTAGTCGCTACGACCAGGATTAGTCCAAACAGCCAGTTCCGGGACGACATCAATCAGACGACGGACCGGCAGCTCGCGACGTTTTAGTCCGCGATCGGCTCCGCCAGTTCCTTTTTCTTCATGTCCGATTGGAAAACGAGTTTCCCATCTTGTGCGGTGACCTGAACTTTGGCGCCGGGTTTGACGTTGCCGCGTAGAATTTCCTCCGCGAGCGGATCTTCGAGAAAGCGTTCCACCGCGCGCCGCATCGGCCGCGCGCCGTAATTTGGATCGTAACCTTTTTCGATTACAAACTCGTGCGCCACGTTGTCGAGAATGATCTCCACTTCCTTGGCTTTGAGGCGAACCTTCACCTTTTCCACCTCAAGATCGACAATCTTCAGGAGGTGCGACTTCTCGAGCGAGTGGAAGACGGTGATCTCGTCGAGGCGATTGAGAAACTCCGGTTTAAAGACGCGCTTGGTCTCGTCCAGAATCTTTTCCCGCATCGAATCGTAATCGTGTCCTTCACGCGGAGCGCCGAAGCCCATTGTTGTCTGTTTCTTGAGCAGCTCGGCCCCAACGTTCGACGTCATGATGATGATCGTGTTTCGGAAATCAATCTTTCGGCCTAACGAGTCGGTGATTTTGCCTTCTTCGAGAATCTGCAGGAGCAGGTGCATCACGTCCGGATGCGCTTTCTCGATCTCGTCAAAGAGGACAACCGAATACGGCCGGCGTCGGACGGCTTCGGAAAGCTGGCCGCCTTCCTCGTAGCCGACGTAGCCCGGCGGCGAACCGATCAAACGCGAGGCCGTGAATTTTTCCATGTACTCCGACATGTCGATCTGAATCAGCGCATCGCGATCGCCAAACATGAATTCGGCGAGCTTCTGGGCGAGGAAGGTCTTGCCGACACCGGTCGGTCCGAGGAAAATGAACGAGCCAATTGGACGCCGCGGATCTTTCAGGTCAGCGCGACTGCGACGTAAAGCTTTTGAGACCGCAATGACGGCTTCGTCCTGACCAATCACTTTGCCTTTCAGCTCCTCTTCCATTTTCAGGAGCTTCTCGGTCTCGGCCTGCTCCATTCGTTGCAGCGGAACGCCGGTCACTTTCGAAATGATGTGCATCATGTCGTCGGCGGTAACGAGAACTTCCTTTTCTTCCCGTTCCTGACGCCATTTCGCCAAAATGGAATCGAGTTTTTCCTTGGTCTGTTTTTCCTTGTCGCGCAGGGCGGCTGCCTTTTCGAAATCCTGAGCCTTGATCGCGGCCTCTTTTTGCAGGCGAATTTGCTCGATGTCCTTCTCGATTTCTTTCACGTCCGGCGGGCGCGTCATCGAGTTGATGCGGGCGCGCGCCCCGGCTTCATCCATGACGTCGATCGCTTTGTCCGGCAAAAAACGGCCGGTGATATAGCGCTCGGAAAATTTCACCGCGGTCTCGAGCGCTTCGTCGGTCAATTTGGCTTTGTGATGCGCTTCGTACTTCGGACGTAGTCCTTTCAAAATCTCAATCGCTTCCTCAATCGTGGGCGCGTCAACTTTCACGGTTTGGAACCGGCGCTCGAGCGCAGCGTCCTTTTCGATGTATTTGCGGTACTCGTTCATCGTGGTCGCGCCGACGCACTGTAATTCACCGCGACTAAGCGCGGGTTTAATAATGTTCGACGCATCCATCGCGCCTTCAGCCGAACCGGCGCCGACAATCGTGTGAAGCTCGTCGATGAAAAGGATCACATTTTTGGAGCGACGAATTTCGTCCATCACCGCTTTGATGCGCTCTTCGAATTGGCCACGATATTTCGTGCCCGCGACCATTAATGCAAGATCGAGCGTGACGACCCGCTTGTCGCGCAACAGCTCCGGCACATTGCCACTCGCAATTTCCTGGGCCAGACCTTCGGCGATCGCGGTCTTGCCGACGCCGGCTTCGCCGATCAGCACCGGATTATTTTTTGTGCGCCGGCAAAGCACTTGAATCACGCGCTCGATTTCGTTGTGACGTCCGATGACCGGATCGAGCTCGGCTTTCTTGGCCAGCTCGGTCAGGTCGCGGCCAAACGCGCGGAGCGCGGGAGTTTTGACATCCTTCTTTGAAGTCGGCTCGCCTCCTTCTTCTGTTTCCGAGGGCGTAAAGTTTGGATCCAACTCTTTCAAAATTTCGTTTCGTGTGCGTTCGATGTCGATCTCCAAGCTCTTGAGCACGCGCGCGGCGACGCCTTCGCCTTCGCGGAGCAGACCGAGCAAAATGTGTTCGGTGCCGACGTAGGAATGATTCAGCGCCTTTGCTTCCTTCCCGGCGAGCGCTAAAACTTTTTTCACCCGCGGCGTGTAGGGAATGTTGCCGACAATTTTCGTCTCCGGACCGGAGCCCACTTGCTTCTCGACTTCCATTCGCACCGTCTCGAGATCGAGTCCCATTTTTTGAAGAACATTGACCGCCACGCCCTGCCCGAGCTTGATCAATCCAAGCAAAAGATGCTCGGTGCCGACGTAGTTGTGATTGAAGCGATCAGCTTCTTTGCGAGCAAGCTGCAAGACCTGTTGGGCGCGAGGAGTAAAATTGTTCATCGTTCTGATGACGCCGGACTCGAGCCGTTGCCGGAATCCTTCGCCAGCTTACTGATATCAGGTTTGGGGAGCACTTTCAAACGCGCCCGGATAATCTGAGCCCGCAGATGGTCGCGCTCTTCAGCGTTGAGTTTTTGCTGCGAGCTGTTTTGGAGGTGCGCCGGCTGCGTGTCCATGAACAATTCATCGATCGGCAACCGCTTCTCTTCCGGGAAGACGTTGAGATCGATCCCTAGTTTTATGATGGACAGCAAGTTGAGCGCCTCTTTCGAGCTCATCGCGTGTGCATAAGTCAAAACGCCATACGCGCGACCGATCTGGTCCCAAAGCGTGTTCGATTTCTTTTGAATCAAGACCTGACGAGCGTCGTGTTCCTTATCAATGATCGTCTCGATCACTTTGGTAAGCCGGGCAATGATCTCGTCTTCTTTTTCTCCGAGCGTGGTCTGATTGGAAATTTGAAAGAGATTTCCCATCGCTTCAGTCCCTTCGCCATAGAGACCGCGCACGGCCAGACCGATCTTGCTCACCGCCTGGACCACTTGATTGATCAGCTCGCTCAGGACCAGGCCAGGCAAATGCAGCATCGCGGAGGCGCGCATGCCGGTCCCGACATTCGTTGGGCACGCGGTTAGATAACCAAGACGCTGATCGTAAGCGAACTCGAGCTCGCTTTCGAGCGCGCTGTCGATCTTATCGAGAAGTTTGAAAGCTTGCTTCAATTGCAAACCCGAGCGCATCGACTGCATCCGGAGATGATCTTCCTCGTTGATCATGATACTGAGCGTTTGCCGGCGATTCATGATCACCGCGCTGCCCGCGCTCTTGGCCGCGTGCTCGCGACTGATCAAGTGCCGCTCGACCAAAACCTGTTTCTCCAACGCGGATAGGTCTTGGAGTAATTCGGAAAACGAATCCTGCATTTCCGGAAGTTTTTCCACGTGCGGCTTGATCAGCTCAAGAATCGCTGTGCGCTCGGCTTTCTTCGCCCAGCCGGGAAAAGCGCGATTGCGCAAGTTGCGCGCGAGTCGGACCCGACTGCTGACCACGATTTGGTGATGCGGTCCTTCGCCCCGAAGCCATTCTCCGGTGTTCGACATAACATTGGAAAATTTCACGGCCTTAACTCGTTAATTCGCCTTCGAGCTGTTTGATTTGATCGCGTAGAGAAGCGGCCGTCTCGTAATTTTCTTCTGCCACGGCTTTTTGCAGACTTTCGTTCAGGTTGCGCATTTTATCGGTCAACTCGCCCGCCCGATGCGCGCGCTGCGGGACCTTGCCGACATGTGCCGTTCCTTTGTGCATTGCTTTCAATAATGCGGTCAACGCCTCGGTGAAGGTCGCATAGCATGTGCTGCACCCAAGCCGGCCGGCTTTTTTGAAATCCATCTGAGTAAAACCGCAAACCGGGCAACGTTGGGTCGAGCTACCCTTTTCGATTTCCTCCGCCGCGCCGATGCCGAGGAGCAAATCCGCCAGCGCGAAACCGGTCGGGTCCTGCACGCCCTTTTCTTTCGAGCACGCGTCGCAAAGATTCACCTTCTGCATCTTCCCCTCAATGATTTGGGTCAGGAAGACGGTTGCGTCATTGCATTTACAAACGTCGCACAACATTTCTACAACCTTAGACCTGTTACACGCTTAAAACATTCAAGATGCGAGTTTGTCGAGCACCTTTCGCGCCGATCTTGTTCGTTCGGATGCTTTTGTCACGCCGTAGCCTTTGCGAAGGCGGATTGATCTTACGAATAAATCGGCGTTCCTGTTTCTCTCGTCATCTCCCGAAACCGCGCGATCATACGCGCGGTGATCGGTCCCGGCTTACCTGTTCCAATCGGACGGCCATCGGCTTTAACTACCGGAATAATTTCCGCAGCCGTGCCGGTGAGAAAAGCTTCGTCCGCAATAAAGACATCGTGACGGGTAATATCCGCTTCGGTCACTCTAATTCCCGTCTCGGCGGCGATCTCAAACACGATCGAGCGGGTGATGCCGCGGAGGGCGCCGGCGGTGATCGGCGGGGTGAAAATCTGGCCACGCTTGACGATGAACACGTTGTCCGCGGTGCATTCGGCCACATTGCCCTCATCATTTAACATCAGTGCTTCATCAGCATTGGCGAGGTTCGCCTCGATCCGCGCCATCACGTTGTTCAAATAATTGAGCGATTTGACCGCAGGATTGAGCGCACTCGGGTTGGTGCGACGCGTCGCGCACGTGACTACGCTCAGCCCGTTCCGATAAACCGCTTCTGGATAAAGCGCGATTTGCGCGGTGATAATGATGACACTCGGCGTTTTGCACTGCTCCGGATTCAAACCCAGATTGCCAACACCGCGCGTGACGATCAGGCGGATGTAACCTTCCCGCAGATCATTTTGCCGGATCGTCTCCAACAGCGCTTCGGTCATCGCGCGCTGCGACATCGGTATTTCCAACAAAATGGAGCGGGCCGAATCCCAGAGCCGCTCGAGATGTTCTTCCAATCGGAAGACGCGGCCGTTGTAAAAACGGATCCCCTCAAAAATCCCATCGCCATAAAGCAGACCGTGATCGAACACGGAAACTTTGGCGTCGCCCTCGGCATAAAATTTTCCGTCGATGTAAATCTGAGAGATTTTCGCTGCGGGCTTCGAACCGGCACGCTTATCGATCGCGGGTTTTACGGCTTCCCGTGATTTAGGATCATCCATCACCATCCCACCAGAATTAGTAGTTTTCATATTTGCAGGAAAAACCTCCATCTTTCGTCGCGCAATTCAAGGAACAAAATCGGACGCGATTATTGGATGCGACCATCCTTCATGTGCAGCTCGCGGTCGCCGCGGGTGGCAAGTCCGCTGTCGTGGGTCACAATGAGCAAACTTTTTCTGCGTTCGCGAGCCAGGTTCAGCAAAAGATCGATAATTGCGTTGCCAGTCGCGGAATCGAGATTACCGGTCGGCTCATCGGCAAAGATAATATCGGGATCATTGGTCATTGCGCGGGCGATCGCGACGCGTTGCTGTTCGCCTCCGGAAAGTTCCGCCGGCAAATGTTGCATCCGGTCCGCCAAACCGACCACGGCCAGACTTTCTTCGGCTGCTTTTCCCGTCGACGTTCGGCCGATCATTCCCGGAAGCGAAACATTCTCCAGCGCGGTCAGCTCCGGCAATAGAAAGTAGCCTTGGAACACGAAGCCCATCTTCTTGTTGCGAAAACGCGCCTGCGACGCGGAGCTGCCGTTGTAAAGGTTGCGCCCTTCAAATTCCACCGTGCCCGATTCCGGCCGCTCCAAACCGGCGAGTGTATACAGCAAAGTCGTTTTTCCTGCGCCCGAAGCGCCGCAAATAAAAATGATTTCGCCGGGCGCGACATCGATCGAGATGCCGCGCAACACTTCAATCCGACGCGAGCCCATTCGGAACGATTGAAACAAATCGCGGGCGACCAGTTGCGGCTGCACGGACAATTACTCCTCCAATATAAGCGTCGCGCAACATCGACATGACAAGGACGCATTCACAGAGCCTCGATTTGCCCTCACCTCAATCCTCTCCCTGAGGGAGAGGAAGGCGCGAAGCGACAGGTCAGGGTCGAACAAAAAAAATCGCCGCGGAAAACTCCGCGGCGATCTCTCGGAATTTAAATTCTGGTTACACCATTCCCAGCGTTTCCAACGTCGGCTCGTCCACCGTGCCTGTTGGTTCGAGGCCTTGGGCGGATTGATACTCCGCCAGCGCCGCGCGCGTTTGTGGTCCGAGAACACCGTCCACTTCGCCCTGGTAATAACCCTGTTCCTGCAGAGCGGCTTGGACGTTAGCTACCGTCTGGCCCGGATCCATCTCCGGATTCGAGGCGTAGATCGGTCCATCATAATAATAGCTGGCGCCGGGATTGTAGCCCCAGGCCGGGTACCAATAGCCCGAGTCCCAGTAATACGGTGCTCCGAACACGAAGGTGATGCGGTCGTGATGCGATCTCCACCATCCCTCGTCATGCCATTGTGGATGATAGTTCACGAACACCTGATACTTGGCGCCTTTCCAGTGGTTCGCGCCCGCGATCGTGAAGTTCTGATTGAACTTCACCACCTGGTAATTCCCCCTTGGCTGGTTGCCAAGATTGAAGTGCTGAACCTTGAAGTTCTTATTGACCGTGACGTTCTTGTTGAAGGTGGTCGTTTTGTTGAAGGTTGTGCCCTTCGCTGTCGACTGAACCGCCGGCAGGTTGCCGCCGCCTTGGTAAGTCCTCGACGTGCCGGTTTGCGTATGGAATTTCGCGGCGCGAGTCGTGGTAGTTCCCTGTGTGCTGAATTTCGCGGCGCGAGTCGTGGTAGTTCCCTGCGTGCTGAATTTCGCATTGCCACCGGTGCTACTGCCGCCCTTTATCGGCTGTTGCTGCACCACCGCCGTCCTCTTTTCCTTCTTACCCTTTGGGTTGTTGTCTTGGTCCTGCTGGGCCGCGCTAGTGAAACTGACGAGCGCGAACGAGCAGATTAAAGTTAAAAGTGTTCTCATAATTTTATTTTAGTTGCCTCCTGGGTTGTTAGACCTTTCGGGTCTGATAGTTATTCAACCCTGTTAACTATACAACGGTTGCGCGGGCGCCGCTGGATTTATCTTTGCTGCCGAACCGCCTCAAAAAGCAC